>Ga0256405_10004870_pt1 | contig 24288 bp, 24 predicted proteins | sample RumenRJG_02DNA_FD_189096 | JGI IMG/M metagenome (GOLD analysis project Ga0256405, IMG submission 189096) | Bovine rumen microbial communities from Lethbridge, Alberta, Canada - RJG_02 | ecosystem: Host-associated > Mammals > Digestive system > Stomach > Rumen | place: Canada: Alberta... | reverse complement strand
CAACCGCCTCGTTGCGCAAGTTCTAAAATACTTAGTTCTTCCATTTTATGTGATAGGTGTTAATTATTTTATACGGTTTTTGTATTCATGAATGGTTTTTTCGAGACCGAGATAGAGGGCGTCGCAGATGAGTGCGTGACCAATGCTGACTTCGTCGGTCCAAGGAATCTGCTCCTTATAGTATTCGAGATTCTGGAGGCTGAGGTCGTGACCTGCATTGAGTCCGAGACCGCACCGGCGTGCTTCCTTCGCAGCCGCGATGAATGGTGCGATAGCCTTCTCGCGGTCTTCGCCGTAGCGTGACGCATAAGGTTCGGTATAGAGTTCCACACGGTCTGCACCCACCTTTGCAGCAAGTTCAACCATAGCAGGATCGGCATCTACGAAAATGCTGGTTCTTATTCCCAACTCACACATTTCTGCTACGATGTCGGAGAGGAAAGAGTAGTTTACGCGTACATCCCAGCCTGAGTTTGAAGTAATCTGATCTGGAGAATCTGGCACAAGTGTCACCTGAGTAGGACGTACGCTCTCAACCAGTTCACGGAATCTGGGTGAGGGATAGCCCTCGATATTAAACTCAGTACAGAGGATTGGCTTAAGGTTTAGCACGTCCTGATAACGGATGTGACGTTCATCGGGACGCGGATGAACAGTTATTCCGTCTGCACCAAACCTCTCGCAGTCCAAAGCCACTTTCAGTAGATCAGGGTTATTGCCACCACGTGCATTGCGAATAGTGGCAATTTTATTTATATTTACACTGAGTTTTGTCATTGAAACGATGATTTTGCAATGAAGTTTTCCTTAGAAAGTAGTTATTTAAAAATATATTTGTACATTTGCCATTGCTAATGCACAAATTAATGGTGCAAAAATAGTAATTCTTTTTAAGAAAGAGCGACTTTACAGCGATTATTTTTAGAAAAATAACATTTGTGTAAACAGTATGTCTGAGAAAAAATTGCGTTTTGCTTTGTTTGGCAATGTGTTTCAGGAGCGGAAATCGGCTGCAGTGCAGAAATTGCTGGCGGTACTTTCGCTGCACAAGGCAGACATTTGCATAGACGAGGATTTCTATAATTTCCTGCACGACGGACTGCAGATAAGCCTTCCTAAGTGTGAGATATTCAACGGGAATGACTTCTCTGCCGACTTTGCGCTGTGCATGGGAGGTGACGGAACATTTCTGAACGTGGCAAGCCGTGTGGCGGACAAGGGAATTCCTATTCTCGGTGTGAACACTGGCAGACTCGGTTTCCTGGCAGCATTCTCTGCCGACAACATCGAAGATGCCATTGCGAGCCTCTATTCCGGCTCTTTCACCGTTGAAGAACGCAGTGTGCTGTCGCTCACCAGCGACGGCGGAGAGTTGCAGGGTTATCCGTTCGCTCTCAACGAGATTGCCATTCTCAAGCACGACATCTCATCGATGATAAGCATCAACACCCGCATCAACGGTGAATTCCTGACCACCTATCAGGCCGACGGTCTGATTGTGGGCACACCTACAGGTTCCACAGCCTATTCTCTGAGTGTGGGCGGTCCGATTGTAGTGCCGCAGAGCCAGACCATCTCCCTTACTCCTGTAGCACCCCACTCCCTGAACATGCGCCCGCTGCTGCTTTGCGACGACATAGAGATTGAGCTGCAAGTAGAGAGCCGCAGCCACAGTTTCCTTATTGCAATCGATGGCCGCAGCCGTAGTTACAGCGACTCCATGCGCCTAAGAATTCGACGCGCACCATATAATATCAAAGTAGTCACCCGCCAAGGTGAGAGCTTCTTCTCTACCCTCCGCCACAAAATGATGTGGGGAACGGATCATAGGGAGTAGGAAGACCCTCCCCCCGATCCCTCCCGTCAAGGAGGGGTGATCTTCCGGATGAGTATAATTGTAAAATGTAAAAATATAATTGTTTTGAGATTCAACCGAACAAGATATCCACTAAGAACCATTGTACGATGGCTTTGGCACCACCATAAGGGATTCCGTGTCCAGGCCATGGTCAACATGGTTATTGGTTTGTTGTTGGTTGGATTAGGATTGCTCGGAGTGGAACTGGTTCGCCGACTGACTGATATCGCAACAGGAACCCGTGAAGGCGATCTGGCAATCACCGCTATTCTGTTGGGAAGCGTGATTCTTAGCGAGATGCTGCTGAGAATCATCCTTACCTGGGTTCGTGCCGTTATTGGTGTAAAGGCACAAAACAGATTCCAGCAATACTTCTTCGCACGAATACTGAGAGGAGAATGGCGAGGAGTGGAACGTATGCACAGTGGTGACTTGCTCAACAGATTGTTTGCCGACGTAGGAGATATAATGTCGCTGCTCACAGAAGTTCTGCCTTCTCTCGTCATCATTATGGTTCAGTTCATTGCATCGTTTGTATATCTCTATGCAATGGACTCTATGCTGGCAGTAATCCTTATTGCCGCAGCACCGGTCTTCATTTTCCTCTCTCGTCTCTATTTCAACAAGATGCGCCGCATCGTGCGCAAAATCAAGGACAGCAACAGTGCCCTCCAGTCCCTTATCCAGGAGAGCATCCAGCACAAGATGGTGGTCAAGGTGATGGAGCGCGGAGACAGCATGGTTGACCGTCTGGAAAAACGTCAGAAACTCCTGCGCTGGCAGGTGAAGCAACGTGCACGTTTCTCCATCATGTCGAAAGTCATGGTGAATGTAGGATTTGCAGGAGGTTATCTGGCTGCCCTCGTCTGGGGACTCTTCCAGTTGCAGGGTGGAGGCATCACCATGGGTATTCTCATGGCGTTCACCCAACTCATCGGACGTATTCAGCGACCTTTGCTCGACATGGCACGATTGCTGCCTACACTCGTTAGCAGTCTTACCTCATGCGAACGTCTCATGGAACTTGAGCGTTTTCCGCTTGAACCCCGACTTCAGCCAGTCAAGGTTGAAGGCAGCGTAGGTGTAAGGTTGGAGTATGTGACTTACCGCTACAAAAAAAACGGCAAGCCTATTCTCAAGAACTTCAGCCACGACTTCCGTCCAGGTTCATTTACAGCCATACTTGGTGAAACCGGTGCTGGAAAGACAACCATCATCCGTATGCTTCTGGCACTAATCAGACCACAGGAAGGTCAGGTGTCGCTTTATTCCGATAGCACCGCAGAACCAGTTCCTGTAACCAACGCCACTCGTTGCAATTTCTCGTATGTTCCTCAAGGCAACACCCTCTTCAGCGGAACCATTCGTGAGAACTTACTGATGGGTAATCCAAACGCCACAAGTAAAGAGATGCACGAAGCACTACGACTGGCTCGTGCCGAATTTGTAGAAACACTTCCTGAAGGCATTGACACTATGTGCGGAGAAAGCGGCGGCGGTCTGTCGGAAGGACAGGCTCAACGTGTCTGCATCGCCCGCGCCCTGCTCCGTCCTTGTCAGATTCTCCTGCTCGACGAAGCCACCAGCGCACTCGATATGCAAACAGAACGTGAAGTGCTGCAAACCCTGAAAACCTACCGTCCCGACCTCACTATCCTCTTCATTACCCACCGTCTCGCTGTCTGTGACTACACCACCGACACTCTCACCATGGAGCACAATGATGAAGAATTTGAGGAGAAGGACACAACTCCAATACCAAAGGACCTGCAAATCAAACAATCGTTTGAAAGCGAATCACTGATAGATTCTAACGGATTTGGCGAAAACTCATAACTTCAATCATTCATTCATCTTAACTTCATAACTTCATAACTCCAATATATAATGATCAACTACGTAAAAGGTATTATCGATGAACTCACTCCCGCTGAAGTGACAATAGAATGTCACGGAGTCGGCTATCTGCTCAACATATCTCTCAATACCTACTCCGCTTTGCAAGGAAAGAGCGAGGCAAGACTCTATGTCTATGAGAACATCCGCGAAGACGCATGGGTGCTGTTCGGTTTTGCCACCCAACAGGAACGCCAGCTCTTCCTGCAACTGATTTCCGTCAGCGGCATTGGCGGTAATACTGCCCGTACTATTCTCTCCGCCTATTCTCCTGCCGAACTCTGCGACATCATCATGCAGGGCAACGACAAAATGCTGAAGACAGTAAAGGGACTGGGCGCGAAGACGGCACAGCGCATCATCGTTGAGCTGCATGACAAGGTAGCAACACTGGGTATCACTCCTACTGCCGCTACTTCGTCCGATGCCAACGAACCTGCACTCAACAAGCAAGTTCACGACGATGCCATCGACGCTCTTCGAGCACTTGGCTATCCTCCTGCACCTGTCACCAAGGTTGTTCGTGCCATCCTCAAGGAAGAACCCGACGCCACAGTGGAACGTGTCATCAAAATGGCTTTCAAAATGCTTTAGTAACTTAAAAACTCAAATACTATGGAACAGATACTTATTCGCATTACTGGTCAGGACCGTCCCGGGCTTACAGCCAGCATCATGGAAATTCTTGCACAACATGATGCGCAGATTCTCGATATTGGTCAGGCCGACATCCACTCAACCCTTTCCTTGGGTATTCTTATCCGCATTGACGACCGCCATTCGGGTCAGGTGATGAAGGAACTGCTGTTCAAGGCAAGCGAACTCGGAGTGAACATCGGTTTTGCGCCAGTCACAGACGAAGAGTACGAGGCATGGGTGAGCCGTCAAGGCAAGAACCGCTATATCCTCACTCTGCTCGGCCGCCATCTGTCGGCAGCACAAATCCAGGCAGCGACGAAGGTGATTGCAGAGCAAGGTCTGAACATCGACTCCATTCGTCGTCTGACCGGTCGCCAGTCCATGCTCAACCCAAAGAAGAATGTACGAGCTTGTATAGAATTCTCCGTCCGTGGCACCCCTCGCGACCGCAAATCCATGCAAGCCGAACTGATGCACCTGAGCAGCAACAGCGAGATGGACTTCTCGCTGCAGGAAGACAATATGTTCCGTCGTATGCGACGCCTCATCTGCTTCGATATGGACTCAACCCTGATTCAGACGGAGGTGATTGACGAACTCGCCATGCGTGCAGGAGTGGGCGACAAGGTCAAGGCAATTACCGAACGTGCCATGCGCGGTGAGATTGATTTCCGCGAGAGCTTCAAGGAGCGTGTTGCCTTGCTGAAAGGCCTCGACGAGAGCGTCATGCGAGAGATAGCAGAGAACCTGCCAATCACGGAGGGTGCTGACCGCTTGATGTACGTGCTGAAGAAGTATGGAATGAAGATTGCGATTCTCTCCGGTGGATTCACCTATTTCGGAGAATTTCTGCAGAAGCGATGGGGCATTGATTTCGTCTATGCCAACGAACTGGAGATTGATGCCAACGGCAAACTCACCGGCAACTACGTAGGTGAGATTGTTGATGGTAAGCGCAAGGCAGAACTGCTTCGCCTGATTGCCCAAGTGGAAAAGGTTGATATAGCACAGACCATCGCTGTAGGTGATGGAGCGAACGACCTGCCTATGCTCTCTGAGGCAGGACTGGGTATTGCCTTCCATGCCAAACCGCGAGTCGTGGCAAATGCCGAACAGAGCATCAACACCATCGGACTCGACGGTGTGCTCTATTTCCTGGGATTCAAGGATTCCTATCTTAACGAAAAGGCACAGGGATAATGACGAGTTATCGCGAGCACGCCAAAGCACTGACGCTGCTGGGCATACCGATTGTGTTAGGGCAACTGGGCGCCATAGCACAGTCGTTTGCCGACACCATCATGGTGGGACAATACGGCACCGATGAGTTATCGGCATCGGGATTTGTCAACAACGTGTTCAATCTCGCGATATTCTTCCTTCTTGGAGTTTCCTACAGCACAACACCCGTTGTAGGACGATTCTTCGGGCAAGGCAGACTGGGTGCAGCCTATCGTTCCCTGCGTGAAAGCATCATAGTCAATCTCGTCATCTGCGGCGGAGTCATGCTGCTGATGTTCGGACTTTACAACTCACTAGACTATCTGAACCAGCCCACACAACTGTTGCCGCTCATCCGCACATATTTTATAATATTATTGCTGTCGCTACCGTTCATGGCAGCATTCAACGCCATGAAACAGTTTTGCGACGGTGTAGGCGACACGAGATCACCCATGTGGATTCTGCTCATGGGCAATGCGCTCAACATAGGAGGCAATGCACTGCTAATCTATGGCTGCACTCCTTTGTCCATCCCCTCCTTCGGACTTGCCGGCGCTGGCTATGCAACACTTATCTCAAGAATAGCGATGATGGTTGCGATGGCTATAACCATTCGTGCCAGCCGCCATTACCACATTTACCATGCTGCACCATCCGAAGCTCTTACCAATAGAGGCATGCTTCACATTGCCCGCAAAGGAGTGCCCATAGGACTGCAACTGGCAATGGAGGCGTCTGCATTCAATATAGCAGCCATCATGATGGGATGGCTTGGTGCTACCGCACTTGCAGCACATCAGGTGATGGGAACCATTGCATCCCTCTGCTTTATGGTTTACTATGGCATCGGAGCTGCTGCAGCCATTCGCATCAGCCACTTCAGGGGAAAGGAAGATTGGGCGGAAGTCAAACGAACTGCCTACGCAGCCTACGCAATGACCTTGGCAGTTGGAGCTTTACTCACGGCTGCAATCTATATGTTGCGCATCCCGCTTGCCTTCTGCTTCACAACCAGTGCTGAGGTTGTGGAAGTGGTCGCCATGCTCATGCTGCCGTTCGTGTTCTACCAGTTCGGCGACTGCGCACAGATTGTATTCGCCAACTCCCTGAGAGCCATCGAACGAGTCAAGCCGCTGGTATGGGGAGCGATTGTCGCATACTGGGTCATATCGCTTCCGCTCAGCTATCTTTTTGCTTTCACACTCGATGGCAAGGCAGCAGGAATATGGTGGGGATTCCCCTTCGGTCTCTCCTTCGCTGGACTGGTCTTTTTCCTGCAATTCAGAAAAACCACTACCCATATTGCTGATAATTGAAAAAAATAACATATCTTTGTAACTGATATAAAAATACCTCATTCTGATTTGTCTGGTACAATCACTTAACAACCAACGCTTCACACTTCACAAATAATATGCAAGCAATTATTCTGGCAGCAGGAATGGGTAAGCGACTTGGTGAATACACCAAGAACAATACCAAATGCATGGTTCCTGTCAATGGGACTCCACTCATTGACAGAATGATGCGTCAACTTTCTACATTACAGCTTAAGAGAGTGGTGATTGTTATAGGCTACCAAGGTCAAAAACTAAAGGAACATCTCGGTTCCGAGCAATATGGGCTGCAGATAGAATATGTTGAAAACCCTATTTTCGACAAGACCAACAACATCTATTCTCTCGCACTCGCAAAGCCTCAACTGCAGGAAGACGACACACTTCTCATTGAGAGTGACCTAATTTGCGAGGACGGCATACTGCAACATTTGGTTGACAACCCCTACCCCAACCTCGCACTTGTGGCTAAGTATGAGAGCTGGATGGACGGAACCATGGTGCGCATCGACAACGACAACAATATAGTCAATTTCATCACCAAAGCAGCTTTCCGTTTCGACGAGACTGACGTTTACTACAAGACACTTAACATATATAAGTTCAGCCGTGAGTTTCTGAAGCACAAGTATGTTCCCTTCCTCGACGCATACACCAAGGCTGTGGGCAACAACGAGTACTACGAGAATGTGCTTCGTGTCATCTCCTTCCTCAACAGCCAGGAACTCAAGGCACTGCCTATAGGCAACAAACGATGGTACGAGATTGACGACAAACAGGATCTTGACATTGCAGAAGCACTCTTTGCTGAGGACAAAGACGTAATCAACAAGTATTACGGACGCTTCGGCGGATTCTGGCGTTTCCCACAGATGCTGGACTTCTGCTATCTGGTCAATCCTTTCTTCAATTCCTCCCGCATCATCGACGAGATGGAGGCATATTTCCGCACACTCATCTCCAGCTATCCCTCTGGCATGAAGATCAATTCGCTGATTGCCAGCAAATGCTGGGGAATACGCGAAGAGCATATTATTCCGGGCAATGGTGCCGCCGAACTTATCAAGGCACTCATGGAATTCCTGCCAGGCACATTAGGCATCACACGACCGATGTTCGAGGAATATCCTAACCGTCGCGACAAGTCCTCGCTCGTCACCTTCATCCCTTCCAACCCTGACTTCCGCTACACCGCTCAGGACCTCATGGACTATTTCGCCAGCCATCATGCCGATAATCTTTTGCTTATCAATCCAGACAACCCTTCAGGCAACTTCATCCCTGTGGACGATGTGCTGAAATTGGCTGCATGGTGCCAGCAACAAGGCACACGACTGATTGTGGATGAGAGTTTCGTGGATTTCAGCATAGGCTATGAGCAGAATTCACTTCTGAGCGACGACATTCTCGAAGCCTATCCGCAGATGGTGGTTCTGAAAAGCATCTCCAAGAGCTACGGAGTGCCAGGCATACGTCTCGGAATCCTCTGCAGTGCCGACACCGAACTCATCGCAAAAATGAAACAGATGGTGAGCATCTGGAACATCAACTCCTTTGCGGAGTACTTCATGCAGATCTACACCAAATACGAGAAGGACTACCACCGTGCCTGCGAACAGTTCATTGCCGAACGCGAAGACTTCGAACGCAAGTTACGCACAATCCCCTTCCTGCGCGTCATGCCTTCACAGGCAAACTACTTCCTCTGCGAAGTCCTGCCTCCGTTCACAGCACGCGAACTCGTTGTAAAGATGCTGCAGCAGCACAATATCCTCCTTCGCGACTGCTCCGAAAAGCAAGGTCTCGACGGTAAACAATACATGCGCATCTCCGTTCGCAGCCACGAGGACAATGCACAACTCATTTCAGCAATGACCCACCCTCAACCCCTCCCGTAATGGAGGTGAGTTAGAGGGGGCTTCATAATTTGTAATTTATAATCTAAAAAATTCATAAACCTCTTGATGTCCGAACTCTCCCTCTATCGGAGGGGGATGGGTTGAGGCTCTTATTATAATGAATATCTGTATTTGCGGAGGCGGTAGCCTGGGACATGTGTGTGCCGGAGTATTGGCATCACAGACGGATGTACGGTTAAACATTCTGACCGGACATCCTGACTCGTGGGGCAATGCCGTCACTGTCACGGATTTGAATAGCAAGGAGTATGTCGGTCACATCAACCGCATATCCAGCGATGCCAGGGAGGTTGCCGTAGCACAGGACATCATCCTGCTCTGCCTGCCAGGATTCCTGATTGAAAAGACACTCCGTGACATTCAACCCTATATTGGCAACGCCATTGTAGGCAGCGTCGTTTCCAGCACAGGATTCTTCTTCTTTGCCCACGACATACTCGGCACTGATGCACGTCTGTTCGGATTCCAGCGGGTTCCGTTCATAGCGAGAGTGGCTGAATACGGACATAGCGCACGACTGCTGGGTTATAAATCAAGTCTTGCAGTCGCAGTAGAAAATGTGGACAATGCAGAATCATTTGCAGAAACATTGTCAGAGCTATTCCACACACCATCCACCCTGCTCCATTCTTTCTACGAGGCTGCACTTACGAACTCCAACCCCATCCTCCATACAGGACGCCTCTACACCATGTTCTGCGGGAAAGAGCAAGAAGTCTTCGACCACAACATCCTCTTCTACGAAGAATGGACAGACGAAGCCTCTGCCATGCTCATAGCAATGGATGAAGAATTCTTCCGTCTGCTCAACACACTAAGTATCCACAGCATCCCAACTCTGCTTGACTACTACGAAAGCACCGATGCCGCTTCGCTTACCCGCAAGATAAGGTCAATCACTGCCTTCAAGGGCATTACATCGCCTATGAAGCCGACCGCAGACGGATGGACAATAGACTTCACCAGCCGTTACTTCACCGAGGATTTCCCCTACGGACTCCATCACATATACAAACTCGCCAAAGAGCATAACATCCCCTGCCCCAACATAGAAAAGGTGTATAGATGGGGAGGAAGCCTCATCCCCAAACCTCCTCTCCAAGGGGCGAAGGGGTAGCCTAACGGCAGAGCAATCCGGATGGAAGTTTATAGTTTGCTGCCCACCCACTTATAATTTTTATTTTGTAATTTATAATTTGTAACACCTATATGAAAAGATTTGCATTTAAGATGTTCCTCAAGCCAGGATTTGAGGAAGAATACGAAAGGCGTCACGCTGCACTGTGGCCCGAACTTAAGAAACAGATTAAGGAAGCAGGTGTGGGCAACTACAGCATCTACTGGGACCGCGACACCAACATCCTCTTCGGCTATCAGGAGATTGAAGGCGAACAAAGCAGTCAGGACATGGGAGCTGACGAAATCACCAAACGCTGGTGGGCATATATGGCAGACATCATGGAGACCAATCCCGACAACTCACCCGTCACTGTCCCCATCCGCGAAGTCTTCCATCTGGATTAACATTTACCCCCCCAAAAAAAAATACTAAGGGATGTAAAGTCAGAGCAGGCGGGCAAGCAGACCTATCAGTGCCATGTGCGCAGGATAGTAGTAATAGAAGAACTTACCTAACCATCGACAGCGACCTCGCTGACCGTTATACATAGCCAGCACAGGTACTGCCAGCCAGCAGGCCATGTGAACCATGCCGTAAGTCGGACTGTGGAAGATGAAGAAGGCGACGGCATAGAGCGAAATAATCAGCATAAGCCAAAGCATCTGCTTGTGGAAATTGCCCCGACTCCGCCCCACCATGAGTATCGCCAATGGAGCCGCACAACTCCAGTCGGACGTGCAGGTAAGGAGGCAAGCCAGCAGGGTGACAGCTACCTTTTGCCAACGAGCCAACTGCTCCATATCCCAGACCTTAAGCAGTATGAGCCCCCACAGAAGCGGCCAGGCAATGCTTGTAGCATTGAAGAGGAGGTTGTCTATCGGGTTGAATCCCGACATATTGAAGTAGCAGAAAGCGAAATGACTCACCACTGCCAGCATCAGCAGGCGGAGCAGGTAGCGGCGAAAGTTGTGCGTATAGTGATAGCCCTCTGCCACGAAGAATATCATCATCGGAGCCGTCAGCCTTCCTATACAGTGAAGGGCGATTTGCACAGGTGTTTCTGCCTGCTCATAGGTCTCGATACCCACCCATGCCAGATGGTCAATTGTCATGGCAACGATAGCAATGACTTTCAGTGCGTTTCCGCTCAGTGCTCTCCCTATCATTAGTCCAGTGGTTTTTAATTTCATTGAATAACGTCGCTACTCGGAACAGTCCAAACAAGTTTGGTATCTCCTCTCACTGCTCCGTGATTTCCTGCTGCAAATATACAAAAAATCCCCCATATCATTCCGATACGGGGGATTTTGTGATTTTTTAGGAGAATCATTCCCTATCGAAGCTGTCCTTAATAAAATGCGGGAAATCAGGCTCACCAAGAGTTGGATCGTAAACAAAACCTTCATAGCTGAAAGCACAGAGAGCTTCGGGCTTGTCAATTCGGTTCTCGATGATAAACCGAGTCATGGCTCCTCTGCATGTCTTTGCCCATACCGCCTGAATCTTCAGTTCGCTACCCTTGCGAATATAGAATAAAGGCTGGATAATGCGGACTTCCCGACGGACACGCTGCCAGTCGAAGAGGTGCTGGTATTCCTCGGTAGCAAGGTGAATCAGGATGCCGCCATCCGCTTTCACGGCATCAATCAGAACATCTGTCAGGCGACTCTTCCAGAAACCGAACATATTTTGTCCCGCTCCGCTTGGCAGTTCTACATGCCCCTCCATCCGATAAGGAAGTATGCCATCCAAAGGACGAAGCAGACCGTAGAGGAAAGAAGTTATCCAGAGCTTCCTTTGGGAATAATTGAGAGCATCAACGTTTAAGGTCTCAGCCTTCAGGTGTTTGTAAGCCTGACCATGATAGGCAAGGATGGCTGGAAACTTTGGCTTTTCATCGAAAAACTGCATGAACCTGAGTCTGTTCTGTACAGCAATCTGCTGACTACAGCCCAGTATTTCGGCTATCGTCTCTGCTGAATACTGTGCCATGTCACTGGCAAAAGCATCTGCCTCATTCAGGAAACGAGGTGTTGACAGGCTAATGTCGGGAACAGACTTCAGCTTGTCGTGCATTATTTTTGCGGAAGCGAGTATTATCTGCATATTTCGTTATCTCTTCTTAAGCTTCAGTTTCTGAGTCAATAATAAAGCTTCAAACCGATATGTCTTTCGGCAAAAGCGGATGGGTTTATAAACTAAATCTAATGGCAAAGATAGTGATAATCAAGGAATTTTCGCAAAATTTTGATAAAATAGGCTGAATGTGGGAAGAAAAATACAATTAAACTTTTTTTCTTCTCACGATTTACACTATTTTTGCATCGTAAAAAAATGATAGTTTATGAAGAAAAGTAGTATTATTACAACCTTATTGGCAATATTCATGATGATTGTGCCAAGCCAGATGTCCGCTCAGGAAGAGAACGGATTTCAGAAATTCAATGTAATTGAAGACTTCACTGATAATGGTTTTCAATGGTTCCGTGAAGCTCAGTTACTGTGCGCAGGAGACAAGGAAAAAAGCAATGCCATGACCATCGGATGGGGTGGCATCGGAACGCTCTGGGGACGCCCTGCCATGACCGTATATGTAGCAGAAAAACGCTACACCAAGGAATTCATTGACAAGGCAGAATACTTTACAGTAATGGCTTTTGACAAGAATGACAATAATGTGCTGAACTATATGGGAACGAAGAGCGGACGCGATGGTAACAAGGCTGAAGCTTTGGGACTTCATACCGCCTATACAGCCAATGGTACGCCATATTATACTGAGGCAACGATGGTGATTGAGTGCAGAATCATGTATGTCGCACCATTTGATCCTCAGAATTTCAAGAGCGACGTTCCAAAGAAAATGTATGGTAATTTCCCTGCTGGTGTACACTCCATGTATATCGGTGAGGTGGTTAATGCCTGGAAGAAATAACAAGCGAGGAATAAGACGAAGTCAACACAAAAGGTATGTCAATAGAAAATGATATTTTTCGCAGGACGGAACTCCTATTGGGTGACGATACAATGAGCCGCATCGCAGAGAAGCGTGTTATCATCTTTGGCGTGGGCGGTGTCGGTTCGTGGTGTGCCGAGAGCCTGGTGCGCAGCGGCATCAGGAAGTTGACGATAGTCGATTCCGACCGTGTGTGCGTCACCAACATCAACCGCCAACTGATGGCGACCACCAAGACCATCGGACAGGTGAAGGTGGATGCCCTCAAAGAACGCCTGCTCTCCATCAACCCGTCGGCGGAAATCACTGCCCTGCAACAGGTTTTCACGGCTGAGACTGCAGATAGTTTCAATCTCGGCAGCTACGACTACATCATCGATGCCATCGACTCACTAAAGGATAAGGCACTGCTCATCCTGATGGCGACAAGCATTCCCTCCATTGGGGAGAGCCGGAGGGGGGCTTTCTTCTCCTCGATGGGTGCAGCCCTGAAGCTCGACCCCACACGTATCAAGATCGCAGAGTTCTGGAAGGTGCTGGGCGACCCCTTGGCTCGTGCACTCCGCAACCGCTTCAAGCGTGACAAGCAGTTTCCCAAACGTAAGTTCCAGTGCGTATATTCCGACGAACTGCTGCAGAACCAAAAACCTATTGACCCCGACGACCGAGGCAATGGCACTATTCCCCATATCACCGCCATATTCGGTTTCATGCTTGCAGGATTGGTGGTTCAGGATATTGTTGCATCGTATTCAGAGTAAGCGGTCTAATAATTCGTTGCTATACATACATCTGTACCAATATCTCTTATGAGAGTCTTTACCAAATTTTGAGTATGTGTCAGTCACGTACCGGTCGGATGCTGTAGCCTTTCAGCAAAGGGGCAAGAGAACAATTCCGGCTCGAATGATTCTATTAAAAGCAAGAAATGAATTCTCTGAAATTTTGCATGCAATCCATTTTTGTGGTATCTTTGCATCAGGAAATAAGGAATAAAAGAAAGATATTAGACTATGGCAACAGCAATAAGAGCTATTCCGACACTCTATGGTGAGACCGCAAAATCTTTCGAGAGTGAGGCAGCGCGCACGGAGCAGAATCCGGGTACGCAGGATTATCGTCATGAAGCCAAAGTTGTTTCTGACTATCTAAAAACTTGTACTGCACTATGACCGTAGACTAAAAGATACTACAACTTAGACAAACCAAATATGAAGAAAACGATCGTAACAGCACTATTTCCCCTCGTTGCAATGACGGGTTGGGCACAAGAACAAGTTTTTAAACCATTTGTTACTGATTCTGTTGACTTTGTGATTGAAGGCATTGTGAGTGAGGGCTCAGACTCTGTCTGTTTAAGGCCAAGACCATATATAAGACATGAAATGTATCCTGCACACAATGGGCGTTTCCGCATCGACACTCGTCAGCCGCAATACAAGTTCCTACAGTTGGAAGATGCGAAGAATGGATTAACTACTGTTATTGTTGACAAGCAACCTGCTCGTGTTGTGGTTGATTTTCGTACAAACACTATCGTAGAAGGCTCAGCACTTAACAAACGCTTTAATCGTTATATGCTTGTTGAAGACCAATTAGAGTACGAGATGGAACTGCATGAGAATGATGCAGACCGCAGCATCTATGACTCATTGGAGGTGGAACTGAATAAGGCCGAATGGAAGAGCATAGTAGAGAATTTCGACAACGTAATTCCTGTCTATAACTTAGCTCTGAATGGTCAGTATCCCATGATTACTCCCGACCAACTCAAAGAGTGTCTGAAGGAAGAACATACTTTTGTCCATCACCCAGACATGGAGGTTGTTTGGAAGTTCTATTGGGCTATGCAGAAGCGCTTGCCTGGAAAAGACTATGACGACCTTGAACTACCAGATACCACAGGTACGATGCATCGCCTTTCCGAATACGTTGGAAAGGGTCATTATGTCTTGCTTGACTTCTGGGCATCGTGGTGTGGTCCTTGTATCGGTTCTATGCCTATGATGAAGACGTTCCACGAAACCTACGGTCCTCGTGGGTTGCAGATTATCGGTATCTCGTTAGACTCTAAGCGCGATGCGTGGGTTTCAGCAATAAAGCGCTTTAATCTGCCTTGGGTTCATCTCTCTGACTTGAAAGGCTGGAAATCTATTGCATCTGACACCTATGGTGTTCGTGCCATTCCAGAAACAGTTATCATAGACCCCAACGGAAAGATTGTATCCACAGGACTGCGCGACAAAGACTTGAAGGCGAAGCTTGCAGAGATATTTTCCGAATAATGAATAATTACGCTTCATTATTTGCTTTTATCACAAATAATGCTTACCTTTACAATATCTAAACAACGAACTAAGTTAGTCTCTATGGGCATCTCCATGCCCATAGAGACTGGAAAGAGTTCTCTCAAATGCAAAAAAATGCGATTATAATGATATTATTCGGGAAAATGTAGTATCTTTGCACTAGGAAAAACACAAATTACTTTTATTCTTTAACTTTTATAATAATTACGACCATGAAAAAAGAAGATTTTGGGAATATGCCCAAAGGGTTTATCCGTTGTTACAAAACCGATTGCAAATGCCGCGAAACATGTCTGCGAGCACAAGCCACATTGTACACCAAGTCGCAGTGGGAAACCATTACTGTGATTAATCCAGACCTTGCTACAGGTGACACCGACTGCAATGGATTCCTGAGTACAGAACCTGTCCACACAGCATGGGGAATGAGGAAACTCTTAGACTGCATACCACACGGCAATGCAGGCAAACTACGCAGCCAGCTTATAAAAGCCTATGGCTACTACCATTTCTACCGTATGCGCAGGGGAGAAGACCCCATTTATCCTGAAGAACAAGAAAACATCATCAAACTCGTCAGGCGCAATGGCGGCACCGATTTGCCGGAATTTGAACGCTACACCGACGATATTCGTTGGGTTTAATCTTAAGACAAGAACTTACAATGACAAAACTGGAACTAAAAATGACCAAACAACAATCCATGGCGAAAAAATACATAATTTACAAACCACTGATTATCAATGAGAAAAATTGATGTATTTTTTCCCTCTCTCATCAAAAGTTTGATGTCGTGCCATAAAACTTTTTATGTCGAGCCATCAAATAATTGATGTCGCGCCATCAATTTCTTGATGTCGAATCATCAATTTCCTGATATCAAACAATCAAACTCCCTCCTGCTCAGTACGTCAAAACTGAACGGGAGGGAGTTTTTCCTTTTTACATAGTAATTTGGGGATGATTAAGGTTTATGATAGTTGTTAATTTTGAATTTTGTCAACCTAATTCAACCTATAATTAATTGGCATTGTTAATTTAACACGAACAGGTTTGCCACCTTGTGTACCGGGTATCCACTTCGGCATACCTCTAATAACACGCAAAGCTTCTCTATCAAGAGAAGGATCCACAGACTTAGTTACATGAGCATCAACAACAGATCCATCCTTGTTTATTATAAAAGTAACTAATACATTCCCTTGAATATTGTTTTCTACAGCAATCGCTGGATATTGAATATTCTTGCCTAGCCAAGAAGAGAGGACTGCATCTCCACCAGGGAAACATGGCATATTCTCAGCAATCTCATAGATTTTATTCTCCTCTACATTTTCTTCTGCCTGTACTTCAGGGGAAGAAAAAGATGTGGAATTTGCATTATTATTCTGAGACGAAGGTTTTACAGGCTGATCTTGGTTAGTACCGTTGTTCAGATTCTCCTTCTCTGGTTTTACAATCTCCGCAGATACTTCCTCACCCTGTTTTGTTCCATCGGCATTATACCATATACCTTTTTTATTCTTTAAGTTTCCGACAAAATATGTTCTGTCTTTCTTGGTATAGCGCCCTTCTACAGGAAGATACTGTTTGTCGAGCGTTCCCTTGAACATATCGCCATTGGCATATATACGAAATCCCGACTTACATACAAGCCCATAAAAGTCACCTTCAACCCTATCTCCGTTCTTAAAAGTAAGATTTCCATATCCGGAAGCTTTACCATCAACAAAGCTACAAACCAAAGTGTTTCCATTTGGGAATGTAGCCTGTCCATGACCATTTGGCAAACCTTCATCGTTTGTCTCGCCTGTGTAGGTGTATTCACCTCCCATCTCAGCAATATTGAATACTACATCTTCATAATAGTTAGAATATGTCGAATCTAAACGAGTGGTATCGTTTTCCACATAACCATCACTGGATTTCCCTGAAGACAATAACTGAACTAAAACAATTCCCAAGATCAGTATTACTATAAATGCCAAACCTATCCAAATCCATCTATTTGACTTAATGCTGTTGGTACTTGTCGGTTTGGAAATTGAGTTGGGAACAGGCTTGGAGCGAGGAGTTGATGCTTTGGGTAATACTTGAGTCTCTTTCTTTTCAGAAACAACAGGTTTCGGTTCTTGAGGTATGATAACAGGTCTTGGATTCCCAAACAAAAACATCTCAATATCTTCCACACACCGAGGACGTCTGTTCATGTCCATATTCATGCACCAGAGGATAAGGTTGCACATCTTATCACTCATTTGGCGGTTGAATTCGTATGCAGAAACACCTCGAACTGCAATTTCCGATGGAGTAGGAGGATTCTTACGGGTGAGCAAATTATATATTGTAGCACCGAGAGCATAAAAATCCGTTCACGGTCCCATCATGTTTGTATTTACATCTACTTGTTCAAGCGGTGCAAATCCTGGAGTATAACACATTGCTGTAGTTGTAGTCATACCACCTTCGGAAGAAATCTGCTTGCTGGCACCAAAGTCGATAAGGAAGACATTGCCTGAACGATCAACAAGCAAATTGGCAGGCTTAATATCAAGGTGGAGAAGTGGTAGAGAATCCGCATCATGACTATAATGTACTGTGCGTAAAGCGTCCAACACACCTGGAAGAATCGCCATAACTTCTGATTCACTCAATGGCTTTTGAGTTCGTTTCATCTTCTCCGAAAGAGATTCACCATCAATAAAGTCCATCACGTAATAGCAAGTGCCATTCTCGTCAAAGAGATCATGAACACGTACGATATGTGGGTTATTCAAACGACGCAAGCGTTGAGCCTCTTTTTTGAACTTCTGAAGTTGACTGTCGAACAACTGAGTATTAGACTGACTAACACTCACAAAACCTGTCTGGTTATCTCGTTCCGAAGCCCCTTTTAAGAAAAATTCCTTGATAGCTACAACTTCGTTGAAAGAAGTATTTGTAGCCACGTAGGTATTACCAAATCCGCCCGAAGAAAGGTAGCGATCTATGCGGTAAGTGTTTCGTAACATATAACCGCAAGGTAACATCTGTTGGTTATTGATCTCTTGTGCCATTGTATGATGATTAGGTGTTTTGGTAAATGCGGTATTATGGCATAATAGTTAGACTGTGCAGGTACACAGAATGTTATAATACTATAATATGCAAAGAAAAGCAAAAAAATCTGAACTTACAAGATTTGAAATAATTTTTTGCTTGTTTCATCATCGTTGCTATTCTATTATTTATGTTGTTATGCCCCCCGATAAACAAAAAAAATCCAAACTACCAGCAATCAGTAGTCTGGATTTCTTGCATGATGATATAAACATAATCTATCTTATCATAAAAGTATAATCATAGCCAAACAATATGGTTTGCCAATTCCAGGAAATAATCATTCGACCAAATGTCGAGTTCGTGAGGGTCATTGCGGAGGAAGGGGCGTACATCCTTCTTTACATCTTCGATATTCGTGGTAGATAAGCGCTCATTTAAGACCGCTTTGAATTCGTCTTTTGACATTTCCACACCATTAAATTCGCTGATGCGCTCCTGTAAATGTTTGAAGTCAAGAGGAATACGCCAGCGCACATACCACTCAAAGTCGTACCAGTCGCGGCCCTTAACACGCGTTTTCCAATTACGGAACACTAAAGCATGCATCTTGCCTGCATAAAGGTCCGGCAATTGGAAACAACGGACCATAAAGGTGTAAGGAATTGTTAGCGGCTTTTGCTCTGTAGCGAATAAAAGAGGAGGCTGCGTATCAACCTCTATCTTAACCTTCACCATCTTCTCTGTTTGGAACGCATTATTGTAGACATCTGTATTATCCTTTAGAAATGCCGAGTCAACCCTTCCAAATGTTTTCTTATCCTTCTTCTTGATTTCAACCTTGCGACCGAGGCTGTCAAATTCGTCAATGATAGGCTGAAAATAGTTCTCGAACTTAAAATCCTCATCGGGCGACAATAGTGAGAAGTCCATATCCTCAGAGAAACGTGGTAACTGATGGAACAATCGAAGACAGGTGCCACCGTAAAAAGCAGCACGGTCAAAGAATCCCCCGCGATGCAAACCAGCAAGAACCACTTGCTGAGTTATCTCATAGATAGCATTCTGCTTGTCGGTAACATTATTAATCGGATAACGCTTAAGTGCATTTTCGAAGAACTGATTCATCTTTCTAAAATTTTAATGATATTGTTGATGGCTTGCTGCTTCTTGCTTACGGCTGCGCATTGGCGGAATATGTCGATGTTCATATTCTGAAACTCATCCATATCCAGTCGCAGGTCTTCTTCCAAGAAAGCAAATGTGTCCTTTAGGAATCGCAACGGCAGTCTTGGGGTTGAGATAATATAGTCGCACAAGGCCTTCTCGGGGGTGGCAATCAGATAATGCACACCTTCCTCCTCTCGTTGCGTAATACCTATTGAATAATAATCCTTAGCGCAATGACGATACTCAAAACTGCCAGCATCGTTTAGGAAAGAAACAGTCAAATGGGTTGTCATTGACTGTACAACGTCAACTCTCTCGGGTATCAGTCCGTACTCTCGCAGAGCCGTTAGCATGGATACATACGAAGGACCATAAAGCACATTGCCTATAAGATTCAATGACAGCAGTATACCACTCTCCTGTGGCGACACCACGTAGAGACCACGCTTTAAGCGTATGATCCTCCCCGTCTTCTCAAGATTAGCCACCTTTCTGTTTGCCGACTTTACACTGGGATAAAGTGATGCTATGGCAGCGGTATTTACGGGTATGTTCTTTAAGACTGCTAACTCGTTCATAATGGATTTTTTATCTTCTCGGCGACAAAAATAGTAACTTTTTCAATAGAAAACAACATTATTTGTAATTATCTATCAAAAAAATTACTATTCACACTACAATTTGAGTATTATGGCATAATAGTTAGACTGTGCAGGCACACAGAATGTTAACAGTAAAAAATCCAAACTACCAGCAATCAGTAGTCTGGATTTCTTGCATGATGAAATAAACTGCAATTTTATTGCAACGGTGTTAACGGATACACGATGTTGACGATGAGGATGTTTGCAGCAAGGATGATGACGTTCATCAGCACTCCGATGCGCAAGAAGTCGCTGAAGCGGTAGCCGCCGGGACCATAGACGAGCATGTGAGTAGGCGAGCCGATTGGTGTGGCGAAACTGCTGCTCACACTGATCATCAGGGCGATGAGGAAAGGATAAGGCTCATAGCCTAACTTCTCTGCAGCCTCGTACATGATTGGAAAGAACATGGCTCCAGCTGCTGTGTTCGAGATGAATTCGGTGATAAACGTGCCGACTAAGCATATAGCTGTCATCACAACAATGGGGTTAGTGCCGCAGATATCAAGGATACCAAATGCCATACGCTCGGCAATGCCCGTCTTCTGGATGGCAAGTCCCAGCACGACTGATCCGGCAAACACCATGAGGATGTCCCAGTTGATGGCCTTCATTGCCTGGTCTGGCGTACAGCAGCGGAAAATGAGCATGGCTGCAGCAGCTATGAAAGCACACTGTAACAGAGGCATGACACCTAAGGCTGAGAGTACCACCATCGCTATCATGATGAACGAGGAAATGGCGGTGCCGCGTCCTACGTTGACAACCTCGTCGCCAAGAATTAGTCCGTGTTCTTTGGAGAAATCAATGATTGACTTGGTCTTGCCTGCATAGAGCAGATGATCACCTCCCATCAAAATCTCATTCTCATCAATAGGAACCGGAGCATCATCGAAATGGCGCCATTTCAGAAGGCGACAGTCCTCGACATCAAACATGCCAGCCTTGCCAATAGTCTTGGCAATAAACTTATGTGTCGAGGGGACAATCAGTTCTACTGTATATTCTACCGTATCTTCCGAGTCGGATTCAGGTGCCTTACGGTCAGGCAACAGACGACGCATGACGATGATGGAGAGTACGCCGATGAATAGGCAGAACAGACCGGGAATCGTGGTTGCCAACACATTCATGGTGTGGCCGGTGTTGTCTGAGTATAGTCCCGAGATAATCAGGTTTGGAGGTGTACCAATCAGCGTACACACTCCACCCATGCCCGAGGCGTAGCTCAACGGAATCAGAAGTTTGGAGGGTGAGATATTCAGCTTCTTCGACCACATCTTGACGATGTTCACGAAGAGTGCCACTACCGTCGTGTTGCTCAGGAAAGAACTGAGTGCAGCCACAGGAAGCATCAGGCGAACAACGGTCTTGGAGTACGTCTTCGGTTGCCCTAACAGATTTTTCACAATCCATTGCAGTACACCCGTATGCGTCAATCCTGCCACAACCACGAACAAGACACCAATAACTACAACTGATGTACTGCTGAAACCCGAGAAAGCCTCTTGGGGACCGAGCACCCCTGTTACGAAGAGTACAGCCATCGCCCCAAGGAATACTAGGTCGGAACGCAGTTTCGTGAACAGCAGAATGGTGAACATCCCAAGCACTGTCACCATGGTTATCCATGCATGGAGACTAAAACCCCAGAAAGTAAAAGTATCCATCTTTTATTCTTTTTGAATTATAGTCGTACACCTATGGATGTATTTATGAACCAGTCGTTCAGATAGCCATTGCTGGATTTGTGATGGTAGCGGATATTGTTGAATTGCCCGAAAACATTAAGAAAGTACCGCCCAAAGTTGTAGGTCAGAGACACTCGACCATCGAAACCTATGCTCGCACTACTGTTAAATGTCTCGCTGCCCAGGTATTTGATCTTCACGTTTTTATAGTACCACTCATCATACTCATCATAGCCGATTTCGTAGTTCACGAATTTCAAGAACGTGGGGTCTTCCATCATTTCAGGTATGTTGGTTTCATAGGCGTAGGCCTTAAGCTTGTTCACGAAAGTCAGCATAGGCATCGCCATGACGTTGACGAGCAGTCCTTTGCACGGTACCCAGTTGTATGCATAACCCAGGCCCAAGCTACCCTGCCATAGTTTTACACGGCCAAGCCCGTGCATGAAAAATATCAGATCACCGTTGGAGTCTGCGGCATAGTTGATATTCGTATAGTTGAACATAGCCCCTGCCATTAGCGAACCAGCCGAGCGTTTCTGTATCACCGACTGCTTGTAGGCTGCAGCATAGGAGAACTTCCTGCTGTTGAACAGGAAATAGCCGTCAGCCAGGATGGTGTTCACCTTGATGGGATCGATGAGCACTACTTTTTTCATCTCCTCCATGTCCTCCTCATCAAAAAGGTCGCTTTTCATATCAAGGTCAGGATGCGTGTTCTCAAACGAGTGGAAACGCACATTGAGGCTATACGCATTTCCGGTAGCGCCAAAGGTCAGACGGCGGCTCTTGTCGCCACCAACATTGACCATGTACCCGAATCCACAGCCTCTGTAGCCTACCTTTATGCCAATCTTCTGCGTCGGTCGTGTAATCAGTCGCGTATCATTGTCATAAACTTCGTTTAGTACGCTACCATTGGTTTTCATACCGACTATGGTCTGGCTTACATTGCCTCTTAGCATAATCTGCCAGGGTTGATTTGGAATGTCAATATATCGGCGGTCCACACCCTTGACCACCATAGAGTCCTTTATGGTGGTAACTTTGGTAAACAGTTTATTTATGCCGGTTTGTGCCAAAACCGGACCACAGAAGACAAGTATTACAAGAAAGAACAGAGATTTTCTCATATTGAATGTAGAGCCAGGCCTTATTTGTTTTGATTACTGTACCTTAGTGCACTACAATTCATATATCATGCTCATCTCGAAGGTGGCGGTGTAGGTAGAGCCGTCTTCACGCTGGCGAAGGGCCTTCCACTTCATCACGCCGTTCTTGATGCTCTCAATCTCCCACCACTCGCGCAGTTCCTCACTGTCGGCAGTCTTCTTCCAGCGGGTGCAGAGCAGAGTGCCGTCGACGAAATATTCCGCTAAGACATCGGAACCAGCCTTCCACACGCCGTTCTCCTGACTATAATAATCGTAGGTGCCGTTAGCATTGTACTTCCAGCGGTGCAGCTCTCCGTCAGTATGCTCATCATCCTCACTGGTCACCTTGCCCTCCCATAAGCCGATGATGGCATCCTTGTAGTCTTTGGTTATGCGCTCATAGCGTTCCTTTTCATAAACCTCATGCTGAACAGAGTTGCCGTTCACATAGACATTCCAGTCGGAACTCATCAGCATTTCTTTGTCGTTTAATGACAGAATGGTGCAGTCCAGCACATTCTTAGTGTTGCCGTCCTCACTCACAACGCTCACTTTGTTATCGTTGATAGTGACATCGGCCAGTACACGCTCGTTCCACGACAAGCTGAAGAAATCAGACAAACTGCCGTAGGCTTTTGTGGACGACTCGAAAGTAAGCACAGTCTTCCAGTTGGTTGGGCACGGCTGGCCGTCCAGTTCAGACACCATCCACTTGCCTACAATCTTCTCGGAGACATTTTTGGTGTTGAGAGATTCATCATCGTCGTCCGAACATGCAGTGAACACACTTGCGCCGCAAACGAGGGTAGCGGCTAGTACCCAATTCATAATCTTTTTCATAATTGCGTTGTTAAATTAGAGTTATTGTTATTATATGATAAGTTTCACACGGAAGCCTCGCTTGGTGGGTTCCTCCACTATCTTCTGACATTGCCCGGAGAGTTCGGCGCGATGTGCGTCTGTTAGCGGCGTGGCGGTCATCTTTTCCACCATGAAGTCCAAGGCGGTGACGGCCGACTGTTCGCTGTGGGTGATGCGGACGGTGATGGGACGATATTGGGCCATCACACCGTCGAGCATCTGGTCCGTCAGCCGCTCTGCCTTCTCTAATTTCTCGGCAATGCCGTACTTGTGGCAGAAGGCACTCATGGCTGAGTGCATGCCGAGGAAGTCGAAGTCTGGGCCGTCGATCTCGAACACCTCCTTGCGGATACGCTGGATGAAGGCCTTGGTGGCACTGTGTACCGGATTCTCGAAAATCTGCTCGGGCGAGCCGTCCTCGTGGATATAGCCGTCGTACATGAAGAAGATGCGGGTCGATACGTCGTGGGC
>Ga0256405_10004869_pt1 | contig 24289 bp, 13 predicted proteins | sample RumenRJG_02DNA_FD_189096 | JGI IMG/M metagenome (GOLD analysis project Ga0256405, IMG submission 189096) | Bovine rumen microbial communities from Lethbridge, Alberta, Canada - RJG_02 | ecosystem: Host-associated > Mammals > Digestive system > Stomach > Rumen | place: Canada: Alberta... | reverse complement strand
TGAATGCGGTGGTCGACAAGAACACCTACAGTGCGTCCACTTCCACGACCGGAAAAGCCAAGATGTCGGCTTTCGCCAGGATGGACTACAACTACGACTCCCGTTACTATCTGACCGCCACCATGCGTTATGATGGCGCTTCGAACTTCGCTGCCGACCGCAAATGGGCGCCGTTCCCCTCCGCCGCATTCAGGTGGAACATTTCCAACGAGGAGTTCCTCAAGGGAGCACGCTGGGCAGACAACCTGTCCCTGCGTCTCAGCGCCGGAAAGACCGGCAACGACGCCATCAGCGCTTTCCGTTCGCTCGCGGCGCTTTCGAGCACGACCGACGGATATCTGTTCAACAACAGTCAGCCTGTCGCATTCTACCGCAGCCGTCTCGCCCAGCCAGAACTGAGCTGGGAGAAGACGACATCCTACAACGCCGCTATTGACTGGTCGGGATGGAACGGGCGCTTCAGCCTGACGGCGGAGGCATATTCTTCGATTACCACCGACCTGCTGCTGTCGGTCCAGGTGGCGAACCAGACAGGTTATTCATCGCACCTGATGAACCTCGGACGCATCTCCAACAAGGGTGTTGAACTCTCCTTCGACAGCATGAACCTGGCCCGCAGGAACTTCCAGTGGACCACCTCGTTCACTATCTCGCACAACCGCCAGCGCGTCGAAGATGTGGGGACCGAGGAATTCGTGTCGGCGATGAACTCCCCCGGCAACAACCCCTACATGATCTATGGTTATGTGAAAGGATATCCGCTGAACTCCCTGTGGGGATTCCAGTATGCCGGTGTCTGGAAGAGCGACGAGGAGAGGGAAAGGAACAAGGTTACCAAGACCTACGTGAGCACCACCGCGAACTGGGACGACGGTACTCCCCGTTACTACGACACCAACCATGACGGCGTGCTCAATCAGGACGACCTTGTCTATCAGGGCAATGCTGACCCGTATATCTACGGAGGACTCCAGAACACCTTCTACTACAAGAACCTGAAACTCGGAGTGTACTTCGCATATTCGCTGGGCGGAAAGATCTACAACTACGCCGAGTTCTACCAGGCCGGAGGCATGTACACCAACCAGTACCGTTACATGCTCAACGCCTGGCATCCCGAGCGCAACCCGGAATCCAACATCCCGAGGGCCTGCTACACCGACGTTTCCATCCCGAGCGACTTCATGATCCACGATGCCTCCTATCTGCGTCTCAAGACCGTGAGCGTCGGGTATACCCTGGATCTCAGCAAGACCCGTTCCGGCTTGCGCGATGCAACCTTCACCCTTTCCGGAGAGAACCTCCTGCTGTGGAAATACTACAACGGGTTCGACCCCGACGTTTCGAGCGAAGGAAGTTCTTCGACCCTGCGCCGTGTCGACCTCGGAGCCTATCCGAAGGCACGTACCATCACTTTCAGCGTTCAAGTAAGATATTAGAATCATGAAGACATACAGAATAATTTTGGCAATCTTCTGCGCGGCGGCTTTTTCGGCCTGCTCGCTGGACGAGGAATCGACATCTGCGGTGAGTACGCCCGAAAACTTCTTCCGCAGTTATCAGGAGTGCCAGTCGGTGGTGAACGGCTGCTACATCCCGCTGAAATCGATATACGTTTACAACTACTTCCTTGCTACCGAATGCGTTACGGATGTCATCTGGTGCGCCTCGGGTACGCTCGACGCGCAGCTCGACATCAGCCCCGTCAAACCCCGTTTCGGAGCCAACGTATGGCAGCAGGGATATCTCGGAGTGCAGCGCTGCAACTTCGCGGTGAAAGGCATCGGGGAAAGCACCGTCCTTACCGACGCCCAGCGCAACGAACTGCTGTGCGAGGTCAAGGCCCTGCGCGGCTTCTACTACTGGACCCTCACCAGTTTCTTCGGCGACGTGCCCTTCTACTTCGACGACGTGACCGACGACGAGGTGCTGGAGCGCATAGCGGTGCTTCCGAGAATGAGTGCGGCGGAGACCCGCGACAAGGTCATCGCCGACCTCAAGGAGATCGTTTCCCTGGTCCCCCAGACCCGTACGTACGACAACGCCGGCAACAGGCTCGGAGCGGCCATGGCATATATGGTCATTGCGAAGATGGCGGTCTGGAACCAGGAATGGGAAACAGCACTCGAAGCCTGCAAGTCGCTTGAGAAGATATACGGCCCCCTCTCGGATTACGACCTTGAAGAAAACGTCCTGTGGCGCAACAAGAATACGCCGGAATCCATCTTCGAGATCCAGCATATCTATGTGGACGGAGGCCTTGCCTACACATCCAACGTGGCGTGCGTCTGCACCCCTCCGAGGCGCAGCGGCTCGATATACGACGGTATAGACATACCGGAACTCGGCGACGAAGCCACCACATGGCAGTCGGCCCAGCCCTGCGTATATTACTGCCAGGGACTCATGCCCAAGATGACGGGCGACCTCCGGGCCCTCTACAACACCGCCTGGACTTACGACGGCATCACTTTCACCAGCCTGAAGAACAACACCCGCCCATGGATGGGGCCCAAATTCTGGTGCCCGGGAATGAAGACCACGAGGGACAGCAACAACTACAAGATTTTCCGCTACGCCGATGCGGTTCTGCTGATGGCCGAATGCTACTGTGAACTCGGCGACAGCGACAATGCGGTCCGCTACCTCAACATGACCCGCAACCGTGCCGGAGTGAAGGATTACGTCTTCCGCACCTTCCCCCGTCTTCAGGAAGAAATACGCTGTGAGCGCGCCCGCGAACTGTTCGGCGAGTTCCAGCGCAAATTCGACCTTGTACGGTGGGGAATCTGGTACGATGCAGTGGTGGCCTACAACGACTACGGAACGCTCCAGAACAACATCAAACCCTGCCACGAATACTATCCCATCCCGGATGTGCAGGTAGTGTATTCCAAACATAATCTTGACAATAATGCGTATGCGAAATATGGAATGTAAAATCATAGCCCTGACGCTTGCGGCCGTGTTTGGACTCGCGGCCTGCGACAAACCGTTTGAATACGACATTCCCCTTTCGGTGACGGCCAGGAACCTGACCCTGTCGGCCGATGCCGGATCCACACACGTTATGGTTTATGCCACGGGTGTATGGACGGCTTCGCTGTCGGAAGAGGTGGACTGGGCGTCTCTCAACAAGTTGTCGGGAGAAGGCACAAACGACCTTGTGTTCAGTTATGCCGCCAATTATGGAATAGCCCGCCGCGTGGGCATAGTGCTCGCAAGCGGATCAAAACGCGACACGGTCTTTATGACCCAGACAGGACCTGTCACCTCCCCTTCGTTCAAACTTGAGTACAATACGCTCGACGTTCTCAAGAACGGAGGTCTTGCCTTCATCCCGGGCACGAGCAATCTTTACTACAGCACCGAAGCCATCCGCGTCACGGCCATATACATCGACGCCTCCGGTAAGAAAGACACTGTTCTGGTAGCTCCGGAAAATGCATCTTCCGAACACTGGATAGTGGATGTCGTGAAGCGCTACGACCGCATCGGCCTGGACGTTGCTCCCTACTCTGGAAACGGCTCGCGCAGCGCCGACCTTGTTGTCTCCATCGACGATCCGACCGGACGCAACTTCCGTTCCTTGTTCACGGTGAAACAGAGCGCCGAGGCTCCGATGTTCCTGCTGTCGTCGATCTCCGGATCTTACGACAATACGGCTGCGGCGTACACGGTCAAGTGCACCCTGAACAACATTTACCCTTACACCGACGATGTGATCATCACATGCTCGGCAGACTGGATACGGAATATACGTCTGACAAAAAACGGACTGGAGTTCTCGCTGGAAGCCAATGCGACCGGGATCATGCGCTCCGCGCAGATATCCGTCAACTTCATCGACATAGCCGGCAAGAGTGCGAAGGGTGAGTTTACCGTCTTACAAAAAGCATAAGCGATATGAAAAACACAACAATACTATTAGCGTTCGTCTTCGCAGCGGCCCTGCAATCATGCCAGGTGGATGATGCGGAGATGAAGACAGTTATGGTGGAACTCGGCGCCAAGACCAAAGAATATGTGCTGGAGGCGTCCGAAGGCTCGTTCGACATCCGCGTCTACGCGAACGATTCCTACCATGCGGAAATGACCGGGGAAAGTTCATGGCTTACGCTGGAACCTTCTTCCGGCAAAGGAGACGGCACAATCTCCGCTGCTTACCAGATGAACGAGGGGTTCAAGCGCATGGCGACGGTGGTCCTATGCAGCGATATCGACGAGCGCAGGGATACCCTTCTGATAAAGCAGAAAGGCATGTTGTCGGCGGTGCTTTCCATCGACAATGCCTCTGTCATCTGCGAAAACACCAAAGGTGTGACATCCGTTCCCATCGACACCAACATCCCATTCGAAGATTTTGACGTGTCCATCAACTATGCCGACGAGGCGGCGGGAGAATGGATAGAGGAAGTATCCATCGACAAGGGCACACTTGCTCTTGGCGTGAGCGCCAATCCGGACGAAGAGAATGTGCGCACTGCGACGATACTGCTCTCCTACACCGACGGATGGGGCGAGAAGAGTTCCCTCCTGCTCAATGTGACACAGAAGACGGCGAAAGGGGTGCTCGGAACCCTCACATCTTTCGAGGACGTGCGTCTTGATTACGCTACCGGCGATCCGGTCGACAAGTATATCATCATCGAAGGCATAGTCGTCAGCAACACCGACAACGGAAATGCCGGAGAGAACGAGCAGAAAACCACATCTTCGATAGATTACAACGGTTCCAAGACTACCGTCTACCTTGAGTCGGCCGACGGAAAGTACGGATTCTGCCTGCATACCAAGACCGTATCCGACAATATCTTCAAGCAGTACGACAAAGTCCGGGTCCTCCTCTACGGCGCCACGATCACCCGTTCAGAGGAGCCTGAGCGCTATGATATCTCCGGCATAACCAACAACATGGTGGTGTCCCGGCTGGCGGGCACAGCTGCTGACATTCCTGAGAAACTCCGCACCATAGGAACTCTCACCGACGACGATATCTACACATATGTCACTCTTCAGGATGTGGAGTTTCCAATTCGCAAGGGTTCCCTATCACCGATCAACGAAGGTTATTCGGTAGGAGGAAGGGCCAACCGCATCTCGAAGTACCCTCTTCTCGTGCGCGACAAGGACGGCAACCATACCTACATGTACACGAACACAGTCTGTGTTTACCGCAACGACGGCACCCGTCTCCCTTATGGAAGCGGCTCCATCTCCGGCGTGATAGTGCATGAGCGCTTCTGCCGCTTCGAATGGAAGAACGGCGCCGACCCGCTCGATGTGAATGAAGACCTCGCCCTCGGCAACATAGGGCGTTATCAGATCCGCCATCAGAACAAGGAAGATATCTGGGGCGCGATGAACGACAGCGTAGAAGACAGCTTCAGCGTCATTCTTGCCGAATATCGTTACTGGAATCCCGATACGGAGAACGGCCGCCAACTCCCTACTTACGGTGAAAACGGCTGGTTTACACACACTTACCAGAGCCGTTATTCCGGTTCTCCCGCCAAGGAGTTCACGAACGAAGACGCCTACGGCCAGCACATGTACAGTGAGGCCACCTTCTCTTATCTCGGCCCCATGGGACTGAGCGGAACCATGTTCGGAGAGAATATAGGCAATATTAACGGCCTCGGCATAATCCTCGATCCGGAGAAGGACCACTACAATCCCGAGATGGAGGATTGGGTCGGCAGTTCTTCCAACGGAACGGAGTGGCTTGCACCCAGCACTTCTGACGAAGTGGGCGGAAAACGCATCGCCAACGGCGGCTCGATGGCCGGCAAGAGTTGGTGCTCTCCCGACTGCTACTGCGCCTTCCGTTCCATTTATTGGTGGGACTACGATACCAACAGGGGCTATTCGTGGCTGATAAATTTCTCCACGGAGGGAATCAGCACCGATCATATCTCCTTGCAGATATCGGCCATGAACACCTCGCAGCGCTTCTATTCCCCCCGTTACTGGAAACTGGAATGGGGCCTGACCGATCAGGTGAACGATGACTCCAAGTGGACTCTCGTCGCGGAATATACGGTTCCCGACATCTCCACATGGAGCAATACGCTGTATTCTTCGATAGTGGGATACAAGGCCATGGATTTTGAATTGCCCGCAGCGATCCTCGGCCACGAGAACGTCTACATTAAACTTACCCCTGCAAACGATTTATGCAGCACCGGTGCCGACTATGCTGATGCCGTGATAGGCCCCGACTTCGACAACGACATGCATTCGAGTTCGCTCGACTACATTGCAATACGATACAACAAACAATAACCATTCAAATACATTATCATATGAAAAAAGCATTATTTATCTCTCTCGCAGCCATTGCGCTCCTTGCAACGGCGTGCGACAAGAAAGACGAACCCAAGGAGGAGACCAAGATGGTTCCTTCTGTTACGTCTATCGCTCCCGACAGCGGTTATGCCGGCGACCTCGTGGTCATTTCCGGCAAGGATTTCTCCACTGTCGCTTCTGAGAATTCCGTCAAGTTCGGCACCGCCGACGCTACCGTGGCTAAGGCAAGTGCGACTTCCCTGACCGTCACCGTTCCCGAGAATCCCGTGGGAGAGGTTGACGTGACCGTTACAGTTGACGGACAGAAGTCCGGGGCGGTGAAATTTACCTATCTTGAGGTCGTGAAGCCCATGACCGTCACCGGACTTGAGCCCGCAGAGGCCAAGATCGGCGAAGAAGTGGTGATCAGCGGTACCAACTTCGGCACCGATGCCTCCGCCCTCACCGTTCTCTTCGGCGATGCAAATGCCGAAATCAAGAGCGTGGAAGACACCAGGATCACCGTCATCGTTCCCGATGGAGCCGGCGAGGTTGCCGTGCTTGTGAAGAAGGGCGACGAGATTCTTCCCGCCGGAACATTCAACTACAAGGCGGAAAGGATCGTTACCGTTGCATCAGTGAATCCTCCCATCGGTACAACCGGCGATGAACTCACTATCAAAGGCACCGGTTTCTCCGAAGTGCTCGAAGAGAATGTAGTCACCGTGAACGGCACGGCAGTTTCCGTGAATGTCGTCACCGATACAACCCTTACCGTCACTCTTCCCGAACTTGCAAAGGGACAGTACAAATTCAACGTCGCAGTAAAGGGCGCCGTCGCAGTGGACACTCCCGACTTCGTGTTCTACAAGGTAGGAAAAGCCACCGTCAGTACCGTTATCGGCTCAGGCACCGCCAAGAATGAAGAAGGTGTGGGAACGGCGGCAAGCGTCCAGTTCCCTGAATATGTGGGCATCGCTCCCGACGGAAGCATGTGGGTTACAACCCGCGGCGGCACCAATGCGCATGGTATTTTCAGGGTAGACCTCTCCAACTATGCCGTGACGACGGTCGTAGCTCCCGCAACAATCGGAGCCGGTTTCTATCCCTGGAGCGGCGATTTCGACGCCGACGGCAATTTCCACGTTGCATGCAAGGCGAAGGCTTTGATAGGGAAGGTCGACAAGTCCAACAACTGGACGACATACGCACCCGAAGGGGTCCCTGCCGACATCAAATTCGGCAACATCATGGCATGCAAGTTCGACAAGAACGGTCACCTGTATATTACCAGCCGCGGAACCGACAACAAAGTCAACCGCATCCTTTCAGTTTACAACAACAAGGTCGAGAAGGTGTATGAGATTTCAAAACAGCCTCTCAGCCTTATTGTCGACAGCAAGCAGGAGAATCTCATCCAGGGTGCCAACGGATGGGGAGTCGAAGTCGTGAACATCGCAAGCGGAGAGACCAAGATCGTTGCCGGCGGGCAGAAATCCACGCAGGGTGACGCTTCCACCGTTACTGACGGAGAACCCGGCAATACCCTTACCGCAACCATAGGCCCTGTTTCCGGTCTGTACCAGGATCCTGAAGACAATTACCTCTACATCCTCGACATGCGCCACAGCCTGTTCCGTGTAGTAGTTCCCGGTGTCGACGGAGACTACACCAAGGGTATCGTAAAGACCCTTGCCGGCCAGCCGTATGTATATGGCGTTGCCGACGGGACCGGTTCGGAGGTCAAGATGGGTGATAAGGACTATCTCGGGCAGTTGTGCCGCGATCCTAAGACCGGAGCCTTCTATTTCCCTGCCGGAAACAAGAATATCATCCGCAAGATTGTCGTAGAATAGAACGATGAAAAGACTCCTTACTCTTTGCTCGGTTTTGATTTTATGTCTCAGTGCATGGGGCAGGAGCGGTGAAAAACCGCTCCGGCTCCTGTACTGGAACATTCAGAACGGCATGTGGTCCGGGCAGGAGGACAACTACGATGCGTTCGTCGGATGGGTGAAAGACAAGAAACCCGACATCTGCGTGTGGTGCGAAGCCCAGAGCATCTACTACACAGGAACGGACCGTCGGCTTCCAGCAGAGGAACGATACCTTGTAGGCAACTGGAAATCTCTTGCGCGCAGGTACGGACACAAATATGTGTACGTCGGCGCGCACAGGGACAGCTATCCCCAGGTGATAACCTCCCGGTACCCCATCGAGAACGTATCCCGAATCACAGGCTCCGAACCCGATTCCATCGTTGTTCACGGAGCCGGTTGGGCCCGGATAAAAGTCCGTGGCAAGTCGCTCGAAATCGTTACCCTGCACACCTGCCCCCTCGCATACGACTTCCGTCTGAAGAAGGCTTCGAAGGCGGAACAGGAGGCGGATGCCGCACGTGGCGGAGGCGACCTCTACCGCAGGATGGAACTGGAGACAATCTGCTCTTCCACCATCCTTACCGACCCTGAAGCGTCATCGCACTACTGGATGATGATGGGCGACTTCAATTCGGTGTCACGGCTCGACAACTGCTTCTACGGGTATCCGGACGACGATAAAAGGTTCATTGTTCACGATTACATACTGAACAACACCCCGTATCGCGACATTGTCCGTGAGTTGCACCCGAGGAGTTTCCTCGCATCCGCGCAGTCGTGCCAGCGCATCGACTTCGTGTATGTGACCGAGGCCCTGGGAGCAAAGGTCAAGGAGGCCAGGATAGCCGAAGACAGATTCACCACTCCCGTTCGCAGCGACGAAGTGCACTCTTTCTTCCGCCCCTCCGACCACCTCCCGATCCTTATAGATTTTGTGCTATAAAGTTACGATCGAATGACGTTGTTCAAATCCCTTCTTCTGGCACTTGCCCTTGTGCTGCCGCTTTCTGCGGCCGCACAGGGGAAAGCAACAGAATATGTGTATACGGAGGCGGCGCAGCTGACGCTGGTCGGAAAGGTTTTCACCGATACGCCGAATCCGTATCACAGAATCGACACGGCGGCCTTCCATGGCTTTACATCTCACGAAATCAGGCTACTGCAGAACTCTGCGGGCGTGGCAGTGGCTTTCAGCACGGACTCTCCTTCCATAACGGTCGTCGCCGAGTATGGGTACAAGTCCTACAGCCTCAATTCCAACGCATTCATGGCGAGAGGTTTCGACCTGTACATACGCGATGGCGGGCAGTGGCTTTGGGCGGCTTCCGGAGTTCCCGACGACAAGGTCTCCGGAAAGCCCCTGAAGCTGATATCCAACCTGCCGGAAGGGAATAAGGAGTGTCTTTTGTATCTCCCGGGATTCAGCGAAATCCTGTCTTTGAAAATCGGGGTGAAGGAGGAGGCCGCCATCGAGCCTCTTCCCAACCCTTTCCGTCACCGCGTGGCGGTATTCGGGTCCAGTTTCACCCAGGGCGCGGCATGTTCCAAGGCAGGCATGGCCTATCCTTCAATCCTGTCGCGCGAGACCGGAATCCAGTTCCTGAACCTCGGCGTGAGCGGTCGTTGCAAATTGCAGGACTACTTTGCGGCGGCGCTTTCCGCAGCCCCCGATGTGGATGCATTCCTCTTCGACACCTTCTCAAATCCGGAGCCCAGGGAGATAGAAGAACGCCTGATTCCGTTCATCGAGGCCGTGCAGAAGGCACATCCGGGCAAGCCGCTGATATTCCAGCAGACAATCTACAGGGAGAGAGGCAATTTCGACACTTACAACCGGAAGTGGGATGCCGACCGCATCGCGCTCGTCGCGAAGATGATGAAAGACGCATGCAAGAAGTATGACGACGTCTATTTCCTCGAATGCACGAATGCGACTTCTCCCGACCATTATACCTCCGTGGACGGCACCCACCCCGGTGATTACGGCTACACCCTTTGGGCAAGGTCGATCAAGAAGCCCGTCCTCCGAATCCTCAGAAAATATGGCATCAAATAAGATAGAATCAATATTCCTTTGCCTGCTGCTCTGTTTGCAGGTGAATGCGCAGGCGGTAAGCCAGGAACATAAGGACAGGGCGGCAGCCCTCGTGTCGCAGATGACTCTGCAGGAGAAAATATCCCTTCTCGGAGGATATCGTGACGGGTTTTACATGGCTCCCGTGGAGCGCCTCGGAATCCCTGAAATCCGCATGGCTGACGGTCCGCAGGGGGTGCGCAATAATACAAAAAGCACTCTGTTCGCCTGCGGTGTCGCAGCTGCGGCTACGTGGAATCCCGACCTCGTTTACGAAATGGGCCGGGCCCTCGGCCAGGATGCCCGTGCACGCGGAGTCCACATCCTCCTCGGCCCGGGAGTGAACATAGCCCGCAGCCCGCTATGCGGCAGAAACTTTGAATATTTCGGAGAGGACCCCTTCCTCTCCGGAGAGGCGGCGGTGAGTTATATCAAAGGCCTTCAGTCCGAGGGTGTTATGGCCGCCATCAAGCACTTCGCACTGAACAACAAGGAAGAGAACCGACTTCACTCATCGTCCGTCGCCGATGAACGGACTATGCACGAGATTTATTTTCCGGCATTCAGGGCCGCGGTGGAACGTGCGGACGTGGGTTCGGTTATGATGGCGTACAACATGGTGAATTTCGTCCATGCTACAGAGAATCCTTACCTGATCCGTGAAACACTGCGGGAGCGCTGGCATTTCGACGGCTTCACCATGTCTGACTGGACCGCCACCTATTCTCCTGTCAGCGTCGTGGAGAACGGCGTCGACCTTGAAATGCCCAGGGCTCTGACAATGAAGGAAGAATACCTGCTGCCGCTGCTGGAGAAGGGGGTGATACGCGAAGAGCAGATAGATGAGAAGGTCCGGCGCATACTTCAGACCTTCATCGCTTTCGGCTTCCTGGACCGCCCGCAACTCGACAGCAGCATCTCCGAAGACAATCCCTACTCGCGCGACGTGGCTTACCGTCTCGCCGGCGAGAGTCTTGTGCTGCTAAAGAACGACGGAGTTCTACCGCTGCGCAAAAAGGCTAAACTCACGCTGATAGGCCCCAAATCGGATGAAATCCCCTGCGGCGGAGGCAGCGGTGCGGTGGAACCCATCTACTCCGTTTCTTTACGCGAGGGTTTTGGCAGGGTTGGAGTGCAGGAAGTTCCTATGACCGGGGCCGATGCGGTCGTGGTTGCGGTGGGCTTCGACAAAACGACCGAAAAGGAGCACTCCGACCGCAGTTTCTTCCTTCCGGAGGGGCAGGAAAGCATGATTGAGGCAGCCCTCTCATCAGGAAAACCTGTAATCGTGGTCGTTTATGCCGGAGGAGCCGTGGATGTGTCGCGCTGGGCCGACAAGGTCTCCGCCCTAGTGTGGGCATGGTACCCCGGCCAGGAAGGCGGGCTCGCCCTGGCGGAGATGCTCACGGGCAGGTTCTCACCATCCGGGCATCTGCCGGTTTCTTTCCCCGAACATATCGAAGACAATCCTTCGCAGGCCTGGTGGAATTTTGAAAAACCATATACGAAACGCGGGCTGTCCGTGCCCTTCGTGACTTACGGGGAGGGCGTTTTCGTCGGCTACCGCGGATACAAGGACAAGGCTCCTCGCTACCCCTTCGGTTATGGCTTGAGTTACACGTATTTTGCCTATGACGACTTTTCTGTCGTGACGGCGGCGGACGGTTTCGACGTGAGCGTGACGGTGCGCAATGCGGGGCGCTTTGACGGTGCCGCTACCCTGCAACTGTATGTGGGAGAAGATGTTCCCTGCGTGCCACGTCCCGAGAAGGAGCTGAAGGCTTTCAGGAAAGTGTTCCTCAGGAAAGGCGCTTCGCAGACTGTCACCATGCATCTTGGCAGGGAGGCATTCTGCTTCTACGATGCGTCGGTTCACGACTGGAGACTGAATCCGGGAACGTTCACGCTTTATCTCGGAGAATCGTGCGAAGATATTGTCAAAACTTCGGCAATAGCAGTAAAATAATTGCTATTTTTGCAAAACATGACAAGTTTTGCAGATATAGGAAAGAAGGAAGCTCTCAGACGTTTGTATGAGGGCTCTCCTTATAAACAGACGGAGCCGTCGGCGCACAAGGTACTTCTCGAAGGAGTCGATTTCAATCTGGTATACTTCCCCCTCAAACACCTTGGCTACAAGGCGGTTATGGAAGTTACGGGCGAGCTTTACGCCCAGCTGCGGCATCCCGGGACCCTGTCTGTCGTCCTGGGTGTCAGCGCAAAACTCGATTATCCGCAGATCGAAGAATTGTGGAGCGGTATCAGCGCTGCAGCAAAAGAGCACGGCTATAAAGATGTATCCATCGACCTGCGTCCTTCCAGGAACGGCCTGTGCATCAGCGTAGCCGCAAGGGGAGAGCGCCTCAAACTCACCGAAGTCCGCAGGCCCAAGCCGCAGAGCAAGGACCTTCTCTGCGTCAGCGGAAGGCTCGGCGCCGCCTACCTCGGAATGAGGGTGATGGAGCGCGGGCTCGAGCGCTTCGAAAAAGGCGACAGGGACAACAAGGAACTCGAGCAGTACAGGATGCAGGTAGGCGCCTATCTCAAACCCGAACTGGACCCCGGAATCGTCGGCAAACTCGAAGAGGAGGAAATCATCCCCTCGGCTGGAGTGCTGATAACCGACGGCCTGGCCGATGCGGTCAAGAGAATCGCCGTCAAGACCGGCTTCGGTGCCAAAGTCTACGCTGACCGCATCCCCTTTGAAGGGAATTCTTTCGAACTGGGGAGAAAACTGGACCTGGACCCTATATCTGCAGCAATGAATGGAGGAGAAGATTATCAGCTTCTCTTCGTTGTCCCTATCTTGAAACTCGATATATTCCGCCACGATTTCCAGACCTTCGACATCATCGGGCATCTCGCCCAAAAGGAGGTCGGCACCGTGCTTGTGACCCCCGAAGGCGTAGAACTCCCGCTCCGCGCCCAGGGATGGAAGGAAGACGAAAACGAATAATTGTCAAACAATTGCGTATATGAAAAAAATCTTTGCTACCATCGCTGCGATGCTTATGCTTGCATCTGCTGCAAACGCCCAGAGCGGCCTCGGCGGTCTGCTCGGCGGAATCTTCGGAGGAAACAAGAATACTGAAGGAAGCGTTGCCAACACGGCCGGCAGCATACTCGAATCCGTGCTCGGAACGGTTATCTCCCAGAATGTGAACGTGAGTCTTCCCGGCACATGGACCTATGCCGGCGTCGCATCTGCAATCGAGACCGAAAACACCCTGACGACCCTCGCCGCAGGCGCATACAAGGAGAAACTCGAGAGCAAGATGGACGGCTATCTCAAGAGGGTCGGCATCGTTCCCGGCGTCGCCACCATCTCCTTCAACAACGACAATACCTTCACTATCGCCAGTGCCACCAAGACCATCGCCAGCGGCACCTACACCTATGAGAACAAGGTGCTCAAGATGAAGTTCGGAAAGGTCTACAACTATCTTTCCATGACCGGAACCGTCACCGCCTCCACCAGCGGCGCGCAGGTGCTCTTCGAGGCAGGCAAGTTCCTTGAATTCGCCAAGAAGGCCATCAAAGTCGTAGGAGCCGGCAAGGACAACTCCACCCTCAGCACCATCGCAGGCCTCTCCGACCAGGTCACCGGCCTCAAACTCGGCTTCGACATGAAGAAGTAAGGTATCCTATGGCAAGTTTCGTACCCCTTCACGTCCATACGGAATACTCCATCCTCGATGGAATGTCCAACATAAAGAAGCTCTTCGCGCGTGCGGACGAGCTCAAGATGCCGGGTCTGGCAATCACGGACCACGGCAACATGTATGGCGTGAAGGAGTTCTTCGATGTCAGCCAGAAATACCCGGACATCAAGCCCATCCTGGGCTGCGAGGCGTACGTCACCCAGCACTACGACCACCGCCTCAAGGACAACGACCACCGCAAGTACTATCACCTCATCCTTCTTGCCAAGAACTACACCGGCTACAAGAACCTGATGAAGATAGTGTCCACCGGTCACATCGAGGGCATGTACTACGACAAGCCCCGCGTGAGCCACGAAGTGCTGGAAAAATACCACGTAGGCCTGATCTGCTCCTCCGCCTGCATAGCCGGAGAGATCCCCCGCGGCATACTCGCGGGCGACATGGACGCTGTCGACAAGGCCATAGAGTGGCACAAGGGAGTCTTCGGCGAGGACTACTACCTGGAAGTGATGCTCCACAAGACCGAAGTCCCCGGACTGAGCCTGGACCTCTACCACAACCAGATGAAGGTCAACGAGGCCATCTTCGAACTCGGCAGGAAGCACGGGGTGAAGGTGATAGCCACCAACGACACCCACTTCATCCGCAAGGACGACGGCCCCGCGCACGACCGCCTCATCTGCCTCACCACCAACTCCCTGGTGAACGACACCAAGCGTCTCCGCTACACCCAGCAGGAATACCTCAAGAGCGAGGATGAGATGCTGGCGCTGTTTCCGGAGCATCCCGAAGCGATATTCAACACCCGCGAGGTGATGGAGAAGGTGGAGCGCTACGACATCAACAGCGCCCACGTCCTGCCCAAATTCAGCATCGATCCAGCCTTCCTTGCGGATATCGACAAGTATCTGGATGAATACAAGGAGGTCATCGACCGCGGACGCAACGACGAAAAGGGCAACTACCGCGGCGACGAGTTCTGCAAGTCCGTGGCCTTCCTCTGCCATCTGACCTGGGAAGGCGCCCGCGAGCGCTACGGGGCGGCCCTGGATACCGACACGGCCCTTCGCGAGCGCATCGACTTCGAGCTCAAGACAATCTCCTACATGGGCTTCCCGGACTACTTCCTGATAGTCCAGGACTTCATCAACTGGGCCAAGAACAACGGCATTTCCGTAGGCCCCGGACGAGGCAGCGCCGCCGGCAGTGTGGTATCCTACTGCCTGCGCATCACCAACCTCGATCCCGTCAAGTACGACCTCCTCTTCGAGCGCTTCCTTAACCCCGAGCGTATCTCCATGCCGGATATCGACGTGGACTTCGACGACGAGGGCCGCTACCGCGTGATCCAGTACGTGCAGGACCTCTACGGCGCCGACCACATCTCCCACGTCATCACCTTCGGCACCATGGCCGCCAAGCTCGCGGTGAAGGACGTAGCGCGCGTGAGCGACCTGGCCCTCAGCGAGAGCAACCGTCTCACCAAACTCATCCCCGACAGGCCTTTCGTTGTTAAGGAGAACGGCGTCGAGGTAGAGAAGAAACCTACGCTCGAGAACTGCTACAAGTACGTTCCTGAGCTAAAGAAAGAATACGAGGAAGGCGAGCCCCTCGTGCGCGAAGTGCTGGAATACGCCAAGCGCCTGGAAGGCTGCGTCCGCCAGATAGGCATCCACGCCTGCGCAATGATCATCGGCCGCGGCAACCTCACCGACTACATCCCCATCACCATGGGCGAAGACAAGGCCACCGGCCAGAAGGTCTGGGTGAGTCAGTACGAGGGCTCGCAGATCGAGGACGTAGGAATGCTGAAGATGGACTTCCTCGGCCTCAAGACACTGAGCATCATCTCTCGCGCGCTGGAGTTGATACGCAAGCGCGGAGGGCCCGAAATCGACATCGAGGCCATTCCCATCGACGACCCGGCCACCTTCGACCTCTATTCCCGCGGCGACACCAAGTCGGTGTTCCAGTTTGAATCCGGCGGCATGCGCGAATGGCTGATGAAGCTTCACCCCGAGCGCTTCGAGGACCTCATCGCAATGAACGCCCTCTACCGGCCGGGCCCCATGGACTACATCCCGGACTTCGTGGCGGGCAAGAACGACCCTTCCAAGGTCCATTACGACCTTCCCGAGATGGAGGATCTGCTTAAGGAAACTTATGGCGTCACGGTCTACCAGGAGCAGGTGATGCGTCTCTCCCAGTCCCTCGCAGGCTTCTCCAAGGGCAAGGCGGACAAGCTCCGCAAGGCCATGGGAAAGAAGAAGAAGGACATTCTCGACGGCCTGAAGGTCGACTTCATGCAGGGCGCACAGGCCAAGGGACATCCTGCCGAGAAGCTGGAAAAGATCTGGAGCGACTGGGAGGCCTTCGCGAAGTACGCCTTCAACAAGAGCCACGCCACCTGCTACGCCTGGGTAAGCTACCAGACCGCCTGGCTCAAGGCCCACTATCCCAGCGAGTTCCAGGCCTCCAACCTCACCCAGCAGAGTTCCAATATGGATGAGATGAAGGAGATAATGGCGGACTGCAAGAAGGGAGGAATCAAGGTTCTGAACCCCGATATCAACGAATCCGAGAAGGACTTCAGCGTCAACAGGGAAGGAGACATCCGTTTCGGACTCGGCGGCCTCAAGGGATTCGGCGAGAACGTAGTGAACGCCATAATGGACGAACGGGGCCAGAACGGCCCGTACGAGGATGTGTGGAACTTCCTCGAGCGCATGGCCCTCTTCAGTCAGAAGATGGACAAGCCGGTCGGCGTCAACCGCAAGGCCCTCGAGACCCTCGTGAACGCCGGCGCCTTCGACTCCTTCGGCTACAAGCGCGGCCAGTTCTACACCCCCGGCAAGAGCGGAGAACTCTTCATCGACGAAATCCTCCGCTATGCCGAACTCTACAAGAACGACCAGGTCGACAGCGCCAGCTCCCTTTTCGGAGAGGTGGAGGAAATGAAGCCCCAGCGCCCCGAAATGCCGATGTTCGTTGGGGAGGAAGATATTCTGGACCTTCTCCAGAAAGAGAAGGACGTGGTGGGTATGTATCTGTCATCCCATCCGCTTGACCGCTACGCCTTCGAGATCAAGACCTTCACAAACTGCAAACTGGCAGATCTGCCGCAGAAGATAGACGAGCAGGAAAAGCTCCGCAAGACCCATAAAACGGCCATAGCGGGCATCATAACCGATGTCAAGCAGATTACCACCCGCACGGGTTCGCCAGGCGCAAGGGTCACTCTGGAGGACTACAGCGGCACGTACGAACTCGCTCTGTTCGGCAAGGACTACGAGGGCTACATGCAGTACATGCAGCTCCACGAGCATCTGTTCATAGAAGGAGAGATTGCCGAGCGTTTCCGCGTCAAGCCGGAAGACGCCGCCCAGGGCAAAAAGGCGCCCTTCGCCTTCAAGATAAAGAAGATCAGCCTCCTTGGCAACATCGGCGAGGATATGATAAAATCCTTCTCCATCAATCTCGATTCCGCCCAGCTTAACGAGAAGTTCCGCAAGGACCTTGTCCATACCCTCAAGGCCTTCCCCGGCAAAACCCGACTCAGCGTCTATCTGTTCGACGCCCGCAGCGGATACCGCGTGGAACTCTTTTCAAAGAAATTCACCGTCGCCGTCTGCGCCGACTTCCTCGCCGCCCTCGAGCACCTGGGGATCAGTTATCAGGTAGGGCGGTAAAGAACCAAGAGACCATTCAAAAAATGTCGTGCGTGAAACTAGCCATTTCACGCACGACTTATCTGTTTAGAAGGCTTCCGTGCGTAAAACAGGTCATTTCACGCACGGAATGTGTTTTGCCTATTTCTTCGAAGTAACCTTCTTGGTGCTGTCGAACATCACGGGGGTACCGATCATGATGGAAGCGTAGGTTCCGATGAGGATACCGAGGATGAGTGCGACGGAAAGACCGCGGATGCTCTCACCGCCAAAGATTGCGATGGCAACCATAGGAAGGAGGGTGGATACCGAGGTGTTCACCGTACGGGTGAGGGTTGCGTTCAGCGAAGTGTTCACCGTCTCTGCGAAGTCTGCATTGGGATGCAGGAACCTGTTCTCGCGGATACGGTCGAAGATAACCACGTTGTCGTTGATGGCGTAACCGATGATCGTCAGGATAGCCGCGATGAAGGTCTGGTCGACATCGAGGTTGAACGGCAGGATGCCTGTGAACAGGGAGAAGAAGCCGATCACGATGATTGCGGTATGAGCCAGTGAAACCACGCCGCCGAGACCCCAGTTCCAGCCCTTGAAGCGGAATGCGATGTAGGCGAAGATGATGATGAGGGCGAGGATCACCGCGATGATGGCGTCGCGCCTGATATCGCTTGCGATCGATGCTCCCACCTTGTCGGACGACACGATACCGTTGGGATTCTCCAGGGTCTGCGTGAAGTCGTCGAGGGACATTTCCTCTACGAACATACCCTTGAGGGCCTGATAGAGCATGCCTTCGATTTCGGCGTCGACGCTGGAGGACTCGTCATTGATCTTGTAAGAGGTAGTGATCTTCATCTGGCTGTCGCCGCCGAACTGCTTGACCTCTACGGAAGAGTTCTTGATATTCTCGTCGGCAGCGGCTGCTGCATCGAACACGTCGTTGACAGCTGCGCGCACGTCCTCGGCAAGCACGGGCTTGTCGAAACGGACCACGTAGGTACGGCCGCCGGTGAAGTCGACACCATAGGTAAAGCCCTTGGTGAAGATGCTCACGAGCGCGATCACGATCACGATGCCGGAGATGGTGTAAGACCACTTGCGGGCACCGAGGAAGTTGACGTGGGTGTTCTTGAGGAAGTTGCGGGTGACGCTGTTGTCGAAGGTGATGTTCTTGCCTTTCGCCACGCGGGCCTCGAAGATGAGCCTGGTGATGAAGATGGCGGTAAGAACGGAAGTGATGATACCGATGATGAGCGTGGTGGCGAAGCCCTTCACAGGACCTGAACCGAAGAAGAAGAGCACGAGGCCGGTGAGCAGGGTGGTGAGCTGGCCGTCGATGATTGCGGAATATGCATTGCTGTAACCGTCGGCGATAGCCTTGCTGAGGCCCTTGCCTGCCTTGATTTCTTCCTTGATGCGCTCATAGATGATAACGTTCGCATCCACTGCCATACCCAGGGTCAGGACGAGACCTGCGATACCGGGCAGGGTCAGCACTGCACCGAACGATGCGAGGGTTCCGAAGAGGAGCACCACGTTGGTGAGCAGGGCGACGTCGGCGACAAGGCCTGCACCCTGATAGAAGAGCACCATGTAAAGGAGCACGAGGATGAAGGCGATGATGAACGAAATCATACCGTCGCGGATGGACTTGGCACCCAGCGAAGGACCTACCACCTGCTCCTGGACGATGGTTGCGGGAGCGGGCAGCTTACCGGACTTGAGCACGTTCACAAGGTCGGTAGCCTCCTCCACGGTGAAGTGGCCGGAAATTTCGGAGTTGCCTCCGCTGATTTCCTGGTTCACGACAGGATAGGAGTATACGGTGCCGTCGAGGACGATGGCGATCTGCTTGCCGATGTTGTCCTTGGTGAGGTGTGCCCAGATGTTCGCACCTTCTGCATTCATGCTCATCGAAACCTTGGGCTCGCCGTTGGTGCGGGAGTCGTAGGAGACGTTTGCATTCGTGATGGCGGAGCCGTCAAGAGGAGCCTGTCCGTCGCGGGAAGAAGCCTTGATGGCGACGAGTTCGTAGATATTCTCGGTGTTGCTCACGGGCTTCACACCCCACATGGGGCGGAATTCTGCAGGGAAGAGGGCTGCGATCTGAGGCATGGACAGATAGCGGTTCACCTTTGCGGTGTCGGCGGAAGTCGCATAGCCGATGCATGCGCCGCCATTGCCCTGTACGGGCTGCAGCACTGCGAAAAGGGGATTCTGTGCGCGGAGAGTCTCGTCAGCCTCGGCCTCTGCGTTGCCTGCAAGTTCCTCTGCGACGATGTCCTCTGCAGGAGCAGCCTCGGCAACGGCAGGAGTCTCATTCTCCTCGGCGAGGATGCCTGCGAGAACTTCGTTGGCTTCCATGAGATAGGGAGCGATCTCGCTGTTCTCGAACGTTGTCCAGAATTCGAGGGATGCGGTGCCCTGGAGGAGCTTGCGCACACGCTCAGGCTCCTTCACGCCGGGAAGTTCCACGAGGATGCGGCCGGAGTTGCCGAGCTTCTGGATGGAAGGCTGGGTTACGCCGAAACGGTCGATACGGTTGCGGAGCACGTTGAACGAGTTGGCCACTGCGCTCTCGGCCTCTTTCTTGATGACGGAGAGGACTTCTGCGTTGGTGGACTCGGGCTTGATGCTCTCGCGCATCTCGTAGGTTCCGAAGATCTGGCTCAGACGCGCACCGCCGGTAACTTCGTCCCAGGCTTCGCCGAAGAGGGTGATGAAGTCGGACTGGGAGTTGACGCTGCGGCTCTTTGCAAGAGCGAGGGCCTGGTGGAACTGAGGTTCGGCGCTGTTGCCGGAAAGGGCTTTTACGAGGTCTTCAAGCTGCACCTGAAGCATGACGTTCATACCGCCCTTGAGGTCGAGGCCGAGATTTATCTCCTTGGACCTTACGTCTTTGAACTTGTAACCGAAATAAACTTTCTCATTGGAAATGGAATCGGTGTACCATTTCTGCTGTTCCTTCTTGATGGAGTCAAGATAATAAGCCTGATCCTCTGCCGCCACTTTCGAGAAAGCGGGAGTGCTCTGGACCGCCACTGCGGCGGCCTCTGCATACTTCTTGGCCTTTTTGTTCTGGATAGCGGTCACGGCTGTGAAGGAGAGCTGCCAGAAGCAGGCGATGAGCAGCAGGATGGCTACTAATCTGATTGCACCTTTACTTTGCATAACGAAATTATAAGTTTTAAATAAAATTTAATTCAGCAAATTAGCTGGCAAATTTACGATTTTTTTCCGATAAAGAAATTATCTACGGGTTATTTCTTAATTTTGCAGACTGTTTGAGTGCATTTTGATGAGTTTTTTCATTGAGAGAGCGGCCCTTGCGGCGGTGGTTCTGATGGCCGCCGTCCCCGCCCTGCGTGCTCAGCCCCTCCCGATTCCCGAATACGAAATCCTGCTCATGGATGCCGAGGCCTACCATGCCGACTACGACTTCGGCGCTGCGGCCCAGGCCTACGGCGAGGCGCTCCGCAAATGCACCGACAGCACCCGGCGTGCGGAAATCGAGAAAAAACTCTCCCAGAGCCGCAACGGCCGTTCGATGTCCGGCTACTGCCAGCGCCCCAAGGTGGTGGCCCGCAAGAACTTCTCCCGCAGGGACTTTTTCCTCTACTACCCCCTTGCGGACCGTTCCTGGCGCCCCGGCCCGAACCGCCTGGATCCCCACCCTTCCGCAGAAGCCCCCGTCGTATGGTTCCCCCAGGGCGGCAACGAGGCCTACTGGTCGATGGCGGACACTGCCGGCGTGCGCAACATCTACTATGCCCGCGATCTCGGAAACCGCTGGTCCTCGCCCTACCGCATGCCATTCTCGTCTTCCGAGGACGAGATTTATCCCATGGTCTCCGGAGGCAGGCTCTACTTCGCTTCCAAGGGCCTTTTCGGTGTGGGAGGATACGACATATACGTCTGCGAACGCAAGCCCGACGGGCGCTGGGGAGAGCCCCGGAACATGGGCTTCCCCTACTCGTCTCCCTACGACGACTTCCTGTTCATAAACTCCCCCGACGGGCGCTACAGCATCTTCGCCAGCAACCGCAACTGCTCCGCCGACAGCGTCAGCATCTACATCCTCGAGTATGAACCGGTGCCGGTCAGTTCGGCCGTGCGCGGAGTCGAGGACTTGCAGAAACTGTGCAGGCTGGATCCTCCGCAGGACCTGAAGAAAGTGGACAACAAGAGCGCCATGTCCACCTCGAAGGCGGCCGACCCAAACACCGAGCTCTATGCCCGCAAGGCCGCCGAGGTACGCCGCCTGCGCGAAGAAATCACCCGGCTGAACCGCGAGCTGTCCACGCTGCGCGCATTCTACAACAGTGCCTCGCCTGCCGAAAAGAGCGAGATGGCGGACAAGATCGTAAAGAAAGAAGCCCGGCTTCCCGGGCTCCAGTCGCAGCTTGTAGCTGCCAATAAAGATCTTCAGAAAACGGAGATGGACTTTCTCCTGCACGGCGTGCTCATCGACCGCAGCCGCGTCGAGGCCGAGAGCGACAACGAGGTGGTGGGAGTTGAAACGTCCTACACCTTCACCCGCCGCAGCCCCGGCTCCTCCGACTTCTAGCGCCCGCTGTCTTTTACCAGCGTCGCCACCTGCGTGCAGAACTCCGCGCTCTCCAGCAACTGCGTGGTGGTCAGATGCATCCTCCAGCACCACTTGTTGTCCGGGTCGGCAGGGTCGTTGATGCGCTCCTCGGCGGGATTCGGCCAGCGCAGCGCGCCGTCCATCGACAGCCAGTCCTGCAGAGGGAAGATGGCAAGCATGCTGAGAGAATCGAGATGCTCCTTGAGGATGCGCCTGCATTCCTCCGGGCTCTTCTCGTCGCCGTTCCACAGGCGGATGGAGGTCATGTCGTGCGAAGACGTCGCGACTACGCTCAGGTACGGCCAGGGGCGGCCCTTCTCCATGCGCTGCATCTCGAGGCTGAGGATCTTCTCGTGATCCATCACGCCCGGCACGCAGTCCGGCACCATCCCGAGGTCTTCGCCGCAGGCCAGCATCCCCGTGCAGGACAGGAGCTTGGGGAGCTTGCGCATGGCGTTGCGCCTCCAGAACTCGTTGTGTCTGTGATAGAAGAAGTCGGTGTAGAGGGCGTCGAAGCGCTCCTTCTGCCAGCTTTCCAGATGGGAAGTGTCGGGAGAGATGAGGGGATGGAACCAGCCCGGCTTGCGCGGATCTTCGATGAAGAGTCCGAGTATGGGCAGGCCGAGGGCGTTGATTTCGTCCCTGCTATACGGCAATGCAGGGTTGAAGTGCCCGAGCAGACCGCTCTTGTGAGGGAGAGGAATCTCCCAGATGCGGAAGAAGCCCAGGATGTGGTCGATGCGGAATGCGTCGAAGTACTTGGCCATGGTGCGCAGGCGGGCCTTCCACCAGGCATAGTCGTCCTTCGCCATCTCCTCCCAGTTATAGGTGGGGAAACCCCAGTTCTGGCCGTCCCGGCTGAAGAAATCCGGCGGTGCGCCCGCGCTTGAATCCAGATTGTAGAGCTCCGGATAGCTCGCTGCGTCCACGCTGTCCCTTCCTACTCCGATGGGGAGGTCGCCTTTTAGGAACACTCCTTTTTCGTGGGCGTACTTGACCGCTTTGGAGAGTTGCTTGTCGAGGTGGAACTGCACCCAGCGGTAGAAGTCCGGGGAGATGCCGTCGCGCTTGGCGCAGAACTGTGCGTAAGGGTCGAGCCAGTAGGCGTTGTCCTTCGCGAACTTCCTGAAGGCGGGGGTGGCGATATCCGCGGCGCCTTTCTTTGCGAACGCCTGCCGCAGGTATTTGATTTTCAGTTTGATGACGCGGGGGTAATCCACCTTCGGAAGGGCGTTCAGCTCTTTCTGCACCTTTTTGTAGGCGGCGTCTTCCTTCACTCCGACCTCGGGCAGATGTATGTAGATGGGATGCAGCGCGAACGACGAAACCGGGCTGTAGGGATATGAATCTCCCCACTCTCCGTGGCGGGTGGTGTCGTTGATGGGAAGCAGCTGCAGCACGCTCTGTCCCGTGCGCTCCATCCAGTCCACGAACTTGGGAATGTCGCGGAATTCTCCCACTCCGAAGCCCTCCTCACTGCGTAGGGAGAAAACGGGAATCGCAGTTCCTGCTCCCCTGAATCCCGGCTGGTCGAAAATCTTTGCCGAATGCTCTCTGGGGAAAGGACAGCCTGCGATAGGGCAGTCTATCCACGCATCGCAGATTTCTCCCTTCGCCTCCTCCTTGGCATGATGGTGGTGCGCCCACTCGGTGCGCGTCCAAAGACCGTCTTCGATCACTACATAGAAGTAGTCCTTGAGGATGGCCGAGTTGGCGGACGGGATGCGCAGCGTCCATACGCCGTCGGCGGTATAATTCATGGGCCAGACCCTGTCGTCCGCGCCCACCAGCGCCAGGGATTCACCCCAGCGGGTATGATATTCTATCTTGAAATTGAGCATGTCTACTTTTGTATTATTTCCCATCCCCAGGCAGGAAGGATACCGTCGGGTGTGCTTTCGGAGCGCAGGCCCCTGATCGGAGCTGAGGGTTCAGCGCTCAAGTTCGCAAATACCGTCACCTTGTTTCCGCAAACCCTGCGCGAGAAGGCCAGCACGTCGGGATCGCCTGTCTCTATCCACTTCATCTTGCCTCCGCGCTCGCCTGCAGCAAGGGCGGGATTGTCGTGGCGGAGAGCTGTAAGATACTTGTAGAAGTCGGTGTATCCATTTGCCGACCAATCTGTT
>Ga0256405_10004868_pt1 | contig 24291 bp, 20 predicted proteins | sample RumenRJG_02DNA_FD_189096 | JGI IMG/M metagenome (GOLD analysis project Ga0256405, IMG submission 189096) | Bovine rumen microbial communities from Lethbridge, Alberta, Canada - RJG_02 | ecosystem: Host-associated > Mammals > Digestive system > Stomach > Rumen | place: Canada: Alberta... | reverse complement strand
TTTGTTCATGCTAAGGGGTGCTATATTTGTTTGTTTGGCGACACTAATATAGTGATAATCAATGAGATATGCAACATTTCTCAGAGATTTCAACCTTAGCATTTTTCGTTTTTTAGCTACTTGCGAAACTTAAATATATCTATTCTCTTCCCTTTATTGCAAAGATGAAACAATAGTGGAGAGATAAAGTAGAGTTGTATTATTAATGCTACAAACCATGCGGAGCGATGACTTGTCCAGAAACTTAGCGTCGTATAGTCGAGCAGAGCCTGTCCTAATGTTGTTATCCTCAACAGGCACTTACCAACGTAGATTGGGACAATAACTGTAGTATATGGAACGAGCAGCTTCTCGTAACGCACTTTATACCAATAAATTACCTCCCCCCGCCCGTTTACTAATATCGCAATGAGATAGTGAGTAATACATCCCCATTCCCGAGAGTAACAGAAAGATATCAACGCCGATATTCCCATAGCTCAGAATTTGAGAGAGAAAATCAGGCATAAGAACCCCTCGACCTACAGAGTGACAGAGGAGAATACAAATTGCTCCGACTCCCATCAATTCTGTCCGATACTTACTCAGAAGTTTTAGTTGCACTATCTTTGTCATTCACCAATTTGTTTTATCTCTTCGCAAACGGCAACTTCAATATCCCCACCATCGAGCCCCAACCGTATGACAGATGGAGCACAAAGAAGGTGATGAGCAGATAGAAGAAGCTCAGCTTCTTCGTCACTGCGAGTTTCAGACTGACGGCAGAGAGCAAGCAGGTGTATGCCAGCAGCGAAGCCGCTGACACCAGCGCAAAGGGCCACCAGACAAATGCCAGCAGCAGCGGCACGATCAGCGACAGCAGGAACAGCAGCGGAATGAAGTGCCTCAACGACAACGATGAGAACGTCTTGGTGTAATATACAGTCAGGATGTTCCACTTGCCGTTGCCATAGTTATTCTTCGCCAAAGCCCACCACGTCTCCCGTGCCAGATAGGTGCAATACGTGTCAGGCAGAATGTAGATCTTTCCACCTCCACGAATGATACGCTTGTTCAGCTCAATGTCCTGATTGCGCACCAACCGCACATCGTAGTTTCCGTACTTCTCAAATACCTCACGAGGCCAACAGCCAAATGGTACTGTCTCCACCTCCTGCTCGTGGTCTATACCAGTGCGGAACGTGGAGTTACCTACGCCGAACTTATTTCCAAGGACCTCGCGGATGGCCAGCGTCTTGGGCGTTTTGTTCAGCACATCTGTCTTGCACACTGTTCCCACATTGTCAGCCTTCAGACGCCTCAGACCGTTCAGCAATACCGAAAAATAATCCGGCTGGTACGATGCGTGAGCATCAAGACGCATAATAACGTCACCCTTTGCCGCATCAATTCCCCTATTCATTGCGTACGGCACAATCTTGTCGGGGTTGTCGATGAGCCGGATAAAGGGATACTTAGCTGTATAGCCTGCCACAATCTCCCTTGTTCGGTCCTTGCTCATACCATCCACCAGCAGGATTTCCAGGTCATCCTTGGGATAATCCTGCTGTAGAAGCGAGTCAAGGAACTGAGCGATGTACTTCTCTTCGTTATATATTGGACAAATTACTGATAACATATATTATTTGTTCTGATAGTTTAAGTCGATATAGCCACCCATCTCATCCAAGAAACTCTGTGGGTGGAAGTTCACCATACCTCCAAGCGGAGTGAAGGTCATCTCACCGAAATAAATCTTTCCATTGATATTATACAAGTCCAGACGCACAAACGGGAATGGCTTCACCAATTTTTCCGCCACTCTGATCATCTCATCAAGATTGGCAGGTTTAGGTCTCACGTGTCCTTCTCTATACCGAGAGTCGAATATACACAGGTCTGGTCTGGGATTCCAATCCCTATCGTAAGTCATTACAGCAGTGCCACTGCTGTCTCGGCCACTGCATACCCAGATGTAATGTGCCTTACCATTTGCGCAATAGATCTTGTAATCGACAGGCGACTTCTCACCTTCTTCTGATGGCAAGAGTTCCTCAGCAATAATGCACGGCTTCATTTTATGATAATGAGGCTCACCTGACAGCACACCCACGTGCTTGCGTTTCAGCAATTCATCGAGAAACTTCTTGGTCTCCTCTATATTGAGTTGATCTTTGTCCTTCACCATCAGCAGTTCGCTCTTTCCTACGCCGTTGTTGGCCTTGAAGATAAAGGACTTGGGTAGCTTATTGAAATCAATGTCATTGACATCGGTCCACATCCCCACCAAAGGTATGAGATAATCCCCCAGACAACAGCTCTTCACATAATCCCTTACCTTATACTTATCCGCCAGCTCCGTCCATCGCGAGGTGTCAGTGTATAATTTCATATACAGCAACTTCTCGTTCATATCCTTCGGCTCTTTCAGGTTCGGGAACCGGTGAAAGTATGCGTAATAACGCATTTTCACGAGGGGTACAGGATGGTTCTCACCCATCCACTCACAAAACTTAATCAAGGGGTAGAAGATGATTCTGCCCGACTTGCTCATTGTAGGATGAAACATATTTAAAATCTTCTTTTAATGAAATCTTTAATGATACCCATCGCCACCGAAGGGTGCTGCAACATCTTCTTCAAGATGTCTTTATGATTGGCCTTCCGGTACTGGCGATAATAGTTATTGATGGCGTTATGATACTCTTCTGAGTTCTCTTCGATGGAAATCCGTTTATTCAGTTCTTCAAACCGATACTGCGCAGGAACTTCAGCCTCATCTATAACCTTTGGGAAGAAATCCTCTCCTATCTTCACATAGTCGTAACTGATTCTTGTTTCTGCTCCGGCTAAATCCACATTCACGATAGCCCCGTAGTGAGTGGGCTCCCAGGCCATATCGAACACGAAATTGCCCAAAGAATAGAAAATGTACTTGCCTTGGTATTGTTCATAGCCTTGCAACACATGGGGATGCATCCCTATCACCAAATCAAATCCAGCATCCACCAGCCAATGGGCGAAGCGTTTCTGGGGTGATGAAGGCCTATTGATGAACTCGTTGCCCCAATGCACAAATACTATCTTGTATGCATCTTTGGGCAACTGTTTTATTTCTTGTTCAATCTCTTTGTATTCTGGGTTATGCCAATAGCTGGGTTTCTGTGAAAACGCATCAATGCGTTGTGAAAAACCTGAAATGCTTACTTTCCTGCCTTGGTGTTCAAACACCTGTGATTTTTGTGCATTGCTACCAAAACACACGCAACCGCATGATGTTAAATAATCGAACGTCCTTTTATAGGCATCTGCTCCATGCTGCATGGCGTGGTTATTGGCAATACCATACAGATTGAAATGCTTCACATGGTTGAGATATTTCGAATCTACACGAAACTGCAAAGCCGCATTGCCCGTTTTCTTAGAGATCTCAGATGCCACGCCCTCAAAGTTCCCAATCCAACAGTCTTGATCGTTCCGCTGGATATGCTGAAACGGGTCAAAACCTTGTTTCAGCTTGCTGCCCACACCGAAACCAACGTCAAAATAGCCGTCGGTGAGGTTAATATCGCCTACAATCTTTAGCATTATAACACTCCTATCTTTTTCAGGTTGTCTTCCGAAAGGACAATACGGCTGTCATATTGTGCCGCATTTTCACAACAAATAGCCGACATTCTTTGAACTTCTTCGGGATGGTCTATGACGAACTTCATCCTTTCTGTTAAGGCTTCTACATCGTGTGAGGGGATTATCCATCCTGTCTGTTCGTCCTTAATCACATCCTTATTTAAATTCCAGTCTGAAGCAATAATAGGCAAAGATGAAATGTATGCATCGATCACAATGCCCGGGAAACCTTCACCATGCCAATAGGTCGGGAAGAGCATGACATCGTATTTGGCTAACTCATCATAGTTGTTGGTATCTCTTAAATTCAACAATCCCTTATACTCAACTTCACTATGGGCATCCACCATTTCATTGAATTGTTTGGCGTATTCAGCATCTTCCGATTCCCTACCGTAAAACACCACATCGAATCTTCCTTGATACCCAGTTCGGTTTAATGCGTCAACGCTGGTGATAATATCTGTACAGCCTTTATATTCCTCAACGCGCGAAAGAAAAACAAAATGTGTTTTCTCATCCTGTTTCGGTTGTTTTACCCCATAATGGTTGATGATTTTGGAGTTAGGCACATAAACAGCATTATTCAATCCACTTTCTTTCAATGCATCCACCATGGATTGTCCTTGCACAAAGATTCCTTTCAAGAAAGCGTAGGTCGAAACTTTGAACCGGCCTTCCTTTATCATTTCGTGGAAGGAGCCACCAACCACCCAATAGAAGCAATCATTAGGCAGTCGCATTCTCTTTATGAAACCGATTAAAGTGTCAGCACTACCAGGGTTAGCTGAAATAATAACCTTTGCCTTACGATGCATAAGCAGAGTAAACACAAGTTTCAGCATCACCCAAGGCCGTTTCTTCCAATTTAGCGTATCAATAGTAATCACCTTGTCGAATACCTGGACGAAACGGTCAAGGAATAGCTGATTCTTCATCACGTCGCCACCTTTGGGGGCTGTCCCCAAACCCATCGGGCCGATGAAAATAAGAGATTTCATAGTTCAAGCTTCTTATTGTCTGGATGGCAGTTTTATCCAGCTTCCAAATTCGTAATTCCATTTCTCAGGATGGAAAGGCGCAAAACCGCCGTGGTGATAGAACGTAATCTCACCAAAATACACTCTCCCTTGTACATTGTACAAGTCCACCCGCACATGTGGAAAGCCCTTTGACAACTTCGCAGCGATGGACTTCATCTCATCGAAATGTTCCGGTTTAGGAATAATTCTTCCAGACATCGGGTGCACCTGATACAAATCCAGATGATTGAAGTCGGAATCAAAGAAATCGAATTTCACTTCCTCTGAAAAACGCTCTGTACCAATAAAAAGAGCTTTTACCTCACCATCAAAACAGAAGAACTTATAGTCGCGTAGCTCACCCGAAGCATCTTCTACATATTCCTCAGCAAATACTTTCGGAATGATGTTCTTATATGGCCATTCCCTCATATCTTTCCAGACACTCCCTTTTAATGATTTTGCAAGTTTGTTTTTCGCTGCCTCAAAGTCGAATGTTTTTTTGTCGCGGCAGACTATAACACCTGCACTCGAACTGCCGTTATTGGTTTTAAGGACAAATTGATTGGGTAACTCGTTCAAGTTGATTTCATTTACACTATTCCATACGGCCAGCGTGGGAATAACATATCTGTCATCGCCTAAAGCCTTTGTCACCCACGGTTTGACAAGCACTTTGTCAACGATTGTAGTGTAGAGGGGCTTCCGGTCAAACAACTTAAGCCACTGCAATTTCTCGTTATATGTTTGCGGGTTATCCAGGTTCAGTCGTTTCCCTGTCTTAATCCACCAAAGGAAGCGTAGGTACTTCTCATCAGACAATCCATATAACAAATGACTTCTCTCAAGTAACCATTCCAATGCTATTCGCGGATGCGAGATAGCTTTTTTCAGTTTGTTTGCCATACTGCTATTTTTCTAGTTCTTCATTTAATACTTTCAATAATACATCTCTATGTGACTCACAGTCTATAAAATTGATTTGCCCTGCTAGTTTCTCACGAGGAATAAGATATGGTATCAAATGCCTTCCGGCTGCTATTCTCATATATGTGTTCATATAAGGTGTAAAAGGACAGATAATGGACCGTTTCCTGCCTTTTACAAATGCCTCATACTCTTTGTTCAATGCTTCATCATTTGCTATAATTCGGTTAAGTCCTGCAATCTTATTGTCAAACTTTGATTTCTCGTTATTGCTCATCAATACAACCTTTGGCTCTTCGTTGCACTGAATATAAGGCACAAGCTCAAAGTCTATTGTTTTATCCAAGTTCAACAATAGCATATAGCCTTCATTCCACATACAGTTTCTGCGACCGTTCCAATCAAAGCAGAAGTTTCCCAAACCATACACTATCGGCTTATCTTGATAAACCTCATAACCACTGTAGCAATGCTGGTGATGGTTGACAACCGCATCTGCACCCATTCTCACAAAAAAACGATATGTTTTCTTCATCCGAGGTGTAGGTAGCTGAAAGTACTCATTTCCACCGTGAATAATAACGATTACAAAGTCTGCTTTCCCCTTGGCCTCTTGAATGCGAATAGAAACATCTACAATGTCTAAGGGTGCTGACCCCCCACGGTCATTATCCGCTATAGAGAACTCATGCTCGCAAACATTTATGAAGGCAACTCTCTTTTTGTCTATCTCCTTGTAGAGGACTTTCTCCGCTTCATCTATACTCATTCCACCGCCAACACGGTCCAAACCAACCCTATCTATTTCTGCCAGTGACAATTGCACACCACGTGAACCGAAATCTCGGAAATGATTGTTTGCCACAGTCACACAGTCAAATCCCCCATCTTTTAAGACCTTGACCGCCTCGGGCTGGCATTTAAGATTCGGGCCACATTTTGAGATCGGCTTCGCCTTTCCATCAACAACGGTACATTCAAAATTCACTATTGCATAATCCGCCGCTTCTATCGTTTCCTTTACGGAAGCAAATAAATCAGCGGTATCTCCACTCTGTATTTTTCGAGCGACACGATCTCTTGGGCAATAATCTCCTGCTACTAATACTTTCATTGTTTATCTCTTGTTATAGTATCAATTATCTTCTTGGATTCTGTCAGATAGTTAAACTCTCTAAGTGCCACCTCTGCTCCCTTTCGGCCAATGGTTTCGGCTTCCTGTGGGTGGTCAATGACCCATACCATTTTAGAAGCGAACTCCTCTGGATTTCTTTCTCTTGATAACAACGCTGTTTCGTTGTCACTCAAGAAAAGGGGAATATCACCAACCTTTGTCACCACCACCGGATTTTCTGAAAGCAGATACTCACCCAACTTAGTTGGGAACCCACACTGCGCCTGCAAACTGTCTGGGCGTGCCAAAGCCACAATAGTTGCATTCTTGAGCATTTGTGGCATTTCCGTTGCCGGAATGATGCCCGTGAAAACCACCTTATCTTTTATGCCCAGGTCTTCCACCAACTTCAGGTTGCCAGACTCGTCATCTCTCGACGGGGCTTTCCCCATTATCTTTAGTTTCAAGTCCGGATGTGTTTTGACCACTATCGAGAAAGCCTTGATAAGGTCATCAACGCCATCCTTGTTATTTGAGGCCGTACCGCAATAGGCAATATAAGGTTCAACGTCTATAGACTTCTTCATCCCTTTGAATCTGTTTGCATCTACCGTCATATTGACAACATGAACATTATCGACCCCCATCTGTTCATACACTCTCTTTAATGCTGTTGAAATAACAAACATGCCCGAAAGTTTTTTACAAGCAGCTAAATACTTCTTTTGCAAGCAATTTGGGATAAGAGGATTCACCGCCGGATGCTCTGTTCTTTCCTGATAGATTCTAAGATCGCGACGTTTCACTATAATAGGCAAGTACTCAGAACTACCTAAAAGAAATATAGTATCTCCAGCATGAAGGTAATTCACCCATCGTTTCACATCAGCAAAAGAACGCAAATATTTATATAATTTGTTTCTGCATCTATATTTATCCCACATATACGATACACTTATGTTGGGTAAACCGATACAATCTAGCCTATCAGAAGCTTCACTCGGATAAACAAATACAACTTCTGCATTTACTCCAAGCTCCGAGAAACCACGTAAGAAAGAAAGTAGGCGATTAGTAGGGGCTGAGTTTGGTTTATAGGAAGAAACCAATATTTTAAGACTATCCATTTTCTATTTTTTTAGATACTTATACTGCGATATTTCGTATTCTGCCAAACCCCAATACGCACAAATAAATGCGAAATAGGAATTAAACACAACAAGATTGCTTACCATTCCAAGCACAACAAAAATGATAAGAGAGACAAGGTATCCCATAAAAAATGGTGAGTTGTGCTTGTATAGTATTCTTGTGGACCTAATAGCATTCCAAAGCATCAACAAATAGAACACCAATCCCACTAAACCATATTCAAAAAGCATCTGAAGCGCATCATTATGTGCATTTGTATGCTTTGTTATAGTTATTGAACCATAACCTCTTCCCACAAGCCAATCAAAAAAAGAATTGGTTTCGATCACTCTGAAAACATCATGATATAATGGTATTCTTCCTGAACCTTGGCTGTCTTCTATAGAACGCATCCTATCCATCACCCCTTCAATAGCAAAAGAAAAGTAATGATTCACAATAAAAAACAATGCAATGCCTCCCACGAAAATAAAGATGAGATTCTTTGTTTTTCCTCCTTGACGTCTTATGTTTAATAGAATGGACACTAACATTAGAAGTAAGCAAATGTTAGCAGATCTTTTTCCTGTCATTAAGATAATAACAGTTGTCGCAACAAGAAACGTAAAAAAAATCCATCGCCTCTTGATTAAAAAAATAAAAGGTACAGCACAAAGGCACCAATACACAAGATTTGTAATACCCATCTCCTCTCCATAGTCTATTTGGATAAAATTCAAAAAAGAAATATTTATCAAGAAGGCTATTACAAAAAGGACAAGAAACCCTAATGTGGCTATTTGGGGAATTCTATCCGATTGTTGTCTGACCGTATAAAAGAACAAAAATGTCATAGGTGCAAATGTTACAAATACAATATTTGCAACACCTTCTCCTCTCAATCCCAAAACGAAAAAATCAAAAAGTAACCATATTATCCAGAACCACCATAATTTACAAAACCTGGAGCTAATAGTAGTATTTGACAAGAAGATAGTAACTAAAGATATGCCTACAACAGACAACGAAATAATAGCAATAGTACTCCCTAGTGTTTCTTCAAAACCAAGTGATAGCATGTACCTATAAGTGTAGTAACAAAATAGACCTATCACCACTACAGTTAAAAACTCATAAAATCTAACACTCTGCTTCATAAGACACTATGAATAAATTGTTTTGAAGATGCTGAAAGCTGCTGCAAATCTACACTGGCGTATCGTTCATATGACAAGAAGTCAAATAATTGTAATCCTTCTTTTGTAACTATACGATTCTCGAGGCCAGCTTTACCTAAGATGTTTCTAATGCGAGAAGACGTTCTTTCAAGTGCTATATACGTAAAGAACTGCTTGCAAAATATCAATGAGAACACTGTCCCATGAAAGGAATCAGTCACCACATAACTGGCATTCTTAATCCAACCCACAAATTCTGCAGGACCGGCATCGTAAATCTGCTTATTGATTGGGTACATTTTGAGCCGATTTCTCGTTAAGCACACTATCGGCAGCCTTGTTTCTTTCTGTATTTTCTTCGCAATGCTAATCAGACTTTCGGCTCCATTCAGATCATAGATAAAGATATAGTTTCCTCTCATCTTCGGAGTGGTAGCCACCTTTTCCCATTCATCTGCGCCGTGCAGCAATACAGGATCAACTACAACGGGAACTTCTTGTCCAACAATCGAACTAAGATACTCGGCCCCTGCTGATTCACGGCAACTCAGGTAGTCAAAATCTTTTACGTATCCTTCTATCTTATGGGTTATTGTGTCATCGAACTTAGAGATGCCAAAACTCGGAGCATACGCCACTTTTTTTCCATTCCCTTTATCAAAACCCAGATAATATAGAGGAACATACTTTCCACTGGGATTAAAAACCTGGTCGCTACCTGTAATATAAATATCTTCCTTGGGATGATTCTCTAATGCATCTTTCATTGAAGAGTAACGTTGTGAGAATTTGAAATACTTGTTTTTGAAATCCCATGTGCGGATCACTCTGCGCTTCAACTGACGATAATGAATCAGCGTGAAGAAATAATATGCAATGGCCGCCACAGGGTTCTTCAGCGACTGCTTTTTGCAGATTTTATGTCCTTCAAGATGCTCAGGGGTCGTGAAGTCTATGATTTCGACTTCTGTTCCAGGCTGATTCTGCAAGTATTTTTGCAATGCGTACGCCTGCAACACAGCGCCATAGTTGGTCTGGAAGTATGTAAAAATACCTATCTTCATGATATTGGTTTTCCTAATAATGATTTGATGAAGTTTTTAAAACGACGAATATGAAGTGTGGAAAACATCTTCATTTTTCCGTAATGGTCTGTTACCGCTTTCTTATAACCCTTCACCTTTATAGCCTTGATAAAAATGCTTCTGGCCTTCAATTGCTTTGAGCGTATCTCGCGCTTGTCCTCATATTGATAGGCAACCGCATCGAAGGGAAGTTGTTCTGAGAAACCTTCTTTAGAAAGTTTTTCCCAGAGCGGCATATACCGTTCGCTGTTTATGCTAATGAACGACATGCCTTTATTATCGTCCAACTCCTTTCTATGCTTGTTAATTCCCCAAAAGTCGCCCAGCGAAACATCAGCGTCTGAATGCAGGGCAATCTCGCACTGGTAGCATGACTTTCTCAAGAAAAGATTATTGAGAAATGGCTCATAATAATAATAATAATAATAATTATACCGGGGAAACACTTTTTCTGAACCGTCAGAGAATCCTAATCTCAGAGTCATATTGTGCCACATCATATTGGGCTTTGAGAAGTCCTTATATCGGAAGTCGACATCCACGACCTTTTTCCCTTCTTTCTCGAACATGCGTTTGAATTGCCGGAAATAGTCATTACTCGGCACACCATGACATGCAAAGTCCAGCGTTAGCAACAAGTCGGTTTTCGTATGAGTAGTGTCCAGATATTGCTTCAGCCCCCTAACTTGACAAGGCGTACCGCAGTAAAGAACGAGCCTACCGGATTGCAACTGTTTTCTGATTTCTGAAAAGGCATTGCCCGTATAAGATTCCAGATACTTGCTCTTCCGAAGCGATGCTAAAGATGTTTTGTCGGTGCTGAACACTTCGAGACACTCGTGGTCACCATTATAGCGACTGCCATAGACCACTCCACCTTGGTCAAGAACCCAGTTGGCAAACAATGTGAACCCGCCACCTGAAGTGGAGGCCTGTAGCAACGATGTCTCGTTAGTACGATACAAGAAGAACCTGTCAGGACTGGGCGAAGGGTGCGATTGTGGCGTCACTATATGACAAGTCTTCTCGCACAAACCGCATTCAATACAGTTTGTGTCATTATACTCGGGAAAGAAGAATCCTTCCTCGTCGGGTTCTAGATGAAGACATTGCTTTGGACAAATATTGGCACAAGCACCGCATCCTGTACACGAACTATCGATTTTAAGTATTTTTAAGTCCATTATCCAAGAATAGTTTTTTCCTTACGATAAAAAGCAGAATAAGATTTCCAATAGCAAAAACCAGGAAGCCCAAGACAGTGCTCCACGCGGCACCGATGGCACCATAGTTACGTACAAGAACGGTTATCAGCGCTATGTTAATAGCTGTCCCGATAATTTTGTTGATGAGCGTCAGCTTGGAATGACCCGTCCCATAGGTAAACTGTGAGATCTGATAATAAAGCGTGGATGTGAGCACCGACATCGAAACAATCCGACACATCTGCGTGGACTGCACATAGCGGCCAGCCGTCAGTATTTTTATCAGCCAAGGGCAGAAAATGATAAATACAGCGACTATCACGCCAACGGCCAAAACGACCAAACCACCCACAGCAACTGAACGACGTACACTCTTCTGAGCAATGGCCTTGTACATATCAGGCTGAAATGTGCTTTTGAGTGCGTTAGAAAAGACCGTGATATATGCAGCCATGCTACATGCCACTGAATAGTAACCCAACGTTTCTATATTGCCTCCTCGCTCAAGGAGCACTTTGTCATACCCATGCGAGAAATAAGAAAGCATGGCAGCCAGAACAAGAGGATAGCCATAGAGGAATATCTGTCGAAAAATCTCTTTTTCGAATCTAACTCCCAGATATTCTTTGTTTTTAATTAGGCACCAAATGAAAGGAAGGAAACTGCCGAGGAAAGTGGCGACCATTTTGCCAACTGCTCCCCATTTCGCAACAACCACCAAAAGTAGCGACAAGACAACACCTATCACACCCCAGATAACACTAGCCCAAAAGAAAGACTTTGCTTTTCGTGCAATCTTAAACTCTGCCAGCTGGAAGGTGTAGATAAGCCCTACATAATTTGTAAATACGGCTAATGGTGCATAAGGCCAGAAGTCAAATGACACGTGGGTACCTTTGACAAAGGCATACAGACCTAACAGGCAAACTAAGCTTACGATTCCTGAGAAATACAGGAAAATCTTTATGACATTTCCTTTGAGCTGAAACAGAGCTTCCTTCGATAATACATAATACTTTCGCAAATAAAAGTCGGTAACAAAAAAGCCCAATACTGGTGTGTAGAGTAGGCCGAAAGAAGTGTAATAGGTTGATACGGCATAGTCCTCCGGCGACAGGTTAAGTGCCATCAAAGGGTTCACCAAAACCGCTAATATGGACGATATTAGCGATGCTAGGAGATAGACTCCTGCGTTTTTTGTGTATAGTTTTATCCTATCGGCGTATGTTTCAAGAAAAGCCATTAGCAATTATTTAGAATGTCTTTTTATGGCATCGCTAAGCCTGTTGAAATAAAGTGGCAGGTATTGTTTCCATACAATACTTTTCCTAATCCGCACAGCAGGGATAAGAGGAACTTGATTCTTTGGAATAAATGCCTCCCGGGGAATCAGATGGAAAATACTTCCCTGTTTCCCCGTCAGAATATTACACTCCAAAGGTATCATACCTGCATCGAACGAGTGTATCACATCGGCCTCATTACACTTTCTTGATGTAATTACATAATTCTCCTGTATCTGTTCTTTATGACCGTAAAGGTCGAATTCCACCTTGTAGTCCTTGCCATTGACTGTGATTACTCTAGGAGTTATCTGGAAATAGGCATCGTACTTAAACAGAATGTCATCAAATTTCGGGAAACGGAATTCTTTGGTTCCGACTATATCAAAGGGAGATGAGGTCGAGACTACAAGACTCGACTCGGTATGAACGCCCCCAGCCTTGTTCCCGTTGAATATCTGAGAGACAAACGGAAAAACAAAATAGCGATTAGTATCGGCAAGGTAAGCAATATAATATTTCTTCCAAGAGCGTTTCCAATTGCGGACTTTCATCGGAATAGGTACATTACTGATGTCTTGGTTAATCTCGTACCATGCTTTAAAAGAACGCCATTGCTTTCTAGTCCACAGTTGTCCCCACGATGATGCCCACTGCACAAAGTAGGCATCATAGCTCTCGTAGATGGGGAGAAACTGTGTGTGGGAAATCTCCTCCATATAGTATTGGTAGATGGAAACACCCCCTATCCGGTCATCATTATCATAATACTCCGCAGCTCCCTTGGCAAAACGATAGAAAGACGGTGCAACCTCAAGGTCGTCTTCTATGACAATGACTGCATCATATTCGTTAGTCAGATCACCGCATGAAATAATGTTATTTCGAAGTCCAATATTGCTATCATGTTTAATTATATGCTTCGGGCCATAGGGCCATTCAAAAGAATTGGCGAAATTGGCCACATCGTTTGTACCGGAATTGTCGATAGAGAACACCAACGACACAGAATCCCCATCATAATAAGCCTTTAAAAGTGTCTGGCAAAGTTCACTGAGCGTTGAAACACGCTTAAAACAAGGAAGTGCAATTGCTATATTCATTTGTCTGTTGGTAGTTTTATTAATTTTCCCATTTCAAGTAAAACTTCATCTGAGTAGAAGTTCATATGTCCTCCGGCTGAAGTGAAAGTCAATTCTCCGAAATATATTTGACCATCTATATTGTATAAGTCAACTCTAACCTGCGGAAAACCTTTCGATAAGTCCTCTGCAAAAGAAATCATTGCATCATAATTTTTCGGTTTAGGAACTCTTCCATGACCGTCTTTGTAATGATCTGTGAAAACCGACCACTCCGGACGGTAATTCCAGTCCAAATCGTGCCATTCCGTTTCAGCCACAAAACGATGTCTGTTATAGCAAGCCCACGTTCCAAAAGCCTTTCCATCAAAGCACCAAATTTTATAATCGATAAGGGAAGAGGAGATAGGGGTCTTCTCTTTCAAAATAGATTCAGCTATAATCAGAGGCTTTATTCTTAAATAATGAGGTTCTCCTTGTTTAAGGCCAAATTTTTTCTTTAACCATTTATTGAGTTGAACCCGCACTTTTGCTTCGTTAATTGTTGATTTTTCTTCAACCACCATCACCGTTCCGGCTCCATTATTTGTTTTTAAAACGAAGCTATTCGGTAGTTTCGAGAAGTCTATCTGGCTAGCGTTATCCCATACCCCCAAAAGAGGAACTAAATACTTTTCGTAACCTTTCTCTTCAATATACTTGCGAACCGCATACTTATCAGCCAACTCCGACCATTTTGTAGTGTCAGTATTAAACTTCATCCAATTGATCTTCTCATTCAAGTCAACTGGATGCTCCCAATTAATGCCTTCATTCTTCTTCATCGTATCCTTATAAAGATGGTCGGCAAGTTTTTGGGGATTATGGGTACTTAGGTATCTGTAATGCACCTTTCTTACCAGTGACTGAAACTTACTGATTATACTCATATAGCCTCTTATAAATAAATACAACGCTTTTCAATCCCTTTTAAAAATATCTCTCGTATAAACCTTTTCACGCACATCATCCAGACAAGAGCCATAGCGGTTAGCGACAATAGCCTGGCTCCTTTGCTTGAACTCGTCAAGGTTGTTAACAACCTCGCTTCCAAAGAAGGTGCTGCCGTCTTCAAGCGTAGGCTCATAAATAATGACCTGTGCACCTTTTGCCTTGATGCGCTTCATTATCCCTTGAATAGCACTCTGGCGGAAGTTGTCACTGTTGCTCTTCATCGTCAGGCGGAAAACACCAATAACACATTTCTGCTCCTTCTCAGCGTCGAAACGGCTATTGGCATCGTAGTAGCCGGTTCGTTTAAGGATAGCATCAGCAATGTAGTCCTTACGGGTGCGGTTGCTCTCAACAATGGCACGGATGAGGTCTTCAGGAACATCATCGTAGTTGGCCAAAAGTTGTTTAGTATCCTTAGGCAAGCAGTAACCGCCATAGCCGAAGCTGGGGTTGTTGTAGTGTGTGCCAATACGAGGATCAAGACCCACACCCTCGATGATGGCCTTGGTATCGAGTCCTTTCACTTCTGCATAGGTGTCCAACTCATTGAAATAGCTGACACGAAGGGCAAGATAAGTATTGGCGAAAAGCTTCACAGCCTCAGCCTCTTTCATTCCCATAAAGAGTGTCGGGACGTCCTGCTTGATAGCTCCTTCTTTAAGTAGTTCAGCAAACTTGTGAGCTTTCTCAGTGAGCCATTCGAGGTCGGTAATCTGTTTGATTGCCTCATTCTCTTCCTTAAATTCATCGCTCATCATCTTGGGAATACCCACGATGATACGGCTGGGGTAGAGGTTGTCATAGAGCGCCTTGCTCTCACGAAGGAATTCTGGCGAGAAAAGCAGGTTGAACTTTTTGATGCCTTTGTTGGCATACTTCACGTATAGACCACGGGTGTACCCTACCGGAATGGTACTCTTGATAACCATCACCGCACTAGGGTTCACTCTCAGAACGGCATCTATGACCGCTTCAACAGCTGATGTATCGAAGAAGTTCTTCTTTGGGTCGTAGTTCGTAGGAGCAGCAATCACAACGAAGTCTGCATCCCTATACCCTGCATCCTGGTCAAGCGTCGCCTTGAGGTTCAGCTGCTTATTGGCAAGGTAATCCTCGATATAGTCGTCCTGTATGGGGGACTTCTTGTTATTGACCAAGTCCACACGTTCCGGCACCACATCAACGCAAGTTACCTCGTTGTGTTGTGCCAGCAGTGTGGCAATGCTCATTCCTACATAGCCTGTTCCGGCCACTGATATTTTCATAATTGCTGTTGTATAAGTTTATATGCTACGTTCGTGATAGTTTGTAGTAATCAAAAAAACTGTTAACCTATTCAGAGAACCGCTACTGTATAGGGCTTGCAACAAAGATTTCCTTGTCCCTTGGAACTTTCTTATCCACCTTGATACCAACCTTGCCTTTGTAAAAAGTCTGGAAATCTTGCTTCTCGCTTTGAAGGCTTTCTATCTTCAAACCAACAAGACGTTGAAGATCATCCTCATAGAAAAGCAAATCGCCAACACTTATCTGGACATCCTGTAAATCAAGACAAATAACCTTATTCTCCTTATAGTACTTGTAGGGCACCCCTAACGATGTCAGAGAGTTATGGAATGCGGCCAATCCAACTTGCATTAGGTCTCTACGTGCCTGTTCTTTGCTGATATATCCATTCTCTATGTCAGAGTGGAGAGCAAATAATTGCATCGTATAAACCAATGTGCGAGACTGATTCTCAGCGTCTTTTATCTGATTCTTATTAAACGGTGGTGCCTGACGTTTCAAGGGCTCAATGTTCCTTTGGTGATTCACCACATAAACGCCGTGAACATCTGTCGTCTTTAGTTCCCGCATTCGACGATTCACGATTTTGTCCACCTGCGAACATTCGGAGTCAGTTGAAGTACCGTTGATTCCTTTCACTTCCATCAAAATATGGTTGCCATCGAATTCAAAGCAAAGATCTTCTTCCTTCAAATCTCCCTCTGCTAAAGTATCATCCTTATCTGTTACATTTTCAAAGCCCAACCATTCAAGAAAGAACTTTACCGCCTTCACAAGATTAGAACCGGATTCTGTAAGAAGTTGTTTCAACGGAAGATTTTTCTCTTGAATAGACTGTGCTTCTCTCTCCAGTTCAGCTATCACCTGCTCATACTCTTGGTGTTTGGCATCTATCCGGCGCTGTATTTCAAGCTCGTCACTTACTTTATAAGTGTCCTTGTAAATCCAATTCCGAGCCTCAACGTCGGGGAAATAGTCGGAAAAGTATTTGAACAGCACATTTTCGAATAGATTTTTCAGCAATGCTGCCTTATCCTCTACCTGCGGAAGAATCACCTTAACATAATCATCTGAAGGGTAGCAGATGTAAGATACCCATTCTCCTTCCTCGTTGGTAAGAAGCGGAATATAATCTTCATCCGGGACAAGGTTTTCCCCTTTATATACTGTCGGCTGTGAGAAGACACGATAATACTTGACCTTATTCAGGCGTCCTTCAAATAAAATTTTAGAGATTCCATTCTCTGAAAGCTTGACACGTTTGCCATACTTTTCGGCACCAGTAATTAGATTCCAACCGTCTATATTGGAGACCTGTCCTAAACTACGAGGGTCATGTATGGAGATAGCATTTGAGTAATACTCAACACAGTGTTCGTCACCAATAAAGATAATCTCTATCCTTCTATGATTTTTTAGGCTCCGTAAATGGTTGTAAAGTCTTACTAGACCATATGGTCGCAAGTCGTATGTATTAACCGGATGATGACACTCCAGATGCCTGCGCTCTCCACTTTCAATCTCCTTTATTTGATGTTCTTCGTTTATATACTCTCTTTGGTGGGGGTTCATCATATCGTGTATGAAGACATGATACTCCTGAAGATTGTCAGGATAATCAACGTCGACCAACACTGTTTTAGCCCCAAAATCAGATTTGCTCCACTTGATAGAAAAAACAGAGCCTAATGACCCTTCATAAACGTTCAAGTCCAATGACTTAAGAAAGTCAATGCAATCTTGAGTCAAGTCAAGACAACAAATATTGGTTTTCTGAATCTCAGGCATCGTATTTACGCAATGAATAAAAAAACAAAGAGTGCATCAGGAGCATCACCTATGAAGGAGATGCCCTTTAACAAGATTCTTAGATATGCTCCTCCACTCCCCTGAAATGCACATTCAGCTCGTGCAGATGCTCCAGCAGGGTGCCAAGGGGCGTGCCTTCGGTCATCTTGGCGAAGGCGTTGACGTCCTTGGGGAAGCATTTGCCACCGTAGCCGAACTTGCCGTCGGGACCGGGGACGAGAGTATGCATCTCGTTGATGTAGCCGGAGAGGAGGATGCCGGTGTGCACCTTGCGCCAGTCGGCTCCCATCTGCTCGCAGTACTCGCGGCAGGCGTTGAAGTAGGTTACCTTGTAGGCTCCGAATACATTGTGCATATACTTGGTCAGCTCGGCCTCCAGCGGGGTCATCACGGTGAACTTCTTTCCCACGAAGATCTTGGTGAGCAGCTCCTGTGAACCGGTGAAGACCATCGTCTGCTTGCGAAAATCCTCGAGGAAGGTGCGCTCCGTGAGAAACTCAGGCATATAGCACACCTGGTGTCCAGTCTCACGCGAGAGCATCTCGCTGGTGCCAGGGAGAATGGTGGTACGCACGAACACGGGCACGTCGGGCAGGTTGGTGATGAGCTCCTTCATCAGCGTGAGGTCCTGCGTGCCGTCGTCCTCGGTAGGCACGTGGATCTGTAGGAACGCGATATCGATATTACTCAGGTCATCATTATAGCCCTTGTACGGGTCGCTGATGAACAGTTTGCACTCCGGGTTGTTATGCTCCAACCAGTCTTTCAAGGCTCCACCTACGAAGCCACATCCAATAATTCCAACGTTAATCATTTGTTTGTGAAGTTTTAATTATGGTAAAATTGTTAAATCACTATTTTCTAAGCTATTTTACAACATTGAGAATGCCGTTTAACTCATTCTGAATGTACTCTAAGCTTGCAATCTTAGCCTTGGTCTCCTCAAGGTTAAGACGACGAGTATTGTTGGAATTAAACTCATCGATGAGGGCTCTCTTAGTATCCCCTTCCTTGAAGAACTTGTCGTAATTAAGATCACGGTTATCTGCCGGAACACGATAGAAATTTCCCATATCAACAGCCTTAGCAGCTTCCTCTTTGGTGAGAAGGGTTTCGTACATCTTCTCGCCATGGCGGATGCCGATAACCTTGATGTCCTCCTTCCTGCCCCCGAACAGCTCACACACGGCCTCTGCCTGGGTCTGGATGGTGCAGGCAGGGGCTTTCTGTACAAGTATGTCGCCGTTGCTGCCATTCTCGAAGGCGAATAGGACAAGGTCCACGGCTTCGTCAAGGCTCATGATGAAACGGGTCATCGAAGGCTCTGTCAAAGTTATAGGATTGCCGCTCCTTATCTGGTCAATCCAAAGCGGAATCACGGAACCGCGCGAGCACATCACGTTGCCATAACGCGTACAACAAATCTTGGTCTCTCCGGAGTAACGGCTCTTTGCAATGGCGACTTTTTCCTCAAGGGCCTTGCTGATTCCCATGGCGTTGATAGGGTAAGCCGCTTTGTCCGTGGAAAGGCAGATAACACATTTTACCCCAGCATCAATTGCAGCATCCAGCACACTGTCCGTTCCGACTACATTAGTCTTCACTGCCTCCATGGGGAAGAACTCACATGAAGGCACTTGTTTCAAAGCTGCCGCATGAAACACATAATCGACGCCTTTCATAGCGTACTTCAATGTGCTCTTGTTCCGGACATCACCAATGTAAAACTTAATCTTACTAGCAACATCAGGATACTTAGCCTGATATTCATGTCGCATGTCATCCTGCTTCTTCTCGTCACGGGAGAAGATGCGGATCTCACCGATGTCGGTACGAAGGAAACGTCTGAGGACGGCATTGCCGAAGGAACCGGTGCCTCCGGTGATCATAAGGGTCTTTCCGTTAAAGATGGACATATTCTAAATCATTAATAATAAACAACAAAACCGTCCCTATACCATAGGGACGGTATCTGAGGCCAATGCATCCCGCAAAGGGTCAAGTGCATGGTCTTCAGTCTCTTTTAAAAATATCCCTTGTGTAGACCTTTTCCCGGACATCGTCCAGGCAAGGGTCGTAGCGGTTGGCGATTATAGCCTGGCTTCGCGACTTGAAAGCCTCAAGGTCGTTCACTACCTCGCTTCCGAAGAATGTCGATCCGTCGGGAAGCGACGGTTCATGGACTATCACCTTGGCGCCCTTGGCCTTGATCCGCTTCATGATGCCCTGGATGGCGCTCTGCCGGAAATTGTCCGAACCGGACTTCATAGTGAGGCGGTACACTCCGATGACCACTTCCCTCTCCTGCGAGGAATCATAGGCGCTGTTGGCGCTGTAGTAGCCGGCCTTCTCGAGCACCCTGTCGGCGATGTAGTCCTTGCGGGTGCGGTTGCTATCGACTATGGCCTTGATGAGGTTCTCCGGCACATCGTTGAAGTTGGCAAGAAGCTGCTTGGTGTCCTTGGGAAGGCAGTAGCCTCCGTACCCGAAAGAGGGGTTGTTGTAGTGCGATCCGATCCTCGGGTCGAGACAGACTCCCCTGATGATGGCCTCGGTGTCCAGCCCCTTCATCTCCGAATATGTGTCCAGTTCGTTGAAGTAGCTCACCCTGAGGGCAAGGTAGGTGTTGGCGAAGAGCTTCACCGCCTCTGCCTCGGTGCTGCCCATGAGGAGCACGGGCACGTCGCTTTCCAGGCTGGCCTCTTTCAGCAACGAAGCGAAAAGTGAGGCCGCCTCACGCATCGGTCCTCCCTCCCCGTTCCCATCGAAACCGACGATGATGCGGCTCGGGTGGAGGTTGTCGTAAAGGGCCCTGGACTCACGGAGGAATTCGGGCGAGAAAAGGATCCGGGGCGTCTCCTCGCGGAAACTTCCGTCCGGAAGCCTCTCCCTCCAGGAGAATCTCTTCCTTGCCGACCGGGTGAAGCCTACCGGGACGGTGGACTTGATCACTATGACGGCCCCGGGATTGACTTCGAGCACCAGCCCGATGACCTGGTCGACACTGGAAGTGTCGAAGAAATTCTTCTTGGGATCGTAGTTCGTCGGGGTTGCGACGACGACCACTTCGGCATCCATGTAGGCAGACCTTGCATCAAGGGTCGCGCGGAGTGACAGGTCACGGGAACGCAGATACTCCTCGATCAAGTCATCCCTGACAGTGCTTTTCCTTGAATTGACAAGGCCGACGCGCTCAGGGAGCACGTCGACCGCAGTCACATCATGCCTCTGGGACAGGAGGGTCGCCATGGACAGGCCTACATACCCGGTCCCTGCTACTGCAATCTTCATCTCAGGCTTTGGCTAAGTTGTCGTCGTCACTGTCGGAACCATAGTAGCTGCGGGACTTGCCGCCATAGTAGCCATAGTGGCCGTAATGGCCGTAGTAGCCGCTCTCCTTCGTGGTGCCGTTGAGCACGAAGCAGAGGTTGTTGTAGTCCCCGCCCTTGTAGAGGTTCTCAAGTTCGGGAAGCTGGGCCTTGTCCAGAAGTCCGGCCCTGACCACGAAGATGGTCCTATCCACGTACTGGTTGATGATCCTCGCGTCGGTCACGATGTCGATCGGAGGGCAGTCGATGATGACGTAGTCATACTTCCGCTTCAGCGAAGAGACCATCTGCCCAAACAGGGGATCTGCAACAAGTTCAGCGGGATTCGGGGGCACGGTACCGATCGGGATCACGTCCAGACTGCCGTACTCTGGGTGGGACACGATTATCTCACCGACATCGCCGGTCTTCTTGGCAAGGAAGTCGCTGAGCCCCTTTTCAGGATTGCCGACGAAGGCGGAGAGGCTGCCGTGCCGGAGGTCTCCGTCGATGAGGAGCACCCTGTTGCCCTTGATGGCAAGGCAGACTCCGAGGTTCATCGAAAGGAAGGACTTTCCGGAACCTGGATTTAAGGATGTGAAGGCAAGCACGTTCGAACCGGCCTCCTTGGTCATGAACTCCAGGTTGGTCCTCATCACCCTGAAGGCCTCGTTGGTCACGTTCCTGCTCCCGGCGCGTACCACCACGGTGTTGTCGGCCACGGCAGTCCTCTTGAACCTGTTGAAGATAGTCTTCTTCTTGGATGCAAGAGGGATCTCGCCCAGGTAAGGAAGGGAAAGGTTCTTCACGTCGTTCTTCGAGCGGACCTTTGTGTCAGCTACCATCATCAGGTAGATCACACCGAGAGGGATGAGAAGGCCGAGAAGGAAAGCGATCAGCATGATCTGCACCTTCCTTGGGGCGACGGGGATGTTCCCTGAGACAGGCAGCTTGATTATCCTGGTGTTGTAGGCGGTGAAAGCCTGCGAAAGCTCATTCTCCTCGCGTTTCTGCAGGAGGTACAGGTAAAGGGATTGCTTCACTGACTGCTGCCTCTCGACGGAAAGCAGCTGCTTGGCCTGGTTGGGGTTGGCGGCTATCCTCGCGGTGTTCTGCCTGGACTGGGCCTGGAGGTTGCCGTACTGGGTGTTGAGGTTGAGAATCTCGTTGTCAATCGACTGGGAGATGGCCCCCCTCATCGTCGCAAGGGCCTTGTCCATGTCCTTCACAAGGACATTGTTCTCTCCGGAGTTGTCGACCAGGTTGTTCCTCTCGATGAGCTTGCTGTTGTAGGCGGCTATGCTGCTTTCGATGGCGGCGTTGCTTATCCCCATGTTTGCGGGGAGCGGCTGGTTGCCGGAGTTGCCCAGGGTGCTCTTTATGTAGCGGGCCATGTAGAGCTGGTTGCTCAGGTCCTGCATCTGCTGGTTGATCACGGTGCTCTGCTGCATGTACATCGAAGCGGCAGCCTCGACGTCCGGGATCATCTGCTCGGACTTGAAAGCCGAGATGTCCGAATCGACCCCTGCGAGTTCGGCCTCGATCACCTTGAGACGGTCGTTGATGAAGTCGGAGGTGGCGTTGGCAAGCTGGTTCTTGTCCTGGACCCATTTCTTGTTGTAGACCGAGATGAGGGTGGAAAGCACATCCTGCCCCCTCTGGGTGGAGACGTCGTTGATCCCCAGGCTGATGACGTCGGCCTGCTTGTCGCTGAGCCCGACCTGGAGCCTAGAGAGGTAGCTTCCGGTGGCACCCCGCACGGAGCCTTTCCTCACCACCACTTCGTTGCCGAAGACAGGGGCTCCCATGTAGGTTGGGTTCGGAAGGATCACCACGTCCCCGACCGGAGTCGAGAGGGTGTCCCCGTAGCTGCCTTCGACGGCTCCGGCCTTCAGTTTCTCACTGCCGCTGGTAAAATCCTTGAGCCGAACGGTAGTGGAATCGGTCTGGAGCTGGACCACGAACGAAGTCCCCGACTTGGAAGGCTCGATGAACTTCGCGACGATCGGAAGGGACGTCCCATAGAAGGCATACTGGCGCTTGCGGCCGATTACATAGTAGTTCACGTCGAGGTTAAGCCTCTCGACCACCTCGGACATAAGGTCCGGGGACTGGAAGGCGCGCAGCTCGTTGTTGACGTTCGACCGCATGGTGAACATCCCCATGTTCGAGAAATCGTTCTGGTCGGAGATCGACCGGCCCTTTGAGTCGGACTTTATCTGGACCTCGGCCGAGGTGTGGTACACCGGCTCGGTCTTGATAATCTTGTAGAGGCCGAGGAGCAGGCATATTCCCAGGGAGGCGACGAACCACGGCCACTTTGCGAGGCAGCGGAATATCAGTTCCCTGATGGGGAAGGCATCCTCCTGCTGGAGAGGAGCGTTGTTTTCGAAGTTGTCCATTTCGTTTTCCTATTCGTTTCTTTGGAAAGCCGGCCGACATCGGCCGGCCGCCGTCCTGATTGTCTTTCTAGTCTTTGCAGAACCGCAGCACGTCAGTCCGCAGCCCTGTCGGCGATGTTCACGATGGTGAGGGTCAAGGTGGCGGCGAGGGACGCCAGCGAGATCCAGAAGGAAGTCGAACGGACGTTGTTGCCGTTGACGGTGGACTGGCGGGCCCTCATGTCGTTGGGCTCGACATAGACCACGTCGCCCTGCTGGAGGTAGTAGGCCGGGGACTCGATTATGCTGCGCGCGTCACACAGGTCGATGAAATAGGTCCTCTGCTTCCCGTTCTCGTCGCGGACTACCCTGACATTGTCCCTCCTGCCCCAGATGGTGAGGTCCCGCGCATTGGAGAGGGCGTCGAAGATGGTGGTAGCATCCTTGTCGATTGCGAAGCGGCCGGGAGCATTGACTTCTCCCATCACCTTGTAGAAGAGGTTCATGTACTCCACGGTGACCACGGCGTCCTGGGCCTGGCCCTGGTTGACGAGTTCCTCCTTCACCAGGTCTTCGATCTGCGAACGGGTCATCCCGCCAACGTTCAGTTTCCCGATGACGGGGAAATCGATGGTCCCGTCGGGCCCGATGGTGTAGCCGGACACATAGCCGTTGCTGACGGCCCCGGCGATCGTATTGCCCGAAGTGGTGTTCTGTCCGAGCCTCTGGGTAACGTATGGCAGGTTGAAGAGGTTGGTCAGTTCAGCAGACTTGCAGTTCACTATGATCGAGATCTTGTCCTTCGGCCTCAGGACAATCTCCTTCGCTTTTGGGATGGATGCGCCATCCAGTTCGGCAGCGTTCTGGAAATAAGCGA
>Ga0256405_10004867_pt1 | contig 24300 bp, 21 predicted proteins | sample RumenRJG_02DNA_FD_189096 | JGI IMG/M metagenome (GOLD analysis project Ga0256405, IMG submission 189096) | Bovine rumen microbial communities from Lethbridge, Alberta, Canada - RJG_02 | ecosystem: Host-associated > Mammals > Digestive system > Stomach > Rumen | place: Canada: Alberta... | reverse complement strand
TCCGTTGATAGCTTCATGATTATCTCCTTATCTTTGTACCTGTGCCGAACCGCCGCCGAATGCCAGCGACTTCACTTCGTCAACACTCATGATATTGCAGTCACCCTCCACCGAGAGTTTCAGACAGCTTGCCGCCGCCGCAAAATCCACTGCTGACTGTGTATCCATGCCCTCACCGAGGGCGTATATCAGCCCTGCGGAAAAGCTGTCGCCACCGCCTACTCTGTCAACTATCAGCGAGCGGTATTCACGGCTGAAACAGTGTTTTTCACCGTCATACAACAGCGCCGCCCACTTGTTCTCGTCCGATGAAAGGGTAGTCCTCAGGGTTATTGCTACTTTCTTTAAGCCGAAACGCTCTTTCAGCTTTTCAGCCACCGCCTTGTATGCTTCATAGTCGCTGTCATCGCGGGCATTGGTCGGTATTCCGAAAAGTTCCTCAGCCTGATCTCGTCCTCCGATGTAGATGTCGGTATATTCAAGTATCTCCGCCATTACCTTTCCTGCGGTATCCTTATCCCAAAGCTTGCGGCGGAAATTAATATCACAGCTGACAGTTATGCCCAGCCTTTTCGCCGTCTTAACAGCTTCCAGTGAAGCCTTTGCACATTCAGCCGAAAGTGCGGGAGTAATGCCTGTGATATGGAATAGTTCAGCCCCTGAAAGCAGTCTTTCCCAGTCAAATTCTTCTGCCTTAGCCGCCGCTACGGACGAACCTGCCCTGTCGTATATGACCTTTGATGGGCGCTGTGCCGCACCTTTTTCAAGATAATACAGACCTATCCTGTCACCGCCTCGCAGTATATCGGAAGTATCCACACCGTACTGACGCAGGGTGTTTATCGCCGCCTGACCTATCTCGTGGTCGGGCAGTTTTGTTATGAATTTAGCATCATACCCGAACTGTGCCAGCGATACCGCGGTATTCGCTTCACCGCCGCCGTACACCGCATCAAAGCCTTCTGCCTGCAAAAAGCGCTTGTGTCCATCGGGTGAAAGTCTCAGCAGTATCTCGCCGAAAGTTACTACTTTCATTACGTCACCCCCGAATTATCTGTACGCCTGAAGCTTCTGTGCTGATGTGACCTCTGCGTGCCATGTGGTATAATGTCCTCTCGGGCTTTTTAGCGGCAAATACGCTTGCACCCTCTTCATCTACCCCGACATACCTTACTTTCAGCATGATGTCCACAGCTGCTTCGGTCGCTTTGCGAACCTTGCCGAAATCTCCCGCAGCTATCCATTCCTTGTTCACCATGAAACTACCGCCGCAGGCTATGACCTCGGGGGCATCGAGATATTCCCCGATGTTCTTGGTGTTAAGTCCGCCTGTGGGCATGAACTTCACACCGCCGAAGGGTGCCGCCATCGCCTTTATCATGGCAAGTCCTCCAGCCTGTTCAGCAGGGAAGAACTTTACCTCCGTAAGCCCCATAGCCACTGCCTTTCCGAGTTCTGATGGCGTAGCTATGCCAGGCAGTACCGCAACTTTTCTTTCAAGACAGAACTTTACAACTGCTTCATCAAAATTCGGTGAAACGATGAACTTTGCTCCTGCCGCAAGTGCGTCCTCAGCCTGCTTTACCGTCAGCACTGTACCTGCACCGACTATCATCTCGGGGCAAGCTATGCACATCGCTTCGATTGCGTCCTTAGCCGCCGCTGTCCTGAAAGTCACCTCAGCCGCAGGCAGACCGCCCTCGCACAATGCCTTTGCCAGCGGCACGGCTTTTTCGGTGTCCTCGATGACTACCACGGGGATTATGCCTATCTTACTAAGTTCTTCAACTATCTTATCCATATATCATGTACCTCTTTTATTCCATTCCGAAAAATTTCATGGCGTTATTGAAGCTGACGTTTTTCACTATCTCACCCAGGTTTTCTTCATCCCAATACAGCTCGCCGTCGGCACAAAGTCTGCCGATGTATGCGCAGAGTATCCGCCTGAAATATTCGTGCCTTGTGTATGAAAGCATACACCGCGAATCCGTCAGCATACCGATAAAATTGCCCAATACGCCCTGTTCGCACAAACTGCGCAGATGATCTTTCATGCCGCCCAGATTATCATTGAACCACCAAGCCGCGCCGTGCTGTACCTTGCCGCACACGCCCTCATCATTGAAGCACTTTGCCAGCACATCAAGGGCTGTGTTCATCGAAGGGTCAAGGCTGTAAAGCACTGTTTTCGGCAGACTGTCGGTCTTGTCAAGTTCATCAAGAAAAGCCGCAAGGCTCTCTATGGGCGCATCGCTGTGTATGCGGTCGAATCCCGTATCTCTGCCCACAGCTTCAAACATTCGGCTGTTGGTATTTCTCGCAACGCCGAAATGGAGCTGCATCACCCAGCCGTGACGGCGGTACTCTTTGCCGAGGAACAGCATGACCTCGGTTATGAAGCCCAGCCTTTCCTCCTCTGCGACGGTTTCATTCGCCATGCCCTTGCGGAAAATGCGCTCACACTCCGCTTCACTTATGCGGTCACAGGGGAACATCACTGTGCTCTGGTCACTGCTTTTGCAGCCAATTTCTGCGAAATAGTCTATGCGCTGTGTCAACGCATTTTTCAGCTCATCAAAACTGTTCACATCACAGCCCGAAGCTTCACCCAAAGCGCGGATATAATCCCCGAATCCGCCGTCCTCTATAAGCAGTACCTTGTCCGGTCGGAATGTGGGTATCACCCTGCACCCGAGACTTTTATCCTCTGCTATGGTTTTGTGCCACTTCAGATCGTCGCAGGGGTCATCGGTAGTGCCTACGACCTTTACTTTCGACATACCTATTATCTTCTTTGCTGAAAGTTCGCCGCTTTGCAGTTTTGCATTGCACTGGTCGAATATCTCGTCCGCGGTTTTTTCGCATATCGGAAGAGTGCAGTCAAAATATCTCTGCAATTCAAGGTGGCTCCAGTGATACAGGGGACTCCCCACAGCCTGTGAAAGCGTTCTGCACCACAGCCTGAAACGCTCGCGGCTGTCCTCTTTGCCTGTTATGTACTTCTCGGCTATACCGCACTGACGCATTGCACGCCACTTGTAGTGGTCACCCCCTAGCCAGAGTTCGGTTATGCTGTCGAAGTTCCTGTCCTCGGCGATATCCTTCGGGTCGATGTGGCAGTGATAGTCGATTATAGGCATATCCTCTGCGTACTTATGGAAAAGTATACGTGCTTCTTCGGTATCCAGAAGAAAATCCTTATCCATAAACGCTCGTTTTGTGTTATCCATATTTCACCTTTCTGTAACTGTGATAGATCGTTATATCCATTATGTCAAGGGTGTCCCCCATTTCTGCGGAACACCCGTTGTTTTGCTTATTTTTCGTTCAGCTTGTTCAGCATATCCCATACACCGAGTATGTACATTATGCCCAGCGCCCTGTCATACAGCCCATAGCCGGGACGGCATTTCTCGTCCCATATGTGTCTGCCGTGATCGGGGCGGATATATCCGTCAAAACCGCCGTCGTGATAGGCTTTTATGATGTCAAGTATGCCAACATCACCGTCGCAGTCGCGGTGAGAGGTTTCGCTGAAATCTCCGTTATCGAAATGCTTGACGTTCCTGATATGTGCAAAAGCGATCCTGTCGCAGTGCTTTCTCACTATGTCAGCTACATTGTTATCGGGATTTGAACCCAGCGAACCCGAACACAATGTCAGACAGTTGTATGGGTCATCTACCATTTTAAGGAAACGTTCCACAGCCGCCTCATCGGTCAGCAAGCGTGGAAGCCCGAATATATCCCAGGGCGGATCATCGGGGTGTATAGCCATTTTGATATCGCACTCATGGCATACAGGCATAAGCTCTTCAAGGAAGTATTTCAGGTTCTCCCAGAGTTTTTCCTTGTCAACGTCCTTGTAAAGGGCGAAAAGCTCTTTCAGATTTGCCAGTCTTTCGTGTTCCCAGCCGGGCATGGTGTAGCCTTTAGTCTCTTTCAGGATATAGGCTGCCATCTCCTCGGGATCCTGCTTTATCTTGCTTTTTTCGTAATAAAGCGCAGTTGAACCGTCGGGCAGAGGGTGGAAAAGGTCTGTCCTCGTCCAGTCGAAAACAGGCATGAAATTATAGCAGACTACTTTCACACCGAAATCTTTTAAATTTCTGAGCGTCTGCTTGTAGTTCTCTATGTAGAGATCGCGGTTTGCCCCCGCGGTCTTTATATCATCGTGTACGTTCACCGATTCCACAACGCTCATGCCGAAGCCGTACTTGTCCAGTTCGTTCTTGACAGCCTGTATCTCAGATTTTTCCCAGACTTCGCCGGGCTGCTTTTCATGCAGTGCCCAGACTATCTCACTGACGCCGGGTATCTGCCGTATCTGCGAGAGCGTAATGCTGTCGTTTCCCGTGCCGTACCAGCGGAATGACATTTTCATGTGCTTGCCTCCCAACACTATAATATTCAACTATATTATACTACTCTATAATTGTGAATACAAGTAAAGTTTAGCTATCCGCATCACTGTTTCGACAACGTTTAAGTACGTGTTTTTGCGGGATTTTACGACAATGCAGTGTCAGGCAAAGACTTGCCGATTATTGCGGTTTTCGCGACTCTCTCCGTTTCGGTCGATAGGGCAACAACATCACCTATGTCTTGTGAATACGGAGCGTTTAGCTTTTGTAATGCGCCTATAAAACAAATGTTCCACGTGGAACATTTTATTTCTGTCTGACGGACTGCGTGTGAAGTTGCAGTCCTCGCTTTCGGGGTCGATAGCAACATAACCTATGTCTTGTGAATACGGAGCGTTTAGCTTTTGTAATGTGTCTATAAAACAAATGTTCTACGTGGAACATTTTATTTCTGTCTGGCGGACTGCGGGAAGGTCGCCCCTCACTCCGTTCGGGTCGAGAAATCGGATTCGCTGTCGCTGTCCGATTTCGGGCGCGGGCGGTCTGTGCGCCAAGAAAGATAGTGCGTGTCGAACGTTTTGTGCTCCATCGAATTATTGAGACCGCCCGCTTTTTGTTATGGCGGGTAGATAGCTTGTTATTGCTTTGATTGTTGCCGCGTCACTTTTGTTCCTTGACCGAGAGGCTCTGCCTCTCGAGCTCTCCGCAAGCCTTTCGCGAAAGGCTTGACCCAAAGCTCTTCTCCTTGGCATTCTATCCTAAGCCCAGCTACCTTACCGCCCTGCCAACAATTAATGAACACACTAACGCTTCGCTTTTAGTGTTGTGAATTATGAATTAAGACAAGCTTCTCAGTTCCTCAAGGGTCATGTTTTTCTGAAAAGCAAGATTTATCCCCTCGGCGATATACCCCGCTGCTGATTTCACGAGTTTATCTATGCTTCCCGGGGTGACGGTCATGCGCTCACTGCCATCGGGGGCGGGTTTGCCGAATATCATCTCGGCGGCTGACGCAAGGTCTACCACCATTGGAACGCCGATAGCTATGCAGGTCACGCCGAGGGTCGCACGGGAAAGTTCTTTGCGGGAATTCTCAACACCGCTGCCCGGGGATATGCCTGTGTCACATATCTGTATCGTCCGCCCGAGATGATCCAGATCCCAGCAGGCGAGAGCGTCAACAGCTATCACAAGGTCAGGCTGAACGGCTTCACACAGGGCTTTGATCTGCTCGGTAGACTCTATGCCAGTCTGCCCAAGCACACCTGTTTCGATAGCTGATACTTCCGTCAGTTCGTCGGTGTCCAGTTCATGGGCAAGACGCTTGATATGTCTGGTGGCGAATATCTTATCCACCGTCAGCGGACCAAGTGCATCGGCGGTAAGATGTCTGTTGCCAAGACCAGCCACAAGTATGCGCTCGGCTCCGACCGCAAGACTTCGCAAGGTGTTTGCTATGGTTTGTATACGGCTGTCGCGGCAGGAACAGAAATTCTCAAAAGTGCTGTCTATGGCTTTCAGGGTGACATACCGTCCCTTGGGTCGGCAGAGTTCGTTGGCTGCGGCAGAAGTCTCTATCGTGATATCTGCGATCTCAAGCTGTGCCTCAGACAGGATATCTATTTTTCGGGATACGCCTTCAAGGTCGCGGCTCAGTGACAGCCTGCGGGCGGCTTCAACTGCAAGGTCGGTGCGTGGGTCTTTCATTTAAGTGCCTTCTTTCCTGTAGAAATATTGTAGATTTAAACAATATGTACAAATAAAGTTCCGAAAATTTGCGGATTTTTTTTTGAAAACCCCTTGCAATTGGGAGAAAAATGTGTTACACTATTTTAGTAAGCTTGCCAAATCTGTTATCCGCATTTCCTCTCAGTCTGCGGATAGCTTATCCTGATAAGCGAGATTTTATACATTGAGGGAGGTGTCCATAATGCCTAACATTAAGTCTGCAAAGAAGAGAGTTAAGGTCATCGAGAAGAAGACCCTGAGAAACAAGGCTATCAAGTCCGATCTTAAGACTGCTCTGAAGAAGGCTGATGCTGCTGTTGCTAACAATGCTGCTGATAAGGAGCAGGTAGTTAGAACCGCTATCAAGAAGGTCGATATGGCTTGCACAAAGGGTATTCTGCACAAGAATAACGCTGCAAGAAAGAAGTCTCAGCTTGCTAAGAAGCTCGGCTAAGATCGTTTTTAATAACGGATATGACCCGATGACGAAAGTTGTCGGGTCTTTTTATGTCATGCGCGATTTGCTGAATATGGAAGGGACTATCGGTTTAGTTATGCGCGTTTTATATGAAAATAATTTGTTCATAAAATAGCTGAATAAAATATAAATTGGCGTAGTATAATTAGATAGGCAACTGATAGTTAGCAAGCTAATCATAAGGGGGCGAATAATTAGTGAGAAAAGATATACAGAAAGAAGTCATAATATCTTCTAAGTATGTTCATCAGAAAATAGGATGTATAATCAATTCCGAGCTCGCCCACAACGATATAACTGCGGCGCAGAGCCATGTGCTGATGTTCATCATGTGCCATGAACCGCCTGTTTATCCGTCGGATATACAGCGGGAGATGCATATATCAGGGGCAACGGTCTCGGGGCTTGTGAAAAAGCTGAGGTCGAAAGGATACCTTACGATGGAGGGCTGTGACACCGATGAACGCAGGCGAGGTCTGATAGCCACTGAAAAAGCTGCTATGCACAAAGCCGAGATAGAAAACTGCATGGGCAGTATCGAAGACAAGGCTTTCAAGGGATTTGAGGAAGATGAACTTGAAACTCTGAATAAACTGCTGTCGCGGATGGCAGAAAATTTAAAAGACGCTGAAAAGGAGGGTCAGGATAAATGAAGAAGATCCTAGCTCAGATAAAGCAGTATAAAAAGGATACTATCCTCACGCCTTTTTATGCGATGCTGGAAGTCGTTATGGAAGTGCTGCTGCCCTACATAATGGCGATGATAATCGACAAGGGAATTGAAAAAAACGATATGAAAGCAGTGGGGCTCTACGGCGGACTGATGGCGGGTGCGGCTGTGGTCAGCCTGTTTTCGGGCATCATGTCGGGAGTACATGGCGCAAGAGCCTCAACAGGTTTTGCCTGCAATCTGCGAGAGGAGATATACCGTAAGATACAGACATTCTCCTTCGGTAATATCGACAAGTTCTCAACTGCGGGTCTGGTAACGCGAATGACTACTGATGTAACCAATATACAGAACGCTTTCCAGATGTGTATACGTATCGCAGTTCGTGCACCTTTTATGCTGATAAGCAGTATGGTGATGAGTTTCCTGGTAAGCCCGCGAATGAGCAGTATGTTCCTTGTGGCATTGCTGGTGCTTGCTGTGGCGCTTGGTCTGGTGGTAAGGTTCGCTATGAAGACATTCAGTGCGGCTTTTCAGAAATACGATGATCTCAATTCCAGCGTACAGGAAAATGTATCGGCTATACGAGTTGTAAAGGCATATGTACGTGAGGACTACGAAAAGCTGAAATTCCGCAAGGCATCGGGCAACCTTTACAATATGTTCGTCAAGGCAGAGAGCATTGTGGCACTGAACAACCCTGTAATGATGTTTGTCAGCTACTCGGCTATCATCGCTATAAGCTGGCTGGGTGCACACATGATAGTGGGCGGCACACTCACAACAGGTGAGCTGACCAGCCTGTTCTCCTACATTTTCAGCGCTTTCATCTCGCTGATGATGCTCTCGTTCATATTCGTTATGATATCCATGTCAACTGCCAGCATAAAGCGTATCAGCGAGGTGCTGGATGAAGAACCCGACCTCTCCGACAAGGCTGACACCATCAAGGAGATGAAGGACGGTTCCATCGACTTTGAGCACGTTGATTTTGCATACTTCAAGGGCGAGAACAAGGAAGTACTCCACGATATCGACCTGCATATTAAATCGGGCGAAACTATCGGTATAATAGGACCTACAGGTTCGGGCAAGACCTCTCTTGTCAACCTTATAAGCAGACTTTACGATGTTACATCGGGGTCAGTTAAGGTCGGCGGAGTAGATGTAAGAGATTATGATATGGAGTTCCTCAGAAACAATGTATCTGTGGTATTGCAGAAGAACGTGCTGTTCTCGGGCACTATCATCGATAATCTCCGCTGGGGCAATGAGGATGCTACCGAAGAGGAATGTATAGAAGCTTGCAAGTCGGCTTGTGCAGATGAATTCATCGAGCGTATGCCCGATAAGTATAACTCACATATCGAGCGCGGCGGCGCTAACGTATCAGGCGGACAGAAGCAGAGACTCTGTATAGCAAGAGCGCTGATGAAGAGCCCCAAGGTGCTTATCCTCGACGATTCCACCAGTGCAGTGGATACTGCTACCGATGCAAAAATCAAACAGGCTTTCGCCGAGAAGATACCCGGCACTACAAAGATAATAATCGCACAGCGTATATCCAGCGTTGAAAAGGCTGACAGGATACTCGTTATCGAAGAAGGCAGGATAACAGGCATCGGCACTCACGAAGAACTGCTGAAGACCAGCGAGACCTACGCTGATATTTACAGTTCACAGGCAGGCGGCGGAGGAGATTTCGACCGTCCCGAGAACGCCGATGGCAAAGCTGTAAGCATAAGAAAGGAGGGAGTATAAATGCCAAGACCTGATAGAACAGCACCCCGTCCGCAAATGAGCAAGGACACTTTCAAAGTGCTTGGGCGTGTGCTTAAATTTATGTTCAAGGACTATAAGATGCATTTCGGGATAGTTGTGGTCTGCATCATCATACAGGCTGTTACGACCCTTGTGGGCATGGTGTTCATACAATCCCTCGTTGATGACTATGTTATGCCTATGCTCAAAGAAAAGAAGGAGCTCGGCGATGCGTTTGTCGCTGACTATAAGCCGCTGGCTATGGCACTGGTAAGGCTTGCGGTGATATATGTACTTGGACTCACCTCGGCTTATGCCTATAACCGTATCATGGTAAACGTAGGTCAGGGTACTCTGCGCAATTTCAGAAATGCGCTGTTCGATAACATGGAAAGTCTGCCGATAAAGTATTTTGACACCCACGCACACGGTGATATAATGTCGGTATACACCAACGATGTTGATACTCTCAGACAGTTCATCGCACAGAGCATACCTCAGCTCATAAACTCCACAGTGACACTGGTGGTAACGCTTATATCCATGTTCACCAGAAACATACCCCTTTCACTGCTCTCGATATTCATGGCGGGTGTTATGATGTTCGTGACAGCGAAGATATCGGGCAATTCTGGTAAATATTTTGCGGCACAGCAGAAGGATCTGGGTGAGGTAAACGGCTTCATCGAAGAGATGCTGGACGGTCAGAAGGTTGTCAAGGTGTTTTGCCATGAGGAAAATGCGCAGGCAGATTTCAGGGAGCTCAATGATAAATTGCGCGACAGTGCCAACAACGCAAACAAGTTTGCAAACATACTGATGCCAATAAACGGCAACATCGGCAATATCAGCTATGTGCTGTGTGCAGTCTTCGGTGCGATACTGCTTATAAACAATGTCGGCAGTATAACCCTTGGCAGACTTGTTGCTTTCCTTACGCTGAACCGTAACTTCACAATGCCCATCACCCAGATAAGCCAGCAGATGACCTTTGTAATAATGGCATCGGCAGGTGCAGGCAGAGTTATGGATCTGCTGGATCAGACTCCCGAGACCGATGAGGGCTATGTTGAATTTGTAAATGCTAAATTCGATAATGATGGCGAACTGAAAGAATGTGCAGAGCGTACAGGCACATGGGCTTGGAAACACCCTCACAAGGAAAACGGCACTGTTACCTACACCCAGATGAAGGGCGAGATAGTTTTTGACGGTGTAGATTTCGGATACAATGACGAAAAGATCGTTCTTCACGATGTACAGCTGTTCGCTAAGCCTGGTCAGAAGATAGCCTTTGTAGGTTCAACAGGTGCAGGCAAGACCACCATCACCAACCTTATAAACCGCTTCTACGATATCCAGGACGGTAAGATAAGGTATGACGGCATAAATATCTCCAAGATCAAAAAGCCCGCACTGAGAAAAACTCTCGGTATAGTTCTGCAGGATACACACCTGTTCACAGGTACTGTAATGGATAATATTCGATACGGAAATCTCGATGCTACCGATGAAGAGTGTATCGCGGCGGCTAGGCTTGCAAATGCTTCGGGATTTATCGAGAAGCTTGAACACGGCTACGATACCGTATTAAAGGGCGACGGCGGAAACCTCAGCCAGGGACAGCGACAGCTTCTTGCCATAGCAAGAGCCGCAGTCGGCGACCCGCCTGTGCTTATCCTCGATGAGGCGACTTCCTCCATCGATACCCGCACAGAAAAGCTGGTCCAGACAGGTATGGACGCTCTCATGAATGGAAGGACTACTTTCGTTATCGCCCACAGACTTTCAACCGTCAAGAATTCCGATTGCATAATGGTTCTTGAACAGGGCAGGATAATCGAGCGCGGCACACACGATGAACTGCTTGAAAAGAAAGGAAAGTACTTCCAGCTTTATACAGGAAGCTTTGCAGAGAACTGATATCATAAAACAAAAGCGCAGTATGCTGTTGATAACATACTGCGCTTTCTATATTGGAGATGTTTACTTTGAATTCGCTGTAACAGGCGCATCTTCTGTGGAATCAGGAGATCTTGAGTAGAGATATTTCAGGAATATCGGAGTAACTATACTGCTTACGATTATCAGCAGTATAACAGCAGTGGAGTAGTCAGCGGGGATAACGCCCATGCTTAGACCTTTGTTTGTGATGATGAGGGCGACTTCGCCTCGGGTCATCATGCCTGCACCTATCTTTATGCAGTCGATGGTCTTGAACTTGAAGCACTTTGCAGCAAGTCCGCAGCCGATGAGCTTTGCGAGCATAGCCACTGCCACGAATGCCAGTGAGAAGAGTATTATCTCGCTGTTCATACCGTCGAAGTTGGTTTTAAGACCTATGCAAACGAAGAATATCGGGGCAAAGAACATATATCCGTTGACGCTTACTTTGCGGTCGATATAATCAGCATCACGGACGTTGCAGAGGATTATGCCTGCGATATAAGCACCTGTGATATCGGCGATACCGAAGAATTCTTCTGCCACATATGCCAGTACAAAGCAAAGGCTTAATGCAACGATGGGGATACGTCTTGTATGAGGATATTTTTCGTCCCACACCTTGAATATCTTGTATATCACAATGCCCAGTATGAGGGACGCTGCAAGGAATCCAACAACTTTCAGCGAAACTACGCTTATCTTGCTGGACGGATCTTTCATGCTGAGGACGAAGGTGAGTACAACGATACCGATGATATCATCTATTATGGCAGCTGAAAGTATCGTCTGTCCCACGCGGCCTTTCAGCACGCCCATTTCTTTGAGTGCTTCCACCGTTATTCCCACGGAAGTTGCGGTCATTATACAGCCGACGAACATCGCTTTGAAGAAACTCTCGCTGCCGAAACCGTCAAAACCGTAGAAGGCGGTATACAGTCCCGCACCGCATACCAGCGGTACGAGTACGCCCACACAGGCTAGTATACAGGCGACGAATCCTGATTTTTTCAGCTCCTGCAAATTGGTTTCAAGACCAGCCGAGAACATTATCAGTATAACACCGATCTCTGATAATATGCTCAGGTTATCCGAAGGCTGCAGAATATTCAGCACGCACGGTCCGATTATCACACCTGCGATGATCTCGCCGACTACCATGGGCGCCTTGATCCTTCTTGCCAGCAGCCCCATGAATTTCGCGCTCATCATTATGATGGCGAGATCCATAAGTATTTCGTATGGTTCCAAATTATTACCCCCTAAAAAGCGCAAATATTCTCCCCCGTCCGAAGACAGGGGAGAAACGGTTCTTACTATTAAAAGTATAACATACTTTACATGGAAATATGTCAATATTTATCGGAAAATTTGTTAAGTAAAATTAACTTAAAAGCTTCTTGCCCTTGATGTGTGCCGCAAGTTTTGTAAGGTCGGAAACATTTATTTTGTTGTCCTTGTTGAAATCTGCGATAGATGTGTCGGGGAGAAATCTCTTGCCCTTGATATGAGCTGCCAGTCTTGTAAGGTCGGTGATGTTTACTGAACCGTCACCATTAAGGTCGCCTATCAGAGTTTCAGATTTCGTATCATCGTTGCGATCGTGCACGACAGCATTGTGTGTATCGAGATTTACAGCAAGGTCAAAGCCTGTTATCTCATTGAACGTTACATGATGTGTCGAATGTTCTGTTTCTGTGGTGACATCATATGTGAACCATGATAGTTCGGAAGTATCAAAGTTCAGCACTTTATCGCCTTTTACAGTCAGTTCGCTGGCATCATAGGAATCGAATGTTACGTATGTACCATCTATTCCTTCTTTGTATACAGGGTTCGCGGAAAATTCAAAAGATAGGCCGTCGACCACGTAAGTATCTTTCAATCCCTGATTTTCAGGAAAGTCGGTGGAAACATAGAAAACGAATTTTACGAAATCATCGAGGGTTTTGCTGTTTGCTTTCAGTATTGACTCTATCTCTTCTTTGGTCACAGTCTTGCTGAACTTTTTCTCGCTCTGCGCGTCCGATTCGTCTAATACGATATCTGTATCTATCTCCGAACCGTCGGTCAGCTTTATGGAGGCTGTTATAGTGTAATTCACCTTTTGAGCGGGGTTTTCTGTATCGGGATTTGATGAGCTGTCATCGCTTTCCGAACTATCGTTACCGCCGATCTCGGCATTGCTTGAAGAATCATCATCGGGCATCGATGAACTTCCTGAGTCATCTGTTACGGGGATTATCGGCAGTTCAACACCGCTGTCGTTATCAGCCGATACTCCGACTCCCGGCACGGATGCCCATGCAAATGCCGTCACAAGTACTACAGCTGCTGCGAATGTGGTAATTCTTTTCATAGTATCTACCTCCGTTTCCTGTAATTTAAGCAAGAGGATACCTTCATCGGGTATCCTCTCAGTAATTTATACTTCTGCTATTACCTCTACTTCAACAAGAACGTCCTTGGGGAGTTCCTTTACCGCTACGCAGGAACGAGCGGGCTTGGAAGTGAAGTACTCGCCGTAAACACCGTTGAATGCAGCGAAGTCGCTCATGTTTTTCAGGAAGCAAACTGTCTTTACTGCCTTATCGATGGAAGTTCCCGCAGCTTTCAGTACCTCGCTGAGGTTCTTGCAAACCTGATGGGTCTGCTCCTCGATGGTTGCTGCTTCAACATTGCCTGTTGCGGGGTTGATAGCTATCTGTCCCGAGGTGAACACCAGTCCGCCTACTACCTTTGCCTGAGAATAAGGTCCGATCGCATCGGGTGCTGTTTTGGTATAAACTGTCTCTGCCATAATTGATTACTCCTTTTAGATAATGGTTATTTATGAACTCGGCTTCTGCCGCATTCGTATTTATATAGTATATAGCTTCTGTATCCTGTCCTTGTTACGTGATACGAAGTCTGTCTGAACAAACCCTGTTTCTTTCAAAGCGCTCTGTATCATGATCCTGGTCAGGTCGGGGACATCGTCTCTCTCGGTTGCTTCATAAGCGTCTATCCATACAGCTTCGCTGTTTTCGTCGTTATCGGAACGAGCCTCGCCGCTGACATAGCTTGCGGTGAACACGCTGTACCAGTCCTTGTCGCTGAACCTTACGCCTATGAGCTTTTCTGCCTTTACGGTAACTCCTGTTTCTTCAAGAACTTCTCTTTCGCAAGCCGCATCGGGAAGTTCACCTTTGCGTATATAACCGCCCGGGATTATCAGCAGACCTTTGCCTGCACCGTAGGTGTGCCTTACCAGAAGAACCTTGCCGTCCTTTATGACGACTGCCGCCGCGGATTTGCCCCAGTCGTTATCCTTTTCGTTTTCTGCACTCATATTATTTGTTTACTATCTTGAAGCCCTTAGCTGTAAGAGCTGCACGGATATCACGGATATGGTTGTAATCTCTTGTTTCGAGAACGAGTCTGAGCAGGCATTCGGTGATGTCGCTGTCCTCACTTGCTCTCTCGTGGTGGATAGATACAACGTTTGCACCGAGGTCGGCAATAGTTGCAGAAACGTCTTTCAGCTGACCGGGCTTGTCTTCAAGCTGAATGGTCAGTGTGTCGGAACGTCCCGATTTCAGCAGACCTCTCTTGATAACACGGGAGAGTATTGTAACGTCGATATTGCCGCCTGAAACAAGGCATACAACGTTCTTGCCCTTGATGTCGGGTATCTTGTTGAACATAACAGCCGCAACAGATACAGCGCCCGCGCCTTCTGCGATGAGCTTCTGCTTCTCGATGAGGTGGAGTATAGCTGAGCTTACCTCGTCATCGGTGACGGTAACTATGCCGTCAACGTACTGTTTGCAGTATTCAAATGTGTTAACGCCGGGTTCTTTTACCTGAATGCCATCAGCAATTGTGTGAACGCTGTCAAGGCAGAGTATCTTGTCTTCGGCGATGGACTTCACCATAGATGGTGCGCCCTCAGCCTGAACACCGTATACTTTTACGCGGGGATTAAGCTGCTTTACTGCGAAAGCAACGCCCGAGATAAGTCCGCCGCCGCCCACGGGAACAACGATAACATTGGCATTAGCCACCTGATTGAGTATCTCAAGTCCGATAGTGCCCTGACCTGCGATAACATTCTCATCATCGAAGGGGTGTATGAAAGTATAGCCGCATTCGTCACGCTGACGGATAGCCTCGGCATAAGCGTCATCGTATACACCTGGAACAAGGCATATCTCAGCACCATAGCTTCTTGTAGCCTCGACCTTGGAAATAGGCGCACCATCGGGCAGGCAGATTATCGAGCGGATACCGTTCTTTGCAGCTGCAAGCGCAACGCCCTGAGCGTGGTTTCCTGCGGAACAAGCGATAACACCGTGAGATTTCTCTTCATCGGAGAGCTGGGATATCCTGTAATAAGCACCTCTTACCTTGAAAGAACCTGTTATCTGGAGATTTTCCGTTTTAAGGAAAACGTTGCAGTCAGGGTTTACCTGGGGTGCAGCGATACAGGCGGTAGGTCTGATGACTTCTTTCAATACATTTGATGCGTCGAACACTTTATCGAGTGTAAGCATGGTGATTGACCTCTTTTCAAATAATTCTTAGTTTCCGTAAAAACCTTTAAATTATATTATATCACTAAGATAGTGGATTGTCAATATTCTGTGAACGCGAAAAAGGGGATATTTCGGGATTGACAAATGTTGAAAAACATAATATAATGTTTCTGAAATTTAATAATATAAAAAGGAGGAAATTTTATGAACACTAAAAAGATAATAGCAGGGCTTATGGCGCTGATGTTTGTTTTCGGAGGAACGGCACTGCCAAAGCTTCCGACAGCCTTCGATACCGCTGTAACGGCGAGTGCTTTTTATGAAACCTACGGGAACTTTAATTATATAGTAGATCATGAAAAAAACACTATCATGATAGACGGATTTAAAGATGGGTATGATGACTCGGAAACAAATATAGTAATACCCTCCGAGATAGATGGCAAGCCAGTTACTGAGATACTGGATGAAGCATTTAAGTGCCACAGTGAGATCAAAAGTGTTGTTCTGCCTGATGGACTTATTGAAATAGGAGAATTTGTATTCGAGGGCTGTACGAATCTTGAAGAGATAAACCTGCCAGAAAGTATCACCATCATAGGTGAAGATGCATTTTACGCAACAAAATGGTTAAATGATAAACTAGCCGAAGATCCGCTTGTTATCGATAGTAACATTGTAATTGACGGCTGCCATTGCAAAGGCGATATAGTTATACCCGATGGTGTCAGGGTCATAAGTTCATGCGCATTCCGTGAAAGTGGTATCACAAGCGTTAAGATACCCGACAGCGTCATAGAGATGGGTACATTCGCATTTGAGAGAAGTGCTCAGCTTGAAAATGTGACTCTTTCCAATAGTATCACAGAACTTAAAACTTCTGTTTTTGAAGAATGTGAAAGCCTCACAAGCATCATCATTCCCGACGGTGTTACAAAAATAAAAGTTGATGCATTTAATTCGTGCAGTAAGCTTGCTGATGTGACCATACCCAAAAGTGTGACAGATATTGATCATAGTGCATTTTCAGGAACACCGTGGCTTGAAAAAAAGACTGTTGAAGATCCCTTGGTCATTATCAATAATGTCCTGCTCCAAGCAGGAACTTGTAAGGGGGATGTTGTGATACCCGATGGTGTTACAGTGATAGAAGATTATGCATTTCACCGCAATAAGGACATCACAAGCGTAACGATACCCGCGAGTGTTACCGAAATCGAATCACGAGCATTTGAAGATTGCAGTGAACTTGCAAAAGTTAGTATGGCAGAAGGTATGTTAAGCATATGTTTTATGGCATTTTACGATTGTACTGCCCTTACCGATGTCAATATTCCCGAAAGTGTTCAATACGTTGGTTATTTTGCGTTTGGAAACACAAAATGGCTGGCAGACAAGCGGGCTGAAGATCCGCTGGTCATAATTAATAATAAGGTGTTTGATGCCGTTGCCTGTGAGGGCGATGTTGTTATACCGGAAGGGGTAACAGGTAATTATGAAATGGCATTCCAAGACTGTTTATATATCACCTCCGTGACTATCCCGCGAAGCTTCACTTCCATAGATGACTACACATTTTCAGGCAATTACAAACTCAAAAGTGTGAATATCCCGGACACTTTGACAAGTATTGGATATAGTGCATTTGCTTTTTGTCAATCACTTGAAGAAGTTACCATACCCGAAAATGTTACAAGCATAGGTGCTGCCGCTTTCTATAATTGCACAAGCCTGACAAGCGTAACAATTCCCGCAAGCGTGACTGAAATCGGGAACTCGGCATTCGGGTATAAAGACGGCGAAAAAATCGACGGCTTTACCATATCAGGCTATACAGGCACAGCAGCCGAAAAGTACGCAAAGGACAACGGCTTTGAATTCATCTCGCTGGGTGAAGTACCTCCCGCAAACGACACCGTCAAAGGCGACCTCAACGGCGACGGTGTTGTAAACATTAACGATCTTGCGAAGCTTGCCGCACATATCAAGGGAAAGAGACTTCTGCCTGAACCGGTTATAGCAGATTTCAACAATGACAATAAAATAAATGTTACCGATCTTACAAAGCTGGCAGCGCATATCAAGGGCAAGAGAATGCTGAAATAAAGGTTTTTCCGGAAAATCGGCATGATAAGGATATCTCCCTCAATGCGAGGGGGATATTATATGTTAGCAAAATATACAAAAATGGTATAAATTAACCTCGAACAAATCTCTGGAATTTTCAGGGAGTTAGTCTTGACAAATTGCACTTAATGTGAGATAATTTAATAAAGACTATTGTCTGACGTTAACAATTGAAACGAATATAAAAAAGGAGGAAAATCCTAATGAAAAAGTTTGTTTGCACTATTTGCGGTTATATCTATGAAGGCGAGGCTGCTCCTGAGAAATGTCCTCAGTGTAATGCTCCCGCTTCAAAGTTCGATGAACTGAAGGAAGCTGCTGAACTCGTATGGGCTGATGAGCACAGAGTAGGTGTGGCTCAGGGTCTTGATCCCGAGATCGTTGCTGGTCTTAAAGAGAATTTCAACGGAGAATGTTCCGAGGTAGGTATGTATCTTGCAATGGCAAGAGTTGCTTACAGAGAGGGCTATCCCGAGGTAGGTCTTTACTATGAGAAGGCTGCATGGGAAGAGGCTGAGCACGCTGCTAAGTTTGCAGAGCTTCTGGGCGAGGTAGTTACACCTTCTACCAAGAAGAATCTGGAAATGAGATATATGGCTGAAAATGGTGCTTGCGAGGGCAAGATGAAGCTGGCTAAGAAGGCTAAGGAACTTGGCTATGATGCTGTACACGACACAGTTCATGAAATGGCTAAGGACGAAGCAAGACACGGCTGTGGCTTCAAGGGTCTGTATGACAGATACTTCAAGTAAGCTTTATTTACAGGCATAACAGCCTGCTATCATGTATGCCGCCGGTGTTCGGCGGAGATTGTGAATATGTATTATATTGTGATACCCGAGCAGAAATGTTCGGGTATTTTTTGTCGTAATTTGCTGATTTTCATAATAAAATGTGTATTTTTGCAATAATTTACAAATTAATAATTGAATTTTTGCGGCGGTATTGCTATAATGTATCTATATACAGAAAATTTGATAGGTCATATATAAAATGCAATGGCTCAGATATGAATACATTTTGCATAATGAACGTTATTGAAGATAGAGGTACGTATATTGGAAAAAGATGGAAGAAAAAAGCTGAAGCACTCTGTACGCACGATGATGATAGTTATGCTCATTGTTATGGCGGCAGTATGCGCGGTCTGCATCAGCTATGCAAGCTTCGTGCATTATGATAAACAGCTTGAATACGAAGCCGAGCTGCTCAGAAATTCTGCTGAACAGTCAGCGGCTATGCTTGATATGCATTTTAAAAAGCTGGAAGATGCCAGTGTTATCGTGCTTGCCGATGAGGGACTGATGAGTTTTGATGCGGCCAATTTCTCAACGAGTACGGAATACGACAATTCACAAAGGCTGGCTGAACTCAGAAAGACCGTGACGGATCTCAGCATTATCGATAACTACTGCGATTTCGCACTGATATACCGCAATGATGCAGCGGCGGGTATACTTTCGGATGGTTCGAGAGAGCTGATGTGCGATAATGAGAAAAAGGTCTATCCTTTCCTGAAAAGGCTGCTGGGTGAAAACAGAAGGGTATGGGTCGCAGGAGTTAATGATGACCTGGGAAAGGTGTACTACATAAGCCAGGCGAATGACAATGTGCTTTTCCTGGGAAGCTTCTACACGGAGGAACTCAGATACCTTATAACAAGTGCAGAGCGTATAAAGGATTCACAGCTGCTGCTAATGGACGGCGATAAGAATATTATCACCATAAGCAACACAAAAAAAGAATTCGATATAGACCAGACCAGCAGCGATAGCTGTGTGGTTATCTCAGATACAACTATACAGGCAGAAAAAATGCTGAAAAACGGCTGGAATATCGTGCTGCTGAAAGATATGTCAGGTGCATACGAGTTTTATAAAAAGCTTGAGCTTGAAACAGCTGTGGCGCTTATGCTGGTGCTGATACTGACGCTGACCCTGCTGGTTATAAACTTAAAGAATGAACCTGCCTTCGGATCGGAATCTTCGATGACACCTGATGTGGATATGCTGACGGGTATAATCAATGCCGAAGAAGCCGAGAATATCATCGCAGATAAGCTGGAGACCTGTGTTTCGGGTGCGACGATGATGCTGGCGATAGCAAGGATAACAAATCTCGACAAGATACGAGCGGCTTACGGTGCATCGGGATACAATGGCGCGATAATCAAGTCTTACCGTGGTCTTGCGGAGTTTCTGAAGACGGATTCCCCCGAATCCAAGAATATCCTCGGACGTACAGGCGAGGGTGAGTTCCTGATAATGGCTGACTACACGCAGTACGATCTCTTCAAGGCGAATGATGCCCTTAAACAGGGTCTTATCGATATGAGTGAGGCTTTGAATTCTGTGTACCTGGCAAATGTGGACGATATCCATATCTGTGTGGGCGCATCGATCTATCCCCACAACAGTACGGATTATGACGAGCTTTATCTTATGGCTGAAAAGGCGCTTCAGGAAGCGATAGACGATGATGAGAAAAGCTACGCTATCTATAAAAAGGAAAAGAGCACGCACAAATGATGGAGCATATTTTTAAAAGATCTGCAGCGGTACTGACTGCGGCTGTCATGCTGGTGCTTTGCGGCTGTCACGAAAGGACGCTGAAAGAAGAAGACGAACCTGTCGAGATAAGCTTCTCCTGGTGGGGGACCGATGACAGGAACGAAAGAACGCTGAACGGTCTGCATATGTTTACCGAACAGAGCGGGATAAATGTACGCCCGAAATACTCGGAATTCACAGGATACAAATCGCAGATCGATGTTCAGATGTATTCCGGCACTCAGTCCGATGTCATGCAGCTGAACTACGACTGGCTTTATGAATATACCAGGAACGGCAATGAGTTCTATGAGCTGTCCGATCTTGCGGATATAGACCTTTCCACATACCCTGAGGGCTCACTCAGCTGCGGTATGGTGAACGGCAAGCTTGAAGCGGTGCCCTATGGCTTCAATGCTGTTACATTCATATACAACCAGACGCTCTACGACAGCTATGGTCTGGATATTCCACAAAACTGGGACGACCTGTTTGCGGCTGCTGCGGTTATGCGCAGGGACAATATCTACCCGATATCCCTGACAGAGAAGTTTTACTGGATGACAGCCTGCGCCTATATGGAGCAGACTACAGGTCATAAGACCTTTGACGAGGACGGAAAGCCTGCGCTTACTGAGGAAGATCTGGCTGTCATGCTGAAATTCAGCACAAGAATAGTGGACGAAAAGGTGTCAAAGCTTGGCAGTGAATATGACAGGCGCGATTTTGCCATGATGAAGAATGCGGGTACCGCATCATGGGCTTCCGATCCGGGATACTTTGAGGACGCTATAAACGATATGAATATGGAACTGGCGATAGGGCCTTTCCTGACAACGGACAGCTATCTCAGCTACGGCTGGTACGAAAAGCCCACGGGTCTTTACGTCATAAGGCAGGATACTGCTAATCCCGAAGAAGCGGCAAAGCTTGTGGATTATCTGATAAACAGTTCGGATATGGCTATATCTCTTGAAATGACAAAGGGCACGCCCGTAAGCAGTGCAGCGGCTGAAGCGCTTGAAGCGAGAGGTCTGCTGAAAGGCGTTGAGTACGAGGCTAACCGTCAGATGATGAGCGACCCGATGATACAGCCCATGTGCCCAAATATGGAAAACAGCGATCTTATAAATATTTATATGACAGCTGTTTACAATATCCACTATAAGAATGCTAATCTTGAAAGAGAAGCCAAGCTTGCTCTGGATAAGATAAACAGGCTTAATTTATGACGATATGATAAAACGCCAGACAGCGGACAGTCACCGAGAGTGTGATCGTCCGCTGTTTTTACTATCGTAAGAAATACCACAATTTATGAAAAATAATCAACAATCATATGACTTGTAATCAACAATTTGATGTGGTATAATAAGTTGTAAGTACAATTTGGAGAAGGTGAGAATGGTATGGAAGATCTGCACGAAGACTGGGTTACTATGCCTGATGAGGAATTGGCAGACATATACCGCAAAAGGCTGAGAGAGCAAAAGCGGTTGGCACGTATGACGTTTATACCTCTTCTGCCTGCACTGGTGATATATGGATTTATCGGCTGGACAAGCTTTCTGACATATGAAGCTTCTGGTTTTGTCAAAGGCGCCATGAGCTTTACTGTGGGCAGGGCATTTTACTATATCGGCTTTGCGGTCAGCGGCGCGATGATAAGCACTGTGAGCATCAGGCGGCGCTGGCTCATATTTTTACCGACGGCATTGATGGTCCCTTTCGTGATCTTTCTGTTTAATGAATTATCGGCGGAGATATTGCTGATGCTGGCATATCTGCTGTTTGTATATTTCAGACTGGGTGTGGTGCTTTCGGACCTTGATCTGCTGAGAAGTCTTCCGAGGTTCCCCTTTGATAAGCACAGTGCTGACCGCGACCTGCGGATAATGAATTCAAAGGACGCGGAAAGATACATTGATCTGGCATCGGGAAAAGCCGTAGCTACGGGATATGAAAGCATATTCACCGATAAAGCCGAACTTCCGAAAAAACAGGACATTAATTGAAACGTAAAAAATCATATCATAAAGGAGAATAGACATGACAACTAAAGACATCATTGAGCAGGGCAAGGCATATCTGGGCATTGAATTCGGCTCGACACGTATAAAAGCCTGCCTGGTGGACGAAAACCTTGTTCCCGTAGCAGGAGGTTCACACAGCTGGGAGAACAAACTGGAAAACGGCGTGTGGACATATTCAAGAGAGGACATTATCAACGGTTTGCAGGATTGCTATGCAGACCTCAGAAAAGATGTTGCAGACAAATTCGGTGTTGAACTGACAACTTTCAAAGGTATGGGTATATCTGCCATGATGCACGGATATCTTGCCTTTGATAAGAATGATGAACTGCTTGTGCCTTTCAGAACATGGAGAAACACCATCACAGGCGAAGCTGCAGCAGAACTCACCGAGCTTTTCGGCTTCAATATTCCCGAAAGATGGAGTATTGCTCACCTGTATCAGGCTATACTGAACGGCGAGGAACACGTTAAGGATATCGCAAGCTTCAATACACTTGCAGGATATGTACACTTTCTGCTGACAGGCGAAAGAGAACTGGGCATTGGTGATGCTTCGGGTATGTTCCCTGTAAGGGACGGCAATTATGATGCTGATATGCTGGCTAAATTCCGCGGACTTGAAAAGGTAAAGGCTTTCGGCTGGGATATCGCTGATATCCTGCCTGTTGTACATTCTGCGGCTGAGGGAAGCACAGCTAAACTTACCGAATCGGGCGCAAAGCTACTTGACCCCTCGGGAAAACTTAAAGCAGGCGTGCCTTTCTGTCCTCCCGAGGGTGATGCAGGTACAGGCATGGCGGCAACAAATGCAGTCCGCGAGGGCACAGGAAACGTATCCGCGGGTACTTCCATATTCTCCATGATAGTGCTTGAAAAGCCCATGAAAGGTCATTATCCTCAGATAGACGTTGTGACAACCCCCGACGGCGCAGATGTTGCTATGGTTCACTGCAACAACTGCTGCGGCGAACTGGACAAGTGGGTGAATATGTTCATAGAGTTCTCTAAGCTGACAGGCAATCCCGTTGATGTATCGACAGCATATGAACTGCTGTATAAGAATGCTCTGAATGGTGCTCCCGACTGCGGAGGCGTGGTTTCATATAATACTATATCGGGCGAGCCTGTTGTAGGTCTTGCAAACGGCAAGCCTGCATACTTCCGTCAGCCCGACAGTGCTATGTCACTGGCAGATTTCTTCCGCGCTGAACTCTACGGTGCTATGGCGGCACTGAAAGCAGGCAACGATATCCTCTTTGAAAAAGAGGGCGTTCAGCCTAAGAGCATAACAGGTCATGGCGGACTTTTCAAGGTTAAGGGCGTGGCTCAGCAGATGCTTGCTGACGCACTTAACAGCGATGTGAGCGTAATGTCTACCGCAGGCGAGGGCGGCGCATGGGGCATGGCTCTGCTGGCGGCCTTCGGTATCGAAAAGCAGGGAGAAACTCTGGCAGACTGGCTTGAAAAGCGTGCTTTCGCAGGCATGGAAAAGTCCACACTTTCGCCCGATGCCGCAGGTAATGCAGGCTGGAAGAAATATATGGAAAACTACTCCGAAGGTCTGGCAGGCGCTAAGGCTTTCGGCGAGATATAAAAGCTAGCTTGGAACAAAATGATAAGCAGAAGAGAAACAGTTATCGCACATATAAAAAGTGAATACAGCGTATCTCCCGAATACCTCTTTGAGGGGGATTTCGACACAGCTGTTTTCCGTCATAACGATACGAAGAAATGGTTTGGCATAATAATGAAAGTCAAATGCAGTACACTTGGTATCGAAGGAGAGGGTACTGTCGATGTTATGAATGTCAAGTGTGACCCTCTGTTGGTCGATATACTGGTACAGCGGGAGAGCTTTATGCGGGCGTACCACATGAACAAACGGCTGTGGGTGAGCATACTCATCGACAGCGAGATAGAGGAAGGCGAGATATTCGAGCTTATCGAGCAGAGCTTTCAGCTGACGGATAAAAAGCAGAAAAGGAAAAAACAATGAGCGAATATCCATACAGTGACCTGACGGAAGATTTTGTCATGGAAAGCAGCAAAATATTGGGCGATGAACTTGTGGGGATATATCTTCACGGTTCGGCGGTAATGGAGTGCTTCAACCCCGAAAAGAG
>Ga0256405_10004866_pt1 | contig 24302 bp, 29 predicted proteins | sample RumenRJG_02DNA_FD_189096 | JGI IMG/M metagenome (GOLD analysis project Ga0256405, IMG submission 189096) | Bovine rumen microbial communities from Lethbridge, Alberta, Canada - RJG_02 | ecosystem: Host-associated > Mammals > Digestive system > Stomach > Rumen | place: Canada: Alberta... | reverse complement strand
CATCGTTTTTGAGATATGTATCAAGAGCTGCATATGAAGCTGTAGAAAATAGATCATAATTAGCATTTGGAGTGATATAATTAGTCATGGCTTTTTTCCTATGTTTTTTGTCGTGATTAAATATTAGAAAAAAAGCCATTTTTATTTTGATCCTTCGCTCTCAAAATTAACAATTTTTCTTTAAAGATCAAAGGGGTTTACCAAATTTAATTTATAGAACTCCCCTTAATTTATTTACGGAGAATAAAAAATGAAAGTTTATCGCTCTCCCATATCTGAGAGAGACTTCCTAAAACTCATCTCAAACATAAAATTCGGTTCAGCTAAAGAGAAGATCTTTTCTTTAGGTGGAAATCTTACCATTAGAACCTATCCATCTGGTTCTATTGTTTTCTTTTACCGATCATCTCAATTCAAAAAGCTTTTACGAATAGGTAGGTATAAAGAAGAGTTCTCTTTTAATGAAGCTCTTTCTAAATGTAAAGAAATTGATAACGATAAATCCGCTTATGTGGATTTTTTAATCTCTAAAACTCCTGCTGATCCTCCAGTTCAAAATACATGTTCTGATATACCATATTTTAAAGATATAGCCAGTTCTTGGCTTGACTCAAAAAAATCTTTAGTTCGATACTCTAATTACAGAAAATGCGTTGAATATCTTTCTTTTCTTAATTCATACAGACTTTCTGATATTAGGAATATTTTTGTAAAGCAGAAACTGTTGTCTTTAAATCTTGGTGTTTACAAACTTAGAGAAACAATTTCGGTTTTATGTCGAATTATGGATCTTGCTGTACAGGATGAATATATCAATCACCATAATTTAAGGCTGCTTGCCAATTCTGACTGTCTTCCAAAACAGAAGATTAAATCTGACGGTTATAAATATGTTGAGTTTTCTGAGCTTAAAGATATTTTTCCTTATTTAAAAGGCTTACCTCAGAATCTTAAGTTCTATTTTATGATGCTCATTATGACATGTTTAAGACCAGGCGAATGTCGTCAGCTTAAGTTTAATTATTTTGATCTTGATAAAAATATACTTAACATTCCTGGTCATATTATGAAAGTTAAAACCCAGAGAGACTTTAGAATTCCTTTATCATCTCAGGCTGTAGCTCTTTTTAAGAATATCAAAAAATTCTATGAAACTAATCATGGTGCTGTAAGAGAATGTGATTATATGTTTCATGCTAAAACCACAACTCTAAAACCTTTACATGAGAGGGAAATTGCTACTTCCATTAAGATTTGTACTAATGGAAAAGTTCAACCTCATGGATTTAGAAAAACAGCTCGCAGTTTCTTTGCTGATCATGGAGTTCATGTTGAAGTAGCTGCGCTGTGTCTGGCTCATCAGCTTAATACAGGTGCCGATGCTGTCTATCAGAAATCTGATCTTCTGGCACAGCGCAGAATTGCTCTTGAAGAGTATAATCAGGCTATTTTTGATGTTCTGCCTGATGATTTAAAAGCCTTGTTTAATTAGTTTTTTAATATTTCTTTAAGGCTTTCTTTTCTGAACAGAGTATCAATTTCAAATTGAGCACATAAGTCCCAGGGCGTATAAGAGATCTTGTGTGCTCTTTCTTTATTGATCAACAGTGTTCCAGAAACTGGTTCTTCCTCATCAGCCTTATAGTCTGATGCATAAAAATCTATACAACCACCTTTATAGTATGAGCAGAAATGCAAATAAGCTATTTCTTCTCCGTCTGAATTTCTGTTTTTCATCTCTTCCATATTTTTTTCGATTTCTAATATTTCCTGATGTGAAAGAGTCCTTAAAAGTTCATTGCTCTTTTCAGAGGTTAGAAAATCTAAAAGAATGTCATTAGCTTTTTCTTTTTTTAGAAAAAAGCTTTTGATAATGTCATCAGCTAAATTAAACAGTTCAAGCAGTTTTGAATACTGTCTTTTTTCATACAGTGCAACTACTGCTTCGCAGACACTGTCATTGTCCTGACATTTATGAATTCTGATACCCAAGGAGTAGCCCATTTTGAACATTACAAGATCTTCTAAGATCAGAAGATACTGAGGTATTAGTTGCTGCTCCATTTTCTTTATATCTGTTAAATCATAATTATGTACAAGCCATTTACTGATAGCTGGTATTGCCTTGTGCACAGCTACTGACTGTTCACCTGTAGGTGTTGTATTTATATAAAGCTGATTGTTTAATGGTGAATATGATGAATTGTTACTCTCTATATATGGAATTCTGTACTGATCAAGAAATTCTAATATTCCCAGATCATTACTTTTTCTTCTGTATACTGAATAATCTTCTTCGCACTGTGTAACTGAAAACACAGGAATTGCATATAAAGTCTGCTTTATTATAGAATCTTTCCAGAATAAGATATTTACAACTTCAGCTTCTTCAGTAAGGCTGTAGCCTTTTTCTTGATACTCTTGCAATGTTCCCCATCTAGGATCCAGTAATGTTTTCTCATTAAGTCCAAGAATTAAAAAATTTAGTCCCTGAAATACTTTGTCAGTACTGTAATCAACAGGCATGGAGTAATGCCAGAATACTTTTCTGTTTAATGCATCATTGTATAATTCTTCAAGTAAAACTCTCAGTCCAGCCATTTTATGCAATTCCTTTTGTTTAATTATTGTTTAATTTAATTAAACTTGTTTCCTATTTCGCCGTTTTTGTCTCCAAATAGAGCTTCACATTTTTCACATTTATAAAATGGTTTACCTGATTTCTTACTGATAAGCTTTACTACTGAATGTTTGGCTCCACATGCAGGGCAATCCTTATAATTTGATGTATCTTTTGGTTTTACAATGATCTCTTCACCAACGTTTAAATTGTTATCTTTAAATCTGGCTTTACATTCCTTATTGGAACAGCACCATGTATATACTCCTTTCTTAAACTTTGACTCAAATCGTCTTAAGGCTCCTGTCTTGCATTTAGGGCAGGTCTTTCTCTCTACAGGTTTTCCCTGTAAATCATCTAAAAATATCCCACAGTCGTGATTTGAGCAGTGCCAGTAGTATGTACCTTTTGAGTATTTACTCTCGTTCCTGTAGAGTTTTGCACCACATTTAGGGCATTTATAGCCATCATCATTACCATTGTTAATGGTGGTTGTATCTTTATCAATTTCAGACATGGTTTGTCTCAGCTCCTTCTCTTTAGTTACTACAAATTCGGAAAGTGATAATTTGCTTTCCTGTATCATTCTTAATTTTTCTTCATCATGAGCGGTTAAAACAGCACTCTGTAATTTTTGAGGAATTACTTTTAAGGCGTTTCTTCCTTCTTCAGTTGAAATGATTTTGCCTTTGGTTTTTCCTGTTTTGGATACTTCTATAAAATTGTGTGCTTTTAAACGTTCGATAATTTCAGCTCTGGTAGCTTCCGTTCCTAAGCCGTCAGTTTCCTTTAACAGTTTCTTTTCAGCTGCATTATCAATGTATTTGGCAATATTGCGCATTGCCTGAATTAATGTGCCTTCCGTAAAGTATTTTGGTGGAGTTGTTTTTCCTGATACAACATTCTGCTCTGTTAACTTTACAACATCATTTAATGTTATTTTCGGCAATTCTTTTATAGTTTCATCTTCTTTGTCGTTCTGACTGTCAAATACTTTAAAACCTGCCTGTACTGCTGATTTTAGTGTAGTCTTAAAAAGATAGCTGTTAACCCTGGTTTCTACTGTAAGTTCGTTATACATGTATGGTGGCATGAAACAGCAGATATATCTTTTTACAATTAAAAAGTACACCTTCTTACAGTCATCACTTAAAGCACTGATTTTCGCTTGTGTAACTGGTGATGGTGTAGGTGCTAATCCTGTATGTGCTGCTTCATTAACCTTTTCGTCATTAAATACACGGTTTCCTTCAATATTGGTAGCCATGGCTACGTATTTTGTATATTCTGACAGTCCATCTTTAAGATAGTTAAGAATAACGCTCACATCTTTAATTTGAGCCTTAGGGAGGTATTCACATGATGAACGTGGGTAGGTAGTCATCTTGTGTGTTTCGTAAAGTTCCTGCGCAATATCCAGGGTCTTTTTGGCACTCATGCCATAAAGTCTTGAACAGTCAACCTGTAAATCTGCAAGAGTATAGAGTAGTTTTGGCTGTGTTTTCTTTAATTCCTTATTAGCCTTGGTTACTGTGCCTGTCTTGCCTTGGATTTCTGTGCAGATGGCATTTAATTTATTTCTATCTGTAAGCTGTCCTTCTGGATCAAGCAGATCTTCAGGAATTTGCAGTTTCCCTTTATAACTATAATTTGAATTCTTAAAGGTACATTCTAGATTAAAGAAATCTTTAGGCTTGAAATTGGCGATTGCCTGATCTCTATCTACAACTATTCTTAAAACTGGTGTCTGTACTCTGCCCACTGAGATCAGACTGTGATTCTTAATTGTCAGCTGACGACTGTAATTCATACCGACCAGCCAGTCGGCAATTCCTCGTGCTTCAGCTGCTATTCCCCAGCTGTAGTATTTACTGTTATCTACTATGCCGTTTAAGGCTCTTTTAACTGATACAGAGTCCATGGCTGACTGCCAGTATCGTGTAACCTTTCCTTTGTATCCAACGTATTCTAAAACTTCATCTACTAAAAGCTGACCTTCTCTATCAGGATCTCCTGCATTTACAACTTCTGAGGCAGTAGCTACTAGTGACTTAATTATTTTCACCTGTTTACTTTTACCTGAAGAGATATGCTTTTTGAATTTCTCAGGAATTATTGGTAAATCTTCTCGTCTCCAGATCTTTCTTTTAGTCTTGGGGTTTACAGGTACTGAATCAGGTAAATAATAGTCAGGCTCAGCTCTTTCTAAGAGGTGACCAAAACAGTTGGTTACGATTGATCCGTCTTTGCATTCAATGTAACCGTCTTTCTGCTGTTTTACTCCAATTGCAGAGGCAATAGCTCTTGCCACTGAAGGTTTTTCTGCAACAAATACTCTCATGTAATTTTCTCCTAAAAAGAATAATTAAATTATATCATAATTATCTATTATATATTACAATATATGATATTAAGTAATTTAGGAATTTTATTATGAAAAATGGAAATGTAGTGATCATACAGAGTAAAAGATCATTCTTTTACAGAAATCTTTTTAAATTTGTTACCTTGACTTTATTGTGTGTCAATCTGTATTTATTACTTACAGATCAATATTCACTTCATGATCTTGAAAAGGATAAGTCTGCTTTTTTATCTGAAGATCTGACTTTTAATCAGAAGGCTGCTTATGCAGTTGGAGCTTCTTTTGGTAGGGATTTTTCATCTCTTAAAAAAGAGCAGGAATCATATATAGGTGTTCTTGATAATGAGTTTATCATTTCAGGCTTTAAAGACAGTCTTTTTAATTCTCTTAAACTATCTGACAGGGAAATTTCTCAAATTCTGATTTCCTTTGATCAGAAAATTTCGCAAAAGATGAATAGTGAACTTTCTAAAGTTGCTGATAAAAATAAAAACTCTGAAGAGAATTTCCTCTTAAAAAATAAAGAGAATAAAGATGTTAATGTAACCTCTTCAGGTCTTCAGTACAGAATTATTCATCAGGGAAGTTCTGATAAAGCTGTTGAAGAGAATACCAAGTCTGTCAATATCTCTTACACGGGAAAGGTTCTTTCTGGTGCTATCTTTGATAAACAGGAAAAAGGAGTTGAATTAAAACTGTCTCAGCTTATTCCTGGGCTTCAGGAAGCTTTAAAGCTTATGAAGCTAGGGGATGAATATGAGATTTTTATTCCTTCTGAATTAGCCTATCGTGACAATGCTGTCGGCAATATCATTGAACCTTATTCAATGCTGATCTTTAGGGTTAAACTGAATGGAATTTATTAAATTCTGAAATATGTCTCAATATAATAAATGTGATATATTATAATATATCATATCAAAAAAATTTAAATTATTATCCTTATCATAACTGTAGAATACAATTACAGTTATGTAGATTGCATATAGCATAATAATTTTGTGATGTAGTTTTATATTTAATTTCATAATTTTATATATCTACTTAATTTTTGGTTTTTATTATGGATCAAAACGTTGATAAAAACAGCTTATTAAAACTTCTCCAGGGCTATGCAGCTTTTACTGGTGTTGAACTCGATCAGATGTCTTTTTTACTGCAAAAGATTGATGAATATCAAATTCCAATTGAAGATTTTTTAAATAACTGTTCTTCCTACAGAGAATCTGCTATTTTCAAGCAATTTTTACCTATGAGCTATGATTATTATCTCTCATGTTTAAGGTATTTTGCTATAAAGAAATTAAATAAAGCTTTTCAGGCTTACACTTCTTTTAAGGAGGATGCACTTCCATCTCCTGTTGAAGCAGCTATGACAAATGAAACCAGCTGCTCTGATACTGTATATTTGCATATGACTGAGCTTTTTAAGTTTGAACCCTGTCTTTTAAAAATAATTGAAGATCTGGTCAGAAGATAAATGTTGTTTCCAATCTCAGATTTACCACCTCAAATGCCAGTTCAGGACGTCAGAGTTTACTGCTCAGTTGAAGCTGCAATTCATTATAATATGCCAGCTGATCTTATTTATGGCGTATCTTTAACTGAAGGAGGCTCTTCTGAGTCAAAAGTCAGAAATTCCAATGGAACATTTGATCTTGGATATATGCAGTTTAACACAGCTTATCTTAAAACTCTTGCTAATGAGGGTGTTAATGCTGATGATGTTGCTAAAAAGAACTGCTATCCTTTTCACCTTGCAGCATGGCGCATTAAAAATCATCTTTTAGAACCAGGAAATGATTTGCTTCAAAAGGTCGCTTTTTATCATAGCCGAACACCAAAATTTAATAATATCTATAAAAAGAAATTACAGCAGAATATTAGAAATATGCCTTTAAAAAAGGCGGAAAAGTTTTTTAATCTTATTATTAAAAGATTGAAAAGTTTGTATTCTTTACAGTCAAAGGTAGACAAATGAAAAATCTAAGCTTTATTTGTGTGCTTGTTGTTCTAGGCTTTAATTCATCTGCTTTGGCTGTATCTCCAGAGAATATCCCTTTCAGTCTTGATAATAAAGAGCTTGAAAATACCAGCGATTATTCAGACTCTTCAACTGAGCAGCTGTTGTTTTCGGTTAATTCAAAGACTGTAAAATTCGTTGAATCAAAAAATTCTAAAGAGAGTGATAATTCTTTAAAAAAAGCTAATACTGAACTTTCTAATGATCCAAATCTTATAATCAGAGAAAATTCATTAGAGAAATCACCGTCAATTTCAAGTGTAAACTTAAAATCTATAAATGGTGAAATTAAAAATTCTGATAATTCAACTGTAAAAATTGAGCATGGCGATTTAGAACATCCTCCTAAAACGGATACTCTCATTAAAGTTGATGATAATTTGCAGATCATTTCTGATAGTGAAATTAAAAAATTAAAAGAGACTGTTCTTGCAAAAAGTATTGACGGTTCTTATAAAAATACTGATGATAAAAAAAACAGTGAAATCACTCTTCAGAGCTTAAATGCTGAAAAACGAAGATTAGAACTAGAAAGAAAAAAGCTAATTCAGTTTAACAGTTCATCTTCAACAGTTTTAACAAAAAAAGATTTTCTTTTTAAATAACTAGCTAGGTAATTTTTTATGAATTCATATTTTGGAAAGTTAAACATCTCGAAAGAGAATACAACTTTAATTCCCTTTAATTTTAATCAGTATGATAACGCTTCAGAACTGATTACAATCTGTCAGAAACATGAAGGAAACATTCAGGATTCTTTTGCTTTAATGTTGAAAACTATTAAGGCGACTGATTCTTCTAGTTTTAATGAAGCCTTACAAAAAATCATGTCAGCAATGATCAATTCTGATGATTCAAAACAGTTGCAAGCTGACAATTTAAAGCTCAAAAATGAAATTGAGAAATTAAAAATTGAACTCTCTCAAAATTCAAATTTAGAAGAGCTTTATAAAAATGAAGTTGAAAACAATAAAAAGCTTAATATTCAAATTCAGAATTTAACTGAATCATTATCTAAGCTTGAACAAGCTCCAGCTCCAAAATCTGATCAGCTGCCTGAAATTGATGATGATGGATTTATGCCGCCATCTTCAAATACACAGAAACAGAGTGAAAAAACAGCTCCCTCTAGCATGATTGAACCTGTTGAACCTAATAAAACTGATAAAGATGAAACTCCAACCAATGCTATACAATGTGATAATACTCAGAAAACTGATCCTGAGGATTTAGGCTTAAATGGTAATAACAGTTCAGATGATTTTTATAAAGATCCTGATGAAACTGAACAAAGAGATCTTGATGAGCCAACCAATTTTAATGATATGGTTCGTGATGCTATGTATCCTCATGCACAATTTAAAAATAATCCTTCTCCTCAAAATAAAGAGTATGCAGCTATTCATGACGGCATTGAAAAATTAAAGATCAATAATGATCCTTCAGATTTTATTCCTAATGCAGACAGTAAAAGAATTGATGCGATCTTAGACAAAGCTCTTAACGAACTTCAGGAATGTGATGAGTTTAATATTGACTATGTTTACGATGACAACGCAAAAGATGCTGCTTTAAAAGAAGCTTTATCCATTTATGAGAAGATTGATAAAGAAACCTATCCTGAATTATATGAGCTTCCTGAAGATACTTTAGTATCTCAGTTAGCACATTTTATTTATAAAAAGAGAATGGCTAAAAAATCCAGAAATGCAGGTTCTGAATTTAAGAGTAGGGAGTTATTATCTAAAAGGTCTGTTTTAGAGCCAGAATTAAACGGCAATACTCAATCTCAACTTAAATCTGAGACTTTACCTCAGCCTAAAACTGAAACAGCTAGTGAAGCTAAAGAGTCTGAAGGTCACCAGGATCATAATCTTAGCAGATCCGAACCTCAATCTGAGATGGGAGCCGCTTTAGCTGCAACTACAGGTAATGATAATATACAAATTGCTCATGATGATCCTTTCTCTCGTGATCTAGAAGAAATAACCAAGAAAGAAGAAGAGGAAAACAGCAAGGAACAAAATAACTCAACTGAACTTACTGACAATTCTGTTGAATCTCAAGAAACTAATGCTGCACCTTCAGAAAATTCAAATCCTGAAAATCAAAAAGCAGATGAAGATAAGAAAAAAACAGATGATAATTCTAAAATAGAAGAGCAGGGAACATATGTAAATAACTTAGCTCAAAATACAATCTTCGCTATGGCTGGTGCTTCTGTAAAACATGAGCATGATGACAGTTTTTCAAATCAAAATGAGCCTGATGAAACAGATGAGTCTGAAGAGATTTCTGAAGATGAAAATGATGATGAGGTCACTTCAGGGTATGTTCCTACACCAGAAGAATTACTGGCTAAACCTACACATCAAATCATCTTTGATGTTCCTTCAGGATTGCTTACTACAAAAGAAAAGCTGATGAGAATTTTTAAACCTAAAATGTTTAAAATTGTCTTAACTTATAAAGATTGTTATGAGATCATGGTCAATAACAATGATGAGCTTTTCACTGCATTTGTAAATTCTTACAGACAGAATAACTGGAAAACACCTGAGGTTTAAATTTGTAGCCGTGGCTATTGTTTTAGTGATGTGATGTAGCAAAACGTTACATCACATGAGTTTGTGTTTTAAAGGATGTTCCCTTTTAGAACATCCTTTACTAATTAGGAATTTGAAATTTGATAAAATAGGTATATAATATACTTGACATTATTCAGGTTTTCTCTATACTTGTATATATAAGGTTTGATTTAAATAATTTTAAAAAGGAAAATTTGTTATGTTTTGTTGTAGTAATTTCACTTGCCTGTATTATTTTCTTTCTTACAGATCCAGAAGGTTTTCTTGCTACAGTCTGTGCAGTAATTATTTGTTTAGTTTTGTTTGCATTTATTGGGGGACTTTCATGGGGAGTTTATAAATGTTTATCTCATTTTATTCCATGTGATACAGGATCTTGTGAATCAAGTAGTTCTAGTGCCACAAAAGAAAATTATGGATTTTATCTCAGATTAAGGAGTAAGAAATGAAAACAGTATACACCGTCACGGCTTCAAAAATAAAATCTGCACTCGTTAACTATCTGAGATTTAAGAGACAGATGGCTTGTGTCTCAGAATACAGTGCGCATTTACGTGATATAGAAGATATTGCTGTTTTATATTTTAATTCAGACGGAAAGAAACAGCTTACTGTTTATGAGATAAAGATTTCTTTTTCTGACTTTATGCGTGATTTTGTTAAACAGAAACACAAGAGAATGCCTTATTCAAGATTCATTTATGTAGTTGCTCCGCACATGATAGAGAAGTGTGAGAAATATCTAAAAGAGCATTATCCTGCCTACGGTTTAATGACTTTTGACTATAACGAGAAGTACAAGATCATAAATTCTTTCAAAACAGTAATTAGACCAAAGACTGAATATAAACATTTAGATGAATTTGAAGAAAGAGCATTTTATTCGAGATTGTCCTCTATGGCTTCCCAAAGCTTACAAAAAGATGAATACATAGAACGCCTTAAGGAACAGCTAAATATTTTCCGTCAGGACGCCCAAAGAAATTATGAAAAATATAGAAAGGCAAATGTGACTGACGAGATCTTAGATCTTAAAAGAAAACTAAGAGAAGCCGTAAATTCCCTTCTGAGTTTTGAAGAGGTTTTGGATGGTTCGTTAGACCTTCCCCATCATTATCAGGAAATTCTGCAAAAAGAGAAGCTTGAACTTAGTGAGATAAAAAGAATCTTTGACTACTGCAAGAATTATCGGGACTTTAAGGGATTTGAAGAGGTGTAAAAATGAATATTGTAAAAATGTCAGTAGCAACTGTATTAGCTTTAGTGCATTTAATGCTTGCTATTCCTTTATCTTTTTTACTTTTATTTATAGTATTTGGATTACCTATCAAGTACTTATTAAATAAAGTAAGTTCAGAATCAAAGGCTTATAAAGTGTATGAAATTATTATAAGCTCCAAAAATCGCAAATTTTGGAGCTTATCAAAAAAGGAATAAAAAATGGATATAGCTACATTAGTTTTTTTAAAAAGATTTATTAAAGATGGTGGACTCTTAGAAAAGGAGCTTTTTTTAAAACTTACCAACAAAGAAAAGGCAGAATACATCAATTTAATTGCAATTCACAGAAATGGTAGAGAAGCAATTATTATCAATGATAATCATTATTATGATGCAGATGATAACGAAGAAATCACCGACCTTGTAGAATATGCTGAAAATCTGCACGATTATGGTTATAAATTATTCTCTTAAATAAGAGGGATAAAAATGGAATATTTATTATATATATTTCTAAGTTTTATCTTTATTTTAATTGTATTAATAATGAAAGATGCTGACGATTTTATAAATAAGCTCTAAAAGCTCTAAATTTTGGAGCTTAGCAAATTGGAATTATATAGAAAAGAGAAGTAAAAATGACAACTGAACAAATGATTAAAGAATTAAACGATCTTAAAGAAAAATATAAGAATTCTGAATCTGAAATTGACTTTGAATATGAATTTACAAAATTTAATTAGAAAGGGAGTTTAAGATGATTAGTGTAATTTATTTAGTGCTGCTGTTTGTTGGCTGCTATTATTTAATCAGCAAATATGATCATGATTAAAATCAAAAATATAAGGTACATGTATGAAAAATAAAATTAAGATTTCTCCAGAGTTTAAGTTACGCTGGAAAACTCATTCAAGTTTAGCTGTCTCTTTAGCTGTATGTTTTTATATGTTAGGTCATGATCTGAATTCAAAGGGAAGTTTTGAAAATGATTTAACACTTTGTCTACAAAATTTAAATTTTGAGCTTCAGTCTCTTAAGAAATATATCAGTGAATTGAATGTTGACGATCAGGCTTATGCTAGTTTAAAAAAACAAGTATATGCTCTTGGAATGACCAGCACCTCAGAATTGAAAGCTTTTATATATCTGTGGAATTTCTTTTGTTCTTTTAAGCTACCTTATGAGAACAATCTTACAAAGTCATTATGTTCATTCATTACTGAACACAACAATGATCAGGATAATAAATCTATTTTACTCTATGATAATTTAAATCCACTTGCTGAATCTTTTTTACAAAAATCAAATTATAGAATTGAAAGCTATAATTCAGATTTTTCTAAATTGTCTTTTTGGTTGGGAGATAAATCATTAAATATTATCAGAGCATTATTAGGATTAAATCATCCTATAGATAAGCTAGAGAAGAGAAAGTTCAGTGCTGCTTTTTCTTTTTCTGTGCCAGAAGGTGGAATTGAGTTTGTTTGTTCTCAAACCTTATCTTTGTATGAACAATTAAAAGAACTTGTTTCAGATCGCTTTGTTTTACTCACTTCTTTTCCTATTACTTATAGTAATTTCGAAAACTGTAAGAATTTTAGAAATCTTTTAATTACTGATCGCTTTTTAAAAGCGGTAATAAAATTACCAAAATTTTTTATACAAGAGCAAAAAGAGCAATTTATTTTTCTTGTTTTTGATAAAAAGAATAAAAGTGATAATTTTGCTGTTATTGATTTATCAAATAATTTTATAGATCATAATTTTTCAAAAAAATCTTCAGCAGTTTTATCTTCAAATGTTTGTGAGATCATACCTAAGTTGCTTAATGGGGTATTACCAGCTACACAAAAGTTAAATGACTATTTCAAGAGTGTTCCTTATGTTCAGGTGAATGAATCTAGTGATTATAAAATTGATCCATCATCATTTTTAATAAATCTGCCTTTAACGGATACTATTCCGCTTGAAGCAGTAGCTGATATTTATTATGGTCCTAATATATCGACTTCAAAATTATCTGATCCAGAAATTGAGCACAATACAATCTTAGAACTTAACCTGTTTGATGTTTCCAAAACAGGCATTATTACTGCTGTTCCTAAAGAAATTTATGTGAAAAAAGGATGTACTCTTAAAAATGAGAAATTCCTTAGAAACGGAGATATTGTTTTTTCAGTAAAAGGAACTATAGGTAAGGTTGGTTATTTTAACGATAACAGAGAGAATGTCATTCCTGGTCAGTGCTTTCTGATTATCAGAACAAAAGATGAAAAGACTTATCCTCAAAAGCTGATCTTCAGTCAGTTAAGGGGGAGAGATATACAAAGAATAATTAAATCTAAGGTTTCTGGTAAGACATTAAATGTGTTTCAACCAAATGAACTAAAGAGGCTCCCTATAGCAGCAAATGCTGATAAGTACAAAGCTCAGGCTGAACAAACTTATGCTGAACTGCTAAAAATAAACAAAAGGCAAATAAAGTTAAATGCCGATTTAAAGGCTTTAGATAATTTTGAGTATTAACTTATAAAGCTATTTTGCTGAGTTCTAAAAAAAAATAACAGACAGTAAAACTTATAAAGCTTTCACTGTCTGTTCTTAAGAAAAATACTTTTATTTAATCTATCTTAAATTTGTTTTCAAAATCTTCATCTTCATCTTCTTCGTTATCAATTTCACTTATCAGTTTTCCATCTTTTAAAACTATATCGGTTGCAAGTGGAGCATCAACCTGTGCTCTGTGAAGTAGAGTAGGATTCTGGAAGTATAAAGGCTGTATTCCATGAATTGCTGGCTGACCTGCTGTAAACACCAGCATTTCGCCTGGTCTTGAAATATTACCAGTTGAATCTTTAACAGGTCCAGCTAATTGCATACATTCATCTTTTGTAATTAAAGGTCTAGCTGTAGCCTGCATTGATCTTGATGCACTTGCCTTAAAACCTGAACCTGATACCGATTTATTTTCTTCAAGAATTGTTGTTGTACCTGCTTTGTCAGACATGATTTGTGCTGTGTCTGTCTTTAATGGAGCATAAAAAATGTTGACATGGCAATTTGATGAAATTGATTCTTCTTTGCCATATTTATCAAATAGCTGTGCCATATCCTGTGTAATCAGATATGCTTTCATGCCATAACCTGCAATAAATGCCAATGATTCCTGCATTTTTTCAAGCTTTCCTAAAGAAGGGAACTCGTCTAGCATTAGTAACATTCTGTTTTTGTATGATCTTACAGATCTTCCTTTTTCAAACTCCATATCAGCAGCACATAAAGTTAAAATCAATGAAACAAACAGTTTAACCAATGGTGATAAACGATCTTTATCTGTTGGTTCTGTTACAAGATATAAACTAACAGGCTTATCTGAGTTCATTATTTGCCTGATCCTAAAATCAGAACAGGATGTATTTTCAGCAACAACTGGATCTGTATATAATGATAGAAATGAGGTTGCAGTTGATAATACGGAGCCTGCCTCTTCATCAGGTCTATCTTTCATGTGTTGACCTGCAATTATTGCTGCTGCATTTGCTTTATATGGCTTACCTTCTCTGTCAAGCCCCTTTGCCATATCTTCCCAAAGGTTTTTTACATCCATTGTATCAGCTTCTTCATCTGCATCATCATAATCATTAACATCATTTTGCTGAGCGATATACTTTTCTCTTAATCTTGCAGTATCAATTTGTCCTGCAAGCATAAGAGATAATGTAGCAACATTGCATTTTTCAGGACAATTATGTTTAAGATGCACTACACAGCCAACTAACAATTCGTAAGCTGTCTTAGCCCAATGATCCTTTAAACCTTCACCTTTTGGATCAACGATCTGAGTTACAATGTTCTGTGTATCAGAAGTTTCTTTAGTTCCATCGCAGATCCTTTGAGCAATGCCATCTGTTTTTCTATCGTAATAATATTCTATAGAGCCTTCAGATCTAATTTCATCAAAAGGGTTCCATCGTGCAACATTAAATAATTTCTTTTCTTCATCAACACAAACTCTTTTTTTTGCAGGCTCAAATCTTATACAGTAATTGTTTGCATATTTATTACGCCAGCCTGATGTAAGTGCCCATAATTCTCCTTTTAAATCTGTAATTACAGTTGAATGCTTCCAAGTAAGTAGTGTTGGATTTACAAGACCAACACCTTTACCTGATCTTGTAGGAGCAACACATAAAATATGCTCAGGACCGTTGTGTCTTAAATAATGGATCCTTTTTGTTTTAGGATCTTCCCATGCACCTACAAATACACCATCAGGCTTTCCTGCTTTGATTTTCTTTTTATGCCATGGCATTAAGTTATACCATTTATCAGAAAATGTAAGTTCATGAGGGATCAATGCCATTCTTTCAATGTCTTTTTTATTTGCCCAGCGAGCAGAGCCGTGCAAAAATCGATTTCCTTTAAGTCCATTACTTTTAAAAATTTTAATCGTAATAGCCAGAACCCAAAAGGGTGCTGATCCAACGTAGTACATTGAGATTAAGTTGTCTGTAAGTTCAGGATAGGCTTCTCTGGCGTCTGACCAGAAAAAAATTTCCCAAGGATAATAAAAATACACATTTCCAATATTGAATACCGCAGTACCCAAATATGGTGAATAATTTAATTCACTTGCCAAATACTGTGTACAGGAGGCAAATCCTCCAATAAAACCTACTATTGCTAATATCCATAAAAAAACTTTAAGCGGTGTGCTGAGTTTTCCGCCGACATAACTGTCTTTTCCTGAAAATTCCTGCGCCACTCTTGTATCAAATTCTGCATTATATTTCTTACTCATAAATGCTCCTTTTTATTTTGTGTATTCTTATCATACTTATAATTCCTGCTGTTATTGATAATTTTTCCTGCTTTATCTATTTTGATCATCTGTCCTCTTTTAGTTTTCTTAAGCCTTTCTAAAGCATAATTTTCAACCTGTTTTAGAAAAATAATATTATCCTGTTTTAATAGGGCGTAAAAATTCTGGTCTAAATTTCTTAACCCCTGATATATAAAGTTTCCTGTCTCATCTTCGGTCCATAAACGATGCTCTAGTACATCTTTAAATCCTTTTAGATGTTTTTCATTTCGTTCTTTAATATACTTAATTATTTCCTTTTCTGTTTTATTACTCTTTTCGTTACCTTTTTCAGAAAATCTGTTAAGAATTTCAGCAACTTCTTTATATTCATGATAACTGTCTTCATGTTCTATACCTCCAGCTTCTCGCTGTTCTCGTCTTTCGTGATCCAGCGACCATCGCATTCTAGGTAAAATTTCTCGCTGTGACTGCTCTCCCATACGATCTCGTTTGTCATCTGACAATAGCACTGAAGGACCGTTCTGGTTCTCTGCCAGATGCAATTGGGACATGTCGTGCAAGCTACTTCCATCTTGGGCATTTTCTCGTGCCATTTGAGACTGCTGCTCATTTTTAACTGAAGCAGTGTCTGAGATGTTATTTCGCTCGGTGGATTTGTCGTTGGTTGCTGTGTCTGCAGTTCCGAACTCATCTCCGAGGTACTGGAATCTTCTGAGTGGTCTGGTTCTTCCTGAAATGAATTTTCCAGTTCTTCTATTTTTTCTGTAAGCTGTTGCAGATTGTCGTTCTCTTCTAGCTTTGGTGAGTTCTGCAAGTTTTCTTCGCTCTTCTCTATGGGCGTTTCTTGCTTCTTTTCGTTTTCTGTATTCATCATTGAGTTCCTTATTTTCAAGTTCTAAATCTAAATCTTTAATTAAAGAGAGTTCTAATATCTGTCGCTGAAAAAAATCAGTACCATGACATTTAATCTTTCCGTGTGGTTGTAATTGTTTTTTACATAATTTTAAACAGACATTTACGGTTTTAAGTGAGGGACTGTCATTTAACATGAGCTTCTGTCCGTCATCTTTGATGAAGTCTCCGATTTCACGTCCAGTGCCTGCATACAAAAGCTGTCCTTTACCTGTAACTTTGTTTAATTGGTATTCCTCTCTAGATAACTGTCTTTTTTCTACTCTAATGTTCATCAGGTTCTGTGTGATGCCCTGATCCATCTTTACTCTAATTCTTGGAAAACTGAGGTTGTTTTTTAAATGCTGCTTGCCACTCTGTTTTCTTGACAAAAGCAGTATGAGATTACGATCGTAATTTATTCCTATGCGTATGTTAAATTTAAGATAATCAAGAAAATTGGTTAAAGGATAATTACTTACCTTTTCTTTTTTTAGCTGCTGCTTAATTTCCTTATATTTGTCATCTAAAACTTTTTTATGCTTGTCAAATTTTTCATACGATTCTTTTAAAAGTTTTTCTTTGCTGTCAGGTGCATTAGAAAAGTTCTTTTCTATACTTTTATTTCTGACTTTTAAAAGATGTTTTTCTTTCTTTAATAGCTCTTTATATTTTCTTTCAAGATTTTCTTCTATCTCATTAAGTTTATTTAATTTATTCTGCTGCTCTATTTGTAGGGTTTTATATTCATCAAATGCTTCCTGTAATGACTGTGAATTACCTAAGTTCAACAGCTCTGTATTGTCTGTTTCAGAAAAATTAACTGGTTTAGCTTCGTAGGTTTCCTGATTTTTTGTCTCAGCTACGCTTTCATCTGGTTTTTCATAAGGACCTAATCTCTTCTCTAATTCAGAAAGAGACATCTTTATATCTTTCTGATTAAAAGCAGATCCTTTGACGTAAATTTTATGAGTTGGATCATTTGGATCATCAGTCTCAAATGCAATACCTCTACCTAGTTTGACACAGTCTATATTGTGCAGTCTGCAAATTTTATGGAATTCCTGCCAGGATTGAGCTTTTATCAGTTCAGGTATAAATGATTTGATGTATGAAAACAGACTTTGCTGACCTGTTTTAGCTTCAAGATCGTTTGCAAGATTCTCTCCGGATAATTTATTCTGTCTGTCGTGATTATCTTCTTTCAAATTAAATCTTACTTCAAGCTCTTTATCGAGTTTTTGCCATTTTGTATGACTTTTAGAAAGAGCATTGATCCTAAGAGTACGAGGATTAACATCTGAAAAAACCAGATGCATATGTTCATTATCAGAGTCTTTATGCACTGCCCACATAGCTAAATGGTCATCAAGATTAAGTAAGTGCAGATGTTCTCTTGCAACTTCTGCCCACTGTTCTGCTGTCAGGTGTTCTCCAGCATTTAGTGAAATTATGATATGGTGAGTACGCAGTCTGTTTTTACTGCGTAAACTAGCTGTTGCGTTATAGCGGTCATTTAAAAGTTTTATTGCTGTTCCAACTTGTTCTAAGTCAGCTGTCTCACTGTTAAATGTTCCTTTATACAGCACACGCTGTATTTCATTCTGTATTTTATGCTCTGAGCCGTAAAGAAGATATTGAGCTAATCGCTTTGGATTGTCTGACGTATTTTTAAAGCCTTTAAGATTGGTTTTGTCTATTGTAAGCATGCTACCTACTTTGAGCCTTTATTTATTGTTCTTTGACATTTCATAGAAGTTTGTACAGCCTTTTTCTTTAAACTGTTTTTCTATCTGGTTCATTTTCTTTACTCCTGTTATCATCTAAATCTGAATATATTTTTAGGATTTTTATAAATATAAGTTATTTATGTTTTTTTATAAATCAAATTTTGAAGTTTGACAAAACTCTGATGAAATTCTTTAATACCTTTTCTTTCAGCTTCTAGAACCTCTCTTAGCAAACTAAGATTTTTATAATCTTTTTGTTCTTCGCATAACTTTCCAACTTTTACTAAAAAGTTACCTGTTCTGGTTAAGACATTTAAAATTTGCCCTAAGCGTTCATAAAGATCATAATCTGTATTAAGAATGCAGTACTTATCCAAAAAGATCACATTCTTAATGTATTCATTGAGTTTCATATTATTTAAAACAGCTCTTGATTTTAGCTCCGTGTATTCCTCTTCAGAGAATCTTAAATGAGTCTCAAATGTTTTATGATCTTTTGTATTTTTATATCTTCTGTCAGTTTTAATTTCTTCCTGCTGCATTAGTGAATTTTCCTGTATTCGCATGATTTAAGATCTAAAATTCTAATCTCTGGTGAACCGTAGTATCTTTCTTGATTTCTAATATTTAGTTCAAAAACTTTATTGTAGATAAAGGCTCTTAATTCTTTTTCGTTTACCTGCTCATAAATCCTTCCCAAATAAACAACTTTATTATCTGCAAATTCAGGAATTTTACTCATATCTTCTTTTTTGCACAGCATTTTCTGAAGCCAGATTAAATTAAGATCTTGAGAATTTATAAAAAGATCTATACCTTTTACAGCATAATTTGTTTTCAGTTTTAATGATTCTTTTGATAAGTTTTCAAGCTGTTTAGAATTTAATGCTATAGATAAGCTCATTTTTTTTCTCCTGTTTTATATGCTCAAAACAACATCAGTGTAGTTATTTTTCATTTCAATTTTTTTAACATCTCTATCTCCTAATAAGTAATTATAATCTGTAGTTTTCCTTATTCTTTTGTATTGTTAATTGTAGCCATGGCTATTTGATAATCCTTTTCTGTTACATATTTTTGAAAAACAGGAGAACTTGCTGTTTTTAATAAAGCGTTATATTTGTCTTTATCAGCTTTTCGCTGTATCTCCAGTTTTTCTAGTTCATAGTTGGTCCATGCTTCATAATATTTAGAACTGTTATATACAACTATTACAGAAAAGATCATTAAACACATTTTCCATGTTTTCATCTGACGTTAACCTTTTAGATTACATTTTAGCGGTGATGATACTTTACTTTTATCTCTACATTGTAATGTTCAGGATCATTTTTAAACTCGTAGAGTAAGGCGCCCTTCCTTACTTGAGCCTTTTCATATTCTTCAGCAGAATTTAGTTTAAAAGCTCTCATATAAAATTCTCTCCTATAAATGACATGGTTAAATGCGGTAGCATTTTTGGTCTCACCAGAGCAGGAGCAGCCGCTTGAAAACGTCAGTTTGAAAGGGCTGAGTTAAATAGTCGTTTTCTCCAAAATTTTAATTTGGGACTATTTAACACATCCTGCCTGTTATACCATTATTCTATCATGGAACTTTTATATATCAAATTAAAAGTATTTGAATATAGTTAAATATTTTCCTAAAATTTTAAGAGTATCCAAAAATTTCTTTTTATAATTGTTTGTACTATAATAGAAAGAAAAATTCAGGGCTATATATTTATGATTTCAGAAAAATTCAAAAAAACGCTTAATGAAACCTTAATGGATTTTGAAAACAAAAATTTAATGTTTTCTAAAGATAGTAAGCGACAACACTTGCAGCCAACTGTTGCAAAGATGATTTATCTTTTAGTTCAAGACAAAATTCAGGAAGGTCTTGATTTAGATGTTCCTAAACAAGCAATTTATCTTGTTTGCTGTGAAAACAGATTCTTTAAAAAATATATTTCTAGAAGTCATTTTTATAGAACTTTAAAAAAGAAATCTTCATAATGAGTAATTCTGAAAATTTGTTTTTTTTACGTAAAACTATTCTAAAAAAAAGCAATAAGCAGAAATTTCAAAACATCATTCCTGCTTATTTAAATAATTTTCTTATAGATATTTTTATGATGAATGTACCTTGTTCTTCATCGTTTTGTTCTATCTTTTATAAAATTCTTTCAGAAAAAGATCAGGAAGTATTTTCTAAAATTAGTTACACTACTTTTTATTACTGGTTTCGGAAAGTTGTTGAAAAACAGGATCAGCTCAGGGCGCAAATTCTGAAAAGTGCTGAATTTGCGCATGAATTGAATGCGTTAAATGCAAAAAACAGCAGTGCAGTAAATGTTCGTGCAGCTGCTTATAACAATAATTTATCAGCCTTAGTAAATTCTACTAAGGCTGATGTTGTTACTTCTCCAGCAGCTGCATTGCCTGAGCCTGCTGTTAAGACTTCGCAGGCTCCTGCTACAACGTTTTCACCAGGTAATGTTTCGGTTAATAATTATGAGGTTAAGCCTTCTCCTAAGGTAGTGACCGACAATCTATCTGTAGAAGAAAATGATCCTTGGGCAAATACTGGTAACGATTCAGCTCAATTCTTAACTCCAGATGAAATTGAAAAACAGAAAAAAGACAAAGAACGTCAGGATTATCTTAAGACAAGAAAAGAATTCTGTCCTTTACCAGTACTACCATTAACTCATTTAGATCCTGACGATCCTCGTAATCCTGTTCGTACATCAAATCGTTATAATGAGATAAAACATCAGAAACTCTTTTATGATCAGAGAGGAATGATTTTTGACGGTGCATCAGCGGAAAACGAAAATGAATATATGCCGATCCCTCGTCTCTTTCAGCTTAATAATGAGCTTATAACATGGGATAACCAGGTCAATTACGCTTATAATTACACTTTAAAAGAATCTAATGGAACAGAACAATTCGGTTCAAAAACTTCCAGACAGATTTATTCATTTGTAATATCTAATTTTGGTCCTTACATGGGGCAGAAATGTTCATTCTGGTTTATTAACAAAACTTAATGAGGTCTAACTATGCAAAATTATATTAATATTATTCTAGGTGCCAAAGGCGGTATCGGTAAAACCGTGATCACCACTTACTTAGCTGAATATCTGCAAATAAAAATGAAACAAACTGTCACAATCATCGATACAGATACAAATAATTCTGGATTAAGACAGTATGGTTTCTTTGCAACTCAATTTGTAGACTTTAAAGATGAAACAGGTGCTATCACTTCAGTTTCTATTCAGGAAATTGCCGAGCAGTTCAGCAAAAATAATGTCATTATCGATACAGGAGCTAACTCATATTACGCATGGTTCTCGTATTTAAAAGACATGTTTGGTATTGAGATGCTTTCCTCTTCAGGTGCAAAAGTTCTTATTCATGTTCCGCTGGTTCCTGGTCAGATGAAACAGGAAACCTTTAACTGTTTAGATGAAATTGTAAACGCTAATCTAGGTAACGATAACTGTCGACCTCAAATCATTGTACATTTGAATAATGGCTTCAACAGCTTCGGTCAAGGCATAAGACAAGATAAGTTGCCTTCACCTTTAGACTTTTCAGCAAAAACTGAATTTGCAAAATACAGGGGCAAAGTTCACTATATTGTTGAGGAGCCTCGCATTCCTATTACGATGAAATTCATGTATGACAGCTTAAGAAATCAGCATATAGCTATTTCAGAATTAGCTGATTGTTCTATGGAAGATTTAAAAAAATATCAGTTAACTTCTCCAGATGGTAAAGAAAACAGACAGGCTTCAATCATAGATAAAAAGAGCTGTCAGATCATCAGAAATCTGATCTTCATGTCTTATCAGAATCTTGATCCCTTATACAACGTAAAATAGCGATTATGATTTTTAAAGATCCTATACTCAAAGAGTATGAAAGAGAGGTCGGCTACAAATTATCAGCTGATGATCCTGTGGTCGTTCTTTCTTTCATCTTTGATAAAATTCTTAAAAGACAACTTAAAACTATGCAGAATTATTTTATTATCATCAGTGGAATAGTTCTGTTTCTTGGTTTTATCTGTGGTCTAATGTGCGGTTTTCTGTTTTAATGAGGTAAATTTATTTTATGCCTGTGGTTCATTTTACTTTATCTAAAAGTAGGGCAGGTAAGACATTTATCAGCTGGCTTCTTGCTCAATACCAGCTGTCAAATGGTCAGCCTTTAAAACTCTATGATTTAGATCCAAATTTTTCTCTATGTCGGTTTAAAGCTCTCAATGCCAAAAGTCTTAACCTTGCTGTCACCAAAACTGATGGTTCTATTGATTTTGACATCAATAAATTAGTTGAAATTATAAAAACTACTTATTCTGATCTTTTAGTCGATACTACATCCGACATGTTTAACGCTATTGTCAATGCGTTAAGAAAAGATCATGAACTCCTTATTAAGCAGTTAAAAGAACTTGATGTAAATATTGTTCTTCATATGCCTGTCGCAGGTGGCGAATATGCCAGAGATGAATGTATTAAATGTATTAATGAAGTTCTATCATCTGTAAATGACGTTTCAGTGATTGTCTGGTTAAATCATTATCCTAAACCAGTATTCAATGAATCAGTTGATCCTAATCAGAATGAGTTAAAAAACTATTTTGTTGATAAGCCTTCTCTAAAATACATCGTCAATCTTCCAAATCTTTCTTCTGGTGACACAATTACCAGAGATAATGATCAGCAGCTACTTAAACACATTTTACGTGAAAATAGGATCTTTGATGAAATTCTTGACCCACAACATTATAAATACGCTGTAGATCCTTATCTAAATGGTGTTCCTGTTTTTGTTTTAACAGATTATCAGATTTCATTTTTAAGAGATGAATTTGAAAAATCTGTTCAGAATGTAGCTGAAATTGCTTCTTAATTTTGTAGCCACGGCTACAATAAATTTTATTTTTGTATTTAAGGGTGTCGTGTTTCTGTTCTGTTTACATAGATTCTTAAATCGACATCCTAAACTAAAAACTGAACTTAGCAATCGCTTTTATAATGAAATACATTCTCTAAAAGAAGGTTAAAAATCTCAACTTTCGCATGACGCAAAGTTATAACAAATACTTATTTAATACGGTGCTAGACCGCATGTAATAAATGTTTATGAACTTTTAAGTTCATGCGAAAGTTGAGTTAAAGAACTTAGCTAAATAATTTCTACTTTCGTAGATTCTATTACAGTTCGTTTGCTATTTTGATCTACGAAAGTAGAAATTTAAAGAACTTAGCCAACCGTGGGTGGAATTGATATTGGCTTTGAGCAAACCAAACGTTTCAAGACTATTTATGCTAATGAAATAGATAAATATCCTGTTAAAACTTATGAATTAAATTCTAAGTTAAAAGTTGATAATCGTAGCATTTGTGATATTCAGCCTAACGAAATACCTGACTTTGATGTTGCTTTAGCTGGTTTCCCTTGCACCAGAATAATCAAAAATACCGTCTTCTCTTTGATGTTTCTTCAGGATCATCAGCTGGTTTCCAATGCTTTGATAAATCTCTTAAAGTCCCTGAAGGTTTAACCGTTGCCTGTGGTTGTTCAGGATCAATTTTTGTGATATAGTTTTTTTCCAAGTCATCAAGAAATCTTTCTCTAATTTTCTTGTATTCTGTTTCGGTTACATAGTCATTTATATACAAATTTTCAAGACCAAGTAACATGTCTTCAAACCAATCCACATCTGTACCGACTTTAAATCTATAGCCTTGCTTTTTTAATTGACGCCATATAGTATCACTAGGATAAATATTAAGCATTTTTTATTCCTTTTGTTAGTGGTTTTAAATTTGAGAGGTTTTTCTCTCTATTTCTTTATTTAGAATATAGACTAAATTTTTAAAATGTAAAGTGTTATTTAATAAAAAAAATCATACCTAAGATCTTAGTAACTTATTGATTACTAAGATAAAAATATTTTGGTATACCCAAAATAAAAAAGTTCTTTAAAAATTTGATATATGAAACAACAAGTTAGCCTTTTTGCAGTTTGTTTAAA
>Ga0256405_10004865_pt1 | contig 24308 bp, 22 predicted proteins | sample RumenRJG_02DNA_FD_189096 | JGI IMG/M metagenome (GOLD analysis project Ga0256405, IMG submission 189096) | Bovine rumen microbial communities from Lethbridge, Alberta, Canada - RJG_02 | ecosystem: Host-associated > Mammals > Digestive system > Stomach > Rumen | place: Canada: Alberta... | reverse complement strand
CCCCCCAGTGTTACAAACCTGGGAGGAGGCTATGTCAGATCTTGACGAGTCGGAGAAAGAGTTCGAGCGTGGTGATGTGCTGACGGATGAGGAGTTCAACACCAAGTGCCAGGCATTGATTGATAGTGTCGCTGTTTGATGAATATGCGCATGAATCCAGAAAAATTGAAAAAGACGATATAACAACATTGTGATCATGATCCTGGAATAAAAAATGGGACCACCAAATTTTGGCAGTCCCATTTCTTTCTTTTACGCCATGCAACTTGTAACTCCCATCGTGGTTGCGATAGCCGTCAGTATGCTGATAAGCAACTGAATCAGCCATTTCCATGTCTCTTTCTTCATCGTTTACCTCCTTTCCTTAAATCCGTATTTCCGCTGAAGCGAAGCGCCCGAAGGCGCTATCGCTTAATCCCCAGTGCCCGCAGGCTTCTCCTCCTTGGGGGCTTCATAGTCGGTCGCTTCCTCGAAGGTGATATCGCCCAGCATGGCTACGGCCGCGCGGGTCACACCATTCTGCGTCGAGGTGGTATACTCGGGCTGGAACAGGATGCGGGGGCTCAGGGTCGAGGCGGTCAAGTCCTTCGCGTCCTCGAAACCACCGCGCTGGTTGCGCAGTCCACACTTGAAGATACCTACGTTGTCAATCTTCACCTTCTCGCCCAGTCCGATGAAATGGCGCAGGGCGTAGCCCAACTCGTCCAATACTGCGATGCAGTCGCTTCGCTTCACCGATGCCTGCTGCTGGATGAAGTCCGCCAGCTGTCGCGTGGTGATATGCTTCTGGTTATACACTGCCTTGGCATAGAACTTGCCGTAACCCAATGACTTGGGGCTTGTTTGCTTTTTCTTAATAAATTTCTGACTCATTGTAAATTAAACATTAAACATTAAACATTAAAGATTCAATTCGTTTCACTCACTTTTGTCTTCCTTCGGGAGCGGCTCCTTGCGTGCTGCCGAGCGCGTCCGCCCATGCTGCGGAGCCTTTGCGCACAGGCTCCCGAGCCTTTCCGTGGAGTGTGCCGAGCCGCTGCGCGCCCGCTGCCCACACGCTCCGTGGTGCCTCCCGAATTTTGATAGCGCAAAGGTACTACATTTTCATTGCGGTTCACGAATGTTTACTCTCTTTTTATGAAAGAAATTATGGGAAATTATGATTAATTTCTTAGCGCCTGTTTTATTTCCCCCAATTTCCCATAATTTCGTTTCCATGTGTCTTTTTTCGGGGTCACTTTGCTCTCGCTGTTGCAGCGTTGCAGTGTTGCAGTTCTCTTAAAGGTATTCCCATACCCTAAAAATACTTCTATATTTATATATAAATATAGAGTTAATTTTTGACTTTCGTATAACCTATTTTGGAACTGCAACACTGCAACGCTGCAACAAGACAAATTTTTGTTTAAATGCAAATTATCTCGTTTATTTTTTGTAACTTTGCTGCGATTTTCAACTGACAGAAAGAGCATATATTCATGTTTTACGAACTGATACGACATAAAAGAGACCAATGGTATGCCTCGCCAGCCTGTACGGTAAAGGATTTCATTGATTATATAGTGAGGAAGGGTGAAATGCGCGATGCACAGATAGAAAGCATCCGCACCTACCTCTACTTGAAAATAGCCTGTGGGAATAAGCCGCTATGGAAGCTATTTGCTGAAGGTGAGTTTAATGACCCAGACTACAAGTTGAATCCCGCAGAATATGGTTCAACTACTTATCAGACTATCATGAGTAATGCTGGAGCAATGGCTCTGATGCAGTATGCTCAGCCAGATCCCCAGAGTGACCCCAAACTCCCCAAACTGAAAGAACTTCTCCGCATCAAGGCCGAAGACATTGATTATGAGGCTGTGTTCAAAAGCATCTTCTATGATGAGGACTATACCGACTATGTATTTAGTCTGCCAATGGGTGCAGGCAAGACCTACCTGATGGCGGCATTCATATACATTGACCTGTATTTCGCAAATAAAGACAAGAATAATCCTGTTTGGGCTCACAATTTCATGATTTTTGCTCCTAGCGGCCTGAAAGCCAGTATTGTGCCCAGTCTGCGTAATATCATGCGTTTCGATCCATCGTGGGTTATCCCAGAACCTGAAGCATCCAAGCTAAGGAGGATGGTAAACTTTGAGATCCTCGACCAGCAAAAGGCGGCCAAAGACAGCAACCAGACAAAGAATCCCAATGCTTTGAAAATCAACAATCATCAGCCATACGATACGATGATGGGTCTAGTGGCTATCACCAATGCAGAAAAGGTGATTCTCGACAGAGTTGATAAGAAGGATGCTCAGCCCGAATTGTTTCAGACGGCAGAACAAAAAAAAGAATGGGAACAGATTAAGGTGGCCAATGAACTTCGCGATGTCATTGGCCGAATACCTAACTTAGCCATCTTTGTTGACGAGGTTCATCATGTGGTGGATAAAGACAATAAGTTGAAACAAGTCATTGAGAAGTGGACGGAAGGTAAGACGTTCAATGGCATGATAGGTTTCTCTGGCACACCTTATCTGAAGAAACCCTACCGCATCACCATTGGAACAGACCAGCCGCTGAAGGATTCCAGCATGGCTACGGTGGTATATTACTATCCTCTGGTTGACGGTATCAAGCGTTTCCTCAAAACCCCGCGCATAGAAGATAGCGAGTTGCCCAGCCGCGAACTGTTGGATAAGGGCGTGCGCGATTTCTTGGATAACTATATGGATGTGGCCTACGACATTGAAGGAAACGGAAATCTTCGCAAGGCAAAGTTGGCCATTTTCTGTCGCAGCATAGCCAATCTCGAGCGTGATGTTTATCCGCAGGTGAGCCAGATTGTTGCTGAATACGGCATGGCTGCCAGCGACGTGCTGCTGCCTTACCATCAAGGAGGTAAGGAAGACAACGAAATATTTCCAGCCCCTAAAGATGCAGAAAAGGAATTCCAAAGGCTTGACGAGGACAGCGAGAAGCGCATTGTCCTTCTGGTCCGAATCGGACAGGAAGGATGGGACTGCAAGAGTCTGGCTGGTGTCATCATGCCATACGAGCCTGATGCCAAGAGTTCCCAAAACTCAGTGCTTCAGCGCACGTGCCGATGTCTGCGCCAAGCCGTAAAATATGAAGAGGAAACTGCACTTATCTGGCTCAACCGTGCCAACGCAGTTTATCTGGATCAGCAACTCAAGGAAGAGCAGAACTCGTCGCTTGCAGAAATCAAGGCGGCTGGCGAAAAGACGCTTCCCACCTTCCAGCGTTATTCGCGCATGGGATGGCAGCGTGTGCCAGAGATTCCCTTCTACCAACTGGAATTGAACCATGTGGAGAAAATCAACGAGGTAAAGCCCGACACGAAAGCCGTGCTTGAAAGCCCCGACTTGCTCATCAAGGCTAAACAATTCAATCGCAACACCCGAGAAGAAGATTTCTTGGAAATAAAGGACTCTACGTCTGACCTTGCGAGTAGGGAAGTGCCGATGACCTTTACCGAATGGTTCTATCTGATTCTGAAAGAAGGCACGCACTTTCCCGACGAAGAAATGCTACTGGAATACGAATCGCAGTTGAGAAACATTTTCAGCAGTATCAGCATAGAAAAAGAGGATGGCCGATATCTGTCAGCTGAATACGACCAAGAGGCTGTACGTGAGGCTATCAGGAAAGCCTTTCTCACAGAGCGCACAGTGAAATACCACAGGGAAGAGATTCGCCGCGATGCCCACATCATGGTTATCAGACACGACGGTGAGACGGAGAAAATCAACGACAACCGTCGGCTCGCTGATTTCCAACCTGCCGATGAAGATAAGTATTTCCCTTGTCAGATGGTGGTGAAAGAAATCGTCAATGCCGACGGGCATTCGCAGAATCTCACCGACGAAGAGTTAAATAGGGTACAAAGACTCCGCAATTTGGGCATGAACGAGGATGCCGACATCGTGGAACAATCCCTGCTAGCTCGTCGCCAACTGAGCACCGATGCGCGCCACAAGGACTCTACCTACCAATACTTGCCCTACCGATTCGACAGTGACTTAGAAAAGGATTTCTTCCGTGATATATTGGCATCCGTTCGAGAGAAGAACCTAGAGGTTTACTTCAATGGCGATGAGCATTTTACCTCGTTCATTATCAAACCATACAAGATTACGGGCGAAGAATGGGAGGCACTGCAGCAGTATGTGCCCGACTTCTTGGTGCTGAGCCGTAAGGACGATGGCAGCATCGACCGCGTGCTCATCATCGAAACCAAAGGCAAACTCTATGCTGACAGTTTCAAGGACAAGCACGACTACATGTGCAACACCTTCTTAGAGTTAAATCGCAACCGCGAGGGCCTGCCAGAGTTCGATTACCTCTATTTGGAGGCTGAAAAGGACAATAAGAATCTCCCGCAGTTAGAGGCAGAGACAAGAGAGCGAATCAAAAAGTTTTTCAAACTATCATAAATACATAAATATATGGCAATCAAATACATCCCATTCTATACACCATTAGAAGGTCAGGCTGTGCTTGGCAACTTTGTACGTACGAAACGTCTGCTCGACTATCGTGGAAACAAGGACGTTGTGCCCGTGATTGAGCGTGGCATGGTGAAATACGACATACTGCGCGAAGAACCCGTAGGCAGCAACCCCGATGGTAATATGGTGGTGCGCGGCGACTGCGTATCGACCTGTGCCTATCTGCGAGAGCAAGGCATCAAGGTGGACTTGGTCTATATCGACCCGCCGTTTGCCAGCGGTGCCGACTATGCCAAGAAGGTATATCTTCGCCATAATCCTGCTCTGGCAGAGAAAATTGAAGAAGCCGAGAAGGAGTTATCCCATGATGACATGAAGAGTTTCGAGGAGAAAATGTATGGCGACATCTGGGATAAGGAGAAATATCTCAATTGGATGTATGAGAATCTTTGCGCCATCAAAAGCGTCATGAGTGATGAGGCAAGCATTTACGTGCATTTGGATTGGAATATTGGTCATTACGTAAAAATCTTGATGGACGAGATATTCGGAGAAGAGAATTTTAAAAATGAAATTATTTGGTATTATTATAATAAGATGCCCGACAAAAGGAAGCCTCTTTTCACGCGCTCTCACGATACGATTTTTTTCTATTCTTTAGCAAATAATGAAGATATCACTTTCAACTTGCTTACAGAAAAACGGCAGGCAAGTGTGAAGCAGTTGGTACGCAAGAAAGTTGATGGCAAGATGATTAATGCGAGGGATGAAGATGGAAATGTGATGTACCGAATTACTGATGAACGAACATTGGATGACATTTGGCGTATTGCTATGCTTCAGCCTGCAGGACAGGATGAACCTCTTGAATATAACACTCAAAAGCCAGAAGAATTGCTCGAAAGAGTTATTAAAGCCAGTAGTAATGAAGGTATGCTCGTTGCCGACTTCTTTGCGGGCAGTGGTGTTACAGCAGCCGTTGCCCATAAACTTGGGCGTAGATTTATCACCTGCGACATTGGCATTAACAGCATTGAAATAACTCGCGACCGTCTGAAGAATCTCGGTGCCGAATTTGACGTGATGAAAGTGGACGACGGCGTTTCCCTCTTCCGTAATCCTGCTCAAACGATGGATAGAGTGAAAGAAATCATCCCCAACCTGAAAGAAGATGCCGGACTTGGTAAGTTCTGGGCTGGAAGCATCAGCGATTCGAAGAAAGGTAAGATACCTGTTTACGTTCCCGATTTGAAGAATAGTCAGGAACGCCTGCTCGATCGCGCCATGATGAGCCGCATTGTGGAGGAGATAACGAAAATCAATGCCGACATCGACCTAAAAGAGGTGCGCATCTTCTACATCAATAAGATTGATGATGCTGAACTGGAAAAGGAAGAGCAACATACCGACCTACGCATCAAGATAGTCAAGGAGCCCTTACGGCCTTATTTGGCTCAGACCATCGAACTTGACAAAGCCCGATGGGACGGTCCCCGCGAGGTGCAGGATGGCTGCTTCAGCCGCTGGCGCATAGACCTGAAATGGTTCTTCAGCGACCGTGTGGCCAAGAAAATCAAAGACTACAATGAAATCAGCCTGGCTCAGGTGAATAAGCATAACGAGAAGAATCCTGATAGCCCCAAAACCTTCACACCACTGCGCATCAGCGAAGAGGGGCTGGAAACCATTGAGATGGTGAGCCTCGACTGCACCAGTGCCGACTCTCCCGAATGGCATGCCGATGCAGAAATCAAGATTGACGCCAAGACCAGCCGCATGATTATCAACGGCGTGAAAACACAGAAGTTCTGGCAGGGCTACATTGTGAGCGACGAACGGCCTTTGCGTATGAAAGTCAGGAACATCTGCGGTGATGAAACGATTTTTGTTTTATAGAAAACATAGATAATAGTATTTAAGATGGAGTCACATTTTGTAAAGTTAGAACCTCCTTATCAGATTATACATTACGGAGGAGTTGTAGGAATACAGATAGGTACTCTTATTGTAGTAGGTGAGAACTCTTTTGAACCGAAAAGTATCGACATCTATACTCGTAGCCATCCTGTGGTAAGCTATGTTGACAAGCTCCAGTTGAAAGCCAAACTGGGTAAAGAGCGCAGTGATAATTTCAAGGTATCCCAATGGGGAGGTGGTGAAGGAAACGTGTGGAGTAAGGTTGAGGTGAGCGACGTTGATGTTATTGGTTTGTGGGATGTTGATCAAGACCATGAGACTTGCCACATGGAATGGAACGATTTTACAAGCCTTGTTAATGATGGCTTTAGTTTTATGGATGCAAAGAAGGGCACCAGTCGCAAATACGGCATTTATGAATTGTACAACTACTTGCAAAGAGTTGGTCTTACGCCCGTCCCCCCTCCTCCTGCTACCTATTGTGTAGAGATAGGCCTTACTCTGCGTCGCATTAAATATAGCGATGGCTTTGTCAGAAAATTCATACAGTGCTGTGAACTGAACTATATGGACCGTAACAGACCTGTAAGAATTATGTTCTATGCTATGTATGATGAAAAGCATCTTGATAGAGTACTTAAAAACATCCATCATAACATTAGTCAGTACATGTCGCTTTTGCAGATGCGCGATGGTGATGTGAAATTTGTCACATTTGCTGAGGAGGATATTGACGAGAATGAGCTGTATGACAATCCCAAAGATAAGGAGAACCTTGAGAAAATAGTAGAACGGCTTAATGACATCTTTAGCAAGTAAGGTTGCAAGCAACGCAACCCCGATTTGATGAGAAAGGACTATACCAAGGAGTTTGTTAACATTGACAGTGCGGAAACGAGCGTAGCCACCTTGCTCAAACAGGCGCGGTACAACATCAGTAACACCATGTATACTGATGCTTTGCTGATTTATGCCTATAGCTGTACCCCCAGAGACAATGATATTATAGAAACAGTGGCACGTGTTGCCAAGCAAAGGCGCACGAACGAAGTCAGTTTGCCAGGCGCTCCCAATGAACTGTTAAACCCGCAGCTATTATATCAAGACCCAAGGGCCAATTACCGGCGTTTAGCCCCAGCTGCCCGTGTACAGATATTAAAGGGTGCGCTTCTGGAGATGTACAACGGAAAGCTTTTCACTACCAAAAACCACTGGATAGGAACGTTTCTGGTAGTTCGCGACCGTCTGGAAAGAGCCGGTTTTACACAAACGGACTTTATGAATATGGCAGATAGCATAACACCTGAAGAGTTTCCTGACAAACTGCATATCAGCGAAAGTACCATGAAGAACTTTACAAAGGTGATTAGCGACCCTCGTGATAGAAATGAGGCCTACTACGACATGAAAAACAATCCACAGAAGGACTTCTGCGAAGAGTTCTGGGACGTACTGCAGAAGTTGCTATAATACGGAAATTCCGTATTTCTATCCCCATTTTTACGGACTTTTTACGGACATTATACGGCGGTTACGGAAGTGACCGCCTCTTCATTTTATTGTACTTATCTTTGCATCGTGAATCAATCACAAAGTGTTTTTTGACTTATTGATACAAACGATGGAAACAAAGATTTTACGTGTTGTACGCCAAGGCGAGGCCTTCAGCGTACAGAGTTCAAAAAGTGAGGTTGGCCAGATCAAGAAGTGCACGATTGTGCTGAAGGAGCTGGGCGGCTCGAAGTTCGAAAACGAGTATGTGTGCGCCATGCTGGGCAATCTGGCGGTGTGCAGGTTCTACGAAGGTGATGTGGTTGTGGCCACCCTTCGTTTCTCTACACACGAGTATCAGGGACAGACGTTCCAAGAAGTTCTAGCTACTGATATCGTGAAGATAAATAAATAAGGTATTAACATTGAGTTGAAGTGAGGAGGATGTTCCCGGGTAAATGCGCAAAGATTCCAACCTTCTTCTCGCAAATCAGCTCAAACAAAATGAAAGCAAATATTCAGATTTTTACAAGTGATATTTTCGGTGAGATTCGTACTTGCCAAGTTAATAATCAGATTATGTTTATGGGCGTGGATGTTGCTAAAGCGCTGGGATATACTAATACCCAGAAAGCTATTCGCGACCATGTTGATGACGATGATAAGCTGACCGAACGATTCGTTCTGTCAGGTCAAGTCCGACGCGTAATCATCATCAACGAAAGTGGACTCTACTCTTTAGTACTAAGTTCCAAACTGCCACAGGCTAAGGCTTTTAAGCGATGGGTAACTGCCGAGGTGCTGCCACAGATTCGCCAAACAGGCGGCTATATACCCACTCGTGATGCTGACGGTCATAATCTCTCGAGCGAGGAGATTCTTGACCGAGCTGATGCCATCGTAGGTCGAACCCTGCGCATGCTGAACGAGGATGCCGAGGACACGCTGACGGCTACTCAGGTGGCTAAGACGTTCAACATGACGGTCAATGACTTCAATGCTGTGCTGCGCGACTTTGGCATCCAGTACCGCCGCCACGGACGCTGGAACATCTCGGACGACCTCGTTGGGCGCGACCTAGTGCGCCTGCGTACACACGTGTCGTACTCACTGAAGGGTGTGAAGAAGGTACGCACGTATATGACGTGGACCATCAGCGGACTGAAATACTTGAACTCAAAACTCGGATATCCTAATTTCTAATGACCATGAGTGTACACATGATTTATTACAAGGATGGGGTGAAATATATGCGCCCCGTCCACAATAGAGCGGAGTATCTGAAGTTGCGCAACGGCGGGTTTCAGAAGGAGAACGTAGCCAGAATACGTCAAGGCGACGAGGTCTTGAAGGCTTCACTGGTGCAGATGAATTACTCGTGTCTGCCTAACGATGACGGCACACTGAAGGGCTCGAAACGGATGAGTACCACCGTGGGGATGGATATCGACTTCAAGGCGCCTGCGGAGCTGTCGGCAGAGGAGCAGCAGGCGTGGCTCAGCGAGCGTATGGAGAAGGTGCCCGAGATGGTGCTTGCCAAGAAAGATGTGCTAGGACTGCAGATGCTGGAGCGGAGCGCGACAAAGGGCTACCATCTGGTGTTCCGCCGTCGCCCAGAGCTCAGTCAGGAGGAGAACCTGAAATGGGCAAGCGAGTTGCTGGGCGTGAAGTTTGATGCGCAAGCGAAGGATATCACCCGCGTGTTCTTTACCACGACAGAAGCCGAACTGATTTATCTGGACGACGAAATCTTTGAGATTGTTGCAGCGTTGACTACCGTCGACCCTGCTGGCGCTCGGCATAGCTCAAGCGAGCTTGGCTCTGCTCTCGCTGTTGCAGCGTTGCAGTGTTGCAGTTCAAATCAGACGAACACGAATCTCACTAATCTCACGAATAATGAAGCGCTGAAAAATTCGTGTAATTCTTGCGTCCCTGGGGTAGCAAGCGAGCAGAGCTCGAGCGCGTGCAATTCGTGTTCAAATAAAAAAGAGCCTACGTGTTCTTTTCCCAGCGACTATCACGGGATTCCCTTCGCGGACATCATCGCGAAGTACTGGGAACTATTCAACGATGGTAAGGAGCCTGTGGAGGGCGACCGTAACGCGCTGACGTTCGAACTGGCGGTGACCTTGCGTAGCATCTGCGGCTTCTCGCTGGAGAAGATGACGACGGTGATTCCGAACTATTGGGGAGACAACGGCGAGGAATGGCGCAAGACGCTGGAGAATGCGCTGAAAGAGCCTCGCAAGGGTATGCCCTACAGATTGAAGCAGGTGCTGCAGGCGTTGAAGTCACAACAAGCAGTCAAGGCTTGTGGCGGTACGCTGACCACTCCACCGGCGATGCCCAAGAAGTTGCCGCCACTGATTAGGCTATTGACGAAGAACGTCCCCTGGTTCTACAAGCCTGCTGTGGCTAATGCGGTGTTCCCAGCACTCGGAGTCCACCTGCACGGCGTGAAGTTCCGCTACTGGGATAACGTGGAGCACGAGGCCACGTTTATGAACGTCCTGATAGGTCGTCAGAGTATTGGTAAAGGTACCATCAAGAAGCCTATCGAGTACATCATGGAGGACATCAAGCAGCGCGACCAGCCCAACCGCCAGCGTGAAGCCGAGTGGAAGCAGAAGAACCCGGGAGCGAAGCAGAAGAAAGACCCGCGGCCCACGGACATCTGCATCCAGATGTTGATAGACAACCTGACGGATGCCGTCTTCAACCAGCGCATCGTGGATGCCAACAACAATGGCGAGCGGTTTATCTACACCATCGTGGACGAGATAGAGGGACTGAAGAAGGTGACGTCGAAGGGCACGGTGGATGAGGTTGGTCTGCTGATTCGTAAGGCGTTCGATAATTCTGATGCCGGTCAGGAGCGCGTAGGTGCCGATTCGGTCAGTGGTATAGCCCCTTTGCGCTGGAACTTCAACGCCTCGACCACACCGCCCAATGCCCGCAAGTTCTTCTATAAGATGGTGAATGACGGAACGGTGAGCCGACTGGATATCTCGACGATTATCAGGAGTGATGACGACGACGATGATACGGCACCGATTCTGGGCATCTACGACCACACGTTTGCGCAGGAGCTGAAGCCCTACATCGACCGCCTGGAGGCTGCCAACGGACTGATAGAGTGCTCGCAGTCGAAGAAGCTGGCATTGGACATCAAGCAAGAGAACAAGGATGCTGCCAAGCTCTATGAGAGCGAGGCCTACAGGGTGTTCTCGTATCGTGCCAACGTGATAGCTTGGTTGAAAGGGATGGTGCTCTATGTGGCGCACGGCTACAAGTGGTCGAAGGAGATTGCGGATTTTGTCCGCTGGACTCAGCAGTATAATCTCTGGTGTAAGATGTTGTACTTCGGTCAACAGCTTGAAAAGGAGCTTCGTGAGGAGGTGGAGATTCAGCGTCAGTCAGGGCCACAGAACCTGCTGGAACTTCTGCCCGATGAATTCACCAAAGACCAGTACCGCCAGATGCGCCAGCAGCAGGGCAAGAGTGGTAGCGGTGACGGCACGTTGCGCAGTTGGCAGAGTCGCGGGTACATAGCCTACGACGAGGTGAGCGGACGTTACTGCAAGACGGAAGCGTACAAACAAAAGTTTTCTGTCTAAAACATTAATTATCGTGTAATCACCCATATAATTTATCATTAATGAATAATTAATGTTTAGATTAATGGCAATTAATGTAGATAAAGATATGGTTACAATAGAGAACAATCAGACTTGCTTCGTGCAGCTCTGGCGAAAGCTGGAGCGCACGAGGCACCTCCTCGGAGGTCAGTACAAGCGCTTCTGCATCCGTAATGTGCTGAAGGCGTGGTTCGGCTATGAAGCCACCGACGATTTCATCTGGGAGGTGTGCCACCGCGCTGCCGTAGATGATGAACCACAGGAAGGTTGGAACGAGTTGCCTCTGCCCAGTCTATATCCGCGCAAACACCGCGAACTCTTGCGTGCTATCGTAGCCGTCCGTACGGGCATCAGCTTCTATAAGATAGACCTGAAAGCGCTGGACAAGGCGTATAGCATCGCCTTTCCGAACAGTACACCGATTAATGTAAACAAGAAAAAGAAATGAATCTTAGCGAGCATTTTAAATTAGAAGAGCTTTGTAAGACAAAGACGGGAATTGAGAACGTACCTAACGAGGCACAAGTGAATAACTTAAAGCGCCTATGTGGGTGGCTGGAGAAGTTGAGGAAAAGATGGAATGACCTGTATGGCGAAGGGGATGACCCCATCATCATTAACTCAGGATTCAGAAGTCCGGAGGTGAATAAAGCGGTGGGCGGGGCAACATTGAGCAATCATCTTACGGGCTGTGCAGTAGATATCCGTTGCATCGGCATCGAACAAGCCTTGCGCTATGCAGCGATATTGCTCGACATCTCAGATCTGAACAAGGAGGATTTCGATGAATTGCTGATTGAACAGAAGGCGCACGTCATCTGGATTCACTTTGCAGTAAAGCCTAGTTGCAATCGCAGGCGCACGAACTTTAAAAGGTAAAATAATCGGGCTGCCTTTTGGTGGCCCGACTTTTTTTCGTACCTTTGTAGCCGAATAGTATATACATAGACCTCATGGAGCAAAAGAAAATAACGTTCGATAGTTTTATACGTGGCACGATAACGGTGGTGGCCGTGATAGGAATCATCATGTTGCTGAACAGGCTCAGCGGTGTGCTGTTGCCTTTCTTCCTTGCATGGCTCATTGCTTATCTGCTGTTTCCGGTGGTTAAGTTCTTCCAGTATCGCTGCAAGCTGAAATACCGCTTGCTGGGCATTTTCTGCACGTTTATCACGGCAGCTATCATCCTGACGGGTCTGTCGTTCCTGATTGTTCCTCCGATTCTGGAGGAGAGCGTACGTGTGAGAGACCTGCTGATAACTTACGTTTCGAAGGATGCGTTTATGAGCAACATCCCGAACATGATAGAAGAGTTTATCCACGAGAACGTGACTAAGGACGATGTCAAGGCGCTTATCACACAGGATGGTTTCATAGACACCGTGAAGCAGGCGGTTCCTAAGGTGTGGGACGTGATAGAGCATAGCATCAACATCGTGTCGAGCATGCTAATGATGACCATGGTGGTGATATATACGCTGTTCATCCTGCTGGACTACGAGAAATTCTCGAATGGATGGGTGATGCTGTTGCCTGAGCGATACCGTAAGATTGCCACGCAGGTGGCAAACGACGTGGAAACGGGCATGAACAAATATTTCCGTGGACAGGGCTTGGTGGCCTTCATCGTGGGAATACTGTTCAGCATCGGATTTCTGATTATCGACTTCCCCATGGCCATCGGTCTGGGTTTGTTTATCGGACTGTTGAACATGGTGCCTTACCTGCAACTGGTGGGTTTCATTCCCACTATCCTGCTAGCAGTGGTAAAGGCTGCCGATACGGGCGAGAGCTTCTGGGTTATCATGCTGGGAGCGCTTATCGTGTTTGCGGTGGTGCAGGCCATTCAGGACACCATTCTGACGCCGAAGATTATGGGAAAGGTGATGGGACTGAACTCGGCCATCATCCTGCTGTCGCTTTCCATTTGGGGGTCGCTGCTGGGCATCATGGGTATGATTATCGCATTGCCCATGACCACACTGCTGATTACATATTATCAAAGATACGTCATTAAAAACCAGAAAAATGAAAAAGACTAGTTTTATCAAGGCGACACTGGCTGTCGCAATGGCTGTGTTCAGCAGCACTGCAGCCATGGGGCATTTGAGTTGCCCCCCAGAGGGGGACTACGGCGTAAGCCAAGGGGGGCAGACACCTAAAAACAACGACATTGACTGGATGAAGGAGATAACCAGTCGTGTAACCTTTAATGGTTACGCACAGGGAGGATACTCCTACAGCGATGCTGGTGGCAAGACCACTTCCGACTTCAACCTGAAACGTACACTGCTCTGGGCAAAGGCCCGCATCACCGACCGATGGTCGTTCCTCTTTATGCACGACTTCTCAAGTGTCGTACAAGAATTCTACACCGACTTTCGCATTACGAAAGACAACGCCATGACGGTCCGTCTAGGACAATTCAAGCATTCTTATTCAATGGAAAATCCCCTGTCGCCTACCATGCTCGAACTGGTGGACGTATACTCGCAGGCCGTACTCTTTCTGGCTGGCGAGGGTCCCGACCCCCTGCATGGTGTGAACTACGGTCGTGACATGGGACTGATGATTTACGGTAACCTGTTCAACGACAAGATTCACTACGAACTGGCTGTGATGAACGGACAGGGTATCAACCGTCGCGACGGCAACAGCGACAAAGACTTTATAGCCCACTTGGAATACAAACCCGTGCCCGAACTGCGCCTGGTGGTAACAGGACAGAAGGGACGAGGACATGCCGTAAACGAGCAACAAGTGGCATGGAACCCTGAAATCAAGAAGGGAGACGACTACCGCAGAGACCGCTACAGCGTGGGTGCTGAGTGGAAAAGCGGACAGTATGCTCCTGCGAAATATAAAGAAGCACGCCCCATCAGCATCCGTGCCGAATGGCTGGGTGGTAAGGATGGCGAGGTAGGCAGCATGGGTGGATATATAACCACTGCCATACCCGTCTATCAAGGGTTGGACATTGTGGCTTCAGCCGACTACTTCGACCGCAACACAGACATGAAATACAGACAGACACAGGCTACGGCAGGTGTGCAATACTGGTTCTACAAGAAGTGTCGTGTGCAATTGCAATATACCCGCACATGGAGCGAGTTCCAAAAAGACTATAACTGGATTCAAGGACAAGTTCAAGTAGCGTTCTGATACATTAAACATTAAAGATTATACATTAAAATGATTATAAAAGTACTTTTGACGCTCATCTTCCTGGCCGTGATGATTGGTGTGGGCGTATACACCCGTAAGCAGGCCAGCAGTGTAGATGGTTTCGTACTGGGTGGACGTGCCGTAGGTCCATGGCTGACGGCCTTCGCCTTCGGAACGAGTTATTTCTCAGCTGTAGTCTTTGTGGGCTACGCAGGTCAGTTCGGTTGGAAATACGGACTATCCAGTGCGTGGATAGGTATTGGCAATGCCATTATCGGTTCGCTGTTGGCATGGTTGCTGCTAGGTCGTCGCACAAAACTGATGACGCAGCATATTGAGAGTCGTACCATGCCCGACTTCTTCGGCACCCGTTTTGCCGATCAGGGTCTGCGTGTGGCTGCTTCCATCATAGCCTTCGTGTTCCTGATTCCCTATACAGCAGGTGTTTACAAAGGTATATCGACGCTCTTTGAGATGGGTTTCGGCATTCCCTACGAATACTGTGTCATCATCATGGCAGTGCTGACGGCCGTCTATGTCATTCTAGGCGGTTATAAGGCTACGGCGATGAACGACTTCATACAGGGCATCATCATGCTGTTCGGCATCGTGGCAGTTATCGTGGCAGTGATTGCTGCACAGGGTGGATTGGCAGAGGCTGTAGGAAAATTGGCAGAGTTGCCTGCTGACGACTCGACAGAGCCAGGATCTGGTATGTTTGCCACATGGTTCGGTCCTGACCCTTGGGGCCTGCTGGGTGTGGTAATCCTGACGTCACTGGGTACGATGGGCTTGCCCCAGATGGTGGGTAAGTTCTACTCCATAACCGACGAGAGCGCCATCAAGCGTGGTACCGTGATTTCGACCATCTTCGCCTTCATCGTGGCTGGTGGTTGTTACTTCCTTGGAGGTTTCGGACGTCTGTACGAGCCTGTGGTGGCCAATGGCAAGATAGCCTACGACAGCATCGTGCCTGCCATGTTGGTTACCCTACCCGATGTGCTCATCGCCTTGGTGGTATTGCTGGTGCTCTCAGCATCTATGTCAACACTGGCTTCGCTGGTGCTCACCTCATCATCGACGATGACACTCGACCTCATCTATCGCGACAAGAAGTCGCTTCCTGGCGAAGTGGAGGAAGGAGCCATCGACGATATCGTGTCAGAGAAAATTGAGCGTCGCAAGGTGGTAGTGATGCGCGTGCTGATCATGTTCTTCATCGCCATCTCGCTGCTCATCGCTCTGAATCCGCCTACGTTCATTGCCCAGCTGATGGGTATCTCGTGGGGTGCACTGGCTGGTGCCTTCCTGGCTCCCTTTATGTTGGGACTCTACTGGCGTGGTGTGACTACTGCCAGCGTATGGGCTTGCTTCATCTGGGGTGTAGGACTGACCGTTGTGAATATGCTGTTGGGCAACCCCATTAACCCCATCAACTGCGGTGCCATCGCCATGGTGGGTGGTTTCCCTGTAGTATGGATAGCCAGTCTGCTGAGTCCAAAGATGAACAAGAACGAAGTGGACAAGATTTTCAAGTGCTACAACTGACCAGCAAGTAACAAAAAATGTTTGGACGCAAAAAGGAGAAAACGGATTTGCTGGCGTATATTCGCGAAGGTCGTGAATTGACGCAAAGCGAGAAATTCAGGCTGATTGTCAGTCTGAGTATTCCGTCAATCCTTGCCCAGTTGTCTGCTACGGTGATGTTCTTCATCGATGCCGCAATGGTAGGACATTTGGGAGCGAAAGCCTCAGCAGCCATCGGTATTGTGGAAACGACAGGATGGTTGTTAGGCGGACTGTCCTCAGCAGCCAACATGGGATTCAGCGTCCAGGTAGCCCACGCCATCGGTGCCAACGACTTTGTGCGAGCCCGCCAAGTATTGCGACAATCGCTGGTATGCGGTATCATCTGGGCATTAAGCATCACGACGATAGCCATTTCGATAAGCAGCCCACTACCCTACTGGCTGGGTGGATCAGCAGAGATTGCCCATGACGCCACGCTCTACTTTGCCATCTTCAGTGCCTTTGGCATCTTCTTCCAGATGGAGGGCTTGGCAGGTTCTATGCTGAAATGTTCAGGTAACATGAAGATTCCCTCAGCGTTGAACATCCTGATGTGTCTGATGGATGTGGTCTTCAACTACATCTTTATCTATATCTTAGAGATGGGGGTGGCAGGAGCAGCTATCGGAACGGGGTTGGCAATGGTGATAACTGCCTTGCTGATGTTGTATTTCCTGCTCTACCGTTCGGACATTCTGAAGTTGAAAGGGCGCCCTGGTTCTTTCCGTCCCAAGTCTGACGTGGTGAGCAACGCCTTTAGGATAGGTGGACCGATGGGATTACAGCACATCCTGATGGGTTCTGCACAAGTGGTAAGCACAGTGATTGTGGCTCCTCTGGGCACAGTAGCCATTGCAGCCCACTCGCTGGCCATCACGGTGGAGAGCCTTTGTTACATGCCAGGATTCGGCATTGCAGAAGCAGCCACCACACTGGTGGGACAGAGCTTTGGCGCCAGAAAGCGACAGCTGACGCAGTCGTTTGCCAACATGTCGACAGGTTCGGGTATGATAGTCATGACGCTGATGGGTATCCTGATGTATGTCTTTGCCCCAGAACTGATGGCCCTCATGACACCCGTAGACGAGATTATCGGCATAGGAGCCCAGTGCCTGCGCATCGAGGCCTTTGCAGAGCCTATGTTTGCAGCTGCCATCGTTTGCAATGGTGTGTTCATAGGGGCTGGCGACACCCTACGACCTGCCATCATGAGTCTGCTGTCCATGTGGGGCGTACGTCTGACATTGGCAGCCTTACTGGCTACAACCTATGGATTGTCTGGAGTTTGGGTGGCAATGGCTATCGAACTGACCTTCCGAGGATTCATCTTCTTGGTGCGACAGCTTAGAGGCGGGTGGTTGAAGAATATTCAGTAGTGCAATTAATAATCGTTCAGTAATCCTATTATAATAATAAGGTATATGAAGCATTGTTTATCTTTTCTTTTGGTTTTCATCCTTCTTTTGCCATGTTCTGCACAGGAACGGGCTGAGGTCCTATTGGAAACTACAGAGGGCAACATTCGTATAGAACTCTACAACGAGACTCCCCAGCATCGCGACAACTTCATGAAACTCGTGAAGATGCAGGTTTTCGACTCCCTGCTGTTTCATCGGGTCATCAAGGACTTCATGATACAGGGTGGAGACCTGAACAGCAAGCACGCACAGCCAGGACAGCGACTGGGAAGTGGAGAACTGGACTATACCATTGAGCCTGAGTTCCGCTTGCCACAGATATTCCATCGTCGTGGTGTGGTAGCTGCAGCCCGTGAACCTGATGAGGTGAATCCAGAACAGCGTTCAGGAGCGTGTCAGTTCTATATCGTGTGGGGACGGGTGTTCAACGATGTCAACATTGGTAAAGTACAAGAGCGACTAGACACCATGACACATGGTAAGGTGAAGTTGACGCCTGAGATGATAGAAGTCTATAAAACCGTTGGTGGCACGCCCCATCTGGATGGACAATACACTGTGTTTGGGGAAGTTACGGAAGGAATGGATGTCGTAGACAAGATTCAGAAAATGGCTACGGATAAGTTTCATCGTCCCTATACAGACGTAAGAATCATCAAGGCAACCCTTACCAAGGACCCCTTCAAACCCATAGAAAAGCCTCAACCCCAGAAAAAGGTTGTCAAGCGCAAACGCAGATAGTCTGAGATATCTACAAAGAGCTGATTAAAGATAACTGAAGAAATCTGATGAGAGATATCAACAAAAAAGCAGTGCAGCCTACGAATCAATCGCAGACTGCACTTTCATTCTTTTCCTATTAATAACTAAAAACCTAATGCTCTCTCTAATTTACCTTAATCACTAACACCTTTCACTAATAACTTTTACTACTAACCTAAAACTACTAACTAACCATGCATCTGTTATCCATCAATCTTTTTTCTAATACCTCTCTCGGTGTGTTATCTCTGATTCACGATGCAAAGGTACGAGGTTTTTGGATATCTTGTTCTTTTTACATCCAAAAACCTCAAAAAAATGCCTTATTCTTGATTCATGTCAAGCATTTGTGTGCGTACACACCTATTTTGTGGTCGCACACAACTCTTTTTCAATACTATTTGTCAGTTCCACGAACTCTGGTATCGAAAGTTGTTCAGGGCGACGGGTCATCACATCCTGTTGGAAGAAACCTTCTGAAGCAGGATGCTGGCTATCAAAGATCTGACGCAACGATACACGCAGCATTTTGCGACGCTGGTTAAAGACGGTCTTCACCACCCGCTTGAAGAGTTGTTCATCACAGTCCAGATGGTCCACCTTGTTGCGAGTCATACGGATAACGGCACTCTGCACCTTGGGAGGAGGATTGAAAACAGAAGGTTCAACGGTAAACAGATACTCCACATCATACCAAGCCTGAATCAACACCGACAAGATGCCGTAAGCCTTGTTGCCTGGTTTGGAAGCCATGCGCAGGGCCACCTCATGCTGAATCATACCTGTACAACAAGGAATAAGGTCGCGATTATCCAACATCTTAAAGAATATCTGCGAAGAAATGTCGTAAGGATAGTTGCCCGTCAACACAAACTGTTGACCATCGAACACCCTTTGCAAATCCATGCGCAGGAAGTCTTCGCCCAAGATATTAGCCCTCAACCGTGGGAAGTGTTCGTTCAGGTAAGCCACTGATTCACGATCAATCTCCACCACCTTGAAGGGACGAGGCTTCTCCACGAGGTATTGCGTCATGACGCCCATTCCTGGACCTACCTCCAGAACGGGAATATCAGGACAAGCGTCCACTGTATCAGCAATACGACGAGCGATGGTAAGGTCAGTCAAAAAGTGCTGACCGAGGTTCTTCTTGGGTCTAACTTGTTTCATCATGTGCGCAAAATTACAAAAATAATTCTTAAATACCTGTAGCGAAAGCAAATTTTTCACTTTTCACTTTTCACTTTTCACTTTATTTCGTACCTTTGTAGTCGCTATGAAGATGAGAAGCGTCATACTCAAGATACTCATGCCACTCGTTTTGGGTGGTGCCATTCTCTATTGGATGTACCGAGGCGAGGATTGGCACACCATTCTGCATGTGATGACAGACGAGATGAACTGGAGCTGGATGCTGCTTTCGTTCCCCTTTGGCATCCTGGCACAGATGTTTCGTGGCTGGCGCTGGAAACAGACGCTAGACCCAGTGGGCGAGCATCCTCGCACCTCCGTCAGCATCCACTCCATCTTCCTATCGTATGCCGCCTCACTCGTCATTCCCCGTGTAGGCGAGTTTACCCGTTGTGGTGTCTTGAAGCGTTATGATAACATCTCGTTTCCCAAAGCCTTGGGCACAGTGGTGACAGAGCGTGCCATCGATTCGCTACTCATTATGGGCATCACCACATTGGTGCTGTTGTTGGAGATGAGCACCTTCGGCATCTTCTTCCGCAAGACAGGCACCAACCTAGAGGGCATTTTGCATCGTTTCTCATGGGCAGGCTACTTCGTGGCAGCTGTCTGTCTGGTGGCAATGATTATCCTGTTGCATTTACTGTTGCGCAAGCTCTCTATATATAATAAGGTAAAAGCCACCATCAGTGGCATCTGGCAGGGAGTCATCTCGCTGAAGGGCGTTCGCAACATTCCCTTGTTCATCTGCTTTACGTTAGGCATCTGGCTCAGTTACTTCGTGCACTATTATTTGACCTTCTTCTGTTTCGACTTTACCGCTGATTTGGGATTAGGCTGTGCACTGGTTACCTTCATCGTGGGCAGTATCGCTGTGATTGTTCCCACACCCAATGGTGCAGGTCCCTGGCACTTTGCTGTCAAGACGATGCTGATACTATATGGCGTACAGGACGAACATGCTCTCTATTTTGTGCTGATTGTCCATACCGTCCAGACCTTGCTCGTCGTAGGATTGGGCATCTACGCCTGGATAGCATTAAACTTTACGAGAATCAAAACCCTTAAACAATAATATTATGTCTGAAATCAAGAATCTAAATCCACAGTGCGTATGGAAGAACTTCTATGCACTCACACAAGTTCCACGTCCCAGTGGACATCTCGAGAAAATCCAACAGTTCCTGCTCGACTTTGCCAAGCAGGTTGGCGTAGAGGCTTTTAAGGACCCTGCCAATAACATCGTGATGCGCAAACCTGCATCTGCTGGTATGGAGAACCGCAAAGGCATTATCCTGCAGGCTCACATGGATATGGTGCCCCAGAAGACACCAGAATCCACCCATAATTTTGAAACAGACCCCATCGAGCCTTGGATTGATGGCGAGTGGGTAAAGGCTAAGGGCACTACCCTAGGTGCAGACAATGGCTTAGGCGTTGCTGCCATCATGGCTATCATGGAGGATAAGACACTGGTTCATGGACCTATCAACGCGCTGATTACTGCCGATGAAGAGACGGGCATGTATGGTGCCAATGGTCTGCCTGAAGGCGAGTTGGAGGGCGACATTCTGCTGAACCTCGACTCTGAGCATTGGGGCAAGTTCGTCATTGGCTCTGCTGGTGGCATCGACATTACTGCCACACTGGATTATCAGGAGGCAGATACTGACCCTGAGGATGCTGCTGTTCGTGTTACTATCAAGAACCTGCGTGGTGGACACTCAGGACTGGAGATTCACGAGGGTCGTGGCAATGCCAATAAGCTGATGGTTCGCTTCGTTCGCGAGGCTATCGAGGAAACAGAGGCTCGTCTGGCTTCTTGGCAGGGTGGCAATATGCGCAATGCCATTCCTTTCAAGGCTGAGGTGGTGCTGACCCTTCCTAAGGAGAATATTCCTGCCCTGAAGGAATTAGCTGCAGACTGGTTGGAGGACTTCAACGACGAGTTTAAGATCATTGAGCCACAGGGCATCGAGGTCATCGTTGAGGAGGTAGAGACTCCTAAGAAGGAGGTTCCCGTTGAGATTCAGGACAATCTGGTCAACGCCATCTACGCTTGTCACGATGGTGTCATCCGTATGATTCCATCCTACCCCACCGTTGTAGAGACTTCCAGCAATCTGGCTATCATCAACATTGGCGAGGGCAAGGCATCGCTGAAGATTCTGGCTCGAAGCAGTCGCGAGGACATGAAGGACTATATCGTCAAGACCCTTGAGAGCTGTTTCAACATGGCAGGCATGAAGGTTGTAACCGCTGGTTCGTATGGTGGATGGGATCCCAATCCTGATTCAGAAATCCTGCACCTCTTGCTGAAGGAGTATAAGGAACTGTTTGGCAAGGACGGCATCATTCAGGTTGACCATGCAGGTCTGGAGTGCTCTGTGATTCTAGGCAAGTATCCTCATCTTGATGTTGTCAGCCTCGGTCCTACGATGAAGAGTCCGCACACCACTACCGAGCGCGCCCTCATCGAGACCGTTGCTCCCTTCTGGGAACTCTTAAAGAAGACACTGGCTGACGTGCCTGCAAAATAAGGAATGAAGAAATTAATATTCACATTGTTAGTACTGATGACCTTGCCCTGTTCTGGCAAGGTCATCAAAGTGCTAGCCATTGGCAACAGCTTTTCTGAGGATGCCGTAGAGCAATACCTCTATGAACTGGCTGCTGCCCAGGGAGATTCACTGGTTATCGGCAATGCCTACATCGGTGGTTGCTCGCTGGAAATGCACTTAGACAACCTGAAGACCTCTCGTCGCAGCTATGCCTATCGCAAGGTGGTTGGTGGCGTGAAGACAGAGGAGAAAAAGGTGAGTCTGCAACGCATCATCCTTGACGAGCCCTGGGATATTATCACCCTCCAGCAAGCCAGTTTGCTGTCTGGCATTGCTGATTCTTACAAAAACCTGCCCAATCTACAGCGCCAGGTAAAGCTCTTATGCACCAACCAGAACGTGGAAATCTGGTGGCACATGACGTGGGCCTACAGCAAGAATTTCAAGAATGCCCAGTTTGAGATTTATGGCAGCGACCAGGAGCGCATGTACAACGACATCGTGAACTGCGTGCGCAACGAAGTGCCTAAAGCCAACATCACCCAGATTATCCCCTCTGGAATCGCCATCCGACTGATGCGCTATCGCAAGGGCGACATTCTGAATCGCGATGGCTACCACCTCTCCTACACCCTTGGGCGCTATACAGCAGCCTGTACTTGGTGCGAAATGCTGACGGGTCGCATTGTTGATGGCAACAAATACTGGCCTTCCACCATCAAGATGGATGATGCCAAGCTCTGCCAGCAAGAAGCGCATGAGGCCATCTTCATGCAACAGATACGCCAATATGCCACCTTCTAAAAAAGATGAAACAGGAGATCAATCCCAAGGATACCAATAGAGCCATCGCCTTCGAACTGTGGACGAAGTCGCCCATGCCGATGGTGACGCTCACGAAGACCTTCGACGTGACGCGACTGCGCAAGGTAAGTCGTAGGCGAGGTATGAAGTTCAACATGCTGCTGTGCTGGTGCATCGGCAAGGCAGCATCAGGGATAGAGGAGTTTTACATGTTGCCCCAGAATGGGAAGCTGTACAAATACGACCGCATGGCCATCAACGTGATAGCGGATAACGTCAAGGGCGGACTTAGTTTCTGTGACGTTGCCGTTACCGACGACCTGGAGGCGTTTAATGCCAACTACATGCACCTGACGGAGACCATCAGCCAGACCTGTCTGGACATCTTGGACGATGAGGCCGTCATCGTGGGCACATCGGCAGTAACGGGCACAGAACTCGACTGCATCGTCAACCAATACAACGGCATCTTTACCAATCCCTTCCTGGCTTGGGGCCGCTATCGCAAGGGCTGGCTAAAGACAACGCTCCCCATCTCCTTCCAGTTCCATCACGCCCAGTTGGACGGCTCACATGCCGCCCGATTCCTGGAAGAACTGCAAAGGATGATAAATTCGATATAAAAAAGACGGTTACAATTAGTGCCGCTGAGTCAGATAAAGTACCTATTTAATATAGATATGATTGGAGACAACAACCCCGTGCAATATTGCGAGGTCAGCGATGAAGAGTACTACCACGCCATCTTCTACACCTATAATACTGTTCGCTTCGACAGCTACGAACCCGTGTTTCGGTTGGTTCGCGACTTTGTAGAGCAGTATTAAGAAGTATCTCTTTACATCGTATTTAAAGTCTACTTACATCATACCTACTATCTGTTTATCCGTTAACCAGATACTGGAGTAAGTGTAAATAGACTCTAGAGCAAGTGCAATCAAATACTACTTTGTTGTTAAAAAGTATAAACGTATTCCCGTTTTCCTTTTTCCTTTGAAAATAAAACAGTATCTTTGCAATGTCTTCATGCCGAAGCCTCGCTTGAGAGTGGGGCTGATGAGGATGGAGACCTATATATAGGAAAAAGCGTTATCTTGCGCTTTGTGCTTGACGTTCAGGAATCTGGCAGTTCCAACAAATCAGTCAATCTGCAAAGCAACTATGACGCTCATGGGTATGTAATATCCGTAACTATTGATAGCTGTTAGTCTTTATGGGCTTTCTGCTATTATGATGGTATTTACATACAAGCGTGGGCTTCGGCGTTGCTCGTTCTGACTGATTGGGCGATGCCAGAGCCTCTGGACGTGGGACGAGTAACAGATAGACTCC
>Ga0256405_10004864_pt1 | contig 24312 bp, 16 predicted proteins | sample RumenRJG_02DNA_FD_189096 | JGI IMG/M metagenome (GOLD analysis project Ga0256405, IMG submission 189096) | Bovine rumen microbial communities from Lethbridge, Alberta, Canada - RJG_02 | ecosystem: Host-associated > Mammals > Digestive system > Stomach > Rumen | place: Canada: Alberta... | reverse complement strand
TGCCGCTAAAGTCCTTTCCTCTGAGGATATACCTCGCGGAAAGGAAGAACTCATTTTCGTTTTCACGCTGAGTGTCATAACTCCTGAATTCAGTAGCACCTTTAAAATATTTACCTTCAGCTTCGGCAGTAAAAGGCACCATATACACTTTCATTTTTCCACCCTTGACGCAGTATCCTTCATATGTTTTAACATTGATAGTCATAATAAGCTCGTCCATGATGACCTCCTATTATAATAGTATACTCTATATCAAAAAAATTATCGTCAGCCTTCGCTCATATCGATCAAACTTTTCTATTATTAATCATACCACATCTCTAATAAAAAATCAATGATTAGTTTATATATTTATAATATTTCATACAGTACATGATAATAATCGAAAAACCGCCGTACTGCAAAATGCAGTACAGCGGTCTCCCGAAATTAATATGATAAGCAACTAATAAGCTTATTGTACCATTAACCCTTAACGGCACCGAGTGCGATACCACGGATAATGAACTTGGAAAGTACGAGGTATACGATCGCAACAGGTATGATAGAAATACCAACTGCCATGTAAACCGCACCCATATCAAACTTGGTATAGTCAGCCGATCTGATGAGATTGATAACCAGAGGCAGAGTTCTCAGCTCGGGCTTATCGAGTATCAGAGCAGGAATAAAGAAGTTGTTCCAGCTGGATACGAAAATGAATATACCCTGAACTGCGAACGCAGGCTTCAGAATAGGTGTTACCAGTGAGTTAAATGTTCTGAACTCACCACAACCGTCTATACGAGCTGCCTCAACTATTTCAAGGGGCAGTGCGCTGTCCATGTATTGCTTCATAAAGAAGAAAGTAGCAGGAGCAGCGATTGAAGGAATGATCAGAGGGATGAAGTTATTGGTGAGCTCCCAGTCATTCATCATCTGAACAAAACCAAGTGCTGATACCTGTGTAGGTACCATCATTATCATAAGTATAAATGTAAACAGGAACTTCTTGAGCCTGAAATCATATACATGGATCGCATAAGCTGTGAGTGCTGAAAAATATGAAGATAAGAATGCACAGCTTGCGGATATGATAAACGAATTTCTCAGTGCTGAGAGCATAGCCCAGTCAGGTTTGTTCATTACAGCCTTGAAGTTCTTAATTAAATATGTACCTGGCAGAGGAGAAAATCCCTGCTGAATATCTGCTGATTCACGAGTCATGTTGATAATAAGAATGAAGAACGGGAACAGTGAAATTATAGCAAATATTGTCAACACAACGTATGAAATTACTCTTCTGATGAGCAGTGCCCTAGAGTTACTCATCTGTCCTACTGCATCGATAGGTGCTGCCATTGTTACTTCACTCCCTTCTTACGTTTTTTCTCATCCTTATCAGAATTGATATAGAATACCAACATAGAAAGAGCTGCTGCAACAACAAACAATACAACAGATATTGCACCGGCATAGCCGTAGTTTTTACCTATGTTCATCTGATACTGGAGATACATGATCATAGTCATAGATGTTCTGTTTACAGCGTCACCGTTTCTGGTGATGATCTGAGGAACGTCGTACATCTGGAGACCACCGATGAGTGATGTGATAAGCACATAAACAAGGATAGGTCTGATAAGAGGAATAGTGATATTCCAGAAAGTCTGTGACGGGTTAGCACCATCGATCTGTGCAGACTCATACAGTGAAGGATCTACACCGTTGATCGCAGCCATCAGCATGATAGTAGTATTACCGTACCACATCATGAAGTTGATAAGTGCGATGATAGTTCTCTGTGACCAAACATTCTCAAAGAACTTATAAGCTACGCCGCCTGTGAAAGGCTTGAGCATCATAGTCATAGGACCGCTCTGGTCAAACATTGTGAAGAAAAGCATACCCATTGCAGCTGCCATGATAACGTTAGGCAGATAGAATATGATCTTGTATGCACCTGTCTTGAGCTTCATTCTCAGGTCAGTGAACCATGAAGCGAACAGGAGAGAGAAGAATATCTGGGGGATAAAGCCCATGAGCCAGATAATGAAAGTATTCATGAAATACTTTCCAACGTTAACCTCTGTCGAAAACAGTTTAGTATAATTCTGAAGTCCAATCCAGTTCGGTCCAAAAGTTACACCGTTGGATTTATAGTACTCATACAAAGAATTCTTGAATGTCGACAGCAGGGGGAAAAGGTTAAAAACAATAAACACAGCAAAAAAAGGGATAACAAAGATGTAGCCCCATTTTGCATAGCTGATTGACTTATGTTTCATTAAATGCACCCTCTAAAACTGCTTTTTTATTTTACTGAAATCTTAATATAAGCCGAAAAACGGGGGCGGGTTTTACCGTCCCCGTTTCAGCTGTTTGATTTTTGACTATTTAGATCTTAGTTCTCCCTGATTATGCAGGAGTATTCAGATCAGGATACTTCTCCTTAGCCTTTGTATAGAAGTTAGCAAGAGCTTCATCCTTTGATACAGTGCCGGTGAAGTAATCCTTGAATGCAGCCTGGAATGCCTCGTTCAGACCCTGATCGTAAGGACCGATCTTGGAAGCATCTATCTTGGGAGCTGCATCAACGAACATAGCGATGTGGTTCTGACCGCCGAGGAATTCAGAGCTGAAGTCAGCAGCGAGCTCTTCCATGCCTGCCTTGTTGTTGGTGTAGTCCTGAGTATCCTTTGTGATCTGGAGCATGATATCCTTGTTGCAGGTCAGGCTCTTCATGATGTCAGCAACAGTTTCCTTGTTGTCGGTGCCTTCAGCTGCACAGATCCAAGTACCACCCCAGTAGTAAGCCTGAGGACCTGGGCAAACGTAGTACAGATCATTGCTCTTAGCATTGCCTGCCAGTGTAAAGTTGATGCCCCATGTGGAGTAGAAGAAGCCGAATACCTTACCGTCAGCAGACTGGTCAGCACTCCACTGATCTGCCCACAGAGAAGTACCATTGTTGTAGCCCTTGTCTGTGTACTCCTTAGTCTGGTCAACCCACTTCATCAGGTTGTCATCTATAACGATATTCTTGTCGCCGTCAACCCAAGGCTGGCTAACGTTGTTAGAGAAGGTTCTGTAAGAATCATCATAACCGGACAGCATGAAGTAACCTTTTTCCTTCATCTGAGCTGCTACTGCGTTGAACTTATCCCAGTCAGAAATAGCTGCCTGAACTTCAGCAGGATCATCTGTACCCAGAACGTCCTTAGCTATATCTCTTCTGAAAGCGAACAGACCGGGAGTTGCCTGCCAGGAAACACCCTTCAGAACGCCGTCAGAGCTTGTAACGATATCCTTGGTGTACTGATACTGGTCAGCCAGATCTGCATCAGTAATACCCAGATCGCTGATAGGCATTGCATAAGGTCCGTTTACATACTTCAGAGCGTAGTCAGCCTCTACCAGGAACATATCGATCTTCTCGCTGCTCTTAGCCTGACCCTCGAGATCAGTATCCAGCTTGTTCTGATATGCGTTATCAGCAGAAGGAGTTGTAACCCAAACGATCTCCTTGCCATCCTTCAGGTACTCGTGCTCGCCAACCTTCTCGGTGCCGTCAGCATCAACACTGAAACCTGACTTATCCTTGTCGTACTCAGGATAGTAGTTTCTCAGTCTGCTCTTGAACTCGTCGTTCCAAGTGTAGATTCTGATTGTGTTAGCAGAATTGTCAGAACCCTTCTCCTGCTTTTCCTTGCCGTTGCTGCCTGTCTTGCCACAAGATGCGAACATTGCGCCTGCCATGCAGAGTGCCATAGCACCGGCCATTAACTTCTTGAGATTTGCCATGATAAATTTCCTCCTTATTTTGCATTATCATATTATTGTTTCGCAGCATTGCGCCGCGATTAATGCCTTAAACTAATTTTTTAACCGACGAACCCTCGATCAGGTGTCCGTCAACTGTTATGACCTCCGTAAAGGTGGTCTGTGGATTTTCGATCAGCGATATCAGCTGTTTTGCAGCCTCCGAACCGATCGAAGCCGTATCCTGAAGATACGTTGTAAGTTTCGGTGTGAGCAGCTGCGAATATGCGATCCCGTCATATCCTACTACCGAGATATCTTCCGGTACTGACAGTCCTGAATCTTTGATGGCATTGAACCCGCCCATCGACGAATAATCGTCCGGCATAAATATACAGGTAGGTCTGTCGCTCATCGCAATAAGCTCCTTGGTCATCTCGTATGTCTTTTCAGGATTGTGGTAATCCCCCGCAAGCAGCAGCGCAGGATCAACTTCTATACCCTTATTCATACAAGCTTTGCAGAAGCCCGCAAGTCTTCTGTCCGCAACGGCTGATTTATTTCCCTGTATGTAAGCTATGCGTCTGTGACCCATATCTGCCACATAATTTACAAGCTCCTCGATACCCTTCTCATTATTTGACATTATCGCCGTGCGGCAGTCAAATATGTGATCTATGGTCACAACAGGTATATCACCGTTTATGACCTCGTACACATCCTGAGTAGTGAAATCGGTACAGGCAATCACCACGCCGTCAACATTACGGTACTTGCAATGCTCATAGGTTGACATTTTCTGACGTCCCACATTTTTGTTGATGAATGTGATGTCATATCCTGCCGACTCAGCCTCTGTCTTGAAACTGTTGAGCACCTTTGCAAAGAATTCGTGTGTAAGACCGCTTCCCGCTTCATCCGAGAACATAACACCCAGATTCAGTGTCCTGTTCGTTTTCAGCGCCCGCGCCTGGGAGTTCGGGAAATATCCCATCTCCTTAGCAGCTTTCAGCAGCCTTTCCCTCGTCGCCTCACTGACGTCCTTATGTCCGTTCAGCGCCTTGCTGACCGTAGCGACCGAAACGCCGCAGCGCACGGAAATATCCTTTAATGATACCAATGATGTTTCCGCCTTTCTGATGGTTAAACGTTTACGCGTTCGACCTTTCTTTATTCTCAAACGTTTCCGCCATAAAGAAATATACTATATTTTCGCTCAAATTTCAAGTGCTTTTTCAAATTTTTCTGCCCGATGTAATAAATTATGTAGCAATAGACAAACACGACTTACCGCTTTTGTGCATAATGCAAATCCGACTGTTAATTCTGTAACCGTTTTGTAACTCAATCACTGTAAATTTCTGTAAATATAGCAACGTGCGCAATAATGAGTGTACAAAATTTACATAAAATGTTACAGACTTTTATAAATATTCCACCACGTGTACGAATATATGTACTCTAAAAAATGACCATCGGTTTTTTAAAACGTTTTCGGGTGTTTAAAGAGTTTATATTTTACCCTTTGTGCAATTTTCCAGTTCATTTACCCACTAACAGTATCCATGTACACATCTTTGTTCATACTACATATAGTATTTTGAATTTTTATAGTCAAATTACCGACCGCACACCATATGTCATCTGTTCTTCACAATTATATTTCCTTATTTTCCCATCCGTTTTCGTTCCACGAAAGTATGAAACTGATTCGCTGTCCGTACAGTCGTACAGTTACGCAAACGTTTCCTAAATTCAAACGATTTTCAGGAAAAAAATCAGCAGCAGACGAAAATGCCTGCCGCTGATATACTAAATTTTTCAAATATTTAAGCCCGTTTGTATGTTGCAGTCCTCAAGAGTAACCATACCCTCGGCACCGCTGATGACAGTTCCGTTGCTGGAGGCGAACCTTATCTCTCCCGCACACTTTTTCAGGTTTACCCTGGCTTCCGAACTCATACCGCCGATACCTATTGCATGAGAGCCCTCACCGTATATATCGAAACTGCAATTTTCTGCATCGACCGATAGTATGCCCTGCGCCGAGCCCACGCCCATCAGATGTTTGCCGCGCATACGGATAACCATGTTGGTATCCCGCAGCTTAGCGAGGCTGTGCTGTCCACCTGTCGAGTTTATACACGATATATTGTCGCCCGACGCATCGTATGTTACCTCACTGTTTTTGATAACAGCCGTAAGCCTGCCCTTTGTGCTGCCTATACCTATGCCCGTAACACAGTGGGTACTCATCATCAGCTCACTGTTCTCCACCGTCACAGGTACGTCTGATTCTATACTGCCGATACAAAGAAGATGCTTGCCTGCCAGTCTGATATTGACATTAGCTGAACCCAGATCTATCCTGCTGTTAGCAGAAGCCAGACCTCCGCCCAGACCTATGCAGCACTCGCCGTCTATCGTGATATCCAGCTTACCGCCGAGGTGTACGCCTATAATGCCGAATTCGCTCAGCGGATCAGAACCTATGCCGTAACTTTGTGTTGTTCCCGATCTCATTATAAGTGTACCGCCGCCTACTACGTCAATCCACGCCCCCGCAGGAACGTTTATCGGGCCGCTGAGTTCAACTGTACCTGCTATCTCCAGCGTGAGTTTACTGCCCTTGCCCACTACTATGCAGGCTTCGTTGTTTTCACCTGAAAGATTAACGTTATCAAGCTTCAGTCGGCAATCCAGGCCGTCCTTTATCTTTATACCCAGGCGTGAAGAGTACCCCTCCGTGCCTTTCAGCACGCAGTCTCCCTCCGATACAAAGACCTCGGTGTAATCATCGAAATCCAATGATGTAAGTGAGAGCTCATCTTCAGCGGCAGCAAAGTATGTCTTTTTGGCTCTGAAATTTTCATTGACGCGGTTGCACTCTCTTATCTGTTCCTTTATATCCGGACGTATAGACTTAATGGGCTCCGGGGCGGGACGTGCTGTGAAATAGCCCTGTATCAAGTCTATGCCCATGCCCGTCAGCATCCTGAGCTCTTCGATCTTCTCTACGCCCTCAGCAAGCACCTTGAAGTGATTATCCCGCGCATAGTCGATGATATTCTTAACAAAATGCTGTCTGCGTTTATCCTCGTGGATATTCATTATAAGGCTTCTGTCGATCTTTATGCAGTTCGGCATGAAAGTCAGCAAATTGCTTATGTTGGAATATCCCGTGCCGTAGTCGTCTATCGCTATTCCGAATCCGTAGCGTCTGCGCCTTTCAAGAACGATCTCAAGCTGTTCTCTGCTGGCTTCGGTCTCCTCGGTGAATTCTATTACTATCTTTGATACTATATCGCTGTAGGTAGTGCAGAGTTCTTCAAAATCCTTTTCGGGAAGCGTACATGAAGGTATGCTGTTTATGTAGAGCTGTTTATCGCTCATTTCCTTCTTATGCTCATGCATAAATCTGAACAGGTTGTACATAGTATGACGTTCAACATCGTCAAGTCTGCCCATAGCCGCCGCATGATTAAGAATAGTAATCGGAGATATCTTCACACCGCCCTCATATCTCATAAGAGCTTCGTAAGCCACTATCTCCCCTGTTTTTGCGCTTACTATCGGCTGGAAATGATAAGTCAGCAGATCGTCATTGAGTATCTTTGCGACCAGCTTCCTCTCTTCCTCGTCATAGTCCTCAACAGGCTGACGTCCCTTTCCGTCCGCGATGTTCATGCGCTTCTTGTTATGGTTATCCTTCGCCATCGTGCGCTGATAGTTAGCCTCATATGGCAGAATATCCAGTATCTCAGCCGAAGTAACAGGTGCCGTTACCCTTGATGTATAAAAATGCACACCAAAGTCCATTGTTGAAACAGTGTTAAAAGCTTCCAGATTTCTCTCTAGATCCACAGGAACATCGTCCACAGGCATATCAGCGTCCAGAAGTCCGCATATGAAGAACTCATCGCCGCTGACTCTGACACAGATATCGTCCTCGCCGGCGCTGTTGTTGAGTATCATAGCCAGCCTCTGCAGAACTCTGTCGCCCTCGCTGTAACCGTAAGCCGAATTTATTCCCCTGAGATTCTCAACGTCCACGGAGATTATCCTCATCAGCTTATCAGGACGGTCAAAGCTTCCGCACCTCTGGGTCATGACCTTTTTATATCCCTTAACGTTCAGCAGACCTGTCAGAGGATCTCTTATCTGATCATCGGCAACACTGTCGTTGTAAAGGATATTCCTTCTCTGCTTTTCCATGGCGATAGCTGCATACCTCAGCCACATAACGTAGTGCTTATCGAAAAATGCTCCCGAATCGCCGTAGGAAAGCACAGTATAGCCGTAATTTACGTGTCTGAAATGCAGACAGTTGAATATAAATGCAGAGGGCTTGTCTCTCTCCTTGAATATAGCAGGGAGAAGCTCATGCCTGTTGAATGCCGCTCCGCCGGGAACTGCGCCATTGCCGTTCTGTCTGCTGTAAGCTATCGAAACAGTTTCCGAAAAATCCGTCAGCTTATCTCCGGGAACGTGAAGTATACCGTCGTTTATACACAGCCAGAAGCCCTCAAAATCCCCCAGATACTTGGTAAACCAGTCTATCCTCCACAGATATTCACCAAAGCTGTCGGCGTTTATCAGAGTCTCAGACATATCATTATAGTACGAATCAAAACCTGTACGCCTGTTAGAGACCATATTATCCATAGCCGATCTCGAAAGTTCGACATAATTTATCTTTTCACAGCCGCAGGTAACGCCCTTACGAAAAACACAGCATGGTTTTTTCTCAGTCGGGACATACTCCTCCCCTGTTATCCTTGCGAACAGTTTTCGCACAGCTTCCACCGCCATAGTTTCAGGGCGGCGCTCAATAGAGGTTATATTCATATATTCCGCCGAAAAAGGTTCATTCATGCTGTAACCCGTCACTATGACTTCCTCGGGTATCTCAATGCCTTTCTCACTCAGCGCACCCACAAGTCCCGCCGCCGTGAAATCACTGCAGCACACTATGGCCTCGGGTATGCCGCGGCTGATGATATCATCTGCTATCACGCTGTAGTCACCGGCCCAGTCAGGGCCGTAGAATATCCTGTCCTCAGTCAGATCTACTCCCTGCTCGGCAAAGGCTTTCCTGAAGCTCTGAAGCACTCGTTCATGAAATACACTGTCCTTAGGACCGCTGACAAAGCAGACATCACTGACATGATGCCACTCGGTAAGATGCCTTACTATTTTATCTGCACATTCGTCATTATCGAACATAACGCTGTCAAGTCCTTCAGCTTCGGATTCGATATATACTGCGGGAATATTGCTGTGATCTATGATACGGCGTATCTCAGCCGCCGCTTTTTCATTATTTATCGTATAGCCGAACACCAGCATTCCATCAAGCAGATCAGGCTCTATAAGTGAGAACACCGAGTTTTCAACATCTGTCTGATCGGTCTGGGTCAGCAGGGTGTTGAATATAGCCGCATCGGCATTATGTGCAAAAAGCTCCTTCTGGATATGATACAGTGCCTTGCTGTAAAAATCCATATCGGGTTCATTTATAACAATTCCTATCAAAGGTCTCTGTTTGGGACTATTTTCCATATTCATCCCCCATTGCATCAGCTTTTGAAATGTTTATAGTAAGATATTTACATATACAAACAAATCTCTTCCACTATTATATCATATTTCTCTAATTTTTACAAGTATTTTTCTATAAAAGTTAAAAATTTACATTTCGTATCGTCATTACGCAAAAAAACGCCCGCACATTTACTGTGCAGGCGCAATATATCAAACAGAAAGTCTTATCATCTCGTCGATGCAGCCCTTCGCCTTGGCGATAAGCTCATCGCTCATGTTTATCTCGGTCACATCGAAACTGCTGTCACCGCCGATAGCTTTGCAGCTGCCGTAAACGTCCATAAGGGTCGTCAGCTTCATGTTGGGGCAGATAAGGCGTTTGGACAGGTCATAGAACCTCTTCTCGGGGAACTTATACTGCAAATGTTCTTTTATGGATATCTCGGTGCCGATGATGAATTCACGCGCATCACTCTCGGCAGCATATCTCATGATATCCGCAGTTGAACCTGCGTAGTCAGCCAGCTTCGTTACTGCGGGCTTGCACTCGGGGTGTACGAGGAACTTGGCATTCGGGTGAGCCGCACGGGCTTCTTCGACCTCTTCAACGGTTATCGCATTGTGTACAGGACATCCGCCTTTGAGGAGCATGATATCCTTATCAGGACACGCGTCAGCCACAAAAGTGCCCAGATTGCAGTCGGGTATGAACAGTATCTTGTCAGCATCCATGTTCTTAACTATCTTCACAGCTGAAGAAGAAGTCACACAAACATCGCACTCAGCTTTCAGCGCCGCGGTAGTATTGATGTAGCAGACCACCTTGCGGTCGGGCTCGTCCATCTTGATGCCGCGTATCATCTCGGGTTCCATCTGTTCAGCCATGGGACAGCCTGCGTCACCGTTTGCAAGGAATACTCTCTTTTCGGGCGAGAGCATCTTAGCGGTCTCCGCCATGAAATGCACGCCGCACATCAGGATATTCTTGTTCTGCACCTTAGCGGCCTCAACGCTCAGCTTGTAGCTGTCGCCTGTGATGTCGGCTATCTCAACTATCTCAGCTGCCTGATAGCTGTGCGCCAGTATGCAGATGTCATATTCTTTTTTCAGTTCAAGTATCTTGTCCTGGATATCTCTTATCATTTCAATTCACCTGTCTTTTTCGTTTCGGGTGTTTTTTCTTTCATTATTATCGCGGAATGGTCGGAGAGCCCGTTTACGCGGACTGTATGGTCTACTGTCATATCATACTTCTTATTCAGCTTGTCGAAATCCTTGCCTGTTACAAGAACATAATCAAGGCGCTCATTGATACCATTATGAACATAAGTTGTAGCATCAGGATAAGCTTCCGCATCATGTTTATGTCCACTTTCAAGCCAGAAGTCTTTCAAACCCTCGTCCATAAATTCAGTTAGCTTCATCTTGTTTACCGTACCATCTTTATAAGTGTTCATATCACCTATATAGATGAACCTGTATTCAGGATTATTCTTCATAATCTTTCGATGTGTCAGAATAAGACTGTTCCAGTAATCTATTGACTTATTGATCGGTATATGTACTCCAACAATTATTTCTGTCGGTTCTGACTTCTTACGCAGGGCTATAACACGGTTTCTGTATGAACCAAACTCCAGTTTGACTACATCATCATCATAACAGCGCTCATAGTCTGCATCTTCTTTACATATAGCAACTGTTTCGATGTTAGCCGAGCCACTATATAAATTGTCAATGAACTTCCAGTTTTTATCATTACAAAATTCACGAAAGTCATTGTACAACTCTTCGTAGTCTTTATGTGGAATTTCGCTAAGAAGTAACAGGTCACAGTTTTCCATATATTGTTCTATCTGATTTTTTAACTTCTCTAAAATCTCTTTTTGGTGTTTGTTCCCTGCGATTTTCTTCTGGATTTTAACTTCTTCGCAATCACCTTTCTTTGGCTGAAATTCCGTATAGTGACTTATGCCAAAAAAGCCATTCACATTCCACGATGTTATCAACCCTTATATCCTCGCAACTCCGCTTTCTCTTGCAGCCTTGCCAACTGCTTCAGCAACTGCTACGGGTACTGCTCTGTCAAATGCATCGGGGAGTACGAACTCGGGGCACAGCTTATCATCGGGAACGCAGGAAGCTATGGCATATGCTGCTGCAAGCTTCATTTTCTCGTTGATATCGCTTGCGCGTACTGCCAGCGCACCCTTGAATATTCCGGGGAATGCTACAACGTTGTTTATCTGGTTGGGGAAGTCAGATCTGCCTGTACCTACGATGTATGCGCCTGCTGCCTTTGCAACATCGGGCATTATCTCGGGAACAGGGTTGGACATTGCGAATATGAAAGGATCGGGATTCATGCTCTTTACCATATCAGCAGTTACTAGATCGGGCTTGGATACGCCTACGAATACGTCTGCGCCCTTCATAGCGTCAGCCAGTCCGCCGCGGATATGCTCACGGTTGGTGATCTTTGCCATCTCAGCCTGTGCAGGGTTCTTGATATCGTCACCCTCACAGATGATACCCTTGGAGTTCAGCATGATTATATCCTTTACGCCAAGGCTCATCAGGAACTTAGCGATAGCACAGCCCGCAGCGCCCGCACCGCTCATAACAACTTTCAGGCTGCCGATATCTCTGCCTGTCAGCTTGCAGGCATTGAGCATTGCAGCACCCACAACGATGGCAGTACCGTGCTGGTCGTCATGGAATACGGGGATATCAACGCGCTCTTTCAGCTTAGCCTCTATCTCGAAGCATCTGGGAGCAGCGATATCTTCCAGATTGATACCGCCGAAGCTTCCTGCTATCATAGCGACAGTATTTACTATCTCATCAACGTCATTGCTCCTTACGCAGAGAGGGAAAGCATCAACATCAGCAAACTCCTTGAACAGAGCGCACTTGCCCTCCATAACAGGCATACCAGCCTCGGGACCTATATTGCCAAGACCCAGTACAGCAGAACCGTCAGTGATAACAGCCACCAGATTAGCGCGGCGTGTGTATACATAGCTGAGGTCGGGGTTCTTCTCTATTTCAAGACAAGGCTGAGCGACACCGGGGGTGTAAGCCAGCGTAAGATCGCGTGCATTGTTGATCTTAGTCCTTGATATTACCTCTATCTTGCCCTTCCACTGCTCGTGGAGCTGTAAGGATTCTTCCATAACGTTCATTCTATTTACTTCCTTTCGATACTTTTGAGATATGACGGCATACCGCCGCCGAAACAATTACGTTCTCTATGATTATAACATACATTGCCGAAAATGTAAAGATACAAAGAAGCAAAATCTTGAAAAAGCGTTTATGAAAAAATACTCTTGCGAAAACTTTCAAGGAAACAAAGAGTGGGGCAAGAGTGCGGCACTCTTAATCCGAGTACTGCGGTATCGGGTCACCCCTGACGGGTCGCTGTTTGACGGCGGGCGCGGCTTATTTATCGGAAGTCTGTTTCGCTCTTATTGTTCGCTGTGCATTTTGGCTCTGCGCCTTGGTGATTGAGGGACTCCGCCCCTCAAACTCTCCGCAAGCTTTTCGCGAAAAGCTTGACCAAAAGCTCCCCTCTTTGGCAGTTTCCACACCGTTGCTTTCACCAAAAAAGGACAGCCGCGGCTGTCCTTTTAGTTTTATGTTATTCTTCCTCAGCTGAAGTTTCCTCGGCAGGAGCGGTATCCTCCTTAGCCTGTATCTCCGAAGCTTCGCCTGCTTTTTTGGCTTTCTTGGCATTCTGGTGTATCAGCCTGAACAGCTTCTCCAGATTTTCCTCATCGGTTGTAAACTTGCCGATATGGGTCATTGTGCTGTTGTAAAGTCCATGGAAATCTGAACCGCCTGTTACTATCAGGTCATGCTCCTCGGCATACTTCTTCAGCGCCCTCTGCTGTGTATCGGTGGCAGATACGTGGAAACACTCTATACCGTCCAGCTTGCCTGCTTCAACAAGTTCTTTCATAAGCTCGATATTGCCGAACATATGAGGGTGAGCCAGCACAGCCACACCCTTTGAAGAGTGTATCAGGTCAAGCACGAAATTTACATCGGGATATTCTCTCGTCACAAGGCACTCGCCCCTCGGGTACGAGAACAGTCTGTCGTTCACCGAACCATAAAACTCGGTAGCATAACCGTAGCTTATCAGTGCACGCATGATGTGTGATTTATATATGCTCTTTGAACCCTTGGTGTATTTCATCACGGCGTCCCTTGGTATCGGGAAGCGCTCCATGACCTTGTTTATCATATCCTTGGCGCACTCTGTTCTTATCTGGCAGGATTTCAGACAAAGTCCCTCCAGTCTGTTTGGCTTCTGGGGGGCATAGCAGAGGATATGCACCTTTTCGTTGCGCTTCTTATCCCATGCGGAAAGCTCCACAGCCTGTATTATTTTAACACCGTAGCGGTCACCCAGTATCTGTGCACGGCTTGATGATGACAATGTATCATGATCGGTTATAGCAAGAAAATCCAATCCCATGCGCTTTGCCTGCGCGATGACTTCTTCTATGCCAAGAGAACCGTCCGAAAGGGTTGTATGACAATGCAGATCGCCTTTCATATCAGTTAACCTCCATATCGTAAAATATGCGTTGTACATAAAAATTCAAATATATACGACCATATTATTATACCATAATTTCAAACATCATGCAAGTATTTTTGAGAAATTACCACAATTCAAACATTTACAACGCCATTATGCACAAAGCCGATATTCTTTTTTTGTCAGCACTGCACAGTAAAAAACGCCAATTTATGGACTTTTCCGCAATTTGCGCATTTTAGTAAACAAAAGACGCTCCCGCCGAAACACAGCGGAAGCGCCCTTATCTTTGATATTATCGGGATACTACCATTTCCAGTCAACAAAGAATCTTTCTTCGTTGGGATTTCTCGCCGCACGCTGACGCATATACTCTGTTACCGCAGCGACTGCTATCAGCAGTACACCCGCAAGCAGGAGGTATGCCCACCATGCCACAGCCGAGAGGAAATCACCCGTGATGTAAAGTGTAAGTCCCAGCAGTGCAGATGCTGATACCAGGAACCAGCGCCTTGTCTTTTTGACAAAGGAGAATATCAGAAGTACCAGCGAAACGCTGAGAACTATCAGTGAATTCGACAGAGACTGGTTCATCAGACCATCCACGATAAGCAGCAGGAATGCCGCCATATATACCGTCTGGCTGAACTCGGATGCCACATTCTCGTCATCTGCCCAGATCTTCTTTACAGCCATACCGAAAGCTACGATTATCAGCAGTATCACCTTGGTGGTGGCGGTGCTGTTCTCAAACTGCATAAAGGGTCTTTCGATAAGTGCCAGACCCGCCAGTGCTGCTGCCGCAGTCAGGATAGCCCTCTTAGCCTTTTCGGTCGTTTCGCGTCTCATAAAGTTCGCTGTGAACACCGTCAGTTCAAGCAGTCCGATGAACATTCTCCCCCTTGGTGAGAACATCATGCTTTCATGCAGACAGCACAGCACGCAAAGCAGTATGCCGAAGTGTGCAATGTCTATCTGTGACCTTTCGTGTACTTTCCTTTGTATACCATCAGGGTACATCAGCTTTGATACCACCACCAGTACTGCTGTCATGAATATCGAGAACAGTATTACAAGGTCGCCCTCACGCATGGGGTCGTATTCAATGGCACGAGCCCACATCCTTACGCCCATGAACAGCGTCAGCATAGGTATCGCACCATGGTAATTACTGCGCGAAGTATGTATCGCCGCAAACAGCATAACGCTTACAATGGTAACTATCACAGCAGCCGTAGCGTCACGCCTTGTGCTGTACGCCATCAGCAGTGATATGCCCGAGCATATCTCCATCGAGAATTTCATAAGCTCGAACTTGCTGTTATAGGGGTCAGCATATCTCAGTGCGAATGCACCAATACACAGAACTCCTGCACATATACCCATGCAAAGAGTGCTGTAATGCAGACCGTATTCCCTGTTGAGATAGCCCGAAAGCATCAGTGCTGTGACCATCTCGGGCACGGACAGGAACATCCTCATGAAGCGAGACTGTACATGGCTGTCCGTGAACGCCTGTATCGCCATGAATACCACTGCGACTGCCATTGCAAAAACACCATATGGCAGTGCCGCACCATAAAGCAGTATCAGTGACGCAATGAACAGTATTGCAGTGTAGAGCATATCTGCCATAGGTGTAAATACTGCGGGTATGATATAGTAAACAGCCAGTGCCGCAGCTATGAACATCGTGAATATGAATGTGATGGTGTATCCGCCGCCCAGCTTATCACCGATAATACAGCTAAGCACGAAGAACAGTACCGGCAGTTCAAGACTTTGCAGCTTTATGAACAGACTGTTCTTGCTCCTTATGCCATGGAATATCATCTCAGCAGGCAGGATAGTCCATACCGCAACAGACATCCAGCTGAAATCAGGAAATTCGACTATAAGCATCAGAATGTAGAACATCATGTATACCATTCTTGTGCCCGCGATAAGAAGACCCGCTTCAAATCGCTTTTTCTTCAGGAACTCATCAGCAAGTGTTCCCGCTGCAACTACCAGACAGCATATCAGTGCGAATACCGAGAAGTTGTCCGCATAGCGTCCTATCTGCCAGAATGAGTATGTCAGCGCGATCATCTCAAAGGCAAGTATCGTCTGGCTGCGTTTGATTATGCCGTAGTACAGCATTTCAATTGCAACTACGATGCCCAACCCGAAGCACTCCGGACTCCATACACCGAAATCAGCCACCATGTAGTAAACCGCTATAGCCCCGAACATACTGCGCATCAGTACAATAGAACTCATAGCCGTGAATCTCAGCTTGTTCTTCTTCTCCAGCGTGAAATATGCCATAGTCAGCACCGCCAGGATCGCTGTCACAAACAGTATGAACACATTGTCATTTTCGATGTGAGACCAGCACTCAAGGAGCATGAGTATGTTGAGTATATTGTGTATAAACAGCAGTCCTGCGCTCTTTTTGATGATAGCATACACCAGTGTCTCCGCTGCCATGCCGCCCATCAGCACCCATGATACCCAGCTGAATCTTCCATAGGATATAAAATCAGAATATACTGTCAGCAAACAGCCAAAACCGATAACTGCCTTTGAACAGTAAACAAACTCCTTAGCCCTGAACAGCACCTTGTCGTAATGAACAAGTATCTTGTAAACGGCAGTGAATACCACGCTTAAACCAAACATCACCAGCGCATAAAGCGTATTGTGATCCATACCGTGTCCGAGATAGCCCGCAGGGATAAGTGCATTGACCATCATTGCGATGAATACAAAACGGAAGAACAGCTCGTGCTGTCTGCGGTAAAGTACGGCATATCCGCTGAGTTCTGCGATGAACAGCAGACAAATAGCCCAGCTGTATCCGTTCCATCTGTCTGACAGGTACATGAATGCCGACAGGCTCAATATAGCTCGCATAACAACGTTGATGAGATCCGCATCGACAAGCAGCTTGTTCCTGCGTCCAATAAGCCTGTACACCAGAGTTCCTGCCATACCTGCCCCAAGCAGTATCAGCACCGCGATCTCCTCGCCGTTGTCTATGCGGGATGTGTCGATCTGTGCGACCATCTCATATGCAAGACTGAGAACCGCCGCACACTGAGGTATCAGCAGGATCTGACGCTTGTAGTGAGCCGCCATAACAGCATAATCCACTACCCATATGAGTACCACCGCAAGATGTGCATAACCGTCAAAGCGGTGCATGAACAGTGCAGGCAATCCACCCAGCGCAAAGAAGACGCGCATAACAAAGTGTACCTTATCCGCCTTGAAAATCAGTTTATCCTTCTTTTCAAGATACATATACGCCCAGCTGCCCAATGCCGAAAATACTGTTATCAGCAGAGCAAATTTGAAATAATCATCGGGCATAGTCACGAACAGACTCAGTGCGCCAAACAGGATAAGTCCGCCATGCAGAGCCAGCCATCTCTCGCTCTTTCTGAGTATAGCTCTCCAGAGAACCTCGCCTGTGTATATCAGCCATACTCCCCAGCCTAAGAGCGACCAGCCGAATCCCGCAGAATTGTTCAGGTCTGCTATCAGACAAGGTGCAGCCATCACCGCATAAGTCGCCTTTACCAGCTTGTATGTTACAAAAACAGGTCTTGATATCTCAGCGCCTGCCGACTTTTTGCGATGATATACTATCGAGGTCAGAAGACCCGCAGCAGATATCATCAGCGAGAAAGCCGCGTATTTGTTTTCAAAATAATTTGCGAACTGTGCCAGCACCATCGTGCCCGAAAAAGCCATGGAGATACAAGCCGCATATTCGCAGAAAGGTTTTGAGAATACTTTCATCGCGCCCGCCGAGAAGAATGTCACCAGCAAAGCGCCCATGGCAAGGAACAGCATCATTCCTCCGCCCTCGAAGCCGAACCAGGCTCCGAGCAGCCCGAAGTATCCCATGGTGATGTATGATATCGTCGCGAACACCGAGCCCAGTATGTATACCGCAGCCGCAGTGCCCTCTATCTTCAGTTTCTTATGTGCAAATCCGAACATTGCAAAGAACAGTATTGCCTGTCCCGCAAGCACGCCCACTCTCGTCCAGTCGCTCATCTGTACCCAGAAAGCTCTCGAGAATATTATACCTGCCAGCGCCACAAAGGTTATACCTATACCCGTAAGCACTGCCGCCGAGCTGTACTGCTTCTTCTCACGCTTCGGTCTCTGAACGACCTGAGGTCTTGCCCATTCGGGAAGAGGCTGTCGGTTGTTGTAATCTTCAGCCGACATAGGTACCGCACGCTGTTCGGGAATAGTATGTACAGCCGCCGCGGGTATCTCCTGTGCGGTTTTTTCTTCCACAGGTCTCTCCTGAACAGGCGCTTCCTGTACAGGCTTTTCGATGTTCTCCGCATCGGCTTTCTTTTCAGCATCGTCATGCTTCACAAGGTCAACACCGCTGTGATGGTGCTGAGGCTGTATTTCAGCCTGAACAGCCGTCTGTGCAGATGTATTTTCCTGTACCGCAGAAACGTTCTGTGCCGCCGCAGTATTCTGTTCAGCAGTAGTCTGCTGCGGCTGCGGAACATACCCGACAGCTCCCGCATCGTTCTGAACGCCCTTCTGCCCGTAAGTATTGCGTGATTCGTCTTTGAAGAAGAAACCTTCATTTCTCCGCACGGGAGTCATATTATAAAGCGTCCTGCTGTTAATCTCCCTCTCTGTTTTAAGTTCAAACTTCTCTTTCGAGGATATCCTGCCTTCTCTGTACAGCTGATCTATGAAGCGCTCAATTTTTTTGCGTTTCGATGAATAACTGATACACATAGGCAGCAATATGATAGGCGAGAGCACCCATAATATGATAAATAATGCTGTTCCCATAGTTTCACCCCTTTGCCCCTGTTACGGGGAAAGTATTTTAAAATCATTTGTTATTTGTATTATAACATATCGTTAACAAATTTTCAAGATGACAGAGCTTTTTCCTGAACTTTTCTGCTATTAAAAGCCCTTACTTTTAATATACGTTTTGTCTGCTCTCTTTTTATGGTGTCGTTCTGCACAAATACTCTGCTTTATTTTTGTCCGCTTTTACAGAACTATCGTCACAGCCCCCGCTTAAATATTCAGAATTAGTAAAAAAACGGTTCTGTGGGCACTATGAAAAGTATGGGCGTCGTGAACACCGCCATAGCTAGTGCTGTCTTTTTCTTCTGAATTTCCGTCAGTGCGGTCTTGGTGAATGCGAAGCGCTTATCCAGTTTGTATATCACGAAGCTCGCAAACACCATACAGCCGAGGGCTATGCATAGTGCCGCGATATTTGACCAGGGGTTATACATCAACTTATTGTATATGTCGAAATCCATTTCATCAAGTGCTAAGCCTATACCAAACATTGCCAGCGCACCGGCTATATCCCCGAGGAATCCAAATATCACCACGCGGATGATGCTCTTTTTCCATACCGTTTTCTTTTGTGTCACCCCGAGGTGCCGCAGCGCCAGCAGAAGTACCAGCGTATCTATCCCGAAATTCAGCACCGCCGCCGGGAATACCAGCCACGGTATAAAGACCAGCAGCCATATCGGGAATATCATATTGTAAAGCTTTGTATCTTTTTTCATGGTTGTTTTTCTCCTTATATCTGATGTTTTGTCTGCTCTCTTTTTATGGTGTCGTTCTGCACAAAGTATCTGTTTTATTTTTGGCCGCTTTTACGATACGAAATTACAAATCAGCGTCGCAACAGGATAAACTATCAACATCATCGCCCAGCAACCAGCGTCCCACTTTCCGTTTTCAACAGGAAGCTTTTTTGCCATAACCCTGCAAAAGATAATGTACACTATCGGCAGTATAATCGCGGCTGCGATATAATCTCCGCCTGAGTTGAAAAAAGCTATACCGCCGTATTCGGCACTTACCATAACTTTCGCCCAGAATATCGTCATTGCCGCACATACAGGCAATCCGAGGGATAGTCTTATAATGATGTTCCTTTTTCCCGAGATCATCTTCGCCTGTCACAGTCCCCGCTCATATTCCTCAGCAGCTTTCTTCACCTTATCCAGATGGAACGAGGAATACACGCACCTGTCGCCCGCTGTCAGCAGGCGGTAATGCTGTGATATATAGTTCTGCTGTATCTTCCATTTATCGGTGGTCTCTATCTGCCTCCACCATACCTTGCCGCCATGAGTCTGACGAAAGTTGATAGTTGTATCATCGAAAGCCAGCGCCTTTACAAGGTCGCTCATCTCTCCGCCGAAAGCGTTCTGCAAAACACTGCTGTCCGAGAATATGACAGCCAGCGCCGCCGAACCCGTCCACCCCAGCAGAGTTCTTCCTTTTTCTATCTCCACCAGAGTTTTCTTCGATATCCCCAGACAATGCGCCATTTTATCCTGATTAAGTTCAAACTCCGTCCTCACCAGTTTAAGATTTCGGCTCATCATACTGATGAATTCATCACGATTCATTTTATCACCTCTCTCCGGATCAAGTTTGTATTATTGTTTGCAACATCTTCATCAATAAAAGCTAATTGTTCCAATATGCACAATTCTTCAGCAGTTAAGTCAAAAACAGATAAATTATTATTCATATAAAAATCATCCTTTATAAATATTTTGATTAATCATATAGTTCTGCATGAGTTTCATCAAATGAGATTACATAATCAAAAGCAATATGTTGATCAGTGAAGTAATCTGTGCAATTACTATTTGTTAGTGTCGAAAAATCAACATCTTTAACAACTGTAATCCTAACCCATCCCGTTAATTCATTTACTTTTGAATAATCAAGCAAACCTTGAGAAAAAGCTTTGCATTTTTCACTATCACATATTTCATCAGAAATAAAAACCAACGATTCACTTCCAAGTTTATAATCAAAGGTTTCTGTTACTTCAAAATCTATATCACCAATATCATTGCAATTTACATGACGTGCAAACACTCTGACTTTATCAGAACCAAAATAATCACGTGCATAATCATCATACATTTTTTCAATGTGCATCAATATCTCGTAATCCCCGTAATTATCGGAAAATTCTCCGTCTTTTACACGCACAGAAACCAGGCTCCTGCTGTCGTTCCTGTCAGCACCTTCGGGCATTACAATGAGTTCTTCTTTCTGCCCGAACCCACTTTGATAATAGCCCCTATACTCAAACTCAATGCCGTACTTATCCACCAGATAGCGGTGCATCATTCCCATGCGGTAAATCGAATCCCGCTGACCAATTTTAAGCTTATTGTAATCCGTCGGAAGACCTTTTGATTTCAGCACGTTTATCTGCCAGTCATCAAGCTGTGCAGGGTCATCGAGTTCATAATCTGCCGCCATGTAGTGCTTCGTCGCTTTTTCCATATTTTTCCCGCACCCCGCCGCACAAACAGCCAGCACCGCCGCGGTCATTATTGCAAGCAGTTTTTTGAGTATCATTAAAACTCCCCCAAATAGTATCTTTTTGCTTCTATGGTGTAATTTTACACTATATCATCCATTTTGTCAATACTAATGCAAAATTTTCTCTAAACTTTCACATAACTCTTTTTGCTGTCACAAATGCTTATATCGATTTTTGTGCATAAATACGTCTGTATGCGATAGCATCTTTCGGACACTCATTTTCAAACAAATGTTCCACGTGGAACATTTGTTTTGTCGACATATACTTACATACAAAAAAGCGGTCACATGATTTCGCACACCCGCGAAATATGTGACCGCCCGCTTATATTATTTAATTTGAAATTTGATCTTGTGTATTATGTACCCCGTATTTCTTAACGCAGTACAAGTTAAGGTTGCGGATACTGACCTGTCTTTCCTGTTGCAGGATCCTCTGTCTTAACAAAGAAATCTGTCACTAAATGAGAATGGCTGTAATAATCAGATGGCATCTTGCTCACATATACGATCATACCCTCATAATTGAATTTCAACTTATCGTTGATAAGCTTGTCACAGCCGGTGAGAGATGCTTTCATGTCTATCTTCAGACCATCCTTTGAGGCAGCCTGAAAATCGTCGCTTTCAAGTAGGCTCTGATAATCGAGACCTTCAGCTTTCAGATAATCCTCCACACAGTTATGTACATCACTAGCCGCTAAATCAAGATTAGATTCGCTGTAATTCGTGTTGTATAAAGGTGCATCCAGATCAAGTTTGCCCCATTCAGCAGTGCCGTCTGTCCAGCGCGGATACTGACCTACTTTTCCCGTCCTGTTATCCTTTACCTGAACAAAGTAAGTATCCTTGCCGTCAATTTCCGTCCTGCCAACGTAAACGCTTATATTGCCGCGTGAAAACATCGATGCTAAGGCATTTATCTTCCTGTCGGTTTCAGATCTGTATTTATAGTTGAATCCCGTCTTCATGCCGTCCTTGGAATTTAAATTCGCAAATACCCCGTTTTTGAAACACTCATCGAATGAGACACCCTTGGCTTTGTAATCATTGAGAATTTGGTCAATACCATTATAGCAGGCAAATGCAGTTTTGTTCAGGTCTTTGACAGAGTTTGATTTGTCAAGATCCGAGTAGACTGTTATCCCCTCGGGAATATTGGAACTATTGCCGGGATCCGTCATGGTAAAGCTGAACGATACACATTCATTCGGTGCAACAGAACCATTAGTGCCGTCGTCCTTGATTATGCGGAACATCCAATAGTCGGGACTGAATAGCTTGCCGTTCTTCACGCTTTCTATATCGCCATAGTTTACAAACCTTACAGCCCAGTTGTTTATTTTCTTCTTGGTGGTGTTTTTAAGTGTTACCTTAACGGTGCTTTTGCCATCCTTAACGGAAACTACCTCGTACTTAGCCAGATATCCTGTGCCCTTGTAAGCCTTTGAATCGCCCGCTTTAAGTTCAGCCGATGCGGTGAGTGAAAGTCCGCAGGCAAGTGCCAGTGCAGTTGCACCTGACATTATCTTCTTGATAATATTCATTTTTAACCCTCCTGTATTATGTGAGCAGTATCGTTCTGTTCTCACGCATATGATTATATCACAGCTCATATTTTCTGTCAATAATATTTGGTAAAAACCTTGTTTAGTTCTTTTGCCGGGAAATTTATTGTACAATTACTTCGTTTACAGCATCTTCTTCAGATACATTCCCGTATAGCTCTCCTCACAAGCCGCTATCTCCTCGGGTGTGCCTGTGCATACTACCATACCGCCCTTGTCGCCGCCCTCGGGACCAAGGTCAATAATGTGGTCAGCCGTCTTTATCACATCGAGATTATGCTCTATCACAAGCACAGTATTTCCTGCATCGGCAAGCCTTTGCAGAACTTCTATCAGCTTGTGAACGTCCGCTGTATGCAGACCTGTTGTCGGCTCATCGAGGATATATATGGTGCGTCCTGTTGCACGCTTTGCAAGCTCAGTCGCAAGTTTAACACGCTGTGCTTCACCGCCCGAAAGCGTTGTCGCAGGCTGACCTATCTTGACATATCCCAGACCAACCTCGTAAAGGGTCTGCAATTTGCGCTGTATTTTCGGCATATTCGTGAAGAACTGCACGCCTTCCTCCACTGTCATTTCCAGTACATCGTATATACTCTTACCCTTGTATTTTACTTCCAGAGTTTCGCGGTTATATCGCTTTCCTCCGCAGACCTCACAGGGCACGTACACATCGGGCAGGAAGTGCATCTCAATTTTGATTATGCCGTCGCCCTCGCAGGCTTCGCATCGTCCGCCCTTTACGTTGAAAGAAAATCTTCCCGAATTGTAGCCTTTCATCTTAGCGTCCTGTGTCTGGGCGAAAAGCTCACGGATATCGGTAAAAACGCCTGTATAGGTCGCGGGGTTCGATCTCGGTGTTCTGCCTATTGGGGACTGGTCGATATTTATTACTTTATCGAGATGGGATACGCCCTCCATTTTATCGAACTCTCCCGCCCTGACTTTCGCGCGGTTAAGTTTTGCAGACAGGTATTTGTTGATGATCTCGTTCACCAGCGAACTCTTTCCGCTGCCCGATACACCCGTAACACAGGTGAAAGTTCCCAGCGGTATCTTAACGTCTATATTTTTCAGATTGTTCTGCCTTGCGCCCTTTACCGTCAGGAATTTACCGTTGCCCTTGCGCCTTTCTGTCGGTACGGGTATCTTTCTTCTTCCGCTGAGGTACTGCCCTGTTATCGAGCGTTCACTGGCTTTGATATCTTCCACCGTACCCTGCGCCACGACTTCACCGCCGTGTATGCCCGCTCCCGGACCTATATCGACTATATGGTCAGCGGAATACATGGTATCCTCGTCATGCTCGACCACTATCAGAGTGTTGCCAAGGTCGCGCAGACGTTTCAGCGTAGCTATCAGCTTATCGTTGTCCCTCTGGTGCAGACCTATGGATGGTTCATCAAGGATATAAAGCACTCCCACCAATGATGAACCTATCTGCGTAGCAAGCCTTATTCTCTGGCTCTCGCCGCCCGAAAGCGTACCCGCAGAACGGGACAGTGTCAGGTATTCAAGACCCACGCTGGCAAGGAATCCCAGTCT
>Ga0256405_10004862_pt1 | contig 24323 bp, 17 predicted proteins | sample RumenRJG_02DNA_FD_189096 | JGI IMG/M metagenome (GOLD analysis project Ga0256405, IMG submission 189096) | Bovine rumen microbial communities from Lethbridge, Alberta, Canada - RJG_02 | ecosystem: Host-associated > Mammals > Digestive system > Stomach > Rumen | place: Canada: Alberta... | reverse complement strand
TTTCTCCATCAACGCCTCACAAAACAACACGTGGGAGAAAATCAAAGAATAGTTTTCATTATCTTTGCAGGAGATAAACGAAATAAAAGATTATGCTAACTCAACTATACATCCGACATTTCACGCTTATCAATGAACTTGACATCCGGTTCAACCGCGGATTCTCGGTCATTACAGGAGAGACTGGTGCAGGAAAAAGCATCATTCTCGGAGCTATCGGACTGCTACTCGGACAGCGTGCCGACACGAAAAGCATTAAAGCGGGAGAAGACCGGTGCACGATTGAGGCACATTTTGACATCAGTAGATACAACCTGAGACCTTTCTTCGAAGAGAACGATATCGACTACGACGAGAACGATTGCATTTTGCGGCGCGAACTGACAGCGGCAGGAAAAAGCCGCTCGTTCATCAACGACACCCCTGTACAGCTCTCGCTAATGCGCGAACTGGGCGACAAACTGGTCGATATACACAGCCAGCACCAGAATCTGTTGCTCAACAAGGAGGATTTCCAACTGAGCGTGGTCGATGTGATGGCTGAAAACACACAACTCTTGGCTGACTACCAAACTTGCTTCAAAGAATATCAGAACGCCAAGCAGCATTTTGAACAGCTCAAGGAGGAAATAGAAAAAGGAAGGGAAAACGAGGAACTGCTTCGCTTCCAGCAACAAGAACTGAACAACGCCGCCCTGATTGACGGCGAACAGGAAGAATTGGAACAGACGAGCAGGATGATGACCCACGCCGAAGAAATCAAAAAAAGACTTTTCTTCGCCGAAGACGTGCTGAACGGAGAGCGCAATCTGATTAACGACCTGAAGCAAGTGTCCAAAAACCTTGCGGAAATCATTGAGCCCTATCCCGAAATTTCTCCTGCCATCAAGCGCCTTGACAGTTGCTATATTGAACTGAAAGACCTTGCTGAGGATATTGCTGACAAGGCAGAGAGCATCGATTTCGATGGAGAACGACTCAGACTGACTGACGACAGACTCAGCACCATATACAGCTTACAGCAGAAATATCATGCCGCCTCCGTCCGAGAACTGATTGATATCAAGGGATCTTTGGAGGAACAGTTGAACCACATAGACCATAGCGACGAGACGTTGCGCGAAGCGGAACAACAGATGCTTTCCTTACATGAGCAATGTAAGCAGAAAGGCGATGCCCTCTCCATCTCACGCAAGAAGGCTGCACGAAAGATTGAGGAAGAGATGGGCAAACGACTCATCCCACTTGGCATCCCGAACGTACGTTTCCAAATCACGCTCGAGGAAAAGCAACTGAGTGCGAATGGCATTGACAAAGTGGCGTTTATGTTCAGCGCCAACAAGAATGCACCTCTGCAACCAGTCTCACAAGTTGCATCCGGTGGAGAAATTGCCCGCGTCATGCTCTCACTGAAAGCCATGATTAGCGGGGCTGTCAAACTGCCTACGATTATTTTTGACGAGATTGACACTGGTGTGAGCGGTGCCATTGCAGAGAAGATGGCGCGCATTATGCAGGAGATGGGAATGAACGACCGGCAAGTCATCAGCATCACTCACCTGCCACAGATTGCAGCAATGGGCACAACCCACTACAAAGTGTTCAAGGAAGACACAAAAGACGAGACCATCAGCAACATGCTGCAACTCTCAGCAGAAGAGCGCGTCAGCGAAATAGCCCAGATGCTCAGCGGAAGCGACATCACCCAGGAAGCCATCAACAATGCAAGATCATTGCTCAAACAGGCTTCCTCCACACAATAGACCTTCTCTTGGAACTCCCTCTATACCAGTTCACAGATACCGCTGGGCACTTTCCGCTTCAGCACATTGAGCTGAAAGTCTGCACCGACGATAATACCATGACTACGCAAGACCTGTTCTACCGTCTTGCGCGCCAGTTCTGGATGATTGTTTTCCTCGCTCAAATGACAAAGCCACACATGGCGGAGCGCAGGAGTAGCCGCACTGACGAGCGCCTCTCCACAACATTTATTGCTCAGATGACCGGACGGTCCCTCTATCCTTACCTTCAGATGGGGAGGGTAATTTCCCGTCCGCAACATCTCTTCGTCATAATTTGCCTCCAGAATCAGATAGTTTGCTGTTGATATATACTGCAACATCTCATCCGTCACATGTCCGACATCGGTCATCAGGCAAAAAACAATCCCCTCACATTCAATCTGATAACCGACATTCTCCGAACTATCGTGTGGCACGTCAAAAGACGTAACCTTGAAGTCGCCGAGCTGCACCGTCTCCCCCTTCTCTATATAGCGCACATATTCCGGCTGTATATTGCGATGGATGCAATAGTTTCCCGTGATGCCCTTATGCACTTTCTCCGTCGCATAGACTGGAAGATGATAGTCGCCGCTGATGCTGCCGACCGATTTAATGTGGTCAGCATGGTCATGCGTGATAAGTACGTGATGGATATTATGGAGCGAAAGCCCGTACTCCTGAAAGCGTTTCTTCAGGCTACGCATCCCCACCCCGATGTCTATTAAGAGTCCGTCCTTCTCCGTGAAAAGATAGTAGCAATTGCCGCTGCTTCCACTTCCAAACGATATAAATTTCAGCATTTGTGACAAATTTTGTGCAAAAGTAGCAAAAAGATTGGATATAATTCGTACCTTTGACGTGATTTAATACTTCGAACATGAAAAATTCCCTAATATGCTTCATGCTTGTGCTCTTTGCCGGCTGCACTCAGGAGAAGAGCAGCAAACAGTTGTTGGAAGAGCGTGCCGACAGTTTTTCCACAGCCTTTTTCAACTATCAGTTCAAAGAGGCAATAAAACATGTGGATGAGGAGTCTGAAAAATGGCTTCAATATGTTGCCACCAATGTCACGCAAGAGGATGTGGATATCCTTCAGTCACAAGAGGAAGGGGCATCTGTCAGTGTGGATGACATCATGTTTGTCGATCCGCAGGAGACCAATGCCGATATCCGCATCACCGTCCATAACTTTCTATGGCACGACAGCATCGGAAAGCCCGGACGAATCATCGACGAAGCGCAATTCATGTTGAAAGCATATCAGGAAGGAAGCGACTGGCGCATCAGAATGGAAGGCCTACCGCAAAGTGGAAAGTGAAGTCGCGACTCCATTTCGGATGTAAGAACGGATAGTGCTCGCGAGAATTCTCATACGCAGGATTTATCGCCTTCATACCCGCATCGAAACGCAGGATGAAATAGTCAAAGTTCAACCGCAATCCCAATCCGTATGACACAGCTATCTGTTTATAGAACTTGTCGAAGCGAAATTCTCCGCCTGGTTGCTCATCGTATTTCCGTATGGTCCAGATGTTACCCGCATCAATAAACAACGCCCCGTTGATTTTCCAGAACAGGAAAGTACGGTATTCCACGTTCAAATCCAGTTTGATGTCGCCCGTCTGATTGATAAAATCTATTCCTCCGTTGGTACCGCGGTATGTTCCCGGTCCCAATCGCCTTACTCCCCAGCCACGGACAGAGTTGGCACCGCCTGAGAAGTAACGCTTCTCAAAAGGCAGAATCTTACTGTTACCGTAAGGATATGCCACACCTATACCTCCATGCAGGACGAGTGAATTGTGGGTATCGAACTGAAACACGCGGGTATAATCGAAATCGACTTTCACATATTGCGCATAAGCTATATTAAATAATGTGTACTGCCCGTCGGTGTTCTTTTTGAAGGAGAACAGGTTTGAAGACAGGTTCAGCAGGTTGCCTGCCGTTTCGAAATTGGCTTTCAAGGCGCGTACGCCATTATTGTAGGACAAGCCGAAACCTATCTTCATGATGAACAGGTCCTCATAATTATAGCGCAATATGGCGTTCCTACTGCTCACGCTGTCCAGATACTCATGCTTGAATGTCTCGGAAATCCACGGCATATAGATATAGTTCATATCCAGCAGATCCAGCTTATAGGTCGTGTGATGATGGGGCTCTCCCCACCGATAGCGCCATCCGGCGGAAAAGACCCGTCGATGGAACTCTGGACGGTTCTGAAGATTGTAGCTGAGCGACACTTCCGATGTGGCATTGATATTACGGCGGAAGCTGCGAGAGAGGAAGGGAGCCACAAAACGCGGGAAGGTCAGCTTTGTTTCCAACCCATACTCTTCATAATCCTCATTTTTATAGCCTTCCAACCCGGTAATAGCCTCAAAGGCACCGCGCAGCTGCACACTCCACATCTCCGACCCCTTGAACAGGTTCCTGTCCTCGTAGGTCAACGAGACGGCAGCACCTAAATCTCCTGCCGTATTCGTCCCTTCCGGCTGGAATATGATTGACCGGCGTTTCCCCGTGCTCAGCTGTATCTGGCAGTCCAGCAGCGTCGTGTCAGGAAGTTCCGTAAACCTCACATTCGTATATCTGATGGCATTCAGACGGGAGAAATTGTTGTAGGTCTTTTGCAGGGCAGACGTGCTGAATGGTTTCCCCGACTCTATCGCCGTACTGTTCTCCAATACGCCTTTCCTGATTTTAAGTGCCTCACCGTCGGAACTCTGAAACGTCACGTTACGCACATGATAACGCGGATGAAGCGTCTCTTCTTCATCATCGTTGGCTTTGTATTTCAACAATCGCAGTGTCAGGTCTATCAACCGGCTGCCCCGCACGGTGTCGGCATCGAAATGGATGAAGTCTTTATGGAAGTGGTAATAGCCACGGTCCGACAGATAAGAGGTTATCCGCTGTCGCTCCTGGTCCAGGCGGTTCACGGTAAAGGGCACCCCAGCCTTCAACTCATAAGAGAAATCTTTCTCCGATGACAGCAGGGCTGCAATGCTGTCGTCCTGAATGTCGTAACTGACGCTATGGATGAAATAGGGTTCTCCCGGATGCAGCATATATACCGCCTTCAACTTCTTCCCTCTTACATGAGTACTCAGACTCACGCGGGAGTTCATATAACCCATGTTCTTCAACGCCGATGTCAGGATTTCGCAGGAGATGCGTGCCTGTGCCGAATCGAAAATCACGGGTTCTTCACCCAGGTTCTTGAGCGTGCGGTTAATCCATTTCAACGAGTCGCGCCCGGCGAGGGAATAGGTTCCCAACGGCACTTTGAACAGCGAGAACCAGCGCGAGTTGGCACGCTGACGCACATAAGGAAGCAATGCCGAAGCGTCAAATCCCTTCACGTCGGACTTGACTTCGACCTTCTCCAGCAGATATTCGTTCTCGGGAACAAACTTTGTTGACGAGCAGGAAGACACGAAAGCCATTACCAGCAGACAGCAACCGATAACCACTCCTAAGCGACAGCCTTTCTTCCTTATCATCTTATTTAGTTTTTATCAACACTAAGAATTCACCACATTGACGGGTTTTCCCTCGATGAATGCCTTCACGTTGGCGGTGGCGATATCCATCAGACGGACGCGTGCCTCGTAGGTTGCCCACGCCACATGCGGAGTGAGAAACGCATTGGGAGCCGAAAGCAAGGGATTGTCTGCCTCCGGCGGTTCCTGACACATGACGTCTGCACCGTAAGCGCCCAACTGTCCGCTGTGAAGTGCTTCCGCCACATCCTGCTCATTGACCAGCGGTCCCCTGCCGGTATTGATGAGGATGGCTCCCTGCTTCATTTTCGCAAGTGACTCCTTGTTGATTATCTCACGGGTGGAGTCTGTCAACGGACAATGGAGGGTCAGGATATCGCTGATACCTAAAAGACCTTCGAGCGTTGTCTTCTGTATGCCTTCCGGCAGTTCACTCGCATTTTTGCTCGTACAAGCGAACACGTCCATGCCGAACGCCCGTGCGACACACGCCACCCGACGACCGATATTGCCCAGCCCGACGATACCGATGGTTTTCCCTGCCAGTTCGGGGAGCGGCGTGTCCCAATAGCAGAAGTCCGGATTGCTGCTCCATCTGCCATGACTGTTCTGTTCCGCATAATGTCCCACCCGATTCATCACGTTCAGGATATGGGCGAAAGTCATCTGCACCACACTCTCCGTGCTGTAAGCCGGAATATTGGTCACGGCGATGCCTCGTTCGCGTGCGAACGCCGTGTCAACCACGTTATAGCCCGTAGCGAGCACACCGATATACTTGAGTTTCGGCAATGCTTGTATTTTACTTTTATCAAGCACCACCTTGTTTGTCAACACGATATCTGCTTCCTTTGCCCGTTCTGCGACATCTGCGGGGGCAGTTCTGTCATATACCGTCAGTTCACCCAGCGCGTTCATCGCATCCCACGAGAGGTCGCCTGGGTTCATTCCGTATCCGTCTAAAACTACGATTTTCATATTTCTTGTCCTTTTTTGTTATTCTTCTTTATATCGTTCCTTCCAGCATTTCAGCATCTGCTGGTAGAGTTTCTCTTCCGACGGCGAATGCTGTGCATGCCAGATGCGTGTTGTCTTCAGCTCATCGGGCATATACTGCTGCTCCACGAAATGTCCGTCATAGTCGTGTGCATACTTATAACCGTCGCTATAACCCAGTTTTTTCATCAACGATGTGGGCGCATTCCGCAAATGGAGGGGAACCGGCTGGTTGCCTGTTTCCTTGACAATGCCCAGCGCGGTGTCGATTCCGAGATAGGCGGAGTTGCTCTTCGGGCTGGCAGCCAGATAGACTACCGCCTCGGCGAGTGGTATCCTTCCTTCGGGCCAGCCTAATTTCATGACGGCATCGAAGGCTGCGTTGGCAAGCAGGAGGGCATTCGGGTTGGCAAGTCCGATGTCTTCCGCCGCACTAATCAGCAAACGCCGGGCGATGAACTGCGGGTCTTCCCCGCCCTCAATCATCCGTGCCATCCAATAGAGCGCCGCATCGGGGTCGCTGCCGCGAATGCTTTTGATGAAAGCAGAGATAATATCGTAGTGCATCTCGCCGTCTTTATCGTATGCCAGCGGATTCTGCTGCAATGCCTCCACGGTCATTTCGTCCGTTATGACGACATCTCCCTCGCCTGCCGACTCAACGACCAGCTCAAGTATATTCAGCAACTTGCGGGCATCGCCACCACTATAACGCAGCATGGCAGCGGTCTCTTTCAGCTCGATGTGGCGTTTCTTCAGTTCCACATCGGTCGATACCGCACGCTCCAGCAACGTCATGAGGTCTTCTTTCTCCAAAGACTTCAACACATACAGCTGGCAACGTGACAACAGCGGGCGGATCACCTCAAACGAAGGATTCTCCGTCGTGGCACCAATCAGCGTGACGACCCCTTTCTCCACCGCTCCGAGCAACGAGTCCTGCTGACTTTTGCTGAAACGGTGTATTTCGTCGATAAACAAGATGGGCGACGCCTGGTTGAAGAATCTGCCACTCTTTGCACGCTCTATCACGTCGCGCACGTCTTTCACGCCGCTCGTCACCGCACTGAGCGTATAGAACGGGGTCTCCAACTGATGGGCAATAATCTGGGCAAGCGTCGTCTTCCCCACTCCCGGAGGACCCCAAAGGATGAACGACGAGATGCGTCCTGCGTCTATCATCTTCCGCAAGACTGCCCCCTCGCCCACCAGATGTTGCTGCCCGATATACTCTTCGAGCGTGCGTGGACGCATTCGTTCTGCTAATGGTGCCGACATAGTTCTGCTATTGTCTCCTTTTGATATTCCTGCAAAGCTACAAAAAAAATCCAACCCGTGCAAAGGTTCTTTCAATTATTGCAGTCCTACGCTGAAAATAGTCCTTATAATGCGATTCCGGCATGCGCTCCTATTTGTCACTACAAAGCGTGAATAAAAAGTGAAAGTTCGACGAAAATGAACACAAAACCCACAACGTATAAACATACGGGAAAGGGCGTATAAATATGCGGTTGAACTTTCACATTCCAAAAGTTCAACTTTTGCGTCCTGAAAGTTCAACTTTCATCGCCTAAAAGTTCAACTTTTGCAAGCTAAAAGTTGAACTTTTGGAAAACACACCCTAACGCATTGATAAACAGACGTTTAAGAACGGGCATCCAAAATACTTGACTATGTATAAATATACAGCATCGGGAAATGGACGACGGACTGCTGGACACGACGAAAAATCCTCGGACTGACATTCGCAAGAGAAGCGTCTGCATCTGAAAAAAGAAATGAGCGGAGAGCTTGCTGATGCAGGCTTCCGCTCACAAAAAATTATGAAAAAAATAAATTATTAGTCCAATTTATGGATAATCAGTCCGCTGCGCAGTTTCGGCTCGAACCAAGTTGCCTTCGGCGGCATGATTTTTCCGCTGTCGGCGATGTCCATAATCTGTTGCATGCTGACCGGATAGAGTGCGAGTGCTGCACGCATCTCACCGCTATCCACACGGCGTTTCAGTTCCTCAAGTCCGCGCAGACCGCCAACAAAGTCGATGCGCTTGCTGGAGCGGAGGTCGCCAATCTGGAGAATCTCATCGAGGATGAGTCTTGAAGAGATATCCACATCGAGTACGCCGATGGGGTCGTTGTTGTCATAAGTTCCTTCTTTCGCTTCGAGGCGATACCAATGCTGGTCGAGATAGAGTGAGAACTCGTGCAACTTAGCGGGCTTGTAGATTCCCGTACCCATGTCTTCTACGGTGAAGTTCTTCTTCAGGGCTTCGATAAACTGCTCGCTGGTGAGTCCGTTCAGGTCTTTCACCACGCGGTTGTAGTCGAGAATGGTGAGTTGGCTCGCCTGGAAACATACTGCCATGAAGTAGTTGTACTCCTCGTCTCCCTTGTGGTTGGGGTTCTGCTTTGCTTTCTCTGCGCCGACGAGTGCTGCAGCAGCCGAGCGATGGTGTCCGTCGGCAATGTAGAGTGCGGGCATCTTGCGGAACTCTTCAGTCACGGTCTTGATGTCATTCTCGTCGGAGATAATCCAAAGTTTGTGCCCAAAGCCGTCGATAGGCGCAATGAAGTCGTATTCCGGTTCGGTGGCAGCATAGCGCATAATCAGGTCATTGAGCACCTTGTTGTCGGGATAAGCGAAGAACACCGGCTCGATGTTGGCATTGTTCACACGCACGTGCTTCATGCGGTCTTCCTCTTTGTCGCGACGGGTCAGCTCATGTTTCTTGATGACGCCTGTCATATAGTCGTCCACGTATGCGCCTACCACGAGTCCATACTGTGTCTTGCCGTTCATTGTCTGAGCGTAGATGTAATACTGCTCCTTGTCGTCCTGCTTCAACCAGCCTTTGTCCTGGAACATCTGGAAGTTCTCAGCTGCCTTTTCATAGACGCGCGGATCATACTCGCTCGTGCCCGGCTCGAAGTTGATTTCGGGTTTGATGATACGGTAGAGGCTCATCTCGTTGTCGCCAGCTTCGGCGCGTGCCTCTTCACTGTCGAGGACGTCGTAAGGACGGCTCTCGACCTTCTCCACTAACTCTTTCGGAGGGCGGATGCCCTTGAATGGTTTTACGATTGCCATAGTTTTATTTTAGGTTTAAGATTAAATTCCGACTGCAAAGATACTGCTTTTTTGAGAAGTAAAAAAGCAAAAGGCTAAAAAAGTATGGAAAGACTTCAAAGCAACCTTAAGGACCCTAAAGACCTTAAGGACATTAAAGTCCTTAGCACCATCGAGCCTGCGGCTATTTGCTCGTCAGTGCCAATCTCAAGCCGTAGATGATGTGCCGTTCCTTTGCAGGTGCCCGCATATTTATCAGCGCAAGGCTGTCTGTCAGTTCGGGTGTTAAAACCATGTGTTCTGCCTTGACGGAGAAGGTGCCGCCAAGCACCACCGCCGACTGATTTGCGCGGAGAATGCTTTCTTTCTCGAGTTTCTCCGTTTCAATGGGCTTGGGAGAGCGCCTTTCCTTCATGATTTCTTCTTTTGAAGGTCTCTTGGGTTTGATGCCCAGCCACCGTTTCACCTTATTGATGCCTCGAATCCATATCGACGGGATGGGTTCAGGATATTCCTTCACAGCCCACTCGCCCACGTTGCCCGACATATCGTAGAGTCCAAGTTCGTTGGCAGCAAGCAGTCCCACGTCATGAGTATGCAGGTCGCTGTTCTCTTCCGTCCATGCCACACTGTCCGCCTGATTGCTTCCGGCATAGGCGAAACCCTTGCCTTTCACTCCGCCGTGTGCTGCCCACATCCATTCGTCGCGGGTGGGCAGACGAAACTCCCTGCCGGTCATTTCGTTCAGCCGTTCCACAAAGTCGAGACAGTCTGCCAACGACACATTCTCCACTGGCAAACGCTTACCTTTCGTAAACGACGGATTGTTTCCCATCACTGCCTGCCACAACTCCTGCGTCACTTCATGGCGCGACAAGAGGAAAGAGCTGACAGGTTTAGTGCGTGTACGCGTCTTGCGCACCACACGCCCTGCCGAATCGCGGAGATAGACGAGGCGCACCATGCCCTCCTCATCGGGCTGCTGCTTGCGTGTTGCTGCAGAATCTATCACTGCAACCAGCTTCTTTTCCTTAAACACACCGCCCTCCACGAGCACCATGTCGCTCATCAGCGAATCCACCACGGCAACACCTGTCTCTTTCGGCTGACCGCCACAGCCCACCAATAGCCACAAAAGCATCGGGGCAGCAAACAGCATCTTACAATATTTCATTTCTCAATTCTGTTTTTTTACAACACCGCAAAGATAAAACTTTTTTATCAGACTGAAATGCAAAAAAGCGTGATTTGTTGCCGTATTCAGATATTTTTCTTACTTTTGCAGCATCTAACATTATTAATAATAGACTTACCATGAACAAACGCATATTTACAATCATCTGCCTGTTGGCTACATTCATCACGCTCCATGCACAGGAGTTTGAAACAGCTACGGAGGCTGTCAAGAACATGAAGGTGGGATGGAATTTGGGCAACACGTTTGATTCGCACAAGATTGGTGTGACAGGAGTGACAGAAACAGAAACCCTGCGCGAGCCCATCACGAAGCCTGAGCTGATGGAGATGATGAAAATGGCAGGCTTCAATGCCATCCGCGTTCCCGTGACCTGGTATCCGCATCTCGATGCTTCCGGCAACATCGACCCAGCATGGATGAATCGCATACAAGAGGTGGTGGACTATGTCATCAATCAAGGAATGTATTGCATCATCAACGTGCATCATGATACGGGACATAAAAAAAATGAAAATGACGGAAATAAAGGATGGCTCAGGGCTAAACGAGAAAATTATTTGAAAAACAAAGAGCTCTTTGAGATAATATGGCAACAGATAGCGACAGAGTTCAAGGATTATAATCACCTGCTGCTTTTCGAAGGCTACAACGAAATGCTCGACACGTTAGGTTCATTTAATTATGCATCATATGAAACTGACAAACGGATAGATATCACAAATGAACAAGGAGATGTTGTAGCACAAATCCCGTATGACGCAGACGTAGCCCAATCGGCTTATGATGCCGTAAACGCTTATGCGAAAAGTTTTGTTGAGACGGTAAGGGCTACCGGAGGAAACAATGCTCATCGAAACCTGATTGTCAGCACTTATGCTGCAGCCGACGCACGCAGCCAAGGTACTTATAACAAAGAGCCGTTTGTTAAGATGCAGAAACCGGAGGACAGCAATCATATCGCTTTTGAAATCCACACATACCCTCCCATTGTCGATGACACACTCCGCTCTATGGAGTATATTGCAAGACAAATTGACTACATGGTTTCAAACATTGATACGTTTTTTGTACAAAGATATAACGCTCCTGTCATTATCGGTGAATGGGGAACTTCAAACGTGGATGCCGGCTCGGGAAAAACCGACTACGATTTACACCGAGAGCACATGTTCAATTTCGTGGACTACTTTGTCCAGAAGATGAAAGAGAATGACATTGCCACATTCTACTGGATGGGACTTTCCGACAAGACAAACCGCAGTCTGCCGGCATTCAACCAAGCCGACCTCGCGGAAAGAATCCTCAAAGCTTATTATGGCGAGGATTATGAACCTAACCTGATTTCACAAAATGATTATCATAAAGAATATCAAGTTAATTTCGCAAAACAATATGCAGAAATCAATTTAGCAGAAGATGCTAATGGACTTGAGACTAACTACAAGGCGATTAGATTGGTTTTGGCGGAAGCTCCTGCCAGCAATAAAGAATTACGAATAAGAGCTATAAAGCCAGATAACACACATGGTGATTACAATTATGTCAGATCTACTGATGAGATATTGAACTTCAGTACGGTTTCACAATCTCCTATCAATAAAATCAATCTAAAATGGAGAAGTGATGGTAGCTTAACGATAAATATCAAACACGTTTATCTCATTAAACATGATGGTTCAACAGCTGAAGTTGTTCCAAAAACTATTAGCGGAGGTAATTCCACAATTCAAGCAACTACCAACTCTATCCCCAACTACATCAAAGCGAAAATCTCTGACCTAAAATATTCTACCCTTTATTATGGGGATAAGAATTTGGTCGTTCCGCCATACGTAACGGCTACGGCATATTCGGTGGATGGAAAGAAGTTGCAGGTTGTAAAGACCTATGAAAGTAAGGATGTGATTCCCGCAGGAACAGGTGTGGTACTTACAAGCGAAAATGGAAACACCTACAAGTTCAGTATATCTGACGAAATTGGTGAACCAGCAACGGGCAATATGTTGCGCGGTTCGGACGAAGCACAAACGACAACTGGTGGCGACCGCTACTACATGCTATCGCTGAACGCTGCCAGCGACCCAACGTCTGTCGGGTTCTACTACGCACGTGCCAACGGTGCCGCCTTCACGAACGGTGCCCACAAGGCTTATCTGGCACTGCCTGCCGCACAGGCAAAAGCATTCAGCTACCTGTTCAACGAGACGAATGGCATCAGCACCATTCCGAACGACAAGACTGAAACTGCGAATGGCTTCTGGTACACCATCGACGGCAAACGCCTCAACGGACAGCCTACCAAGAAAGGTGTCTATATCGTTGATGGCAAAAAGGTCGTGATTCGTTAAGCATATTGAAAAATAAGTAACAAAAAAAGCAAGATGCCATTTCGCACCTTGCTTTTTTCGTTGATATTATTTGACGTGAATTATTTGTTCACCTGGAACTTCGTATCACCTGTAGCGAAGTAAGCGTTGATCTGCTTAGCAGCAGCAATACCTGCATTGATATTTGCCTCTGCAGTCTGAGCACCCATCTTCTTCGGTGTTGCGAAGTAGCGTCCTTCGAACTTAGCGAAGTCTGCATCAGCATCGGGCTTGATGTCGGTAACGAACTTCAGGTCCTCACGCTCAGTCATCAGTTTCACGAGTTCAGGCTCGTTGATAACCTCTTTACGGGCTGTGTTCACGAGCACGCCACCCTTCTTCATCTTGTTCACGAGGGCGTAGTTGATGCTCTCTTTTGTCTCTGCCGTAGCGGGAATATGGAGAGAAACCACGTCGCACTGCTCGAAGAGCGCATCCTGATTGGCAACAGCGTGTACACCTGCAGCCTCAATCACGTCGGCTGGGCAATATGCGTCGTAAGCATATACGTCCATACCGAAGCCTTTGGCGATGCGTGCCACGTTACGGCCAACGTTACCGAAAGCGAGAATACCGAGTTTCTTACCCATCAACTCAGTACCTGCCTTGCCGTTGAACATATTGCGAACTGCATAGACCATCATACCGAAAACGAGTTCGGCAACAGCGTTGGAGTTCTGACCCGGTGTGTTCTCTGCCACCACATTGTGGGCTGTAGCTGCTGCGAGGTCGATGTTATCGAAACCTGCACCGGCACGAACCACCACTTTCAGTTCTTTTGCTGCGTCCAACACTTCTGCGTCCACCTTATCCGAACGGATAATCATGGCGTTCACGTCTTTCACGGCGTCAAGGAGCTGAGCCTTTTCCGTGTACTTCTCCAGCAGAACGAGTTCGTGTCCTGCACCTTCAATTTCTTTTCTGATGCCGTCGATAGCTACTGCTGCAAACGGCTTTTCAGTTGCAACTAATACTTTCATTGTCCTTTTATTTAAATATAATAATGTGAATTATCACGTGTTTTTCGACTGCAAAGATACAGTTTTTTTGAATAGTAAAGAAGTAAAAGCCTAAAAAAATCCCTATTCCCCTAAAAGTCTTTAAGGTCCTTAAAATCCCGAAAGACTTTAAAGACCTTAAAAACAGAAGACACCTTCCCTGTTCTACTGATCAGGAATGCTCCTTACTTCATATTCTCAGCTGACAACGACGCAGAAGGTATTCCCATCAATACGGATGTCACGACTGAAGTTGCGCAGGATGGTCGTCGCAATCTTGTTTCCATCGCGGTCAAGCACAGCAGGGTCAATCGTTTGCGGACTGTTGACGGTGAACTGCAACGTATCGTCTTGCTCCGTATATGCTAAGGTGAGACGCATACCCGGGGCTGTACCGAGGATGGCGAGCGACTCATCAACAACATGAAGCACGCTGTTAATCTGCTGACTTGACAGGTTGTAGTGCTGACAGAACTGCTCCATCTGTGCAATCATGGCATACCAGTCAAAATGCTCTGTCTCGATGACAAATGTCGTCTCGCGTATCTGATGTATGAACTGACGGGTAAGCTCGCGCTGCGGATTATCGAAGAGTTGGTCAGGAGTACCGTCCTCATAGACAACACCTTCGGCGAAGAACAGCACGCGACTGCTCACCTGACGTGCAAAGCGCATTTCATGGGTCACCACAATCATTGTCATGCCTTGCTGTGCCAGTCGCGTCATCACACCTAAGACTTCGCTTACCATTGCCGGGTCGAGGGCGGAAGTGGGTTCATCGAAGAGCAATATCTCGGGCTCCATTGCCAAGGCCCGGGCGATAGCCACGCGTTGTTTCTGACCACCGGAAAGCTGGTCTGGCATAGCATTGATGCGTTCGGACAGCCCCACCATTTCGAGCAACTGTCTGGCTTTTTGCTCTGCCTCCTCCCTACTCTTACCAAGCAGTTGCACGGGTGCGAGGCATACATTGTCGAGTACCGACATGCCGTTGAACAGGTTGAACGACTGGAACACCATGCCCATTTTGCGACGAAGCATGGGTACGTCTGCATCAGGCGACAAGATGTCCTGTCCGTCAATGAGAATACTGCCGCTTGTTGGCTGTTCCAACAGGTTCAGACAGCGCAGGAAAGTACTCTTGCCCGTACCCGAAGGACCGATGACAGAGATGACCTCACCGCGGTGCACATCAAGGTTGATGTCACGCAATACGTCAATCGCGCCGTAGCTCTTCTTCATGTGTGAGATACTGATGAGAGCGGCATCCGTCTCCTGCCCTTCCACAAGGGACGGAGTTTCGGGATGTAAAGGATGGCGCTTGCGGCGAAGCATGAACCAAGCACAGCCACCTCCTAATATCACGAGGATAGGAATAATCCACCACCACTTGCCGCTCCCCTTCTCCACGGGAAGAGACTGGGACTGATTCGTGAGGATTCCCATTTCGCCTTTACGGACAAGGAACATAATGTGCGACTCGATGTAACCATCAGAGAAGAGCACCTGTTTCTGCCGTTCCTCAGTGATACTGATTGCTCCCATTGCCATGTCAGCCTTGCCTGTCTGCACGGCAGGTATCTGCGCAGCGAAGTCCGTCGTCAGATACTCCAGCTTCCAGTTGCGCCGGTTCGCCCATTCCGTCAGAATATCAATCTCCAGTCCCGACTGTTTTCCAGAGTTGATGAAGTTGAACGGAGGCATTGCCGGATAGCTTGCAACACGCAGCGTACGCCCTGTTCCCTGCTGCTGAGGTATCTCCATTGCCGACGGGTCGGTGGCATTGCGCCAGCGGTCGTAGATTTTCTCGTAGGTTCCGTCACGACGGATGTCAGCTATGAAACTATTGAAATCCTGCTGTAACTCGGTATTTCCCAAACGGAAGCAGGCACCTATGGGGCTAGGCGGCAGACCGGCATTCACCGTATCTACCTTCGCAGCCAACTCCTTATTGAATATCACCGAAAGATTTTCTTCAGTTGCCACATCAATCTTCCCACTTTCAAGGGCAGCCAACACATCGGCTACTGAAGTCAGGCGCAGAATCTCGGCATCAGATGCAAACTTTGTGACAGCCATGTCTTGAACACTTCCAATCACAACACCGACACGCTTGCCTGCAAGTGCTTTAAACACTGGCGGGGCGGACGATGTGTCGCCAGTTTTTGCGACTGCATTTGCCTCTGCGCCATTCAGTACCCCTGGCAAGAATCCCACTGCCCCAGACAAGAGCAGTAGCACTGCCGCTACGACGGCTTTCGCTCGCTGCCGCTGAACCAGTGCCGTCAACAGCAATCCGATGAGCCACGCCATGAGGAAATAGATGATAGCAGTCACGATGAGGGGGAAGAAAGCATCGAACGTACGCGAGCGTATCAGGTCGGAGGCTCGCGTCATGTCTGCCACGGCTATGTAACCAACGATACTCGTACCTTTCAGCAGGCTCACAACCTCGCCCTGATAGACGGGCATTACAGCCTTGATGACCTGCGGCAGAATGATGCGGAAGAACGTCTGCCGTTGCGTGTAGCCTAAGGCCAAGCCTGCCTCGGTCTGACCGCGGTCGATTCCCTCGATACTGGTGCGCAGCATCTCACTGACATAGGCTGCCATATTCATGGCAAAAGTGACGATTGCCACCACAATGCCCGTTGCGTTCAGCGGTGCCATCACCACATAGAACATCAGCATGAGCAGCACCAATACGGGTGTGCCGCGCATCAGGTCAATATACACTTTGGCGATGCGCTGCAACCAGGCATGACGGCTCATACGCATCCAACACACCAGACCGCCGAGCAGCGTGCCTAAAATCATGGCGCATAGTGTGATGAGGAGTGTTACCTGCAGACCGTCGAGTATCATTTTGTAACGGTCTTCCACGATGAGGTTGTTCTTGAAACTCTCAGTTACGCCGTTCACCAGACTCGCACAGCCCGTTAGCGTAGAACTGCCGCAGAGTAATAGGATGGCGGCGAGCATCCATTGCATTTTTCTTTTCATTTGTCTAATGGGATTTCCGGGTGTTGCACAGCCAAAGGCATGTCTTTTTGCGAAAGATAGAACATGTAAAGGATAACAGGTTTAGAGCCACGGTTTTCTCCATGATGGATGGTATTTACCATCTCAACAACGGGTTCACCCTCGTGCACCACTTTCTCCTTGCCGTCCTGTCCGATAATGGTCAGTTCGCCCTGTACCACCACGCCGTAGTTCATCACAGGGTGGTGGTGCCACCCCAGTTTCTGTCCTGCCGGAAATACATATTTCACAGCCACCAGTTCGGGACGCCCCTGAAAATAGTCGGGCAGTTCTACACCGTCCCAGCTCTGGCTGGTACGAATCAATTCGGTGGTTTCCACTTGTTGCGGCTGTTCCTGCTTGCAGGAGCTTACAATATCGGGGCTACAGGTATGGGCAGCGGCGGGCATCTTTTTTTTCATCTTCTATATTAGTTTTTGTTTATATCCGATTACAAAGATACAGCTTTTTTTTGAATGGCAAAGAAGTAAAAGCCTAAAAAATCCCTAAAGTCCTAAAAACGAAAAAGCTCCTGATTTTCGGTCAGGAGCTTCTTCGATGATAATTATGCTTTTACGAGCATCGTTCCAGTCTTTCCTTGCAGTGCCTCACGTGCTTTTTCGAGTGAGGTGATGAGTGCGCGACCGCCTTCTGTGTTCTCCACAAAACTGATGCACGACTCCACCTTCGGAAGCATTGAGCCTGGTGCGAAGTGTCCTTCAGTGATATACTGACGTGCTTCTGCGACCGTCATTTGGTCGAGATTTTTCTGGTCGGGCTTGTTGAAGTTGATTGCCACCTTCTCCACTGCCGTCAGAATCACGAGCATATCAGCCTTCAGATCGAGTGCCAGCTTGGCGCTTGCACGGTCTTTGTCGATTACGGCTGCCACACCTTCGTAGTCACCGCATCCCTTCTCTACAACGGGAATACCGCCACCACCGACTGTGATGATGACGCTGTGCATATCAACCAACTGCTCCACAACGGGCAGCTCGACTATCTTCGTAGGAATCGGTGAAGGTACTACGCGACGATAACCGCGACCGGCATCCTCCACGAAGGTATAGCCTGTCTCTGCTGCGATGCGCTCTGCATCTTCTTTGGAATAGAACATGCCGACGGGCTTGGTGGGATTCTGGAATGCGGCGTCGTTCTCGTCAACCACCACCTGTGTGACGATGGCTGCACAAGGTTTGTTGATGCCTCTCACGGCGAGTTCTCTCTGAACTGCTTGCTGCAGATGATAGCCGATGTATCCCTGCGTCATGGCACCACACTCGGGGAAAGGCATGGCTGGTGTCTTACCGTCGTTGTTGTGAGCGTACTCAAAAGCGAGGTTCACCATACCCACCTGCGGGCCGTTGCCATGTCCGATAACCACATCGTAGCCTTCCTCAACGAGATCGACGATGGTCGATGCTGTATTCTTAACGAGTTCCAATTGCTCTTTCGGGTTATTACCGAGTGCGTTTCCACCAAGAGCTATTACAAGACGTTTGCTCATAATTGTCTTTCTTAATTTGATGTCCTTAAAAAAGTGAGAAATTGAACTCCCCCTCTAAACGGGTAGAGAGAGGGAGCCCGGATATTTCATTTAACAAATAGTCTTTTTCTACTGACTTACAATTATTTCAGCGTTGCGTACATCACAGCCTTGATAGTGTGCATGCGGTTCTCAGCCTCATCAAATACCTTAGACTGCTTGCTACGGAACACCTTGTCTGTTACTTCCATTTCCTTCAGACCGAACTTCTTGTAGATGTCCTTACCGATAGTTGTCTCCAGGTCGTGGAATGAAGGCAGACAGTGCAGGAAGATAGCGTTAGGATTAGCATTCTTCATTACTGCATCGTTCACCTGATAAGGTTTGAGCAGTTTGATGCGCTTTGCCCAGATATCATCGGGCTCACCCATTGATACCCAAATGTCTGTATAGATTACGTCAGCATTTTTGGTACCCTTCTTCACGTCGTCGGTCAGTGTGATGGTGCAACCGTTCTCTTTTGCAATCTTCTTGCAAGTTTCAACGAGTTTCTTCTCAGGCATATTTGCCTTCGGACCGCAAGCTACGAAGTTGATACCGAGCTTGGCAGAAACAACCATCAGCGAGTTAGCCACGTTGTTGCGGGCATCGCCCATGAACACCAATGTCAGGCCTTTATAGTAACCGAAGTTCTCCTGGATGGTCAGCACGTCAGCCAACATCTGTGTCGGGTGGAAGTCGGTGGTCAGACCGTTCCATACGGGAACACCTGCATACTTAGCGAGGTCTTCCACAATCTGCTGGTCGAAACCGCGATATTCGATACCGTCATACATACGACCGAGTACCTTTGCTGTATCTTCCAAAGACTCTTTCTTACCCATCTGAGATGATCCTGGATCAAGATAAGTAACGCCCATACCCAAGTCATTACCTGCTACTTCGAAAGAGCAGCGTGTGCGGGTTGAGGTCTTTTCGAACAACAGAACGATGTTCTTACCCTGCAGATATTTGTGCGGGGTGTTGGTACGTTTCAGATTTTTAAAATCTTTAGAGAGCTCCAAGAGATACTGAATCTCTTCGGTGGTGAAGTCCAATAATTTCAAGAAACTTCTACCTGATAAACTTCTTGGCATAATTTTTTAATTGTTTTTAAATTGATGAATATTATAAAATTGTCTGTTATCGAAACAAAGATGCTCCCTCCCCTTGGCGGAGAGGGAACATTTCTCGTATCTATGTCGGCTTATGCCATCTCCTCGAAAGTCTTCTTGATGATAGCGACAGCCTTCTTGATTTCTGCCTCAGTGATGCAGAGTGGCGGTGCGAAACGGATGATGTCATCGTGGGTCGGCTTAGCCAACAGACCGTTGTCGCGCATCTTCAGACAGATGTCCCAAGCCGTCTTCTTGCCGATAGGCTTCGTCACGATGGCGTTGAGCAGACCGCGACCGCGAACCTGAACGATGAACGGAGACTTGATTTTCTTAACCTCTGCACGGAACAGCTTACCCATCTTCTCAGCATTCTGAACGAGTTTCTCTTCCTTCACCACTTGCAAAGCAGCCATAGCCACCTTTGCTGCCAATGGGAATCCACCGAAAGTAGATCCGTGCTCACCTGGCTTGATGTTCAGCATGATGTCGTCGTCTGCCAGACAAGCAGAAACAGGAAGTACACCACCACCGAGCGCCTTACCAAGAATCACGATGTCGGGACGGATGCCGTCGTGCTGGCTGCACAACATCTTACCTGTACGAGCGATACCTGTCTGTACCTCGTCGGCAATGAACAACACCTTGTGTTTCTTACACAGATCGTAGCACTTCTTCAGATAACCATCATCTGGAACGAACACACCAGCTTCACCTTGGATAGGTTCTGCGATGAATGCACAAACTTCCTTACCATGTTTTATGAGCGCCTTCTCAAGAGCCTTCGGGTCATTGTAAGGAATACGGATGAAACCAGGAGTCAGCGGTCCGTATTTATCGAAAGAACTTGGATCATCACTCATGGTGATGACAGTCACTGTACGTCCGTGGAAGTTACCACCACAGCAGATAATCTTCACTTTATCATTTGCAATCTTTTTCTTCTCGACACCCCAACGGCGAGCCAGCTTCAGCGCTGTCTCAACACCTTCAGCACCGGTATTCATTGGCAATACGCGGTCGTAACCGAAGAAATCGTGCATGAATTTCTCATACTCACAAAGAGCATCGCTGTAGAATGCGCGTGAGGTCAGACACAATACATTAGCCTGGTCTTTCAATGCCTTCACGATTTTCGGATGGCAGTGACCTTGGTTAACTGCAGAATAAGAAGAAAGGAAGTCGAAGTATTTCTTACCTTCTACATCCCATACATAGATTCCCTTACCTTTGTGGAGAACGACTGGAAGTGGATGATAGTTGTGTGCACCATACTTCTCTTCCATGTCCATAAGTTTCTGACTTTCTGTCTTCACACTTTTAGCCTTCGGTGTGCATTTCTTTGCACATGCTTTCTTTGCAGGCTTTTTTTCTACTTTTGCCATATTACATAAATTTAAAGTTAAGATATCATTTTGACCGCTACAAAGATACAACTTTTTTCCAAATAACTTTCATTTTTGCAATAAAAAATGCAGAAAAAGTGATAATTTAATATATTTTTTCATTCTTTTTACTACATTTCCTAACTAAACGGGCAAAAAAGACCTTCCTTTTGTCTCCTAAAGACCAAAAAAACGATTCAAACAGACCTGATCTCTCCCCCACTCGTTCGGGGTTTTACCTTACTATATTTATCAATTGTCAATTATCAATTGTCAATTATCTAGTAACTCGTTCGGGTGGATTTGCAATCCGCCCGCATTAAATATCAGCATTTGCAATGCGCTCTTCAAATAGACCTTATATTAGAAGAATATTTTATCGGATTACAAATCCTTATATTACAATACAGTCGGATTACAAATCCGCCTGAACTTCAGTTAGACGAGTTGACAAGTAATCATAATTTTTAATTCTTAATTCTTAATTGAGGGAGGGGCTCCCAAAAAAGGAGGAAACCTTTCGGCTCCTCCTTTTTCCCTTTCAAGTACGAAGGTTTATTCCTCCCACACATTGCTTCGTTTAACCCAACCGTCCTGTTCGAACTCCGTCTCCTTACCCAACTGGTTTCCGTCACCAATCTGGTCGTTCACGCTCGTTAGGTTCAATACGGCTTCCGACATCACGTCCAGTGTTTTCACGCAGGGCTTTAAATACGTCTTCTTCATATTTCTCACTTCTTTATATATATATTCGTCTGATTATTTAATCACCACTTTCTTGCCGTTCACAACATAGATACCCTTCACGGTTGGAACGCCATTGAGACGTTTACCGTCGATGGTGTACCAAGCGTCTTGACCGTTAGTCAATTCAGACTCAATGTGATTGATGCCAGTCACATCGTCGTTGAATGGATAGCCAGTAGCCTTAGCCTCTGTTCCTTCAGGAACGGCGAGATATGCTCTGTGTGCTTTGTTGGTGAACGCCGCACCATCAGCAGCTCCATAGTAGAATCCTATAGAACCAGCCTCGCTAGCGGCGTTCAGCGACAGCATGTAGTATTTAGCACCACCTGTTGTGGTCTCATCAACATCCGAACCACGCAACATATTGCCTTCAGCAGCTGTTCCGTTCTCTTCTGTGATGTTGAATGTATAGTCACCTTCTGCACCATTGAGCACAACGCCTGTAGCTGCAGGAATCACATCGCCAGCATTGTAGGTCTGTACCACATTCAGAGTTGTACCAGATACAGAGTAAGCATTAGCAGTTACACCTTCTGGAACAATCAAGCCCACTTTACTATAATATAATGTAGCATACTCAGTCTCACCGATAGTAACGGTAACTGATGTCGGTTTTTCTACTTCTTTGTAGATTTGAACAGATTTCATAGTGGAAGAAGATGCATAGCATGAGAACAACATTTGACCACTATTCGCATTAAATCTCAAATCATTCTTTGTATAATTTCCTTGGAATACAATTGAAGCATTTCCATCTGTAATAGTTATTATTGCATTCGCATTGGCATCGGGATCTGTTGTTGTTCTTAAATAGTTTTGACTTGAACTTGAAGTTACTGCTGTCAAGAAACCTTTATCTGCTGAAACTCCAGCACAGAACATCCATTGATTATCTCCAGCATTCACAAGCACCAACTTTTGAACATCTTCTGCAGGCTCAATAGCATTGTCTACAATTTCTATCACAGCACTTGCACGGTTATTGGTATTCTGAGTAGTACTCATTGCTTTGTTATTATCCTCATTCACAATCAGAATTGCATCGCCGTCTTCCAATTCATTTACATCGGTCACTTTTACGAAATAGTTGCTACCAACGTTCTTCGGGTTCACGTTAATAATATTAATGGTATATGTTGCAGTAGCGATTTCAGAATCAGTCATTCCCTCTTTCACAGCGATTGCTTTGAGTGTGGTTGTCTCTGTTATAGAAACAGCTTCGCTATATAAATTGCTTTCTGTCGTTGGGTCAGTACCGTCGATTGTATAATAAATCGTTGCGCCTTCTGTGGTCGTAGTGATTGTTACACTTTGTGCTTCAGTATAAGTACCTTCTTCAACTGAGAAAGTTGGTGTTGCCACCTTGGTAGTATTGCGCCCCAACGAAACAATATAGTTGCCAGCCCCAATTTCTTTCGTTGAATTGTAAGTTGTCAGACCACCAAGAACAACCACTGTATCACCAACCAAAAGGGCGTCATCATTGGCAAAAGGAACATTGTTCAAACCATTTCCTTTATATACCAACATTTGACTTGTTTCCGTGCCATCATCAGAGATATAATAACGATTGTTTGAATCCTCCGTAATTGTAGTACTTGTTCCAAAGAATCCCGAAACGATACCCTTAACATATACATTTGCAGAAGTTCCTGTTGTAGGAGTATTTGCCAATGCTTCTGCAACAGTATAAGGATTATTCTCCGAACCAGGTTTATCTGGGTCGTTATTGGTAACCGTCAATTCATAAGTTGCTGAAGAAGGTTTATAAACATCTTCTACGCCAGCATAAGAAGCAGTCAGCGTTGTTGTACCTTCTGCTACGAGCGTTACCGTACCATCAGCAGCGATTGTAGCCACGTTTTCTTTACTTGATGTCCATGTAACCGTTGCGCCTTCAATAGCTGTGTCCTCATCATCTTTTACGGTTGCCGTCAACTGACCAGCAGCCGTGTCCGTATATATATCTGTATTCGTGATACCTGAACTATTGATTGTTACAGAAGTGGTTGCAGCGGTGCTACTACCTTCATTACACGTAATGGCAATGGATTTAATATAAAGAGAGTTTGTCGTACAATTTATGGTCAATTTCACATTCCCAGATTCATTATCTATATTATCAAATATGGCGGTAAAATTGGCACTTGTTCCATCAACGCCACCTCCAGGATAAGCTACAGCTAATGATTTTTCTGAGTTATCACCGACTTGAACTTTAATGGTACCATTTCCCTTGCTTTTATTTGTATTATAAGTTACTACAATACGAGTCACATTCGAAAAAGAGCTTGGTGAAGTTGCATTAGCACCAGTAGCATTGGCTGTTACCTGAACACCATCATTGCTATAACCTGCACCATCTTTCCCACTTGTCCAATTTGCAGCAGTTTGTGTTCCCGCAAGCACTGCTCCCCATGATTTATTAACAAAATTATACGTAGTGGTCGTTTCATCCGCCCATCCCACACTTGCTACCATCACGAGCAGTAGCGTCAAAAGATAACGTAAATGTTTTTTCATAATCTATTTTGTTTTTTTATTTGTTTTTATTGTCGTTGCTGTATCAGCCTGAATATCAATGCACCCGAACATGAGCACACAGGCTT
>Ga0256405_10004861_pt1 | contig 24326 bp, 18 predicted proteins | sample RumenRJG_02DNA_FD_189096 | JGI IMG/M metagenome (GOLD analysis project Ga0256405, IMG submission 189096) | Bovine rumen microbial communities from Lethbridge, Alberta, Canada - RJG_02 | ecosystem: Host-associated > Mammals > Digestive system > Stomach > Rumen | place: Canada: Alberta... | reverse complement strand
TCAATCTGCGGATTTGCTATTTTCTCATCCCAATAAGCGGGGTCTGACTTGTATTCATCCAGTGAGATACATTGCGGAATGACAGATCCGAAGACGGTGTCCGGTCGAACGATGCGGAAGGAGAAGGAGACGGAACCTAAGTACTGCTCTGACTCCGAGGTACATACTTGGTGACCGTACAGCGCTGCGGTTACATCATACCAGCCCGGCGAAGTATACGAGTGCGAAGTAATGGATTGACCGTAATACTCCGATGTACCATCGCCGAAATTCCAGTCCACACGGCTGATAGCGTCGGTACCGACGTTGGCGTCAAAAAGAATCTCATCGCCAAAGCAGTATTTCTTATCGCTTCGATACCCGTTGGTAAAAGTCTCACCGTTAACTTTTACACCTTGCTGTACAGCGGCAGAACCGCAAGAATAGGCATATGATTCCTTATTACCGCTTCCGTACACGTGAGCGATGAAGCCGATATCAGAAGTGATGGTATACACGCTTTCGGCATTGTCCATCAGTTTAATACGGGCGTAGGAATACTCCGGCTTAGCGGGAACTGGCTTTACGTCAGTAGGTTGCACTAAGTTATTTCCGTAGACTACTTGTCCTCCGTTCATTTTTATCTCTTTGACAGCGAGAGAGGCTGCCCCTTCAGTAGGAGTGATGATATTCACGTAGTGGGTAGGAGTTTGATCAGTATTCATAACGCCGAAGGTCACTCTACCTAGTTGCTGCTCAAGCGGAGAAATCCACACCATAGCAGGGTCTCCGGCTGAGTTAGGATCCCGTTCGCTGGTACCGTTCTTTTTGATATAGTAGTTTTCACTGACGTCATAGGAGTAAACGGCACAAGGGCAGGAGGTCTCCAAGTAGTGGGCTTCGCCATCAAGGTAGTATTCAGTACCGCGTCCTTCTGCAGAGGCTTTGGTATATCCTTCTTCTGTACGCATCACTTCTTCGCATAATTCAAATTCGTAGGTTTCACCGGCATTGATAGTTGTCAGCGACATACCATCCAAAATAATCTCGGTTCCGTTGTTGGAAGCTGTGACGCGGATACGGTTCGCATCTTTTTTCATTGAGCGTGTTACCACAAAATGCGTTCCCCAGTAGTCTGTCGGCATATTTTGCTCATAGAGGTGATCTCGAGCGGATACCGGTCCGGGCACGTCGGTATTGTTTACACCGGTGAAGACCGCAATCTTCTTATCCGAAGTAACGGAAGTACCGCTCAACGTGGCACGATTGTCACCTGTCAGATATAGTACCTGACCTGCATTCAGGGTCTTGGTGATGGGAGACGTTCCCGTGCTATTAAGCACAGCCGAAGAAGGAAGGATGGTCACACGCGTGTGGTCCTCTGTTGCCAGAATGGTGGTAACCGGGTAACCGCCTCCTTTATTTTCGTGGTCGTAACCGGGGTAGTCTTGCGTCAGGTAATCCATCTGCAGTGCAGTAATCGGTAGGATATTCGCTGCGTCAAACGATTGCGGCAGTCGGTTTCCTGCGAATACGGAACAATCCACAGTGGTGGTTATTTTCAATCCAGTATTCTTGATCTGGTTCGATGCTGTTTGCGCCGTCATTCCCACGGGGTACCATTTATTAAGGTCAATCTGACCGGCTGTGGGGCTGGTACTGGCTGTGATCTTTATATAGCCGGTAGGTGGAATCATACCTGTTATGGGTGTGAAAGACGCGTCGGCCGGGTTGGTGATGGTATAGGAACCTCCCTGATGCTGCGTGGTGATGCAGATGAACGGTGAGTGATCCGTTCCTCCGGTTCCTGTAGTCATGTTCAGCGCCACCCAGAACTCCCTACCTTCTGTGGAAGCTTGACCCCAAACAACGTTACTGATTCCGGCAAAAAGTATTACCAAGAATAGTGATTTGATTTGATTTTTCATATAGATTCTTATTTATCTCTCGAAGATGGACCGATATTGGACTGATGTTGGACCGATATCGGCCCGATCATTCCTCGAAAGGTATTACAAAATTTCGATCTCTACACGTCTATTATTCTGACGACCTTCTTCGGTATCGTTGGTGTCAATCGGTTGTGTCTCACCACGACCTTCGGCTTGCAGTCTCTCAGGCGCTATACCGCGATCGATGAGGTCTTTCATTACCGCGTTTGCACGACCATCAGACAGTTTCTGGTTCGCAGCATCCTTACCTACGCTATCGGTGTGACCGACGATCTTGATACGTACTTGCGGGTTACGGGCAAGATACATATACAGGTCGTTGAGTGCTTCTTCCGAACGAGAGAGGATACGTGTCTTGTTGGTAGCGAAGAAGAGGTTCTTGACGATGAATACCTCACCTTTCTTAACCGGCGTCAGAGCGATATTGAGCGAGTCGCCAATGTTCGCAATCACCATGTCGAGGGTGTCGTAACCCATCTGTGCGATATGCAGTTTGTATTGCGGACCCTCTGCTAACATCTGCTTAGCCTCTCCGTTGACGGAGTCGGTAGCAAGGTTGTAAGCCGGTTCGGTAGCTCCGTTGGCGATGATCTGTACGGTTGCCGGAACCACGAGACCTGTCTCCTTATTATATACACGTACGCGAAGAACAGGACGCGGCTGCAAAGCGATGGTGACGTATTGGGTCGTACCTACTTTCTCTACGGTGAACTGCTGCTCGGCAGGGTAGTAGTTCTCTGCCTTAGCCGAAGCGGTGAAGTTACCTACTGCATGTTTCTGACGGAAACCTTTCTTCGGGTTGATCTGTTTCTCACGCAGGGCGATCTTGCCGGACTCGGTACCACGAGTCTCTACGAAAGCCACAGGAATAGGCTCGTTGGTGACAGCATCCACGACGCTGTAGATGGCATAGGCAGGAGGAGGCGGCACGGGACGTGCGGTCTTACCCGGAATCTCGAACTGAATAGTGAACTTAGCACCTACAAAGAGGTTGTTCAGTTTGGTGTCACCGTTCATAGCGAGGAACGTGTTCGTTTTCTGAACATATGTCTGTCCTTCAAATTCTACCGGGTTAGCTGCAGGGGTACTATTCGCATTGAGTACGCTGTATTCTGCGAAAAGCGATACGCGATAGTGTATATGCTCCTGACCGAACGGCAGACGTTGACCCGGTTGCACTTTCTTTCTCTTTTTGTCCTTGGGATCTACCGGTTTCGGTTGCTTTTGCAGCCAACGGTCGAGGTCAAGACCTATTTCGGCAGCTACGCTGATATCCGGTTGACGGAATTTGATCTTCTGGTTCGTAGTTCCGTTCAGTTCATGAATACCTAAACCGTAGGGCTCTAACAAGGCAGGGTCGTTTACAACGATGTCGTATTTACCTTTTTGTTTATACGGGCACATGAACGCGTAGTGAATTTTGGCACCAAGCAGGAAATAGAAGTCCTTGAATTGAGCACCGAACATCACCGGCAGACCAACTTGCATCATATTACGAGTCTCGGTCAGTTTATCAAACAGATAGTAATAGGTTGAAGCCGGGGTATATGTATGATCCACTTGTATAGCGGTAAAGCCATAGTTGGATGTCGAGTTGAGGAAGCGGAAGTCAAGACCGGTCTCAAAGAGGAAATGACCATATTCGAGTCCGTAAGTGAGATCCAGACCAGCTCCACCACCGCCTTTGAGTTGCTGTAAAGCGTTGTTTTTATTGAGCGTTCCGGCTCCCCACAGTGCACCTTCCGGTGTCTTAGCGATCTTATCCATCATCGCGGAGTAACCGGCACGTAGACCGAGGTTGATATACGAGATCACCTCTTTCTTGGGGTTCTCCAAACTCTCTTGGTATTTCTCGTAATCGCGAATAGCTTTCTCTTCTTTGGCTTTTTCCTCTGCTTCTTTCTTAGCTTTTTCCTCCTCACGTTGAGCTGCTATTTTAGCGCGCTCTGCTGCCTCTTTCTCACGCTGAGCCTGTGCTTTGGCAGCTTCTTTCTGTGCCTCCTCGCGTTTCTTCTCGTTCGCTTTGGCTTGAGCTGCACGTTGTTTCTCTGCTGCTTCTTTCTTCTCAGCAGTAGCTTTAGCGTTAGCAGCTTTCTTCTTCTCAGCTTCTTTCTTCTTAGCTTCAGCAGCTTTAGCTTTTGCCTTGGCTGCTTTGGCTTTCTCAGCCTCTTTCTTTTTCTTCTCTGCCTCTTTCTTCTTGGCAGCAGCAGCTTTTGCTTTATCGTTTTGCGCAGCAGGAACAGGTTCCGGCATTGCGTAAGCGGCTATAGGTGCGCAGTTCAAACTAAGAACAACACTGGCAATCAAAATGTTTTGCAAAAAAGTTTTCTTAGCCGCAAGGGCACGATTAACTCCGTTTTTCATATCTGTGTTCTCCTATATTTGATTAGTGGTTAATGATGAATTTGAAACTACGTTTGCTGCCGTCAGTTGTGACACGCAGGATATAGAAACCGTTCTCCTGCGGTACAGGGATCGTGCAACCACCGTCCGGGATATTGAATTTCAGATCTTGATAAACATCTCCGCTAACGGTAATCCATTGTGCGAAGCACTCGATATCCGTTTTGCCTTTCCAGTCTGCATTGACAAATATCTTGTCGCCAAGCCAAGCATAAGAAGCGGTGATGATCACATCATCCGGCGTACCGAAGTCCGGTTTGTGGGTGTCTGTTTCAAACGCTTTAGCACAGGAGCACTGTTTGGTCTCGTTGGCTGTACCTTTGTCTCTTGTGAAGCATACAAAGAAGGCATCACCGGGTTTAGCGTAACCGTTCTCCAATTCATAGAAATTGAGGTTAGCGGTGACTTGTCCCTCTACGGCAGTGCTATCTGCCAGACGGTACCATTGGAAGTCGCTCAATTGGTATTTGGACATCGAATTATTCAATCCAAGCAGGTACCCATAGCGTTGGGTAAGGATGTCATTGTCAAAATTGATGCCGAAGGTCAGCGTGGTGTCTGCTCCACCGCAGTCCGAGGTGATGACAAGGTGAATTCCATATGTTTTGTCCGCGCTCGCTGCGTCCGGAATAGATATCTGGAAATAATCGTCATGAATAATCAGTTTCTTGTCATCAAAACCATCAGCTTTAGCTATGGAATCGAACTCAAGCGTCACATTGTCTCCATGCAGATCCACATTGCCGGGATTAGAGTAAGGGATTTTACCGATATATTCTTTTCCGTCCTCCGGGCAGGGGATCTCTGCCGGTTTGACAGTGAACTGATAGCGACCGATGGTTACGGCAATAGGTATACTATCTATCGCATTCTGTCCCTTGCAGAGATTACTGCTCTCACGATAGATCAGCACGTACGCCTCATAGGTCTTGCTATCTGCGTAGTAGTGCGGAATGATTGAATCCACCTGTGCTTCCGCATAAGTTACGGTATCGGTCTCTCCATCGCCGAAATTCCATACCACTTTCTCGTATTCGTAGTCCGGATGACATTCAAACTTGACCGTGTCTTCACCGCAAAGGGTATTTTTGGAATCCGGGGTAAAGACTTCGCCATTGATGATGATGTATTGTGTCATCGGCTTGGTAGCACCACCGGCGGAATAGCCGTAGGACTCCTTATCACCGTATCCGTACACATGCGCAATAAATCCTTTTGCTCCGGAAAGCGTATGGGTACCGTGGGAGATATTCTGGCGTGTGAAATAATATTGATCACTACTACCAACTACCTCTGTAAAGCCAGTCAATGGAGTTCCATCTAACTGCATATCATTGATATTGTCCTTAGTAGTCACTACGTTGAAATAGTGCGTATTGGTGGATTTATAAGTAGCAAACGTAATATTATCGATCACCTGCTCAATAGGGTTAATCCATAACATTGCGGGATCACCTTTATCGGTGTCATCATATGTGTCTGAAACCATAAACAAGTGTACGGCAACAGGGCAACTAGTCTCTATAAAACAACTTGTGCCTTCTACTAATGGATCGGCAAGATCAAATTTGTTCTTGCTATCAGTACATTTGACTCCTTTGGCTCCCAATTCGAATTCGAAAGTACGCTTGTTTTTCGGAGTGCATTGAACCACTTTTGCACCGGATGGAGTATCGTCTGTTGCGAAATTGAAAGTATGCACCAACTGACCGTTAACACGAACCTCTGTTTCGTCATTGAGCGCCATAATACGTATCTTGTCACGTCCACGGGTCATAGAAGATGTGATTGCAAAAGTATTACCCCAATATTTGGTAGGCATGGCCTGTGAGAAAATATGGTCACGGTCTCTGATCTGGTACGGGATATTGGTATGCGGTGCGCCTTGGAATACGGCAATCTTTTTCTCATTCTGTGCTTTGATGTATGTACCGCTGAGGTCGTAGTCGTCTCCTCCACCAATTCCTGTCCATACATACCATACCTGACCAGCCATCAAGGTGTCACTCAGGATGGTATCACCTAAACTGTGGAAATTTCTGAATCGCTCATATTGAGGATACATCTCATAGACTTGATCACCCCAGTTGTTATACTGGGCAAGGAAATCCCGGATACCTTCCGTTTGTACTGTCGGCACGTATTCTACTACTGTATTGTCCTCAGCTGCAACGATAGCAAAGTGCGTTCCCTGCTGGGTGTCTCCGCCATGTGCAGAGGGTGGATAGGACTGAATATAGTATTCATCCAACAAGGATGGAGTAGGAAGAACATTCGTTGCATCGAACGATTTGCTTTTCCAGTTGGATGCAAATAGCGATATAATACCTGTAGAAGTGACGTGGACAGCTGTGGTATCAATGACTTCGTTATGGATGGAATAGCATTTGACGGCGTCTTGGTTAGAGGCAGCTGCCTTGGCAGTTCCTGTATAGAGGGGTTCTTCGCGTAGCTCGCCGGCAGCAAGAGAAATGGTCTTGCTATACCCCGAAAACTTGTTCTCGATTGTTACATCGCAAGCTTCCTTGGCAGAAATTGACAATGACAATTCAATCGGTTTGTCATCGCCATCATACGAGTCTGCTTTGAGGAACGTAACCCAGAAATCATTACCTTCGGTCGTTTGACCTTTGTCGATTACATCTGCCCGAGTGCTTATCGCAGGCATTGCCAGCAAGCCAATGAGCAGCGCATTGAATAGTTGTTTTTTCATATGATTTGATAGTTAAATGATTTCGTGTTTTGGTGGTCGCACTGTTTGCGTTTGATTTCGGGTGCAAAGTTACTACTTTTTCCTTACGCGCGCGTTCACAAACTCGCGATAAATGTGTAAAAATTGACACATTAACGAATTTCTTGCCCCAAAGTGGTGTAAATTGACGCATTTCGTATGATGACGATGCGTCCGTCGCGTATTTCTTTGCGCGTACCGCCTTTTTCTGCCTGCGTACGATCAACGCCGGTATGGGTGTCGTCATAGGCATCTCCGTAGCTCTGAGTGAGTTGCCTGAAGTCCACAATCTGCCCCTGTTTATTGCCCCAGATATACTCCGCCAATTCGGGGTAGTCGATAAACGGATTGCGGTTGCCTTGGATCTTATTGACCTCGATAGCACGGGCTAATTCTTTCTCGCTCACAGGATCCATACGATGCCATGAGAGCAGCAGGTCTCGCAACCATGGACGGAACTCTTGCCATCCTTCATTGGTCATCGCTACAGCCGGTTCACCCGAACTAAGCCATTCTAACGAATCGCCGTAGCAGGCTGCTATATAGAAATAGGCACGTGCAAAATCGCCTTTGTATTCATCCGCAGGGCAGAAGACACGCGTCAGCCCATATGCCTCTCCGCTGCCGGTGACAAACGAACCATTGTTAAACGTGCTGTCCGAAGGAATACCCGGTGCATGATTCGATTTGCTGCGGTTCGCCGAATAATCACCCGGCACTAAATGAAACAGATCGCAATACGCCGGATTGACATCCCCTCCCCACCAGCTCTTGGGTAGCATATGCTCGATATCAAAACCCGCCACACTTGCTGTCGGCTTTTCGGGGTTGAAGTAGCGCACCTCATTCGAATACATATCTAATACTTGGTTGGTATTCGTGTCGCGGTCGGTGTAGAAGAAAGCATCCCAAGTCTTTTTGCTTCCGCTGCCGTACCGATACCGTTTGCCACAACAGATGATGTAGCCGATATGATTCTTAAGGGTGGAGTCTGCGGTTCCTTGTGCGAACTTGTAATAATCGCCCGGCATGGCTCCGATGGACATACGCGTGGTGTCCAGATTGAATGTACTGGCACCGCCGGAACCCGGAGGCACAACGGTCAACTGAATAGGCAACTCCCGTGTGCGTTCGATGCCGTCCAGACCGGTTGCTTTCGCTACCACCACATTATTAAACGGAATCGCTTTGGCTACGGTGTCCAAGGTGATGCTATAGAAAATATCCACTTCTCCGCCATCTGCCGGAAGAACAGCCTGCGAAAGCGTAAAAACAGTACTGTGGCTCTTTAGTGAAACGGAGATGTTTCCATTGATATGTTTGCCGGTAATCTCAAAACTAAGGATGTCCTCCATCGGCTCATCGGGGCTTGTCCATTTGACGCCTCCGAAGTCCATGGTAGGGTATTGCATCTCCAGAATAGCTTGCATCGGATGCGGATCCGCAGCCTCAAACTCGATCTTCTGTACGTACCAACGGTTGTTGGACGCTACTTTCGCTCCGATAAAAATCGAATCTACATCAGCGTTGACGGTGATCTCATACGGGCGAAGCTCCGCACGGTGACCGGCTTGCCAAGCTATCTCTTGATCGTAAACCAGAAGACGTTTGTTGGCTGCTGTGTCTGCGCCGTTGGCAGGCACATAAGCTGCCGCATAAACGGTCATAGTGGTAATATGATACGTGTCGTCCAAGCCAAGGGTCAGCTCGCCTTTGGCTGAACCGGTTCCGCCTTTGAGGCCAAAACCTTCTTTGGCACGGTAGATCTTATTGGCTGTGAGGATTGAATTGACGCAGTTATTGGTAGCGCTCAGCACAATACTGGTCAGTTCGCCGGTGGGCGTACTCGAATCTGCGTTTCCGCTGTTGAAAACGATGGTGTATTTCTCCGCCATCATTCCGATAGCGAAAAAGATTGCCAATAATAGAATTAAGCGTCGTTTCATGGTACTTTTCCTTTCGCCTTTAGCCTTTCACTTTTTGCCTTATAAAACTCTTATAAAAGTCTTATAAAACTCTTTGATAAGTCTTACTCCTTTTTTTTGTCTTTTTTTGCTACCGCTAACAGCAGATTCAGCAGCACGTACCAAAGAATGCAGGCCGTTCCGCTGAAGAGAGCGAACTCAATATGTTTGGTGGTAATCGCTTTAGCAACGCAGAAACCGATGAGAATAAGGCAGCCGATGAGGAAACAGATAATAATCAGTTTCTCTTTTTTGAACGACTTAAAGCTGAAGAACGGAATCTCGGCGTTCAGCAGCCAGCAACTGACAAACGACAGACCTATCAACGTCCACGCAATCCAGTCGTACGCGATGATGGAGATAGGCATACTGCATATACCGCCCCAGAAAATAGCGTTCGCCGGTGTTGCCAAACCGATAAACGACTCGTGTTGGCGTTCATCGATATTGAATTTCGCCAGACGGAGAGCCGAGAAAGCCGCCATGATCAGTGCCAGACCTGCCCACCAACCGAGTATAGGTCTCAGATAGCATAACAAAAGCATCGAAGGAGCCAAACCGAACGTGATATTATCTGCCAGCGAATCCAATTCTACGCCTATCGGACTCGGGGCGTTCAACGCACGTGCGCTCAGACCATCGAAGAAATCGAAGAATGCGCCCGCTAAGATAAACACAAACGCCCACGAAAAGGCATCTTGCGTAGCAAGAAATACAGCAATACACCCACAGAGCAGGTTACAACTGGTGATCGTGTCCGGAATAATTCGTTTCGTCATAGAATTGTCTTTTTTATCAAATTTACTAGTCTACTGGTTCTCTAATCTTTTCCACACAAAGTACGTTACCGCGAATGTGGTGATACTGAACGCGTTAGCGATCCAGAAGAACGCCGAGTAACCCACTGATTCTTGAATGAAACCGGCTACAAATCCCGGTATCATCATACTCAATGCCATGAAAGCGGTGCAAATAGCGTAGTGTGCGGTCTTGTACTCGCCTTCCGCAAAATACATCATATACATCATATATGCCGTAAAACCAAAGCCGTAGCCGAACTGCTCAAAGCTGACAGCCGTTCCGATGATCCAGAGCGACTCCGGTTGCGCCATACTCAGGTAGCAATACACGAAACTGGGCAGCGTCAGAGCTGCTGCCATCAGCCAAATAGAGCGTTTTAGACCTCGTCTGGAAATATAAATTCCGCCTAAAATGCCACCGATGAGCAGACCTATTACGCCCAATGTGCCGTACAGAATTCCCACTATATCAGTTCCTAACGCTAATCCTCCTCCCACGTGCAGGGTGTGATGAACGCTGAATAGATCCATTCCGAAGAGGGAGAAAGTGGTCTCTCCTTGACGCAGTTCTTCCACCGCGTGGTCAAGCAGGAACGGCTGACATAGTTTCACCAAAAAGCCTTCGCTCAGGCGGTATAGCAGCATGAAAGCAATCGCTAAACCCACACCGGGCTTGGTAAAGAACGTTCCGAACGCTTTGCCTAACTCCTTCCAAACTTGTTCTCCTCCCTTTGTGGGGGAGGTCGGGAGGGGGTTATCCTTCTCCACTTTCGGCAATGCAAAACAGTGGTAAATAGTAACCAACAGTAAGATCACGCTGGTAGCGCCTAAGGTCACTTGCCATGACAGCGGAATATTGCCGGTCTTGTTCTCAATGTATCCGGCGATATAAACCAATACACCTTGCGAGAACACGGAAGCGATGCGGTAGAACGTCGACCGAATACCCACAAAAGCTGCTTGGCTACGCTCGTCATGAGCCAGCATGTAATAGCCGTCCGCGGCGATGTCATGCGTCGCAGAAGCAAAAGCAGCGATGATGAAGAAGATCAGACTCCACCTGAAAACGCCTACCGAAGTGGTCTTGGCGGCAATCTGTTCCGCTTCCGGAGAGGGTAGTGTGACGGTCAGTAAAATGCACAAAACGGTCAGCAGACCTTGCATCGACAAGATCCACCATCTTTTTGTGCGAAAAATATCCACGAAAGGACCCCATAGACCTTTCAAAAACCAAGGAAAATAGAGCAGGGTGGTGAAGAACGCCAACTGCCCGTTTGGCACTCCCATTTTAGCAAACAGCATCACAGAGATGCTGTTTACTAAGAAATAGGGGATACCTTCTGTGAAGTATAGGGTTGGTACCCATACCCATGGTGATATAGATTGATTCGTTTTCAAATTTCAAATTTCAAATCTGAAATCTCACCTTATTATATAATAACGCGCGCGCACGTGTTATTGGAAGTTAGCGCGGTTATCGGTTACTTCGGCTTTGTCCTCAACCAGCTGCAATGCTTGGTAGGGCAGGTAAGCGAAGCGGGAAGCCAACTGTGCTTTCTCTGCATCCACGTTCAGCTCCTCTGCGAGGTTGTTAGCTGCGCCGGTCTTGATCACGAACACACCCGTGTTGCCTTGGATCGGCTCGCTCAGTTTGTTCTCGCCCAGTGCGATAGCTGTACCGATGACAGCAGGCTCCATACCTGCGTTACCCAGACGGCTGTCTGCCAATGCTACGCGCTCTACGCTCTGAACCGGCTGACCCATGATCTGAGCAGCTGCTTCCAAGCTCTCTGCGCCCTTGAGCTGTTTCTTGATATACTCAGCTTTTGCGTTGTTGGTTGCCTCGTAGGTCAACTCTGCGCGTACGTCGTCCAGCGAACGGTACTCACCGTCGTTCACCTCTGTCAGAGCTGCTACGATGAACTGCTGACCGCACTCGAACACGTCAGATACCTGACCCTCTTTGGCCTCAAATGCCCAACGAACGATAGGACGGCTGCTCTTGAGCTGACCGATTTTATCGGTGGTTGCGCTGAGGTTGTATTGCGGCACAACGGCCATACCTGCCTCTTGAGCTGCTTTCTCCAATGCCTCGGCGTTGTTATTGTTCACAATGAACTGTTTAGCGTTGTTGTAAATAGTTGAATAGGTCTTGCTTGACGGAGTTACCTCACGCGCCAAGATAGCCAATTTCACTTTCGGAGTAGCTTTGCCGACCTCCAAGATCTCGTAGGTCTGCTCGCCCATACCTTGAGCTACGGTGAACTTATCGCCGCGTTTGCCTGCAAATGCCGGTTCTGCGATGTTCTTCGGCAGATCAGCTGCCTTGAACCAACCTAACTCTTGATCCTCGCCGTCCTTTACGATCGCTTTCAGCTCTACGGAATCCGGCAACGAATAACCGGCTTTCATGATACGAGCCATGGCATACGTGTTGTTCTCGAAAAGGATCTCGGTGCAATCGCCTTCCTTAGCACCCTTTGCGAATGCAAACTCTTTGAACTGAGCCGGAACGGTCTCCTCCGAGTAGTCGCGACCGTCGTACATAACGTCCGAATTGGTGTTCACAACGAGGCTTACGTCCTCGGTTGTCTTGAACTCCTCTTGCAGGTTAGTCAGCAGGTTCTCTGCGGCTTTGAAATCTGCCTCGCTCGGTACGATGTCAAAGGCAACGTACTTGATAGCGCGGTTCGGGGTCTGTTTGTACTGCTCTTTGTGTTGTTTGTATAATTTCTTGAGGTCGCTGTCGCTCACTTTCACGAGGCTGTCTGCTACCGTGTAGTACGGTTTCATTGCAAACTCAGCGCTCAGACCGTTCTTACGAGCGTTGAATGCGAACTCAGCGTCCAGCGAGTTAGCCTTGAGCAGGTGTTGGAAGAGGCTCGTGTATTTCTCCTGCAGATAGCTGATACGAACAGCTTTCTCCCAATACATCCAATAGGTCTTCGCCTGCTGCAGGTTTGCGTTCTGAGCTGCGTCATCGCTCTCGTTGTTGATTGCCTGAATCAGGTTGATGACTGCTTGGCGGTTGAACTGACCGTTCTCGTCCGCAAAAGCACGACGGCTACGGATGATCTGGTGAACGTTCTCGCCGACGCAAAGCTCGCTCAGCTCGTCGGTGGTGATGTCCATACCGATCTCATTAGCCTGTGCGCGGAGCGTGTAGTCCATCATCAGCATGTTCCATACCTGATTGCGAATCTGTGCGTGCGTGTCTTCGTCAAAATCCGTACGACCGCTCTCAATCTTGTACACTTCTGTCAATTGTTCTTTTGCTGCCTCGTACTCCGTGTAGTGTACTTTCTGACCTTCGATCACGCCTACGTTCTCGCGGCTACGGTTGAAGAAACTGCTACCGGAGTTCAAAAAGTCTCCGAGGATAAATGCCAACATGGCGAGACCGACAATTGCGATCAACAATGCGCCATGATTTCTAATTCTTTGTAAACTTGCCATTTTTTGTATTTTAATTGTTTTTAATTTTGTTTCTCATTAAAAGTTCGGATTCGTGCTTTCCTCTACATAGCCTTGTGTCGGCTCGCAAGTGCCGTTGTAGTTCTGGATCTTGGCGTTCACGAGCACGGTGTCTCCGACCATCACTTGGTTGATATCGGTGAACTTGCCGTTGTTTTTGCCCTTCAGACGATAGCAGGTAGCTGCCACATCGCCGTCGGAAGAGATATTGAAAGTAATGTTTCCGTAGCTGCTTAGCGTTTTGTCGGTCACGCTTACTACCACACCGCGGATCTTGTAACTCTCGGTGGTCGTATTGCCAGTGCCGATGCTGTCAGAGATGGCTTTCGCCTGATTGACACTAATCTCGCCTTCACCCGGCTCAGGACAACCTGGGAACGGTGGGAATACTTCGTTGAAATGTGCGTTGTTGGACGAATAGATGCCGCATGTACCATGGTTCTCTATTGTGCTACTGCCAAATTTTAAGATCTTACACTTTATTACTACAAAGTCGCCGATCTGCAATGCTTCATGATCCGGTAGAGGTGCACCGTTCTTCCCCAATATACGGTAGCAGTAGAACTCTTTCTCGCTCGTATAATCGTTACGTGCGCTTAGGTAGACGTAATCGTTACCATATTGCTTGAATTTATCCTCAAAATCAGATTTGCTCCGCTCTTTATCATCGAAACGCTTTACCCAACCTTTAATAAAGTACTCTTCTTCTGTCGGATATTTGTCGTCTTTGTTGGATGCAGGCAACTGCATACCAATTTTTATAGCCTCAAACACATTGATTGTGCCTTCGGGAATATTCACTCCTTCGGGATCCGGCGTCGGATCCGGATCTGCTACTACTGGAATCGAATCGTAGTTGTACTTGTTGTCACCCGGCTCATTGATGTACGGCGTTTCCTTACATCCAAACAGTACCATTGCGACCACTGAGGTCAAAACTAAAATGCTCTTTTTCATTGCTTTTATATTTTATGATATTAGACTCAACTGTCTTTTTATACACTTTTATTCAAAATAGCGTGCAAAGTTACAAAAAATATTTCACGCGCGCAAATAAATTAGGAAAAAAGTGAAAAAAAATTCATTTTTCTTGCATATGTGAAAAATTTGTTGTAATTTTGCACGCTTTTTCGATGGTAGGGTATTTTGTCCCCGCACGAAAAGCAATTTATTAACCCTAAATAATTAAAGCAATAGCTACTATTACTCCCAGACCGCGTGGCGGTCGTGTTATCAAAGAGGACCCGCATCGTATCAATGATAAGATCCGCGGCGTCCGTGAGGTGCGCCTCGTAGGCGACAATATTGAACCGGGGATCTACTCCTTCCAGCAGGCAATGAAAATTGCCGATGAGCAGAACCTCGATTTGGTTGAGATTGCAGCAACGGCTAACCCGCCTGTCTGCCGCGTTGTGGATTACCAGAAGTTCCTCTACGCGCAGAAGAAAAAGCAGAAAGAGGCGAAAGCTAACCAGAAAATGCAGGAAGTGAAGGAAATCCGTTTCGGTCCGCAAACCGATGACCACGATTACAACTTCAAGCTCAAACACGCTATCGAGTTCCTGAAAGAGGGTAACAAGGTCAAATCCTATGTCTTCTTCCGCGGACGTTCCATCGTCTTCAAGGAGCAGGGTGAACTCCTTCTCGCCCGTTTCGCTGCCGACCTCGCTGAGTATGGCAAACCCGACAATGTGCCAACCCTCGAAGGCAAACGAATGATCATGTTCGTCAGCCCCAAGAGCCAGAAGTAAGACTAAATATAGTAAAAAACAGTCCAAAGTAAGTCCAAAACCGACGGTCAACCGACAGTCAACCGACAGTCAACCGACAGTCAAAGCTATCGTTGGACTTCTGTAACGCCCAAAAACAAGTCGTAGGGCCTACCTTATTTGCGCGCCGAGTGCGCGTGGCTGCCCGAGACTTTATTATTAACAATTAAATATTTATACAAAATGCCTAAGGTAAAAACGAACTCCGGTGCTAAAAAGCGTTTCACGCTTACCGGAACCGGTAAAATTAAGCGTAAGCACGCTTACAAAAGTCACATTCTGACGAAGAAGACTAAAAAGCAAAAACGCAACTTGACCCATGTTGCGCTCGTTGATCAAACGAACCTGCGTTCCGTTCGCGAAATGCTGTTGCTTCGTTAAGTACTAACCATTAAAGTGAAAGGACAGAAACATGCCAAGATCAGTTAATCACGTTGCTTCGCGCAACCGTCGTAAGAAGATCATGTCGCTCACCCGTGGTAACTTTGGTGGTCGTGCTAATGTATGGACCGTAGCAAAGAACACATGGGAGAAAGGTTTGCAGTATGCTTACCGCGATCGTAAGAACAAAAAACGTACATTCCGCGCTCTCTGGATCCAGCGTATCAACGCTGCCGCTCGCCTCGAAGGTCTGAGCTACAGCCAGCTGATGGGCTGCCTCAAGAAAGCAGGTATCGTCATCAACCGCAAGGCGCTCGCTGACCTCGCTATGAATCAACCCGCTGCTTTCAAAGCAGTTGTTGATCAGGCTAAGAAAGCTTGCAAGTAATTGCGGCATCTATCCGCCAATTTTGGCGGATCAGTTCTTACAAACAAAATGAGCTCGCAGTCATGCGAGCTTTTTTGGTTGTACCACTTAATCCTCTAACCTCTAATCTTCTATCCCCTTAATTCTCTCTTTTAGCTCCTCGCTTGCCGGAACGAGCGGTAATCGTAAGTAGTTCTGAATGATGCCTTTCTGTGCCAAAACGGCTTTAATCCCCACCGGATTACCTTCCGCAAACAGCAGTCTGACCATCTCCTCGTACTTCGCCTGCAATGCACGATCCTTATCATGCACAATGTGCCAGAAGTCCTCCGCAAACGCATTGCTTGCCACGCTTATCAATCCTGCTCCTCCGGCTTCCATGATCTCACAAGCAATACCATCATCGCCGCTAATAACGAGAAATTGCTTTTGACTTTCGACTTTTGACTTTCGACAAATTAAATCTTTGATCTGCTCTACGTTGCCTGACGCTTCTTTGATGCCGATGATCTTGTCGGGGTGCGCCTCATAAATTCGCATAACTGTTTCCGGCAACAGGTTCACGCCCGTGCGCCCGGGTACGTTATATAATATAACAGGAATAGGACTTGCCTCCGCTACTTTGCAGAAATGTTGGTACAATCCCTCTTGATTAGGCTTATTGTAGTACGGACAAACAGAAAGAATAGCAGCAAAACCGGATAGATCTATCGTTCGCAAGCTCTCACAAACCGCAGCAGTGTTATTACCTCCAACACCTAAAACCAAAGGCAAACGACCATGCACATATTCGCGAATGAATGTGCGTACTTCGCGTTTCTCGTCTTCCGTCATCGTAGCTGCTTCGCCGGTAGTACCGAGTACCACGATGTAATCCACAAAACCTTTCAGCTGTGTCTCTAACAGCCGTTCGAGTGCCTCGTAATCCACCTTGCCGTTTGCGTCAAACGGCGTAATAAGCGCTGTTCCTAAACCTTCTAACTGTCTCATGTGCATAATAGAATCTTTTTCCTCCCCTTGTGGGGAGGTTAGGTGGGGTTTTAATCGTTACTCTTTATAGTGGTGATAAAACTCATGATTTGGTCATAGAGCCATGACGCTTCTATATTGACGTTCTCTCCTTGTTCCGGCGTGAAGTCCGGCAGAGAAATGAGCATGTCGTGTATTCCTTCACCCAGATTCAGCCCCACTTTGAAATCTGCATCGGCGTACATCGCTATATACCGTAACGGCAGCATAGGGCGTGTGGAAAGGTCTATCATCAGCTCGTAGTGCTCTGAGCGCAGGTCTTCCAAGACATCTTTCTTTGGCGTGCCCCACCAGTTGTAATCATTCAAACCCAAAATACGGCTCTGCGGCAGAATGAGCGTAGTGATCTCTTTTTTCGCTACGTATCCCCACATCGTCACGTCCATTTGACGACGCAAGAGATCTTGTCGGATGGACTTAATCGAATCGTTACGTTCCAAGATATCGCTCTCGTAGATAAGAAGCACCTTCAGCGGTTTGTCCAGATGCGGAAAACGCGGATCACGTGCGGGCTGCTTCTTGAGCAGGTAATCAAAGATGAACTGATATAATTTTCTCATTTTCTTATTTCCTCGTTTACTTATTTATCATTTCGAGAAATTCCTCTTCGCTCATGAGCGGAATTCCTAAGTCTTCGGCTTTCTTTCGTTTCTCGGGACCCATGTTCTCGCCGGCAAGAATAAACGAAGTCTTCTTGCTCACAGACCCCACGTTCTTGCCTCCGTGGGCTTCAATCAACGCCTTGTATTCGTCTCGGCTGTGTTGGCTGAATGTGCCGCTTATGACGATGCTCATTCCTGCTAACTTATCGGATTGCGGTCCTTCGGCAGCTTCGCCTTCAAACTGCAATCCCGCTTTCCGTAACCGCTCAATAATCGCCAAGTTACGTTCGTCTCGGAAATATGCCACGATGTTCTCTGCAATCTGCGGACCGACATCTTCAATCGCGCAAAGTTGCTCGCTGCTTGCCTCTTGCAGGCTGTCGATGGTGTTATAGACGCGTGCAATCTTCTTAGCGGTGGTCTCGCCTACCATGCGTATTCCGAGTGCAAAGAGCACACGGCTCCACGGCACTTGTTTGGACGCCTCGATGCCTGCTAACATATTCTGCGCCGACTTCTCTCCAAGCCGTTCTTGCGCTGCGATGTCTTCGAGTTTCAGATCGTATATATCTGCGATGTTATGGAGCAACTCTTTCTGATAGAGCAGGTCAATCGTCTCTTCGCCCAAACCGTCTATGTTCATCGCTTTGCGAGACACAAAATGTTCTATCTTGCCTTTGATCTGCGGCGGACAGCCTGCCTCGTTCGGACATCTCCATGCCGCTTCCCCTTCCACGCGAACTAACTTTGCCCCACATTCCGGACAAACATCCGGAAAAGAATACATCATTTCATCATTGAGCGACGGAGTCGCGCTCATTTCATCATTTCGGTCGGCACGACCGACGATCTTCGGAATGATCTCTCCGCCTTTCTCAACCCACACGCGGTCACCCGGACGGATGTCCAGCGACTTAATGAAGTCTTCGTTATGAAGCGTCGCGCGTTGCACGATCGTACCGCTCAGTTGTACCGGCTCAAGGTTTGCAACAGGCGTCACCACACCTGTTCTGCCGACCTGATACGTGATCTCTTTGAGAAGCGTCAGTTGTTTCTCTGCCGGGAACTTATACGCAATCGCCCAACGGGGTGTCTTAGCCGTAAAACCAAGCTCTTCCTGCTGTGCTAAGTTATTGACTTTAAGCACGATACCGTCCGTCGCTACCGGCAGGTTCTTACGCTCGGTGTCCCAGTAAGCGATATACGCCATGACCTCATCCACGTTCTTGCAGACCTTGATCGCATCGGAGATATGAAAACCCCATTGTTTGGCGGTCTCTAATCGCTCAAAATGCGTCGTTCCGGGCAGTTGGTCGCCCAACATATAGTAGAGGTACGCTTCAAGTCCACGGCGTGCTACTTCTTTCGGGTCTTGCAGTTTGAGCGTACCCGAAGCTGCGTTGCGCGGATTAGCAAAAAGCGGTTCTTCCTGCTCCTCACGTTCTTTATTAAGCGCCTCAAATCGCTCCCAAGGCAGCAACACCTCACCTCGTAACTCAAAGAACTCAGGAATGTCGTTTCGCTCGATTCGCCAAGGAATAGAAGAGATCGTCTTGATATTATTGATCACATCATCGCCTTGCACTCCGTCTCCTCGTGTTAGCGCGCGCACTAACACACCATGCTCGTACCACAGCGATATAGACAAACCGTCGTATTTGAGTTCGCATACAATTTCTACACCCGAAGGCAACTTACGAACCCAGTCTTCTATCTCTTCGCGCGAATAGCTGTTCGCCAAAGACAACATCGGATACTTGTGCTTAACCGTCTCAAAACCCTTTGTACCTTGTACATTGTTCCTTTGTACATTAAGGTCGCTTCCGACGTGTTGTGTCGGAGACTTAGGGTCAAACATATCCGGGAACTGCGCTTCCAAGTCCTGCAAACGGTGCATTTTCTCGTCGAACTCACGATCCGACAGAGTAGGCATGTTCAGGACGTAGTACTTATAGTTCGCCTCTTCCAATTCCTTGCGCAGGCTCTTCAACTCCTCGCGCTCGGGTTCTTCTATTTCGCTGAATAAATCCACTATTGTACAATCAGTTTAAGGCTCTTCACCGTTCCGTTATAGTAAAAACGAATCACATACATGCCTGCCGGTAAGGGTAGGAAATCCTTGATCTCGTCCGGCAGGTCGGGGTTCTCGCGATTGAAAGTATAGTATTTCAGATGCGCCTCCGGATTAAACTTATTGAACTTAAGCTCAGTAGGCGCGCACACTTTGAAACCACTGATGGTGTAGATGTCGAAATATATCAACGGATTTTTGTTCTCTTCTCCCGGCACATATGCGTAATAGAAAGTCAAACTATCCATGCCGAAGTCGCTTCCGTTGAAATACGGTTCTCCGGACATCGCGCTGTCTAAACGAAGTCCCACCAACACCGGATCATGGTCGGAGCAGCGGAACATCGTGTTATCGCTCGATTTGTCGTAAGTATAACGATCGTCTTCGTCCGAGTTGATATGATAAGCCGCCATGCCCGTTACCTGACGGAAAAGAGTAGGGTTACAGATAGCATGGTCAATGTAACTGGCAAGGTTGCTGAACATATAACTGTAACTGCTGTCCGCATGGAATGCGCGGTGCAAATCAATCAACCCGCGGTCTTTGAAAACCTGAATAGGAGTTGTCATCGCATAGCAGTTAAGGTCGCCCATGATCAGCACATCATCGTCTCTGATGTTACGGTTCTGGCGGTACGAGTTATACAGATCCACTACCGCTTTCGCCTCGTTCTTACGGATCGATTCGTCGCCGCTCATCGCTTTGAAGTGGTTGATGCCGAAGATAAATTTCTCTCCGGAACTCTTCTCTCTAAAACAAAGCATTTTCTTGCGGTCTTTGGTCTCCACACCGGTCTCTACCGCCTTGCCTATAGGATCTACTTTGTTGGCATCATACACGAAATCAGTCTTTTGCATCGTACCGGCAGAAGGCTGTGAGAAGAAGCGGTAGTTACGTCCCGGCAGGTTCTTATTGAGGTCGCTTACGATCTCGCCGATAGCTTCATCGCCTTGCTGCAACTCCACCAAACCGAAGATATCTGCATTGATCTTCTTAAGCGCCTTGCTGATCTTCGTACGCTGTTTCTGACGATCGTATTCGCTTTGAGCACCCATCGAACCGATGGTCGTGAAGTAGTTCTCCAAGTTAAACCCGCAAACCAACAGGCTGTAGTCTCCCAAATAAGGCAAACCCTTCTCTAAATCAGCCCGTGTATTGCCTTTCCATTCGCCGTCTCTGAACGTCAGACTGCTGGTACTATTGACCGTAGCACGGAGGTTATAGATCTTCTCACCGCAGCGGTGGTATTGGGTAATGTCGCTAATGGAGAACATACACGAACTGTTGATCCGCACGGTCTCGTTGTATTCGGCAGTGCCCAACACACCTTGGTTCTCCGGCTGAAAACGACGCCAAGGAGAAACAGTATATTTGCCGTTTGCATTCGTGCAAACGACCATCGGTACATCAAACACAACGGTCTGACCTACGTACGGATACAAGGCTTGACCCGACCATGTAGCGGGATTATCTATGGTGATATGTACTTCCGCTGAAAGGGCTATAAAAGCACTCAGAGCGATGCTTAATAAGAAACAACGTTTCATGGGCTGTGTACCTGTTTTTTCAGTTTTTACCATTCAGTTTCATAAAATCGGCTACAAAAGTACAAAAAAATTTTGATATATGCAAAAAAAAGTGTATCTTTGCACCAAAAATCGTCAAATCATTAATTATCGAGTCGTCAATCTCATGTCTTTTTCTGAGTTTTGGACACATATTAAAGTGCGTAAATGGGGTAAATACGTGGTCACCTGTCTGGCTTTTCTGGTCGTCTTTCTGTTTGTAGGCGACCAAAGTCTGCTGCGTTCGTGGCATCGTTGGCGTGAGATTGTCCATTTGGAGGAGCAGCGGGATATGTACCGCCAAGGAGCAGAGAAAGCGCAGCAGGAGATGTTGCAGCTACAGAATCCCGACAGCTTGGAGCAGTACGCGCGCGAACATTATTATATGCACACGCCTAACGAGGACATCTTCCTCGTAGAGGACGATTGAGAATTAAAAATTAAGAATTAAAAATTGAAAATGCGAAAATCATCTATACTATTGATCATCGGTTTGGTCATCTTGGCAGTAGGAGCTGCCTTGAACGTAGCTAAAATAGAACCTTGGGGAGACTACGTCCTCATCTCCGGAGCAATCGTCGTCATCATCCGTGGTTTCATTAGAAACCATGAGAGGGATTAACATTTTAACGTGAATGCAGGACTCCGTCCGCAATGAACATATCATCTTAGGAGTAGACCCGGGAACGCTGTTCATGGGTTACGCTTTGCTCAAGACCGTCGGACAGAAGGTCGAGATCCTCGAGTTTGGCGCCTATGACGTCCATAAACTCGAAGGGCAATACCCGCGTCTCCAAAAGGAGTTCTTCTTCTTGCAGGAGATCATCGATAAGTATCATCCTACCTGTTTGGCTATCGAGACGCAGTTTGTGGATAAGAACCCCCAGACGATGATCAAGATCGTTCATGCACAAGGCGTAGCGATCGCTGCAGCACTCTCCAAAGACGTGCCTATCTACGAGTACTCGCCGATGAAGATCAAGATGGCAATCACCGGCAACGGACATTCTACCAAACAACAGGTGGCAGGCATGTTACAGCGTTTTCTGCATATCCCGGACGATGAGATGCCTAAGAAACTCGATGCCACCGATGCCCTCGGTATCGCTTACTGTCATTTCCTGCAATTAGGCTTGCCCGTCTCCGAAGGAGGTGCCAAAGACTGGACTACGTACGCCAAGCGCAAAGGACTGACCGACAGCGGTTTGACCGGTCCGAATGCCCAACTGATGGCTGCATTGGCATCGGTAAATAAGAAAAAAAAGTAAAAATCTTTCCCTAAAATTTGGTAGTCTCAAAAAATTGTTGTACCTTTGCACTCGCGTTCGAATTTTGAATTTTGAATTTTGAATTTTTAATTTAAAAATATTATCTTATGGCTTACAAAATTTCAACTGATTGTATCGCTTGCGGTACGTGTATCGATGAGTGCCCGATGGGCGCTATTTCGGAAGGCGAACACTATTCCATTGATCCGGACGTTTGCACTGAGTGTGGAACTTGCGCAGATGTTTGCCCAAGTGGAGCTATTAGCCTCTAAAAAGTGTTTTTTTTTACAAAAAATGTGTATTTTTGAGGGTTCACAACCGTGAATCCTCATTTTTTTATTAAAAAATGTAAGGTAAGTATTGCAAATATGGATTTTTTTTTGTAATTTTGCAGCGAATTTGAGAAAAAAGTTGTTAAATGGATAAAAAACAGCAAAATATGAGCATGTTAGACGCATTTTTTAGGATTCACGATTTCCTGGTGGAGCATAGCTCGATGCCTATCAGACGGTTGCTAATGGACGAAATCAATTGGGAGGATCGCCTCATTGCTATCAAAGGTGGTCGTGGAGTAGGTAAGACCGACTTCCTGCTCTCCCGTGCCAAGGAGATTGAGCAGCAATGGAAAGAAGCAAGGCAGCAGGAGGAGTTTACGTCTAAGAAAAGGCGTAAAGAACTGGAAGAAGTTCGTCCTTGCTTGTATGTGAACTTGAACGATTTCTTCTTCACAGATCATTCGCTGGTTGAGTTTGCCGGTAAGTTCGCTAAAGCGGGCGGCAAGTATCTGTTTATCGACCAGATTTTCAAGTATCCCACTTGGTCGAGAGAGCTCAAACGCTGCTACGCCAAGTACAAAGACCTGCATATCATCTTCTGTGCGACACCGGTCATGCCGATTGATGAAGAGAATAACGACCTCAAGGATATCGTTAAGACCTATAACTTGCGCGGGTTCTCCTTCCGTGAGTATCTGAACTTGCAAACAGGTCTGCGCTTCCATTCCTATACCCTCGAGGATATTATCCAGCATCACTCCTCTATCTCACGTGAGATATGCGAGCGTGTGCAACCTTTAGAGTATTTCCGGACGTACCTCGACCATGGTTACTATCCTTCTTATCTGGAGTCCAAGTCGTTCGAGGCAGCGCTGCTGAAGGTGATGAACAGCCAGTTGGAGGTGGATGTACTGATGATCAAGCAGATCGATGTGGCTTGTCTGCATAAACTGCGCAAACTGCTGCATATACTGATGCGGGAAGCTCCGTGCGCGCTGAACATAAGCAGCATTTCCGAGGAGATCGGTCTCAGCCGTGCGACGACCATGAACTATATCAAGTATCTCAAGGACTCGCGCCTCATCAACCTCCTCTATATGGAGGATAAGAACTTCCCCATGAAGCCCACGAAGGTCTATATGCATAATACCAACGTGGCAAAGATGATTTTCACTCGTGAGGTGAGCCCGGAGGATCTGTACGAGACTAATTTCTATACCGCTATTCACGGCTCACATAAGGTCAACGCTACCGACCGCAGTGCGATGTTCGTGGTGGACGGTAAGTACTATTTCGACGTACGCGAGAAAGCCTCCAGCAGAGACACTATCCGTCCCACAGCGGTAGCAGAACTCGAAACCGGACGTGGTAACCAAATACCCCTCTGGCTCTTAGGATTCCTCTATTAAATCGGGATTACGTAATTACGTAATTACGAGATCACGAAATAATTGTTAATTCGTAATTTTTAATTTTTAATTTAATAAATTAATTTAATTAATCTTATGGCAAAAGAGAAAAAATTTATGACCATGGATGGTAACGCCGCTGCGGCGCATGTAGCTTACATGTTCACCGAGGTAGCAGCCATCTATCCTATCACGCCGTCGTCGCCTATGGCGGAGAACGTGGACGAGTGGGCTGCTGCAGGTCGCAAGAACCTCTTCGGCGAGACCGTTCTCGTGCAGGAGATGCA
>Ga0256405_10004860_pt1 | contig 24327 bp, 20 predicted proteins | sample RumenRJG_02DNA_FD_189096 | JGI IMG/M metagenome (GOLD analysis project Ga0256405, IMG submission 189096) | Bovine rumen microbial communities from Lethbridge, Alberta, Canada - RJG_02 | ecosystem: Host-associated > Mammals > Digestive system > Stomach > Rumen | place: Canada: Alberta... | reverse complement strand
TCTAAGCCTGCTGCGTCTTAGCTCCGGCATGGCGAGCTTTTCCCTCATCTGCCGGTCAATTTTCATGACATTCTCATTGACCGTGTACGGAATCTCAATAAGTTTACCGCCATATTGCTTAAGAAGACCTAAAAGGTTGTTACGAATGACTTCCAGAGGGCCCGAACTCCAGTTGTCGCCATGAACGACAAAATCCGGTCGAAGCTCTTTTATCACGGTATCGTACATAATCGTATTCTGTACTATGACCTTCGAAACCCCCGGAAGCGCCGTTACCATCTTCACTCGTTCCTCTGTAGTTTTTACCGGGAAACGGTTATAACGTATCATCTGCTCGTCGGATAAAACGCCGACAACAAGCTCTCCATGTTTTTTTGCCTCATCCAGAACATGCAAATGTCCTTCATGAATAACATCCGTACAAAAGCATGTATATACAATTTTCTTTACCTCCATAGATTACCGCCCCCAAATACTTTATCATCTATCATTCGGCATAGTGCTTTTTATCTTTTACTGCCTGAATTTCCTTCCACATGATTTCAAACATTTCTTCCGCTGGCAGCTTACCATCATTCACAAGGCAAATATCAGGGGTCTTAGGAAGCTCTAACTTGAGATCCATGCCTACCACATCCTGCATTTTTCCGTTCTGTACCTTAGAATAAAGCCCCTTTTGATCTCTTTGAATCAATACCTCCATGGGCACATCCAGATATATTTCAATATACTTGGTAAAATTCTCCCGATTCCATTGACGAACTTCATCGAACATGCTCACAGTACAGCAAATGACATCAATCCCCTGGTCGGCAATCATTTTGCTGACGCTGGCATGACGGTAAGCCGCTTTTTTTCTATCTTTCTTCGTATAGCCGGTATTATCCAAATACGCCTTCCGTCCAATGTCTCCGTCCAAACGAAACACATTCTTTTTCTCCTGATAGATTCTATCGTACAAAAGCTTCCCCAACGTAGTCTTTCCTGCCCCTGAAAGCCCAGTGACCCAATACACGATTCCTTGTTCCATCGCTTTCACCCCGCTTTTTGCAAACCAGCGTCATATCCGAAATTGAGTGTATTATATCTCCCCGTCGATTTCATCGAACGGAAAACCAACATCGTAATCCTCTTTCGTAAGCTCATACTCAGCAACTCCAGCCTTGCACACCAACCCTTTTGTCTTCAGATATTCAAAAGGATTCAAAATCTCCATAACCCCTGTGTATCTCTCAATTTCCTTCTCTATTTCGGAAAAGAATTTATACGAGACTAATACAATACCTTTTATATCCGAAGGAACAGCATCAAAATCAGAAAGCACCCTCTTTCCACGCTGTGCAGCCTTACAGGCAGAGTCTCTGTCTACAAAGCAGGCAATCCTTTCCTGATTATCAGGCGTCAGCAAATCGTAAAAACCAAGGGCATTGAAACCTCCCGTTCTGATTGCAAGACTTCCTTTAGGATATTTCCTTATCCATTCATTCAGCATATGATGTTTTTCCAAATTTCTCGGTCTAGCATTTTCATATGCTTTTTGCAAATACCTTGCATATCTGAGTTTCTTCTTTATGGTAGGCGACGGCTCAGGAATATCGCCCAACCACTTACGATATTTATCAAGTTGTCCAGGAGCATCAATACGCTCGGAAAACAAATTAGGCTCCGGCCCCGCCTTTCCACGTTCTGCCATCCATTCAATACCATTGTTAAATTTTATGTAAATATATTTCTTGTCGATAATTCCATGGTAACCAACTGTAGTTATTCTTCCCGGCAGGCAATGCTTAATAAAAGCTGCATTTGCCTCCGGCGAGTACAAGTCTAAATCCTGTATCAACACGTATTTCCGCGTAAGTACTTTATCCGTCAAGGATTCTCCATTCAAAATTCTTTTGATTATAATGTCAAAATCATAATACGAACACATCCCATCCACATGGCATGGTTTTTCTCCATTTTCCACTAAAAAAAAAGTGTGATATCTTTTGCAGTATTCCTCTTGGCCGTGATCTGTCATGTAAATCTTCACCATGCATTGTGGAAGCTCATCCAAATAAAAATGATACTGCTTGTCGATATAATCACATGCGGCGAAAAATCTCTTCCCATCTGATCTAAACACTTCATCTGTCAAATTCGCCGATAAAAAAGGGAAATGAGATTCCAGTATTTCATGCACTGCCCAAAAACATGGCTTTTCAGCCTGAATCATATTTTTCCATAAATCCCACAGCATAAGTGATACAGGAGAAAATCTCTGAAAATATCTATCCGACTTATTCGCTGGCAAAATACTATCCCAATATCCACCCAACATGGTAATATTGTAATCATGCCTTTCCAGTTCTTTATAGACACCACTGTTTTCCGCAGAAATTTTTTTGATGGAATAGCTGTCCCCAGCTACAGGCATTTTATGGCAAAATAGCGCTTTCAGCGTTGGATTCGTATTCCCATTGACGGTAAACATATTATCGAAACAAATTCCCGTATCCATTTTATTCGCCAAAAATGGGATTTTATCTATATCCTCATAGGGCACTGCATCTGTCCAAAGTAGAAGTATATGCCGCTTACTGCACTTCTTGATTTCTTTGCGGATATCCTTAATCAGGTTCGAAATTTCTTTCCATGCTTTTTTTGCTACCCCATAATCGCTAGGACAGTTCCGAACAAGTTTATCAGCCAGACAAAAATCTCTTATATACAAAGACAAAAAAAATGCTCTTTTCCAATTCAGTTCCTTAAGTGCTGGTTCTGTATTACATCTCCATTCCTCTGTCGCAGTTAAAATTTCAAAAAAAAGAAAATTTCTTTTGGGTTTATGCCAGTATGCTGCAGCCCAAGCTTCAGTTGAATTCTCCGTCAACAGAGTATCCCAGTCCTTTGAAAAAAATAACCCCTGCGACGCAAAATAATCATATAAAAACACATATGACACTCCATGCGTCCTTAGCCAATGCCTGATGAAAAATGAACCTTCCATGGAAAGAACATAAACCCCACTGTATTCCTCCCATTTTTTCTGTCCCAATTTTTCTTCGGTATCATACACTCGACTACTATCCCTCACCCCCGTTTTTCGTGAGCAACGAATAAACTCAACCTCTTGTCCATAACGCAGAAAGTGCTTCCACCTATGAATATCGCTTTCATAGGTAACAATACAGGCAATTTTTCCATTACCTATCCAACTCTTAGTAAGCTCGTCTGCCAGCTTCTCCGCCTGTAGCATTTTTTTATAATCAGGATACACATCATCCAAATGATACTTGAATATTATTTCATTCAATTTTTCATCTATATCAAACCTACTGCTATTTGCAGACTGCCTCATATATCTTCCCTCCACTGGCATCTCCCCAAAGCTTTCCTGCTTCGACAGCTTTGCGGTTAAGCATTTCATCCAAAAGTCCCGGTAGCTCAAAGAAAACCTCTGACTGCATGAAATCAGTCAACGCAGGCAATTTTTCAGCCATTCCAAAAGACAGCTTTATCTCGCTACTAATTACCCCTCTCTCATCGAATACGTAAAAAGTATTGTCATGACAGCTGAATCCATACGCACCTGTCTTATCTCGGCAGCATATAAAAGTATGGTATAAAAATTGCAATGCTCCCGATGATCTGCTTTCCATACCGCCCTCGTACAAAACAGAGTTGTCCTTTGTATCCAGTACCGCCCAATGCCCTACATCCGAATTCCATAGAACGATACGGTTCTTCATTATAGTTCTGACTGCCGGCATATCCTTTGCCGCCCACATTAACTTTTCACCACTGACTCGTTCAAACATATCCGCATATCCTCTTATCTGCTCATCCTTTAAGAATCTGCCTGCTAAATATACAGCATCAGGTGTCACGGCGATGCTTCCGTACTCACCCTCTGTAGCAGATAACGCCTTTATCTCGAAAACGTTCTCAGAGAGATTCCAACTAATGATTTTATTTGTCCGATAAATCAGCGCGGAAATAACACTTTCCCCGTACCAATCAGCGGCAGAAATAAACCCTCCATCCTGCAATCCAGCTTTTTCATACAAGTCCTTGACATTTGCCACCACTTCAACATGAAGGGAATGAATATTTATACGTAAAAAATATTCATAATGGCTAGGAATGCAACACAGCATATCACCATAGACGAATGCTTCTCTAAACTTTTCACATTGTCTGTATTTTTCCTGTTCAGGATATTCTATTGCCGAAAATCTTTCTGCTTTGATATCATACATGTAAATATTATTCCCATATGCCGGCAACATAAACACTTTCCCATTCGCGTAAGCAATAGCATTATAGGCGAAGTCCTGCATTCGGGCTTCGTTTGGAAGAAATCCCCTACATATCAGTCTTTTGGATTTTATATGATACTGCATGAGAAGATTGATTTTCCCCTCTACAAACCAAAGGGATTCCCCGTCGCTGCACATCGCCTGAGTCCACACCGGAACGTCAAATATCCCTGCAGGTTTTGTATACTCCATTTCTTGATATAAAACAGGCTTTCCTGTAATCTTATACAGCTCCACCACACTGCTGGGGTCTCCATAGTACATATCCGAACAGATTATTGCCCTGTCCAAATCAGCAGTATCATCATAAATTCCCCATCCGTCATTAATGTACTGTTGTTTCAACTGTTCATATTCCTCCAAAATATCGGGACGCATAGAGCGCAGGGTAGACTCCATGAGCGGATGGGGACGCCACCACAGCACAGCATCCTTTCTTTCCCTGAAGCTATCAAATACAAAGCGAAGCTTGTCGCATATTTTATCGGTATATCTGAGTGCTGTGGTTACACTCGTGCTGTAAAGGACAATCTTTTTTCCATGACTTATGCGTTTCCATATGACAGGCAGAGTATAATCGTCACGCTTTCCGTGCAAAACTTTATCAAACTTTGGTGACCCCAGCGCAAGAAATTTTCCTTCCGGAGGATTACCGCCAGGATAGTTTCTTTCATAGAGGTCTTTGACTCTCTCGTCCTGTACTATAACATAGTCAGCATTTAATACTCCGGGCTTTTTTGCAAAATCAGGATTGAAGGCATCCCCTACGACAAAATAAGGGACATAAATCAGCTTGTCCGTACATTTTTTGAGATTTGATGAGTAATATTTCGGCTCTACCGAAGTAACAATGTTTGTGTCATCGTAAGGATTATGAATAAAAATGATATCAGGATGCATCTCCTCAAGATTTACAGTATCACAGTCAATTGTTGGAACGTGCCTTGGAAACATATCTTTTTCGCAGTGCCATTCGTGCACTGCGAATTTATTTTCATTGGTAATAATAAGGTCGGCGTATGGAATTGGCACTACATATGCATTGCAATGATCCTTATCCTCCTCTGCCGCCTTCCAGATACTTTCAAGGCTATCCCACATAGAGGCATTGTATGGCAGAAAAACTATTTCTTTTTTCACAGGCTCTTTATTAATCTCTTCACACAGCCAATCCAGAAGCTCTATGCTCAATGTTGCAATTTCGTCATTTCCCCCGGCATCATGCAATTGATGTATTGCGTCCTTCAGGGCCTCAATCACATCCTTGTATGACCTGAATTGCACAGCAGCAAGCTCTGCCTCACAGAGTTTCTCCGCGAATGACAAAGCCGCAATGCATTCATCATGTATTGCGGCTTTTCTTTCTGTCTTGAGGCGTAAAACACCCCTGCGTCCAATCTCCACCAATTTTATAATCTCGCCGCGCGTCTTCCTTGATAGCATCTTATCCGCTCCAATTCTCTACATCCCTACATACACGTTATCGTGAAAAATCCTCTTATCATTAACAGTACAAAATATTCATTTTCAGTGACTCCTGCTTTTGCCTACACAGCCTCGACTATCTCTCCTATTTCAAATACTTCCTTTCCGACATTTCCCAGTTCTGCCAAAGACCTCGCAGTCTCGCTCTCTCCCAGCTGTATCGCCGTAATAGCCGCATTTGTAATCGCCTTTTTATTTTGTGGTTCTATTTCCAGCACTTTGCTGTACTCATCAAGAGCCCGTGTCCAATTTTTCTGTCTGAACGCATGATTTCCGCGCTGCAGAAAAGCGAGTGCCCTATCCAGCGGTGGAATTGGTCTCTTACGCAGTTCAGGGACAAGCTCTTCCGGTTCCATAAACTTATAGTTGCCTATATTCGTCCACTTGTTTCTAAAAATTTTTGCATGGCGGGCAATAAGTTCATTGTATTTTTCAGCCTTTTCATACCTCTCCGCATGAGATTTGCCGGATATAAACGAAGCATTGCCAAAGTGATGTATATACGTATCCTTGCATAAAAGCATTTCATATCCTGCCTGCCATATCCGTAAAGAATAATCATCATCCTCAAAGTTCCCCGGAGTAAATATTTCATCCATCGGACCTATTTTTTCATAAACTTCCCGCTTAATTAAAAAGCAAAAACCAATCAAGAGCAGCTTCCTCTGCCATTTTGATGAATCGCTTTTGTTAAAGCCCTCAGCAAATTTCTCAAGTCCATCAATATCTTCATATGGTCCTTCCATCTGCTGTCCGTTAATACTGTAATTCGTCATGCAGCCCACAGCACCCACATCAGCATGACTGTAAAGAGCAGTACGCATATTTGCCAGCCAGTTCGGAGTAACGATTGTATCGCTGTTTAAAAGCAGAATTTCACTTCCCTCCGCAAGCTCCATCCCCTGATTGCACCCTGCTGAGAATCCCGCATTCCAATCGTTCTTTATAAGTCTGATGTCAGATTGTTTTTTGAGCCATTCGACAGAACTGTCCTTTGATGCGTTATCAACAACGATGATTTCATAAGTTCCCCTCTCAGTATACTTTCTAATACTATCTATACATAGCTTTGTGAGGGAAACCGTGTTGAAACTCAATATAACAATACTCGTCATCTGTTTCATTTGCTCCCGCTCCCTTTTCATACATCTTTCTGAGGCTCTTCTCCGTATTTTCGAGAAACATTTTCTGTAATCGGTCACCGCTAAATCATACACTTTAATCCCTTTTGAAAATATCTCTGGTAAATACCTTTTCTCTAACATCCGCCAACACTGCATCCCAACGATTGGCCACGATAACGTCACACCGTTGTTTGAACTCAGATATATCCCTTACTACTTCAGAATTGAAAAAGGTATCCGCCTTAAGGGTCGGCTCATATACGAGACACGGAATGCCTCTTCCCTTAATGCGCTTCATAATTCCCTGAATAGCACTGGCACGGAAATTGTCCGATGCGGTTTTCATGGTCAGGCGGAAAAAACCGACAGTCCGGGGATTAAGCGCAAATATCTGATTTGCAATAAAATCCTTGCGAGTACGATTAGCTTCCACCACCGCCGCAATAATATTTTGCGGCACATCACGATAATTAGCCAAAAGCTGCTTTGTATCCTTTGGCAGACAATATCCCCCATAACCAAAGGATGGATTATTGTAAAAATCACCTATTCGCGGGTCAAGACATACCCCTTTTATAATCTCCTCTGTACTCAAATTATGGCTTTCAGCGTAAGAATCAAGTTCATTGAAAAAAGCTACACGCATGGCGAGATATGTATTTGCAAACAGCTTGATAGCTTCAGCTTCAGTAGAGCCGGTATACAGCACCGGAAAATCCTTTTTGGCTGCGCCCTCAACTAATAGTCCTGCGAATTTCCTTGCCCGCTCAGATTTTTCCCCTACAATAATACGTGCCGGATAAAGATTATCATGAAGAGCCTTTCCTTCACGCAGAAATTCAGGCGAGAAAATAATATTGTCTGTACCATATTTTTTCTTCATCTGCTCAGTATACCCAACGGGCACAGTAGATTTTATCACCATAACTGCTTGCGGATTTATTTCCAACACTTTCTCAATAGTGTTTTCAACGGAAGACGTATCAAAAAAATTGCGCTCTGAATCATAATTTGTTGGGGTAGAAATAATAATAAAGTTTGCTCCGATGAACGCTTCCCCGGCTTCAGACAAAACGCGGAAATTTATTTCCGGGTTCTTTAAAAATGACTCCACATCGTCATCGACAATAGGAGATACCCTTCGATTTATCATATCTGCCTTTCTGACATCAATATCAAAAGCAGTCACTTCATTATGCTGTGCAAGCAGCAGTCCGTTGGACAACCCAACATAACCAGTACCGGCAATTGCTATTTTCAAAAAAAACACCTCCACATCACACCATTCAGCAATGGCAATTTCAAGTACAGGACTATTTCTCTGATTGATGCTCCCAATCCGCTCCGAATGAGATTTTGTCATCAGAATGTGTGAATAGCAAAATTCGCTAAAGCGGCATAAACATTGGAAAGCATACACTTTCTTGTACTATTTTATTTACAATACAAAATCTTTTCATGGTGTGTCTGCATTTGCAGGCTGAGATTATATTTATTCATATACTCCCTTTCATTTGACGTTAGTCCATAATTGCGGACATCTATCCTATAGTTTCTGAAGCTATAAACATAATCATCCCTTATCGAAGAAATATATAACGGTATCGCAAATAAATCCTCCGGCTTATGATAAACACTAATCGCCATCTTAGGTTTATATTTTGCGATTGAACCAAATGCCCCTCTTAATGTTTCAAGTTCTGCTCCTTCAACATCCAGTTTTATGTAATTAATTTTAGAGATATGATTCTCTTTGCTAAATGTATCTATATCAATCAGTTCACAGGGCAACCCATCATCTGCAAGGCAACTCCCTGTATCGCAAGATGAATACCGCGCTTGTGTTCTACACGAATAAAGTCCCATATTTATCGGAGTAAAGAGTCCGTTTTCTGAATTTGATTTAACGACTTCATAATTAGCTCCATCCATTTCAAATGAATAAACATCACTGCCTAAAGATGCAAAATCAAGGGCTGTAGCTCCATCAAAGCTTCCACCATCAATCACCACATCACCCGCTGCCGGCATGAAACCATGAAGCATATATTGAGGCTCTGCTGCGTAAATATAATCCTTCAACTGCCCGGATACCCAGCCTTTTATTGCCGCCAGAAATGACTTTCGACTCAGTTCATCCCCCAAAAAGAACATACGCTCTATAAAACTCTGTCAGGTGCTCCATAACGAACATATACTTCCAATTCGCTAATGCAGAATTCTGTAACATTAACGACTGTATATCAAATTGGTTGAACAATATGTATAAATTTAGTACATAACTTGTAGCTGATGGCAAAAACAAAACGCACTGAATCTCATTTCGCCACTTTGATATATCACCTAATTTTACTATTGGAATTACCGTATTCTTCTCCCATTTGATGTCAATATCATCAAATGTAATAAAAAATTTTACCTGAAAATTGGCCGCAGATAGTTGTTTGTATAAATCCATCCCTTCATTCATGCTGTTAGCAATATTCGGATGCAAGAATATTCCCATAACATGAGTGCGCTTGGATAGTATCAACTCGTCCTGTTTGCATGATGGCAAGTCTTGAATGAGCCTAATAAAATCGAGTTCTTTGGAATTATCCATTATATCTACCTCTTCCTATTAGTATTCTTAACCCCTCCTGAATTAATTCATTATGCGCTTCACATCGGATGTTATTAAGAATATGGACATAATTCTCTGGCAGCATATTGTTGTAAAAATGATTAAATGCTCCCGGCCAAAAAAACTCCAAATACCACTTGATATTATCAGCGACAAAACACTTATAATTTTCCTCAACAAATCCGGGAGCTTTTATCTCATGCCCCCTCCTGCAATATCCTCCAAGTATTGCTTCAGCTTCTGCACCTTTCGCCATCCGCACACCGCATCCGTTCCGCTTAATTGGAATTTCTTTGACAATCATCTTTTCGCCAAATGAACATTCCAGCAAAAGTCCAGTATCAAAAAACTCATCCGAATGGTCTAAGTTGAACAGGAAATTGCCTTGTCCGTATATAATCACACCATCATTGTAATTTTCACGGCATCCTATGCAGTGGCTATGCTGCGCAACAACCAAATCCGCGCCTTTGTCGATAAATTTTCGCAAATAGCGCTGCAGCATCGGCGAAGGGTATCTGTATTCCTCCCTTCCTCCATGATAAAGCACAACGACATAATCATATTCATTTTTTAGCAGCTCAACTGCATCATAAGAGACCAATGGATCAAAAGGATTCGCTCCGGCCGAGGAATGCGTTGCTATAGTACATTCGTGCTCAGCCACGCCATAGAAACTCACACTCACCCCATTTGAAAGCTTAATCGGAAAAAAATTATGCGCCTCCCTTAGATTCATCCCTCCTCCTATGTGATTTATATTTGCTGCATTCAACAGCTCTATTGTATTTTTTATGCCAGCTTCTCCGTAATCAAGTATATGATTGTTTGCTAGTGTCAGCAATAAATGCCTTATTTTCTTATATATTTTGATTGAAGCCGTATCTCCACATAAATTAGGACCGGATTTCAATATAGGTGTTCCTCTATTTGTCAATGGCATCTCAAGATTAAACACATTCAACTCTGAATGACATAGCATTTGATAAATTTCCGTCCCAATCAAAGTTTCTATATCCCCAGCATTAAACAGCCCCTTATTGGTACTTGTAGGGATAAAATCCGCGCCAATATAAACATCCCCCGAAACTTTTTCCACAGGCTGTCGCTTTATCCGTTCCTTTATAGCTCTCGCAGACGCATATCCAAAATTTTTGGTATCATCATGATAATATGCGTTTCGTTTTTTTAATAAAACCTCCAAAGGATACAAAGTATAATAACAGGACATTGCCTTAATGTCGCTCGTGCAATAATTTTTATTTATCCACCGCAAATACCCCTCATCAAATAATTCTCTTAGCACAGATATATCCAACGGCTTAGGCGTAACCGCCTGCATAGCATAAATATCCAAACCATTGCGATAATCCGCAAAAAGCCCCCAATTTTCTACGTCCAATCCATTTTTTATAAAAAATTCTTTTTGCCACAATCGATCAGCTCTGCGATTTGGCGGAAGATTAAGCATTCCTAAAGCAATGTCAATATTCAAATATGGTGCCTTGACTTGCTTAAATCCTGAGTGTGCGGGTATATTCAACAAATATGACAGCAGTATCATTTTCATTCGCATACTCGCCAATACCTGCCCAAAGGCGGTCTTCAAGCGATATTTATTCCTTTCAAGGTAATCCGCCACAATCTCGTGGTTAGATTTCAGCAGACAATATTCGCTGTCAGCGTGCAGCCCGTGCGTATATCCCAATTTATTGAAATTCGTTTCATTTATATTTTCCTGATAATCAACCGTTCCTGCCCATGCGTCCCCAATGATTCCGCTCAACAATGTATAATTATTGACATCATGCCCCAATTTGTTGGCTATTTTTTCATAAAATTCCATGTGGTACATCCCATGCGAATGCGTTGAGCAGCCATAAAGATTAATCCAGTCACCAATTCGCGAATTGAAATCCCGCAATGGTATACGCTCCCATTTAACTCCCAATTTTTTGCACAGAGCCCTTGCGTACACGACTTCACTGGATTCTGACTGAATTGGGGATATTCCGTAAGAGTACGATAATATATTGTCCTTTTTATCATACATATAATTTAATATACGCGAATCATATCCTCCACTGGTAGGTATAATCACTCCATCAGTTGAAATGCCTGAATTGACTTCTTCATGTATTAAATCCCAGATTTCCTCTTCGGATACTTGTCTTTCAATATATCTCTCCGCCGGGTCAGGTTTCTGTTCAATATTAGTATATCTCCCATCCTCCACAGTAATTGCTGATGACCAGCGAAGGAATTTTACACCCTTAACAGGTGTATGCCCTAAAACCGAATAGCCAAAATCCAAATAGTTTCCAAGCCCCTCGGAATCAAATTCTAAATTAGCATAATCTATAACATCATTTATGTTATAGCTGACTTTTTTAGTTTTTTCATTGTAAAATACAGGCTTTGTATTAAGCCAGTCGGTCTCATAATATTTCATCTTATTACCTCAATATGAACGTTGTATCGGCACTTTTGCGATCTCCTACCTTTGCGGCAGTTCCACGTAATTGCACCCTATTTCACGAAAGCCTGCAATCTCAGCTTCAGACGGCAGCGTTTTGAAAAGAATCATACTTACCATGCCGTAGTCCAACTTCCCTTCGCGTACAAGTTTATCCTGCTCCTCTATGATTTGCTTGATTTTTCTAAAAATTGCAGATTTGCCCTCATCCGCTGGCTCAAATTCACAACCTTCTATATAAAAATCATTATAACCTCCATAGCAAATTGCCGGCAGATACATAGCCAATGCGATTTTAGTCATTTCCCGTATGTTGAGAAGAAAAGTATAATTTCCTACAGATTCATACTCTACAACCACCGAATCCGAACGGTCATTGGGCTCCGTCAGCACTACGCCCCTGCGGGCAACACGCAGCATCTCATACAGTGCCAAATAGGGACGCGGAAAATGATGAAATGCCTCCTTGCAGAAGACATAGTCGTAAGATTCATCCGGCAGCGTCATTTTTTCTGCATTTTGCACGAGGTAGTCATCTATATATCCGCACTCCTTACTTTTTTGCAACAGAGATGAAGCCAAGTCCGTTGGCAATACGTTTGTAAACCCCTTATCCCTAATACGCAGTGAATCAAGTCCCCACCTGCCATCTCCTACCGTCAGCCAGCTTGTATCGCGGTTCAGCGGTTCAATGATGCGATATCCCCTGGCATGGCGCCAATAGTCAGCAGTAGTCTTATCGAACCACCTTTTTGCCTTTGCAATTTCTCTAGGTTCGGTCAGATTGATGTCAAAGTCTGCCTCATGGCGTTTATAGCTCTTTTCTATTTGATCCATTTAGCCTATCTCCCTTTAACAAATATACGCATCCATATTATCCCGATAATAGTCTATCATGACCTTAAGCCCTTGCTTCAATGTCGTTTTAGCCTGCCACCCTGTGATTCCTTCAAACAGGGAGCTGTCTCCATAAAAATCCCCAATATCTATTTTTTTCCTTTCATCAGGGAACGGAATAACCTCTACTCTCCCCTTCCCCGTAATCGAAATCAGCGTTTCAGCTACGGTTTTCAGACTGGCCCGTTCTCCTGACAGGTTATACGTGCCCCCCCCGCATGCATCTTTGTTTTCAGCTGCAAGACACATGGCTTCCACCACATCATCCACGTAGTTAAAATCCCTCAGCTGTCCACCACCGCCATATAGCTGTATAGTCTCTCCCAAAAGAGCACGATTGACAAACCATCCGATAACTCCCTGACGTGCATTGCTGATAAGCTGCCGTGGTCCATAGGTGTTTGTCAAACGCAAAGAAACTGTCGGTATACCATATACGTGATTGTACAGGCGCATATACTGCTCTGCAGCCAGTTTATTTATTCCGTTGACATCAGGCGGCTGCAGTGGATGTTTTTCATCAACTGGCAGATATTCAGGCTTGCCGTAAATCTGCCTTGTACTTGCATAAACAAGAACCGTTCGCGGCGCATTAACCCGGCAAGCCTCAAGCAGCGCCAAAGTACCACGAGCATTAACTGCCAAATCCATAAATGGATCATTCATACTGTCCTGATGGCTTACCTGTCCTGCCATGTGAAAAATATAGTCTTTATCCTTTACTATATATTTCAGAGTATGCTCATCCCTCATATCAGAAAAATTTATATGTACCCGATTTCTGATTCCATCCAGATTATGCAAATTGGCGCCATATCCTTCAATCATGGAATCAAGCAGCATGACGTCGGCTCCCTCCCGAACCATCCGATGAGCAAGATTACTGCCGATGAAACCTGCACCACCAGTAATGAGAACTTTCTTCCCTCGAAATGACATACCCACGCCCCCTTGCGATGCATCAATGTAAAAAGATTGCCTCAAGCTTATCCAGGCATTTATCCAGATTCTGCAAGTATGGGACATAAAAAAGCTGCTGTGCTTCCTTCGGGATACGGTAATTCATAAGCCTCAGATTATTACGTCCGATGTATTCAACCCCGGAAAAGTGATAAAAAACAACAGGAGTCCCATCTATAGCAGGTCCGAAAGCCCCTTCACTGCAAGTATGTTGCTGAATATTCCAAGGACCTGCTCCCCCGATGTTCTGCAATACATGAACAGCAGGGTATTTTCCAGGCCAATCGTTCAGGTATCCCTGATCTCCAAACATATTACCCTCAACTCGTGCATAGCACCATTGACGACATTGTTGGCACCACTTATAAAGAATGTCAAGCCCTGCAGGGGTATTCCTGAATGTTATAAACTGCACGCAATAGATGCCGTTTACGGTCAGCTGACTGTACTCTGGCGAAAACCTGTGGGGTGTTATCAGCACATCCTTGCCGGAAGCATGAAACTCATCCAAAAGCCTTTGAGGTGAGTCAAAAAAGAATAAATCTGCATCAATATATGTAACCTCCTCCACAGGGAAATGCTCTATAACATAGAGGATTGTATGGCAACTGCACGTCCAGCAATATTCTTGCCATGTCCGTTTCTGCCTGATATGTTTAAGTTCCTCGTCTTCAAGCTTCTCCAGTGGGATAATAACAGTATTAGGCAGTGCAAGCTTTTGTAAAATATTTTCTGATGCTTTGTCAAAAGCGAAAATATAAAGCGTAAACTCCTTCTCAAATCTGGCAAGAGAATTATACATTGCCAAGCCTCTCAAAAGATATCCCGAATCAAAAAGAGTGCAGTAGCAGTTTTTCTTCGATATCTTCGGCGCTGCGTAAGAAAATGGAAGCCATGGGCTTCCTTGGCGCATAAATGCCTTTATTCGTTCCTCATAGAGAGGAAATGCTTTTATTTCCAGAGGAAAATGTGCTGCCGGCTTATCAGAAGCATGCGTATAAAGTTTTCTCGGACTATTATGTACCCCAGTACCATCAAATCCAATATTTTCGACCAGTGAATCCCTCACCTGTAAAACAAATCCGTTTTGTTTATAAATAGATACGAGCCAAAATACTGCCCAAGTATTCATGAAGCCCGCATAATTGCCCTTTATTTGCTCCCAATTGTCTACATAACCGTCAAAACAAAAATCACATATATCCTGCTGTGTAAAATTTTTCAGCAGATCCTCGCTGTCCTTTTCAAAATACTTCCAGCTGCGGGCCCAGGCTCCCCAGCCCCAGCAATCTCCGCGATGGGTAAAAAACAAGGGCGGCATATCGTCCTTCGGTACCGGTTCCATATATGCGTTTACAGCCATTACCTCATTACAATCAGCGTACAAAGTCAACGCATCATTCATGTACTTAAGAAAATATCTTGAGGTAACAATATCATCCTCCAGTACAATTGCCTTGCCAAACTCCTCCATAACACAGGTAACGCCGGTAATAATATTTTCTGCCAGACCTTTGTTCGTTTCATTTTCGAGCAATACCACTTTTCTGAAGCCAGTCACTCCATTGATAAACTGCCTCACTGCATTAACTTGAGGAACTGCGGCTTCATCCTTTGCTCCATCTGAAAAAACTATCAATATACTGTCTTCCGCGTATATATTTTTTTGAAGTGCAGTGACAGTTTTTTCTGTATGCTCAAGCCGATTGTATACAAAAAGCACAACTGGTGCCAGATTCTGCCGAAACTTTTCCTTTTCCTTCGGATCATAATCCCACATTAATTCTGCGTACTTATCCATTTTTCCATCCCTTCTGCGCTCCTTGGCAGCATCTCATCTGTTCTTTCCGGCGTTTTGAGTTGGCAGATATATACCAACCCGCCTGTTATTTGTCTTAACTCCCGCTTACAGAAGCAGTGTCCATCTTTTGCCGAGTTATAATTTCATAAAAAACAGACAAAGCCGCGATGCACTCGTCAAGCATTGCGGCTCTTTCGTTTATATCTTGGCACACAAGTCCCCCACGCACAGTTTCAATGAGTTCGATTATCTGACCGCGTGTCTTCCTTGATAGCATTTTTATTCGCTCCAATTCTTTTTACGTTTCACATATATTATCGAAAACTTCAAAAAAAACATTAACGATACAAAGTACATATGAAGGTTATCTTCGACAAAAACAAAAAAATTCCTGCATGACTTTGTGCCTGCCAATAGCCTGTTTCTATCTGATCACAAAAAGCAGGAACCACAAACATGGCTCCTGCTTTCACTTTCATACCGCCTCAACGAGTTCCCCTATTTCGAATATTTCTTTTTCAACATTTACCGAGGCTGCCAACGCTTTTGCGGTTTCTTCATCGCCCAGCTTTCGTGCAACAATTGCCGCGTTAATTATAACTTTTTTATTTTCAGGCTGCAGCGACAATACTTTACTGTATTCATCAAGGGCACGTGCCCATTTCTGCTGACGAAATGCGTGATTGCCGCGCTGAAATGCCGCCAAACCCTCATCCAGCTTTGGAACATCCCGGCTTCGAAGCTCAGGTACAAGCTCATCAGGCTCCATGAACTTATAATTTCCAAGGTTTGGCCATTTGTTCCTGAAAATCTGCGCGTGCCTGTCAATCAGGGCATTATACTTCTCCGCATTTTTCTCCACATCTGCGTGAGATTTCCCTGACAGAAAAGAAACATTCCCAAAATGGTGAATATACGTATCCTTGCATAAAAGCATCTCATACCCAGCCTGCCAGATACGCAGGGAATAATCATCATCCTCAAAATTCCCCGGGGTAAACCTCTCATCCAAAGGCCCGATTTTTTCATATACCTCTCGTTTGAAAAGAAAGCAGAACCCAATCAATAAAAGCTTGCGTATCCATTTCGACGAGTCACCTTTATTAAATTCACGCGTAAATTTTTCCAGACCGTCTATGTCCTTATACGGCCCCTCCATCTGCTGCCCGTTGATGCAGAAATTCGTCATGCAGCCTACCGCGCCGACAGAAGGGCTGCTGTAGAGTGCCTTGCAGAGGTTCGTGAGCCAATGCGGCGTTACGATTGTATCACTGTTCAGCAGAAGCAGCTCGCTTCCCTCCGCAATCGCAAGTCCCTGATTGCATCCGGCAGAGAATCCGGCATTCCAGTCATTTTTTATAAGCCGTATATCCGCTTGCCTTTCAAGCCATTCTACAGAGCCGTCATGTGAATTATTATCCACTACAATGATTTCATAAAGGCCCTTCGTGGTATGACGGCGGATGCTTTCTATACAAAGCTTTGTAAAAGAAAGTGTATTAAAGCTCAATATGATGATACTCGTCATCTGTTTCACAATTTTTCCTCCTCTGCCGTTTTTCATACCTCAGGCTGAAGCTCGTTCCCATATTCATCTAAAAACGCTTTCTGATATCCTTTGTACTCCGGTGCCAGTGGTTTTTCCTTAGGACAATGTATGCACCAAAAGCCATCTGTCTGGTTCGGCACTACCACACGATATCCCCGCCGCGCGAACTCCCTACACTGGGATGTATCGTAAATATGCCATCCTGTGAACAAGTCTTCCCTCCACGGGATATCATACTGCGTAGCAATCAAAAGCCCGTCTACAGCTTCGACAGGAGTATATTCCCCACGCGGCTCACGCATCTCGCTGTCCACAATGCTCTCTGCTTCACAGGCATGAAGCACCCGTCCGAATGTACGCATCCCATCCCACCAGATTCCGCTGGCAGGAAGATTCTTGCAGCCTATGACTCCAATCGCTCCTATGGACTCATCCAGAAATATATTCTTTATCTTTGCCACAAAATCCTTTTTTACAAGCAGCGTATCCTGATGAAGATATACCTTATATTTAGCGTCCGACTGCCGCATTGCCTCATTATATCCCGCCGCCATGGACTCAGCACAACGTATTCCTATATATTCCGCCTGCATCCCCTCCGGGATATCCAGATGCTTCAGATACAACAGGCACTCACTGTACCACTCCTCATCATTCACGCATGTAATGAAGCAAATTTTATTTTCATCCGTTTCAACAAAAAATCTTTTCTTCAATTTTTACCAGCATCCATATATAAACATAATCTTTTTATTTCAACATTAAGAGTTCACCGGGCAGCTTCTTAATAAAATTTAAAACAATCGTTTTAATCGTATGTGATTGTATATTCCTGGGAATATTTATTGGGCTGATATGTATATTGCTTTATAAAATCTTTAAAGTCTATATACGCATCATTAGCCAGCACATACTCAACCCATTTTTGGTTCAAATATTTTTGCGCAAGATAAGGCATATATTTCTCACAGAAAAATACTCGTGCCTGAAGATAACATTTTGACAGGTAGTTTCTTCTATTTTCCTGAACCGAAATTGATCCTTCATGCGACCGAAACAGCCCCAATATTTCATTTACAAAAGCAACTTTGGGATAGTGCAGCGCGGTTATGAGATATAATAACAAATCCGGACCTGCACCGTGTCTGGAAAAATCCTTTACAGAGGGCGACTCAATTACATTTCCGGATAGGATATTTTTCCTAAGATCTTCCATATGAAATAACCCTGCCCCCGGAGACACCAACTGAAATTCTTCCGCAACACAGTTTGACAAATATTGTTTGCTGTCTATCAGCCCGGAATGTTCCATATACCGGTATGATGCAATATTGCTTCCCGGTTCACTGCTTATTTCAACGCACGAAAAAACAAAGGCGACATCCGGCTTAAGCAATGGCACTGTTTTTTCAAGATATGTTTCATAGATTAAGTCATCAGAGAACAGAAGCTTCCCTATTTCTCCACTTGCGTGCCTCACACACTCCTGCCAATTGCTTACAGGACCGATATTCTCTTTGTTCTGATATATTCTGATATTATCATGCTTTGCAGCGTACGCCTTGCAAATCTCCCACGTCCTATCTGTACTCTTGTTGTCAACTATTACGATTTCTATATTTTTATAAGTTTGTGCCAATGCGGATTCAATGCAGGCAGGCAATAGGCTCTCGCGGTTATATACAGGAATGAGTATGCTTACCAAAGGCCTTGCTGCCTGTTCTCCATCCGATTTATCCGCACATTCTCTGCCAGAACACCATGAGAGCATTTCCCCGATGCCTTCCTCTTTAGAAACAACCGGAGCCCAACCAATCAAATTATGAATCTTGCCGTTATCAGCGACAAAAACCTTCTGATCACTTGCCCGCCAAGGGATTTGTCGATATGACATTTTTATGTTCAGCTTGCTTTCCAACAGCGCAAAAAGCTCCAACAGCGAGAGACTGTTCTCCATTCCTCCGCCGACATTGAATACCTGGCCCGAAACCTTTTCAATATTGTCAACACATGCAAAATACAAACGTACAATATCATCGGCATACAGTACATCCCGAACCTGCTTGCCGTTCCCTGATATGGTAAAAGGTTCTGTAAGTTCCCCGTTTTTTATTTCCAGCGCCTTTTGACAGAACCATCCAATCCAGCCCTGATCGTAAGTAGCAAACTGTCGGCCTCCATACATGGAGGAATGGCGAAATACCACCGTTTTCAAGCCGTAAATTCTAGCAAAGTCCTGCATATACTGATCAGCAGTACCTTTCGAGCATCCATATGGAGAGTGGAATTCCAGAGGCACACTTTCATCAAACCCATGTGGAAACTCATCACATTCATACCTGGAATCCGTTTCCGTATAGTGATATTGTTCCAAATCCCCATAAACCTTATTTGTAGAAGAAAACAATACACATGTATCAGGTGAATATTTTCTGACGCTGTCAAGAACATTAAATGTTCCTAAAGCATTGATTTCAAAATCCTTGCGCGGATCAGCAATAGATGTTGTCATAGCCACCTGCCCGGCAACATGAAAAATAGCATCCGGCTTTTCGTTTCGAATAAGATTTTCCACATCATTTGTATTACGCACATCACCATGGATAAACTTAAAATTGCCTTGCTCCTTCAACCATTTAAGATTTCTTTCGGCACCTAATCGGCTAAGATTATCAAATATCACCAATTCAATGCCGGTCTTTAGCGCATGCTGCGCCAAATTGCTGCCCAGAAAACCACAGCCGCCATTTATCAGAAGTTTTCTTATTTTCATTGCCTTACCTCCAACATCTTCCTTATCCCTTGTTCGACCTGAATCTTGGCGTGCCAGCCAAGTAAATGCAAGATTGTTAAATCAGGATGAGATACCAGCGTCTCCTTTTCTCTGTACGGAATTGCGCCAAAGTTCAATTTTGTTTTAGAATGAGTCAGTTTATGAATCATTTCAACCAAATCCCGAATCCTGGTATTTACCCCACTCCCCAAGCTAATCTTCTGATAACCTGTCAATGGTGCGTCTACGAGAAGCAAATATGCTGAAGTCACGTCATCTATATGTATAAAATCCCGTTCCTGTTCTCCTTCCGTCAAGTTAAGCTCCGGCACATTTGCCAGGCAGCTGTTTATTATAAACTCGACAAATTTTGTATCATCATCGTTTGCCCCATACATATGCTCCATAATTATATCGTATACCGCCATCCTGCTTTTCTGTGCATACAGCTTTCCCCATTCGGAAAATTGACGTTTGGATAAAGCATATCCATTAAGCAGCCTGTCATTACTTGTATTTGCATTTATAAAGCGTCTTACGCTGTGCTTTTCGCATATTCCCAGCAATTCCACAGCAAAGCAAAGATTGCTTCGCAATAACTCGATAGATGATTCTCCTTTGCGCCCATATACGCCCGCGGTATTGATTAAAGCATCATAAACAACATCATCGTCAAAGGCATCCTCCACCACATCTATATCTACGTTGAAGCTCCTTACTTCAGATATCAAATCGGCAATTCTCCAGGTATCAGATGCCGCACGTTTGAAAATTGCTACATTATCCCCACGCTCAACCAGGGCACGAATCAGATGACTGCCCAAAAAGCCTGTAGCTCCGCTGACTAAAACATTTTTCCTATCCATTTGCTATTTCACCGCTTCTTTAATCACCTTTATCATGTAATCAAGCTTCTCATCTGTCATTCCGGGATATAGCCCTACCCAAAATGTGTCATTCATAATACGGTCGGTATTTTCAAGGCTCCCTGCTACCCGATAACCATTTCCACTCGCCCTCATCTCATCAAAGCAAGGATGCTTGATAAGATTGCCTGCAAAAAGCATGCGTGTCTGGACCCCGCGACTTTCGATATAAGGCACTACTTTTTTTCTGTCAACACCCTCCCTGCATGTCAGCATAAACCCGAACCAACTGGGCTTGCTGTTTGCCACCGGCTCAGGCAGGATAAATTTATCACTAACTTCACGCAGACCATTATGCATGTAATCAAAGTTATGCCTGCGCCGTTCCACAAAGACCGGGAGCTTTTTCAGCTGCGCTACACCTACTGCTGCCTGCATGTCCGTAATGTTCAAATTCATTCCAAAATGGCTGTAGACATATTTATGATCATAGCCAAAAGGCAGCTCACCATACTGTCCATCAAAGCGATGTCCGCAGAAATTATCCTGCCCGGATGCGCAAACGCAGTCCCGCCCCCAGTCACGCATGGACCTTATAATCTTATGAAGCAGTGGATTATCGGTATATACTGCCCCGCCCTGTCCCATGGTCATATGATGCGGCGGATAAAAGCTTGATGTCCCCATATCTCCTATGGTTCCTGTAAATTTTTCTTTTCCATCAATAGTGTATTTCGAACCTAGCGCATCACAGTTATCTTCAATGAGCCACAGCTTATGTTTATCACAGAAATCCCTGACTGCCTTGAGGTCAAATGGATTGCCCAATGTATGCGCAATCATGACAGCCTTTGTTTTCACCGACAGGGCATCCTCTAATTTTGTTACATCAATATTATACTGTGGTATAGATATATCAACAAACACCGGCACCGCACCATAATTGATAATAGGGGATACCGTTGTAGGAAATCCTGCCGCAACGGTGATTACTTCATCGCCCCGGCCAATACGACGATTCTTCAACAATGGCGAAGTCAGTGTCATGAACGCTAATAGATTAGCCGAGGACCCGCTGTTAACTACAGACACGAATTTCGTCCCCAAGTAATCGGCCAAATCTTTTTCGAATTCTTTCACATATCTGCCGGACGTAAGCCAGAACTCCAACGCACTGTCTACAAGATTTTCCATTTCCTCATGGTCATAGACCCGCGAAGCATAGGGAATACGTTCTCCTTCTTTGTACGGTGCTGTCTGATTATGATATATATTGCAATATTCCCGTACCATAGCCAAAATTTTGTCACGCATTTCCTGCTGGTTCATTATTTATTCCCCCAGAAATTCGTCAATTTGCCTTTCCATGACATTCCCGATATCCGAGCCTTTTTGCCACTCTCGGCTCCAATCTACTGTCTTTTGCACAGCATCTTCTATATGCCATCTAGGCTTCCATCCCAACCTGTTCTTTATTTTGGAACAATCAAGTTTAAGAAAACCGGCTTCATGTGGGTTATCTACTGCGACAGACTCCCATGTCTGTCCAGCTCCCCACAACCTGCAAAATATATCAGTAAGCTCTCCTGTGTTTATACAATCACATTCATCCGGACCTACATTATACCAATCGGCAAAAGAACTATCCTCATACTGCACCTGCGCAATCAACAGATAGGCAAACAACGGCTCCAGAACATGTTGATAAGGTCTGACCGAATTGGGATTACGCACCTTGATTATTTCCCGCTTAAGAGCTGCACGAATAGAATCAGGTATAATGCGGTTGGCAGAAAAATCTCCACCGCCAATGACATTACCCGCTCTTGCTGTTGAAACGGAACACTGCCCATCCATAAAGAAACTTTTTTTGTAGCTGTGCGTGACAAGTTCGGAACAACTCTTACTGTTTGAATAAGGATCATAACCATCTAAAGAATCATTTTCCCGATAACCCCAAACCCACTCTTTATTCTCATATACCTTGTCAGTAGTAACATTAAGAAAGGACCTGACACTTCTTGTCATTCTGACACATTCCAATATATTTACCGTTCCCATGACATTTGTCTCGTAGGTATAAGCAGGATTTCTGTATCCTTCAAAAACTATGGGCTGCGCTGCCAGATGAAATACGATTTCCGGCTGCATCTCAGAAAAAACATCCAGAAGCTTTTCACGATTGCGAATATCGCCGTAAACAGACCTCATCCCGTCCTTGATTCCAGCCCCGTGAAAAACCTTTCCCCCTTCGACTGTAGGAGATTCCAAAGCATACCCAGTAACCTCTGCCCCAAAAGATTCAAGAATTTTGCAAAGCCACATCCCCTTAAATCCGGTATGTCCGGTAACCAGCACCTTTCTCCTTTTATAAAATTCGGGGTTTACTTTCATTCTTCCCACACCTTCCATGGAGCCTCCCTCTTCAGCCACATATTTTCCAATTTCTGCTTGTCGCGCAGCGTATCCATACACTGCCAAAATCCATTATGTTTGTAGGCCATCATTTCTCCATCATCAGCCAAATGCTCCATAGGCTCACGCTCAAACATTACATTTTCGTTTATATAATCAAAAACACCCGGTTCAAGTACCATATAGCCGCCATTGATATATCCTACATCATCACTATTCTTTTCGCGAAAAGACTGCACTCTGTTGCCGTTCAAATCCAATATTCCGAAACGACCCTCCGGCTTCACGGCCGTAAGTGTGCAGATTTTTCCATGGGTCTTGTGAAACTCCAGCAAAGCATTCATATCAACATCACAAACGCCATCCCCGTAGGTCATAAAAAAAGTTTCATCTCCAATGTATTCCTGCACCAGTTTAATCCGCCAGCCTGTCAGAGAATCCAGTCCCGTATCAACAACTGTTACGCGCCAGTCCTCAGCATCATTGCTATGAACAGTCATTTTATTTTCTGCCTGAAAATCAAATGTTATGTTGCTGTTATACAACGCATAATTTGAAAAATATTCTTTGATTATGTGCTGCTTGTATCCGGCGCAAATAATAAAACGATTGAACCCAAAATGTGCATATTCCTTCATGATATGCCATAAGATCGGTTTACCGCCAATTTCAATCATCGGCTTTGGCTTAAACTGAGCCTCCTCACTGATTCGCGTCCCAAATCCACCGGCCAGCAATACCACCTTCATGATAAAATCCCCCACATTCAATCGAATTTATTCTTCAGCCTCACTTGTCTCAAGACAGCATTTCATCCATACAGGAAGTGCGCTGCCAGCATTACACCAAATCCACTTTATTCTTTATATTCTCCACCAGAGTCTGCACAAGCTCTTACATTTTTTCAGGCTCCATATCAAGTATATAGTCTTCGCAAACTGCGCTTTCACTGAACACACTGTCTTCGTATTTGCGATGTTTAGCTATTACACCGCTGACAAAATCTGAGCCATACTGCTTTATTTCCCTGAGAGTACGTTCGCACCTTACTTCATTG
>Ga0256405_10004858_pt1 | contig 24331 bp, 32 predicted proteins | sample RumenRJG_02DNA_FD_189096 | JGI IMG/M metagenome (GOLD analysis project Ga0256405, IMG submission 189096) | Bovine rumen microbial communities from Lethbridge, Alberta, Canada - RJG_02 | ecosystem: Host-associated > Mammals > Digestive system > Stomach > Rumen | place: Canada: Alberta... | reverse complement strand
CCACCAGATCGGCTGTCAGAATCGTACCGAAGAGATAGCCGATCAGGAGACTGATAAGTTTTGCTGCCATATGGAACCTCCGGATTCATATTTGAAACAAGACGGGAAGCAAGTCAGTGAACGGGCAGACCGGGTCATGTGCTTCGGCGTTATCGCATCAGGAGTGTCACTGCCGAAGCACCAGAACTCGGATGAAGAGCAGCGCTGTGATGGCGATGACACTGACAACAACCCACCTCAAAGTCCTGCCCGCTGCATTGGGGGCCGCTCCGGAAGAATCGGGCAGATGTACCTGTGTTTTCAGAAGCGCCTGCGCTCTCGGAGCATCCTCCTCGGGGACCAGGATTTCAATGCCAACGGGGCTTCCGATTGCGTAAAGATCCCGGATTCCGCTGCCCTTTTCTGCATGGATGCCCGACTTTTCAAGTAAACTGATCCAGGCGTCGGCATCCTGCTGCGTTGGCGCATATGCCAGGTGTACCTTTTTCATATCTGTTTTGATCTGATCCATCATTGCCATGATCCTGTACCTCTTCTGAATCTGCCGAACGTGTCCGATCCTGCCTTGACCGATTCGAATCTGCTGTTTCGGGACCATTATACCTGAGCGTGACAGAGGGAGCAACCGCAGCAAAAGGCGTCTGACAAATGCCCATCCATCTGCTCAGAAATGCCGGAAAACAGGCCATATCCCGGATGATTGACAAAAGAGAGACATTGTCGCTTGCCACGGAAAAGAGGCAGGATGTACACTTCAAAGCAGGATCAGTCATTGTGCGGGTTCTGATACGGAAACTGCACAGTGAATATGCAATGCAAAGATATGGGAGGATATAGAAGTGGCTTACAATCCAGATTCATTTGCGCACAAAGCAGAGCGTAAGGGGGTCGAGCTTCTTGTAGATGCTGCGATCAAGCATACAAACAAGGACAGACAGAAGGCGATGATGCAGTTCATCGATCTTGCCCAGAAGTTCATCGGGGACACCTGGGATCCGGCGGCTTATGACAGAATGCGCGATGCCATCGCGACCACCGACACAAAGTGGTACAAGTACATCAGCGGTCTGTTCGATGATATTACACCGAAGCAGATGAAGGCGCTGGCGGTGAATGTCGGCTATGAGGCAGGTATCCGTGGTTATAAGCAGACCCGCCAGATGGCAGAAAAGTACAATTGCAATGTACCGTGGGTCATCCTGATGGATCCGACTTCCGCGTGCAACCTCCGCTGCACAGGCTGCTGGGCGGCAGAGTATGGCCATACGCTCGCTCTGACGTATGAGGAGCTTGAGAGCATTGTAAAGCAGGGACGTGAGCTTGGCATCCATGCTTATGTCATGACCGGCGGGGAGCCGATGATGCGCAAGAAGGATATTATCCGCCTTGCAGAGGAATTCCAGGACTGCTATTTCCTGTTCTACACGAACGGAACGCTGATCGATGAGGAGTTCTGCAAGGAGATGGTTCGTGTCGGGAATGTCAGCCCCAACATCTCCATCGAGGGCTTTGAGGAGGCGAATGACAGCCGTCGCGGCAAGGGAACCTTCGACAAGATCATGCATGCGATGGATCTGATGAAGGAGTACAAGTGCCTGTTCGGGGCATCCATCTGCTACACTTCCGTCAACTACAAGGTCGTCACCAGCGACGAGTTCCTGGACATGCTGATCGAGAAGGGCTGCAAGATGCTCTGGTACTTCCATTACATGCCGGTCGGATGCGGAGCAAGCACGGATCTTCTTCTGACACCGGAAGAGCGCGAGTACATGATTCAGAGAGTCCGCTGGATCCGCGGTTACCACACCGGAAAGCCGATCATGGCCATCGACTTCCAGAATGACGGTGAGTATATCCATGGCTGCATCGCAGGCGGAAAGTATTACCTGCACATCAACCCGAACGGGGATGTGGAGCCGTGTGTCTTCATCCACTACTCATCAGCGAACATCAAGAACCAGACGCTGCTTGAGGCACTTCAGCAGCCGCTGTTCATGGAGTACAGAAAGAACCAGCCGTTCAACCACAACTACCTGCAGCCGTGTCCGATGCTTGAGAATCCGGAGAAGCTGCGCGCCATGGTCAAGGCCAGCGGTGCAAAGTCCACCGATATGGAGGCACCGGAGGATGTCGATGCACTCTGCGACAAGTGCGAGGACTATGCAAAGAAGTGGGCGCCTGTTGCCGAGAAGCAGTGGGAGGAGAAGCACTTCACCAGAAGTGACGGCAAGGAAGAGGGTTCCATGCAGGCTGTGAAGTAAGAAACTGCACAGGAACAAGACGTCTCGATGAAAAGACAGAAAAAGATCTCCGGGGCTGCGGGTGCAGCTCCGGAGATCTTTTATCTTCTCATTAGGAAGCTTTTTGGGGGATGGAAGCTTCATTCTTTTCCGCGGTTTTCGGAATACAGAGAACCGAAATCACTGAATGGCCAGTAGCAGATATAAGCCTTGCCGAGGATTTTCTTCTTCGGGACAAAGGCATACTGCATGGCTTCCTTCTCATTGGCGGCAAGCCCTTCACGGATTGCGAGCGAAGGCCAGTAGCGGGCATCGTTGGAATTGTTCCGGTTATCCCCAAGCATCAGATATTCTCCTTCCGGAACCTCGAACGTAAAGCCATCGTTCTCGACAGTCCAGGTACCGTTGATGTAGGATTCCTCCAGCTTTTTCCCGTCGATGTAAACGGCTCCTTCCTTGATCTCAACCTTCTCGCCGGGAAGTCCGATGATTCGCTTGATATAGTGCGTGTTTTTCCCGAGTGCGTCATCGATCGGATAGCGGAAAACGACAATATCTCCCCGCTTTGGACTACTCTTCCAGTATGCAAAACGCGTACCGAGAACCCGCGAGTGCGTCATGATGGTTTTTTCCATCGAGCCGCTCGGAACGGTCGCATTGATAATGATGACATTGTCGATGAAGAAAGCAAGGGCGACAGCAATGACAATCACCTCGACCCAGCTGAGGACTTCCTTCAGCATCGACTGCTCCCCTTTCCCGCCGGAAGCCCCTCCGGCTGATTGCTGGCTTTTGTCCGTGCTCTTCGGCATGTGGAAACCCCTTCTTTTCATGAAAATGATCTTGCCTTCATAATAAAAAACATCGGCAAAATCCTGAACAGAAACAGACCTAGTATATCACCCGCAGCGCGGATCGTCCAACGGCACAGAAAATATCCGGACACGCTCAGCCGTACAATCACGCAGTCATGGCTTAAGGTATTCGCTTAAGGTATTCTTAAGAGGATCGACAGCTTGTTTTTAACCGCTTCAGATGGTATGATAAGACTCACTTGAAGTTCATGACAGATAGATGGACATCGATGGGGTTATAAAGGAAATTGGATGTAAGGGGGATAGACGAATGAAGAACAATGTCAGAAAGATCGTGCTTGCAGCCGCTGCAGCAGTTTTGGCTGCGGCAACCCTGACCGGCTGCGGCCAGGCACGAACAGGGACAGCATCCACAACGAAGGAAACACAGGCGCCGGTCATCCGTGTGACGGAAAAGATCACGGAGGCTCCTCAGACAGAGAGCGAACCGCAGACACAGGCACCGCAGACCGAGACGCAGGCACCGCAGACCGAGACACCGGCTCCGCAGTCTGAGACACAGCCGCAGACAACTGCTCCGCTCACAAAGGAACAGGAGATGGCGCAGGAGACAAAGTACACAGAGTCGAAGACCATGTGGGCGAAGGATGATGTGAACGTCCGCGACACGCCGACAACAGAGGAAGAGAACATTTCCTACAGCTTCGACCAGGGACAGACCGCAACCGTCGTCGGAGAGACGCCAGGCTGGTATGAGGTGTCCATTCCGTATACGGATAATGACGGAAATCCGCAGGAGTACACAGGCTTTGTCTCGAAGCAGTTTATGTCTGAGACAGAGGTACAGCCGAAGACAGACGAGGAGCGGGCTGCAGCGGCAGGCGGCGCGGGAGAGACAGCGGCTGCGGCAGGCGGAACGGCACAGAATACGGACACGGGTTCTGTGCAGAATACATCATCATCTGCTTCCAGTCAGTCTGCCGGGGGCAATACGGTCACCGTGGCATCAGATGCGAATATCCGCGCCGACGCATCCCAGACATCAGATGTGGTCGGGACGGTCAGCGCAGGTGAGAAGGTCACTGTCACCGGGGATGCAGATGGCTGGTATCAGGTTGAGTACAATGGCGTCACAGGTTATGTGAATAAGAACCTGGTTGGCTGAGAAGCGCTGCCCACAGGAGAGAAAGCGGCTGTTTATGCCGCTTTCTTTTTTCTTGATGAGGCATATGGTGCGTGTTAAAATATCGAGAGAATGACTTGCGAAAGAGATTCGATATGGAGGAAAACAACTTGAGTAAGAGAAGCAGGGCGGCGTATGCCGGATTATCCTGTGTGCTCTTTGCTGCGGTGATGCTTTCCGGATGTGGCAAAGCCAGGATCGGTGGGAGTACAGGGAGTGCCGACAGTGAGAATACGGCAGCCTCGAGCGAGCAGACGAAGGTTGTTCGTGTGATCATTGAGTCGGAGACAGAGGCAGAAACAACACCAGAGACACAGAGGCTGATCACATCTGTTGACTATACGTCGAAGGACGGGACGGTAAAGATTACACTGCCGGACAACACCTGGAAGGTGACGCAGGATGCGGATGAGATGCGGGTTTTCTCATCCGGGAATGACGCGATGATCAACATCGTTCATGCCAGTACAGAAGCAGCGATGAAAACACTTACGGTGCAGACGACGAAGGAGAATCTCCAGGCGGCGCTTCTGAGTCAGTATTCGGAGGCCAGCGCCTTCAATATTGAAAGCTATGAGACAAAGACAGTCGGAAGTGTGAATGTCTACCGCTATGTCGTCCGGTACAACGCGGATGCCAGGATGTGGGCCTATGCTGTCACATATGGGATTGTGGCACCTGATCAGGCCTACGTGATCACAGGAACCATCACAGATAACAACAGTACCCTCCTGAAGGCAGTCGAGGATTCTGTTTACAGCTTCTCTGTGCTGAAGGATGAGGAGCTGAAGGCTGTGACGGATGTGATGACAGGAGAGTCCGAGACAACGAAGACTGATACGAAGCAGACAACGGCGCAGACGGCTTCTCCGACAGCGTCGGGTGAGACTTCAACCCTTTCAAAGTATGCACAGCAGACGACCATGTACTCGGCTGACAGTGATGTGGTAAATATCCGTTCAGGGCCGGGAACTGATACGGACATTGTCGGAACGCTCGCGGCAGGCGGAAAGGTGACAGTCACGGGAGAAACCAGCGGCTGGTACCAGGTGAGCGTGAATGGAGTGACCGGTTACATCAGGAAGGACTTCCTGACCAATACACAGACGACGACACCTTCCACGACCGCTGCGGCGGATCCCGCTTCTGGTTCGGCTTCAGCTGCGGAGATTGCCACCGCTTCCAATTATGCCAGCGCCTCAACATTGTATACCACGGACGGCGTGAATGTCCGGGCCAACCCGGGGACAGGCTCCAGCGTGCTGGCGACACTCGGGGCGGGGAGCGCCGTGAAGGTCATCGGTGAGACAGACAACTGGTATATTGTTTCGACCGGCTCCGGAAAGGGGTACATCTCCAAGTCATACCTGTCCTCCACGGCACCGGCAGGAAGCGGTGGCTCCGGCGGAAGTTCCACAGGCGGTTCCGGAAGTGCAGGAAACGGAAACAGTACAGGCAGCAATACAGGCAATACGGGCAGTTCAGGCGGTGGCTCCGGAAGCGGGACGCAGACAAGCGGTGTATCCACCATCTCCGGAACGGTGACCGCGTCCTCTGCGAATACTGTGACAGTCGCCGGAGACGATGGCAAAACCTATACGATTTATACAGGGGATGCAGACATTACAACGGCTGACGGACTTTACTCCGGACTGCACATATCGGCATCCGTTGACAATTCTCAGACTGCCTCGGACGGGACGAAGTACGCGACATCCGTGACAGGCGAGTGAAAAAGGGAAGCAGAAGCGCAAAGGTAAGGTGCCTGCGCCGTCGCAGTGAATGTGACAGTGGATGAACGAGCAGCAGGCTGTTGGGACAGCAGAAGGAGACGAGGATTATGAGTAAACCGGTCAGAACGCCGGCAGTGGATGATCTCTGCGATGCCATACTGACATTGAAGACCCGGGAAGAAACGTACAAGTTCCTGGAGGATGTCTGTACAGTCAATGAGCTGCAGGCACTTTCCCAGCGGTTTGAGGTTGCGAAGATGCTGACAGAGGACAAGACATACGCGGAGATCGCAGATGAGACAGGGGCCTCTACGGCGACGGTCAGCCGGGTGAACCGCTCTCTTGTCTATGGAGCAGATGGCTATGAAGTTGTTCTGAGCCGGATGGGGATCACCGGAAAGAAGGAGCAGGAGAAGAAGGAATCTGGCAGGAAAACCGAAGGCAGATGAACGGAGTGCAAGTGAAAAAGGTCAGACCGGCGGTGAAAGCCGCCGGTTTCTTTTGACCTGAATCATATATGGGAGGCGAATACAGCATGCGTCAGATGGAATTCAAGATGGAGCGGGAGAATCTTGTGAAGCCAGGTGACAAAATCCATGTGACGGAAGGCCAGCTTCCGGAAACCTGGTATTACACGATTGAGCCCGCGGTTGCGATGAGCGCCAACTACGGAATGAGAGAGCGGCTCAAGGTGTTTGACGGGACAGTGGTATCCGTCCGGGAAGACGAGAGCGGATACACGGTTACTTGCGAATTTGATGAGTGACATCAGCAGCCGCAGCAGACTAAATATTGGATATTGGAGGAGAGACATATGGACCAGGAGCAGATAACAGGCAGCCTGAATCCACAGCAGCTTGCAGCTGTGACGGCCGGAGACGGGCCGCTGCTGATTCTTGCAGGAGCAGGCTCTGGCAAGACCAGAGTTGTGACGAGCAGGATTGCCTGGCTGATCGCGGAGAAACAGGTCAAACCCTGGAATATCTGCGCGATCACATTTACGAACAAGGCCGCAGGGGAGATGAGAGAACGGGTCAACAGGATGGTCGGCTTCGGAGCAGAGGCCATCAACGTTGCGACATTTCATTCTACCTGTGTCCGGATCCTGCGCCGGTTTATTGACCGGATCGGCTATGATAACCACTTTGTGATTTATGACTCGGATGATTCGAAGTCCTTGCTGCGGGATATCTGCCGGGACCAGAACGTCAATACGAAGGTTTTCAAGGAACGGATGATTTTGTCGCGCATCTCGGCGGCAAAGGATGAGCTGATCTATCCGGCAGACTATGCGGCGTGGGCGGGAAATGATCAGGAGTCTGTAACCATAGCCGGGGTCTACGCTGAATACCAGAGACGGCTGAAGAACAGCAATGCGCTCGACTTTGATGATCTGATCGGGCTCACGGTCCGACTGTTTCAGGCGGATCCGGAAGTGCTGCTTTATTACCAGGAAAGGTTCCGGTATCTGCTGGTCGACGAGTACCAGGATACGAACAAGGCACAGTTTGTTTTCGTCTCCCTGATCGCGCAGAAGTATCGAAACCTCTGTGTTGTCGGAGATGACGACCAGTCCATATATCGTTTCCGGGGCGCCGATATCGGAAACATCCTGAATTTTGAGAAGATTTTTAACGATGCGAAGGTCATCCGTCTGGAGCAGAATTACCGGTCAACGCAAACCATCCTGGATGCGGCGAACGCAGTGATCGCGAACAACCAGGGACGGATGCGGAAGACGCTCTGGACGCAGAATGGGCAGGGCGGAAAGGTCACGCTGAAGCGGTTTGACACCGCTCAGCAGGAGGCGTACTACATCGTCGACGATATTGCACGTCTCAAAAGGAAGGGCAGCTTCCAGTATGGGCAGTGTGCCATTCTGTACCGGACAAATGCCCAGTCCCGTGCACTTGAGGAACAGCTTCTGATGGAAAATGTGCCGTACTCCATCATCGGCGGCGTGAATTTCTACGCACGCAGGGAAATCAAGGATATCCTGGCCTATCTGCGCACAATGGCGAACGGAACAGATGACCTCTCCGTCAGGCGGATCATAAATACGCCGAAGCGGGGGATCGGTGAGACAACTGTCCTGAGGGTTGCCGACTATGCGGCATCCTGCGGGACAAGCTTCATGGAGGCAGCGAGCCACGCCGCTGTTGTCCCGGGACTTGGGAGAAGTGCCTCGAAGATTACGGAATTCGTTCGCTTGATTGAGAAGCTGAGGAGTCAGAGCGCCGGAAAGAATGTTGCCGATATCTTGAAAATGGTGGTCAAGGAGACCGGCTATGTCGAGGAGCTGGAGGCGGAACGCACCGATGAGGCCCTCGACCGGATTGCAAACATCGATGAGTTGATCAGCAAGGCCGCCCAGTTTGACCAGACGGCGGAAAAGTTTGGATCGGTCGAAGGCGAAGACAGTGTTCAGTCCGGAGCGGAGCTGCGTGAAGGACAGGTGCGCACTGGTCTCCAGGCTTTGCAGGATTTCCTTGAGCAGGTTGCACTTGTCGCAGATATCGACAGCCTTGCGGATGATGCCGACAGGGTGGTGCTGATGACTCTGCATGCCGCAAAGGGGCTTGAGTTCGATAATGTATATCTTGCTGGAATGGACGACGGTCTGTTCCCCAGCTACCATTCAATCTCCAGCGGTGAGAAGGAAGATTTGGAGGAGGAGAGAAGGTTGTGCTACGTCGGCATTACCCGTGCGAAGAAACGGCTGACACTGACTTCGGCCAAGTCGAGGATGCTGCGCGGGCAGACAGAGTGGTACCGGGTTTCCCGTTTTATTGATGAGATCCCCGAGGAACTGCTCGATGACAACCGGAACAGACAGACGGCAGGCGGACAGAATGAAATCGGAGGAAATGATTCCTACCACATGCTCTCAAAGGCACAGGCGGAGCGGAAGCGTGAGCACGAGGAATTCCGGGCAAAGCCCTTCTATATGCGCGGAAGCAGTCAGCACACAGGCAGCAGCAAGGGGGCTGGTTCATTTGCCGGAACCGGACTGCGCACTGCTGGCTCATCTGCATCAGGACAGGGAAGCGTGACGTTTGGAAAGGTGGATCTGAGTGCGCTCAAGGGCAGCAACCTTCAGAAGACTGCGGACCTGGACTATCAGGAAGGCGACCGGGTGCGGCACATCAAGTTCGGGGAAGGAACCGTCCGGAAGATTGCGGATGGTGCCCGCGACAAGGAAGTGACCGTCGAGTTTGACCGGTTCGGTGTCAAGAAGATGCTTGCAGGTTTTGCAAAACTGAAGAAGCTGTAAACGAATGGTGGCAAATGGCTGGCGGGTGTGCTATACTCGAAAAAACGAAGGTTGCAGGCGCCAGATGGCCTGTAAGGAATACACGAAAGGACGGGCTCCGAACATGAAAAAAGATGAGTTGATTAAGGCGCTGAAGGATCGTGATAATGAGAACCATAAGAATGCGGTGCTCTGGGTGCTTGCAGTGGTTGGTGCCATCGCGGCAATTGCAGCGGTTGCATATGCAGTATATCGCTATCTGACGCCGGATTATCTGGAAGACTTCGATGATGATTTCGACGATGACTTCGATGATTTCTTCGATGATGAAGAGCAGGCAAAGGATGGCAAGGAAGACGAAAAGAAGGAGTCCGAGGAGAAGAAGGACGAGTAAACCGGGCCGGTTTTGAGTAGATAAGAACCTGGTATAGAAGAGGGACTGCCGCGGGCGGCAGCCCCTCTTGCTTTTCAGGAGGCAGATCGGGAGATCGTTCTGCAGAAGCAGGGCAGAAGGGCAGTCCGTCCGGCATGCGAGGGAGGACATTGTGAAGAAGGGTGAAGTATACGAGGGAGAGGTTCTGCGGACAGAATATCCGGGCAGAGGGATTGTGCTGGAAGGGGAGCACGAAGTACGTGTGAAGGATGCGCTTCCGGGCCAGACAGTCCGCTTCCGAATTACAAAAAAGAATTCACACCGCTGTGAGGGGATGTTGCTGGATGTGATGAAACGTGCGGGGAACGAGATTGTATCGGACTGTCCGCATTTTGGAAGGTGTGGTGGGTGCAGCTACAGAACTCTGTCCTATCAGGATCAGCTCAAACTGAAGGAAGATCAGATGATCAGACTGTTTAAACCGGTTGTGAAGGAAGTGGCGCCCGGTCCTGGGGCGGACTGTCAGAAGGATGAATCCACCGTCTCCGCCCCGGAAGGAGGACAGCCAGTCTGGTTCCAGGGCGTTAAGGCCAGTCCTGATGTTCCGGCATACCGCAACAAGATGGAATTCTCATTCGGCGACATCGAGAAGGGCGGCGAGCTTCAGCTGGGGCTTCATGTGAAGGGAAGCTTCTATGACATTCTGACGACAGATGATTGCCGGATTGTTGATCCGGACTTTCATCTGATTCTGAAGTGTGTTCTGGAGTGGGCGAGAGATACCAGCCTGCCTCATTATCACAGAGTGACGCACCAGGGATATTTCAGACATCTCCTGGTGAGGCGGGCAGCGAATACAGGGGAGATTCTTGTTGATCTTGTCACAACCTCACAGGCGGAGGCGGATTTGAACCAGCTCGTGGATCGTCTGCGTGCGCTTCCGGTCAGAGGGAAGATCGTCGGCATTCTGCATACGGTAAACGACAGCGTGGCTGATGCGATCAATAACGGCGGGACAGAGGTACTGTACGGCAGCGCTGTCATCACGGAAAACCTGCTGGGGCTGAACTTCCGGATTACGCCCTTTTCATTCTTTCAGACCAACTCCAGAGGGGCGGAAGTGCTGTATGATACGGTCAGATCGTATATTGGCGATACGACTGGAAAGACTGTTTTTGATCTTTACAGCGGAACTGGAACCATCGCGCAGGTACTGGCACCGGCTGCAAGTCATGTGACCGGAGTGGAGATTGTCCCGGAGGCAGTGGAGAGCGCAAGGGAAAGTGCGAGGCTGAACGGGCTTGACAACTGCGATTTCATCTGTGGCGATGTCCTGAAAGTGGTGGATGAGCTTCCGGAAAAGCCTGACCTGATTGTGCTTGACCCACCCAGAGAAGGAATCAATCCGAAGGCGATGACCAAGATCATAGCGTTTGGCGTCAGACGGATTGTCTACATTTCCTGTAAGGCGACGAGTCTGGCAAGAGACCTGCAGCCGCTGCAGATGGCAGGGTACAGAGTTGAAAAGATGTGCGGGGTGGACCTTTTCCCAGGTACGGAGCACATTGAGACGGTATGTCTTTTGTCCAAACTTTCTGAGACAAAGAATCACATCAGCGTGAAGGTCGATATGGACGAGATGGATGTGACGGCGGCGGAGAGTGAGGACAGCCGTTCACGGCGCTGCAGTGTTTTTCCATCATCTTCTGGATCGTTAAAGGTATCTGGTGGCCGTTCACTATCTGGCTCCTGGTGGTGATCCCCTGGGGGATCGTGACCGTCTTTCTGCCTGCTATGATCCTCTATCTTGCCATCGCAGTAATGTTTTTTCAGGGAGATACGGAGACCGCGCTTAAGACCCTGAATATTACGGAAGAGACCGCAGCCGCAGCGCTTCCTTCCGTACAGGCAGCTGCTGCGTTTGACTACGCCATGATGGCCATGAACGCCATGGAGCGGCTGCTGGCGATGTTAATACATATCGGACTTACGGTCATCGTATATTACGGTGTTGTCAATGCAAAGAAGCTCTGCCTGTCCGCGGCCATTCTGCTGCATATGCTGGCAGATACCTTTCCGGCGCTGTATCAGAGAGGAATTCTGCCTCTGTGGGCAGTTGAAATATGGACTGCCTTCTGGACACTGATGATTATGCTTATTGCGGCTAAACTATACTGGAATGCCGCTTGCCGGAAATGAAGCAAAGATCAAGCAGCAGCTGCGGGAAGCGAGGGTGCTCGACCAGCTGGTTCAGAGCAGACACTATTTATGATTCATTAACCAGCTTCCCTGTCATATGCTCAGGAATAAGTTCAAGGCACTGTACTCTCGGCAGAGCATTTTTCAATTCCTTTTGTAAATACTCTTCATCATCCGTGAACTTTTTTGTGAGATTGGTACAGATTTTTATTGCAGTATCCTCATCCTCAACAAGCTTGATTCTGCCAAATACAATTACGCTGTTAATATTTAAAGCCCAATCGTCGTCTTTCCGATAGCCTTCATCCCATGTACAGAAGCTTACTTTATCACAAGCCTTAATTGCATCAATCTTGTGACCTTCCTTAGCCCCATGAAAATAGATTTTCCCATCCTCTTCACAATACCACTGGTTAATGGGCAAACCATACGGATAACCATCCTCACCAATAAGGGATAGTACACCGCGCTTTGCATTTTTCAGCACCTCAATGCACTGTTCATCTGTAATCTGTTGCTTAAATCTTCTCATCTTTCTAAACATAGTTCACCTTAATCCTTTGTTAATATTTTTAATCCGACAATTCCAACTACAATTAAAATAACACATATAACCTGTGTTTGATTCACCGATAATGGTTTATTTCCAGCATCTTTCGTTCGGATCCCATTCAGTGACTGGCACACTGGGTTGAGTAAGAAGGGGCGTTACAAATGCTCTGATCCGGGATATAGCATCATTCTAGTCAAAATACAGTTGGCGTGAATCAGAGATCGTACCGGTCGTATAAAGAATGGTGACCGGTCGATTCAGGCGCTAAAATTCAGCTTTCCATGAACCTTAAATTGGAACTGTAGGAGGGGCTTCCCCTCCTGCGGCGGCAACGAAAGAATATACCACCGGGGTGATGTGTTTCTGGCCTATCTTGGAAATCCGTTTGGATCAGCTGCATAAAGCAGGAAAGATTTTGGAATTGCTACTTAGGCAGTCCAAGAAAATGTCCGCACCCCCTTCCGGACGGGGCCAGCACAGCTGGACCATCGACGAGGAGCATACCAGAGAAATCATAAAACGCGGGCTGGAGCTGGGCGTTAACTTTTATGACACAGCTATCGCTTATCAGAGCGGCACCAGTGAGCAGTACGTAGGACGTGCCCTGCGGGACTTTGCTAAGCGTGAAGATGTAGTTGTTGCTACCAAGTTTCTTCCAAGAACACAGGAAGAAATTGAAAACGGCGTCAGTGGCCAGCAGCATATCGAAAACATGATCAACACCAGTCTTAAGAACCTCGGTATGGACTACGTGGATCTGTACATCTATCACATGTGGGACTGGCAGACACCAATCGAAGACATCCTGGACGGCCTGAACCGCATCGTAAAGGCCGGTAAAGCCAGATACATCGGCATCTCCAACTGCTTTGCCTGGCAGATCGCCAAGGCTAATGCTGTGGCAGAAAAAGAAGGCTTTCCGAAGTTCGTTTCCATCCAGGGACATTACAACCTGATCTTCCGCGAGGAGGAACGGGAAATGGTGCCGTACTGCAATGAAGAGAATATCGCTCTTACTCCCTACAGCGCCCTTGCTTCCGGAAGACTATCGAGACGCCCGGGGGAAGGCGGAACAAAGCGAGCAAAAGAGGATACCTATGCGAAGTTCAAATATGATGCGACAGCTGCACAGGATAATGTGATCATCTCCCGTGTTGCTGAGCTTTCCGAAAAGCACGGCGTGACCATGACGGAAGTGTCACTGGCGTGGCTGCTCACAAAGGTGACCGCCCCAGTGGTCGGAGCGACAAAGCTTCATCATATCGAAGGCGCGGTAAAGGCATTGGATCTTTCACTGACACCAGAAGAGATTCTGTATCTGGAAGAGCCTTATGTGCCGCATCCACTGGCTGGAGTTATGGCACAGAACAAACCGGCCGCCGCAACAAAAAAACATGTCTGGTCTACGGGCGACCAGAAGATCGCAAAGTAGGAGGAAGGAACAAAATGGCTGAAAAAATCGTACAGACTGCAGGAAGAAACCAGCTGGGAGAATTCGCACCGATGTTTGCGCATCTTAACGATGACGTGCTCTTCGGTGAAGTGTGGAACGAGGAAGCAATTGATGTAAAGACGAAATGCATCATTACTGTCGTGTCCCTGATGGCCTCCGGCATCACAGACTCCTCCCTGTCCTATCATCTGCAGAACGCGAAAGCCCATGGCGTAACGAAGGAAGAGATCGCCGCCATCATCACCCACGCTACCATGTATGTAGGCTGGCCGAAGGGATGGGCGGTATTCCGTCTTGCAAAGGAAGTCTGGAATGAAGAAGCTCCGGCACTGACAGATAAGGACAGATACCAGAACACCATCTTCTTCCCGATCGGTGCCCCGAACGATGCCTATGCGCAGTATTTCATCGGTCAGAGCTATCTCGCGCCGGTATCCACCGATCAGATCCCGATATTTAACGTGACCTTTGAGCCGGGATGCCGAAACAACTGGCATATTCATCATGCCAAAAGTGGCGGCGGTCAGATTCTGATCTGTGTCGGCGGAAGAGGATGGTATCAGGAATGGGACAAGGATCCTATAGAGATGACACCTGGTACAGTGATCAACATCCCGGCAAATGTAAAGCACTGGCATGGCGCGGCAGAGGATAGTTGGTTCTCACATCTGGCAATAGAAGTTCCGGGTGAGGAAACATCCACGAAGTGGCTGGAAGCGTCTAAATAATACGGAACAAATAAAAGTAATCAATAACGATATAGGAGTGATACTGGGTCACTGCCAGTACTATGGTGTAAACGGAAATCTGGATGCTTTGAGTAAGTTCTATCAGTATGCCTATTGGAGGTGTCTGTGGATGCTGAGGCGCAGGCAGCATGGCTTTACATTGATTTATCGGTGATACTGACCGTACTGACCTTGCCTTCTCACATTGACAAGCAGGGCAATCCAGAGTAAGCTGCGCGCACAGGTGCGAAACTTTAAAAAAATTTCAATTTCGGAAGTGACAGCATGAAATATATTGAAAGACCAGAATACATGCAGCGACTTCTTGATCTTATGGGGGGGCCCCGGATATCAAGATCATTACCGGAGTGCGCCGCAGCGGCAAGTCTGAATTGATGAAAGCTTATATCCGCAGAATCAGAGAGATGCAGCCAGAGGCCAATATTATCTTTGTGGATTTCTTTGACCTGAAATATGAAGGATTAAAGGAATATCATGCTCTGTATGATTACATTGAAAGCCATTATGTTGCCGGAAAACAGAACTATGTATTCGTGGATGAAGTGCAGCTGTGCGAGAAATTTGAGCTTGCCTGTGAAATACTATCTGAGCGATACCGGCATACGCTTTGCCAGACTTGGCAGACGGAATCTTGATTATGGCCGGATATATGAAAATATTGTCTGTATCGAACTGATGCGGCGTGGCTTCGAGGTGTACGTTGGAAAGCTGTATCAGAAAGAAGTGGATTTTGTTGCCGTCCGCGGCGATGAAAAGATGTATATCCAGGTAAGTGACGATATATCGCGGCCGGAGACCTTTGAACGTGAGTATGATCCCCTGCTTAAGATCAAAGATGCGTATCCCAAGCTTATTCTGGCCAATACCAGGCATGAGACCTATGACTATGAAGGCATCAAGATTCACAATTTATCAGACTGGCTGCTGAAGATTGAATAAAGGCAGCAAGAGAGTGATGGAATTAAGCAAATCGAAGATTTGGCAAGGAGAGATTACATATGAAATATGATGTGACTATCGATAAGGAATTGTTCAGCGTCTATCCGGAGATCAGACTTGGGATCTTACGATTCCATGCAAATGTGAAAGCGCCGGATGATCGTTTCTGGGATTATATGAATGCGGAAGTCCTGCCGCAGGTGAGAAGTTGCGTGGAAGGAAAAGAGTGGAGCGAGATTCCGGGCATAAAGGGCAGCCGTTCGGCTTATAAGGCTTTTGGCAGAAACCCGGGCCGCTATAGAGTTTCATCTGAAGCTTTGATTCGCAGAGTTCGCCGTGGGGATGAACTGTACCACATCAATTCTGTCGTCGATGTGAATAACCTGATCTCTGTGAAAAGCGGCCTGTCTGTCGGGTCATATGATCTCGGCCAGATTCATGGTGCGATCAAGCTGCGTAAAGCGGAACATGGCGAAGGTTATACAGGGATCGGCAAGGATTTTCTGGATATGGAGAACATGCTTGTGCTGGCGGATGATGAAGGAATTTTCGGGTCCTCCATGTCTGATTCTACGAGGGCGATGGTCACTGACTCTGCAACGGACATTCTTGTTGTAATCTACTGTTTTGAAAACAACATTGATCTCGACACACTGCTCTGTGATGCAGAAGATGCATTTGAAAGGTTTGCCGGAGCAGAGAATGCAGAACATTGGATTGTATAAAGTCGGAGTTTTGTTACACTGCCCTGTACTACCGTGCATCGCTTTGCCATGATGGCCCGGTGGTTTGTCTGCATGGTCTTGCGCACACTCAGTGGGGAATAGTCCAGCGCAGAGATCTTTGCGTCCGGGTACTTTCTCAGCAGGACTTTCACATTTCTCCCACCGCCGCAGCCCAGTTCTTCAATGGTATCTGGAGATATATTGACAAGATGGGACATGCCCCAATCTGCCAGTTTTGCATGGTGACGGTTCATACTGGAAATCATCAGACTGCCGAGGAGCCCATCTGGCTTCTGCGTCTGCTGGAGATAGGTTTTGATCAAATCCATATGGTTATTTCCTTCCTGCCAGAAGTGCTGACCCTGTTAACATCAGTCTTCCTGCTTCCTTTCTGGTCATAAACAGACCATTTGTCGTATCTATCAATTCTACTTTTTCATAACCCATATCCTTCAGCTTCTTTACAAATGCCTGCATGTCACCATATTTGCCTTTGGTAAAGATGTCATGAATGGCAAAGGTGCCGCCTTTTTTCAATACCCGCAGTGTTTCCATCAGGATTTCCTGCCGGTCATGAGAAGGAATATTGTGATATACATAGTTGCTGAAAACAGCATCAAAACATTCATCCTCAAAAGGCAGTTTGACTGCATTACCCTGCCGGAAGGTGACATTGGATACACCTTCTGCTTTTGCATTGCGCTGACATAATGACTGGTTGAAAGAGGCATATTCCTTTCCCCAGCGGTCAATGCCAACAAATGCCGCATCGGGATTTCTTCTGGCACAGGCAATGACAAGCGCACCGCTGCCACATCCGACATCCAGTCCTTTCTGTCCTTTGGAAAGAGAAATCCGTGCAGCAATGCCATCAATCACTTCTTTCGACAGCTTCCGTCTGCCATTGTAGGAAAAAGCGCGGAACATCATGACAGCCTTCAAGGAAAGATATGCCAATACAATGGAAAGCAATAGCAGTATGGTCAATACGATTGACTTCAGGCTGCCAGGTGCCATGTACAGTGATGACAGGGCAGAGCAGATCATGCAGATGGCAAAGGCTGCGACCGCAGATATGACCAATCCTTCTGGCATCCAGTTTTTATAATCAGGTTTCATCAGATCTCCTTTTCGCATATAAGAAATCATGTATATTCTTATTAGTTAGCACATGCTAACTATATCATATTCACTGCAGAAGTTCCAAAAAAATCATGATTTTCCGGGGACTATTCCGCTTCTTTTGGTGAGATGGTCCCCGTTTTTTATGCTTATCAGGAGGAGAAAATGGCAGCGAAAAGACTGATTGCTCTGTATGTGAACAAGAGCAAAGGCGCTTCCGCAAGCATGCATGAGCGGATTGAATATTCACAGAATCCGGAAAAGACGGAAGACGGAGAGCTGATCACGGCATATGCGTGGCAGCCGGCGACGGCTGCAGAAGAACGCGGACTATGCCCAGTACTGCACCGAGCGGGAACGGATGAGGGATCTTGCCAATGCGAGAAGAAATAATGTAGAGATGATTTTGCAAAATGACGATTTTGCGAGGACAACTAAATTAATTTCAAAATAGTACTTGACCTGGAGTTAACTCCAAGGGGTATAGTCCAGTTACAGATGACAAAGTAAGCGGCAAACTGTAAAGAGTGGTGATGACGATGACGATAAAAGAAGTTTGCGAAAAATTCAATCTTTCTCCGGACACGCTGCGCTACTATGAGCGCGCAGGTGTAATTCCGGAAGTCAGAAGAACGAAAGGCGGGATTCGAGACTATTCACAGGATGATGTCAACTGGGTTGAAAATGCCGTCTGTATGCGGGGGGCCGGAGTCCCCATTGAGATGCTCATTGAGTATGTGCGGTTGTTTCAGATGGGTGATGAAACGATTGAGGCAAGACGTGATCTCCTTTTGGAGGTTCGTAGTGAAATTCAGAAAAAACTGGATCAGTATCAGGAAACGATGAACCGGCTCAATTACAAGATTTCCCGGTATGAAGAAGCCGTGAAGACGGGTGTCCTCAGCTGGGATGCCGAAGATAACAAGAAGGATTCCTTAAGCCAATAAGAGTGATTCGAAGGAGAAAAGAAACGCCATATCCTTCCGTGGAAGCTCTGCCGGAAACGGATCTGATCACCAATGAATGGAATCGCTTCTATGCAGTGCCGCGGGGGCATCATCCGAACGCAAGAGGCGGTTTTACTACTACCTCCAATCTGGCCATGATGCAGTTTAAGTGTCTTGATTATATTGATGAAATTTCGCCGCGTCCGATTCTCTTTGTGGCAGGCGATCATGCTCATTCTCGCTCTTTCTCAGAAAAAGCGTACGAGAAGGCGGCGGAGCCGAAAGAACTGTAAATTGTTCCGGATGCGGAGCATATCGATCTTTATGATCAAGTGGATAAGATTCCGTTTGATAAGCTGGAGAATTTCTTCAAAGATTCGTTAAAGTGATGAATGGCAAGCAGCCTGATTGAGTGAAAGGAAGCGCACGGAAAGAAATGAACAGGTTTGTATTGGCCGGAATGCTCTGTTTAATACTACTTATCTCAGGGTGCAGCATCAGAATGGATACGGAGGAAACCACCAAGGAAACAGATCCTCCATCGGAAAGCAATGCTGGAGATGAGATGGAAAATATTATGGATAAATCAATGCCGGAGGAATCTGCGGCTATAAGGATGACAATAGAAAATACACCGGTCCGGATTACATGGGAAGACAATGAATCCGTAACAGCTTTGAGAGAACTTGCGCGGAAAGAACCAATTCAGATCCACATGTCAATGTATGGCGGCTTTGAGCAGGTTGGACCGATCGGGACATCGCTTCCAAGAGATGATGCAGAGACAACGACATCTGCCGGCGATATTGTTCTTTACTCTGGAAATCAGCTGGTAGTTTTCTATGGGTCCAATTCATGGGCTTATACAAGACTTGGCAGAATTACGGACAAAACGAAGGAAGATCTGTCTGAACTGCTTGGCAAAGGTGATGTAACGATAACGATACAGACAGATTGAGAACAACATCAGAAAGGAACCAATCCATGAGTAAAATACTTGTAATTTCAACCAGTCTCAGGAGCCGGAGCAATTCAGAGTTTCTAACCGAAAAAATGACAGAGGGTATCCGGGAAGCTGGCCATGAAGTGGAAACAATCAGTCTCAAAGGTAAAAACCTGAAGTTTTGCACCGGCTGCCTCGTCTGTCAGAAGACGCAGAAATGCGTTCTGAATGATGATGCGGTCTGGATCGCGGAAAAGGTAAAGATGGCAGATACACTGGTATTTTCAACACCGATTTATTATTACGGCTTGAGCGGGCAGATGAAGACCCTGCTTGATCGGATGAATCCGCTGTATCCTTCCGATTATCAGTTCCGGAATGTTTATCTGTTAACCGTCGCGGCAGAAGATGAATCCAGTACACCGGAGAGGGCAGTCAGCGGTCTGCAGGGATGGATTGACTGCTTTCCTAAGGCGCGTCTTGCCGGAACTTTATTCTGTGGCGGCTTGAACGATGCGGGAGAGGCGGCGGAGAATTCTGATATTCAGGAGAAGGCTTACCGGTTTGGCAAGGCAGTTATTTAAAGGGAGTAGAGGAGAAACGGAAGCATGGACGGTAAGATTGTTCAGACGGCGGGAAGAGACAGACTTGCAGAAGCTTCTAGCACCGATTTCCGCTTCGCAGATCAGTATCCACAATGTTACCTTTGAGCCGGGCTGCCAGAATAACTGGCATATCCATCATGCCAAAAGTGGCGGCGGTCAGATTCTGATCTGTGTCGGGGGCAGAGGGTGGTATCAGGAATGGGGCAAGGAACCGGTTGCGATGAAGCCGGGTGACTGCGTAAACATTCCTGTTGGCGTGAAGCATTGGCATGGCGCAGCAGAGGACAGCTGGTTCTCGCATCTGGCAATAGAAGTTCCGGGTGAGGAAACATCCACAGAGTGGCTGGAAGCATCCAAATAATACGGAATAAGAAGCACTAATCCATAACGATATTGGAGTGATACCGGGTAACTGGTATCACTCTTTTTTAGTGTTAGAAGGAACGAGCAGCCATCTCCGCAGGAGATGTTCAAGGGGATTGGGGTGCTTCCCCAACGAGCGAAAAATGGCTTTGTATGACAAAGACACTGCTCGCACAGTAACTCTTGCCCTGAATTTAGTCTCCACTTTTCATGCCTTTGATCAATTCCCTTTGATCAATTCTATCAAAAAGAAGAAAAACAAGTGCTTAGAAGATAAAGAAATAGCCACAAGCGCGACAAAATAAATGAAATCTCAATGACTTTATGGTATGGTGTGTTACAAGTAGGTTTGTATCCAATATTGCGACTCATAATGAGACCTGACTTTAGAGGTTAACGTTAAAAAATGGTGCTAAACCTCTGATATCAGAATCGGAAGTTCAGCACTTTTTCTATTAACCGGTATCACTGCAATAAGCTCATTTTGATGTTTCTTCTGCCATGGAAGTGCGTCTCGGGTGGTCATCCCATCGATCCTGTGTGCTCCTTTGTTTGCCTTCACTTATATGTTGAAAACTAATAATACCTTTTGGGGATTACCTATTGACAATATACATAGGTTTGCTTTGGAACTATAATTGTTAACAGAGGAAGGGGATTTCAATGGATCACGGGACAATGAAAACTCTCACATATTACAACGAAAAAACAGATGAGTTTGTTTTTGGAACTCAGACCGTTGATTTTCATGATACGCAGGATTTATTCCTTTCTTTCCTCCCACAGGGGTCTTCTATATTGGATTTTGGCTGCGGCTCCGGACGGGATACCAGGTATTTCCTTGAAAAGGGATATCATGTTGTGGCAACGGATGGTTCAGAAGAACTTTGTAAAGTAGCGTCAGCATATACCGGAGTTCAGGTCCGTAAGTTGCTGTTTCAGGAACTGCAGGATGAGAATTGCTATGATGGTATTTGGGCCTGCTCTTCTATCCTTCATGTAGGAAGAACGGAACAACCGGACATTTTCCGGCGGATGATATTGGCATTGAAGGAGCAGGGTTATATCTATACGTCCTTCAAGTATGGTGCATTTGAGGGCTTCCGTGGAGAACGATATTTTACAGACTTTGATGAAGCTGGTTTCAGAGACTTTATCAGAGCATTCCCTGAATTAACGATTGAAAAGATGTGGGTGACTTCGGATGTCCGACCGGAACGGAGTAATGAGAAATGGCTGAATATTATCCTTCGCAAGTCGATCATCAGCTGAAGATAAAAGGCGATTATGTCAATACACTGGATATAGAGAGCTTCTCTCTCATGATGAAGGATCCTTCATACTGCTATAAGTTTTACTGGCTAGAGGCATTGGTGATCCTGATTTCAGAAGGCCGTCTGGAAACAACCTTTGATGAGATCATTGATGAAATGATCTCAAATGCCTGGTATTCCGTCAGAGAGTTCCATATTCACCTTAGTGGAATACAGGCTGGCACTGTCAGAGATGGCCTAGAAAGAGCGGTTATACTGTTGGCTGAGCTTAGTGATCTGCCTTCAAATGCATCAAAGACGGAGATACGAAACGCCATTCGTGAGCATAACAAAGAACTCAAAGCAGCAAAAGAGCAGCTTACTAATATGGTTCCCTACAGGGCACTGGCGGGTTTTTTTCATCGCAGTGATGAGGCTGCAAACTGGAATAGTACTGTGCGAATGGTGGAGTATATTCAGCGTATCAATAACACGGTGATTACTCTGCCATATACGCTTGGAAATAGCAGCAAGCTGAAAAAGGAAGTTCATATCAGTCCTGTTTGGGCAAAGATGATCCAGGACAACACAGTTTCTATTCTTGGATGGATTCAGTACGAGAAGGTTAAATGGTTGCAGATGAATAATCCGGAAGTTCCCGGATTGGTATATAAGCTGGCACCTTTGGATGAAAAGATGCGTAAACTGCAACATGTACATAAGCTTTGGGATGCGATTATTGAAATCCGGCCAATCAGAGATGTGTTTACAGATGAGTTTATACAGAGGAAAGCTTATGATGTAGACCATTTCATCCCTTGGAGTTTTGTGATGAATGACGAGCTTTGGAATTTAATGCCGATGGATTCCTCACTCAATTCCTCTAAGAGCAATCGACTGCCCAAGTGGGATCCGTTTTTCCTACGTTTTGCAGGTAATCAGTATTTGTTATACGAGATGGTTCAGGAAAAGCCTGGCATCAGAAGATTATATGAGGCATGTTTCCGGGATAATCTTCATTCTATCTGGGCAGGTCAGGAACTGTACAGACCCGGAAACACAAGAGAAGAATTTACTTCTATTCTGCAGAAGAATATGCAGCCGGTCTACGACTCTGCCAGACGACAGGGGTATGAACTGTGGCAGTTATGATGAATAGATGACGTTTGGTCTCAGGTATAAATTATTTAACGATGTGAGATGCACGCATTGCCAGTATTAAACTGAGATATGCTACATTTAACAGACAATTCTGGCAAATGGGCCGATTTTTCGTGTAGTTATAATGCCCATTGATGTTCAGGCAGCGCATTCGCCGATAGATTAATCAATCGGGTGACAGTTTCGCGACAAGGGAGATTGTAGAATGCCAACTATAACAGATTGGATAATGGTCCTAATAACAGCTGTCTATGTTATTGCAACAATTGTTATTTGCCGTGCAAACATAAAAGCGGCAGATGCATCCCGAGCACAGCTTGATGAAATGAAACGGCAGTATGCGGAGGAGAACCGCCCCATAATAGAGCTTGAATTCCTGTATTTGCAGAGAACATGGTATGTTGTCCGATTTATCAATCACGGGAAGCAGACTGCACAGCACGTAAAGATTATGCTCGCTCAGGAGTTTATTGATAGCCTTCCCGAACCTAAGTTTCGTGATATGCTTGAGAAGCAGAAAGCGAAGGAATGTATTATAGGTGTTGGCCAACATTATGATCTTTATATAGGGAGCAATAATATGCGGGGTAATCCCAAAATGGTTTCTTTATCTGGGAAAATCAGCTATGAAGGCCGTGGGGCAACATTTACGAATGATGTTTTTGTGGATTTAAAGAACTATATGACATTCTTTTCATCCACTAGTGAAGATGAGAATCTGTTAAATGCTATAAAAAAGAATACAGAAGAATTAAAGGGCATAAAACTAACCCTGCAAACGCTTCAAAAGCAGGAAAAAGGAGATCTTGAAAATAGGTGAGCATTCATCAGCTATCATATCGAAGGTATGGGGAATGTGTGGTCCGCTCCGCGATGATGGCGTTTCCTATGGGGATTATTTGGAACAGTTGATCTACTTGATTTTCCTCAAAATGTCCGATGAGTATGCAAAACCGCCCTATAACCGCGGGACCGGTATTCCAGTCGGTTACAACTGGACCGATATGAATACGCTGACCGGAGCTGCGCTTGAAGATAAATACAAAGATATCCTTGAAAAGCTTGGAGAACAGGGCGGTGGAAAATTGATCCCGGAATGAATCTGTAATCCGGGTCAGGTTTACACAGTTTCCCGCGGTAAGAGTGGAATGATTGGAGTATTCCGACTGGAATCACAGATGCTTCCGGGAAACGGAAAGTTTGAACGGACCGGTCTTGGATCTGACCGTGATGTCAAGGAAGCCACAAATACTGCTTTCAACTTCCTGAAGGCAAACGGAAAACGGATAAGTGGATCCATCAGTACGACGAATAAAGACTACATCGTTGGATATCAGGATCTGCAGGGAATTGGTATGACCGATAAGCTTGCGCTTCCAACCTTGATTGCACTGTGTTCCATTGCGCTTGGAAAACCAGCAGTCAGTACGCTTGCAATCCTTGGCGAAATCAGCATTAGCGGAACGCTCATAAAGGTCGATGATTTGGCTAATGCGCTGCAGGTATGCCTTGATTCCGGTGCAAAGAAAGTGTTGTTGCCGATTACATATGCGGCGGATCTGGGAACTGTTCCGCCGGAACTGATGGGGAGTTTTCAAATTATTTTCTATAACAGTGCAGAAGATGCGGTATTTAAAGCGTTGGGCGTGGAGTAAAATTGGCAAGGGAGGAAGAATGTGAAATATAGCTTTGAGAAAATAAAAAAGGCGAGGAATTTCCTGA
>Ga0256405_10004857_pt1 | contig 24332 bp, 16 predicted proteins | sample RumenRJG_02DNA_FD_189096 | JGI IMG/M metagenome (GOLD analysis project Ga0256405, IMG submission 189096) | Bovine rumen microbial communities from Lethbridge, Alberta, Canada - RJG_02 | ecosystem: Host-associated > Mammals > Digestive system > Stomach > Rumen | place: Canada: Alberta... | reverse complement strand
CAACGACTACGTCGGACGTATCGGCATCGGCAGAATCGAGCGTGGAGAAGTGAATATGGCGGAGGAAGTCATCGTCTGCGATTATCACAGCGGAATCTCTCCGTACAAGAGCAAAGTCGTCAACCTCTTCCAAATAGAAGGGCTTAAGCGCGTGCCTGTCGAAAATGCAAAAGTCGGCGACATCGTATGCTTCAGCGGTATCGAAAATATAACAATCGGCAACACGATTTGCTCTACCGCAAAGATCGAGCCCGTGCCTTTCGTCAAGATCGGCGAGCCGACAATTGAAATGAACTTTATGGTCAACGACAGTCCGTTTGCGGGCAAAGAGGGCAAATACGTCACGTCTCGCCACTTGAGAGACAGACTTTTCAAAGAACTCTTGAAAGACGTGTCCCTTAGGGTTTATCAAACGGAAAGCGCGGACACTTTCAAAGTGTGCGGAAGAGGCGAGATGCACCTTTCAATCCTCATTGAAACGATGAGAAGAGAAGGCTACGAGTTCGGAGTCGGTACGCCTAAGGTCATTTTTAAGACGATCGACGGCGTAAAGTGCGAACCGATGGAAAGACTCTACATAGACGTCCCGACAGAATGCACGGGGGCTGTTATGGAGCGTATGGGCGTAAGAAAAGGCGAACTCATCAGCATGAATCCGCAAGGAAGCAGAATAAGAATGGAATTCGTCATTCCGGCGCGCGGACTTTTCGGCTTTAAGAACGAGTTTTTGACGGACACGAAGGGCGAGGGCATTATGAACCAACTCTTCGACGGGTATGCTCCGTATAAGGGCGCAATTCCAAGAAGATTCACAGGCTCTCTCGTGGCGTTTGAAACAGGCGAGGCGGCGGCTTACGGTCTCTTCAATGCGCAAGACAGAGGCGTGCTCTTCATCGAGCCGCAAACTATGGTGTACGAGGGTATGGTCGTCGGTATGTCGCCAAAGGCGGAAGACATAAGAGTCAACGTCTGCAAGCGTAAACACGTCACGAATATGCGTGCGGCAGGCTCCGACGAGGCACTCCGTCTCAACACTCCAAGAAAGTTCAGCCTTGAAGAAGCCATCGAATTTTTGAACGATGATGAAATGCTCGAAGTCACGCCGAAGAATATTAGAATCCGCAAGAACATCCTTTCGGGGTCCGAGCGTCTTAAACTTCAATACGGCAACAAAAAGGTCGACGAAGACTGAAATCGTTGACAAAGATTAAAACCGTTGGCTCTTTAAATAGTGAATAAACTATAAAAAGCGAAATAGAATTGGACAAAACAAAAAAGGCACTTTATGAGTGCCTTTTTTGACGTTTAAATGCGGTTTAGTCAATCAAATTGTGCTTTAAGAGACTGATGCTTTCTTCCGACATACCGATCGCTTTCAAATATTTTTCCGCGCATTTTTTAAGATCGGCGGTCTTTATATTCTGTGGCTCCGTCTTGTCAAAACTTACGAGCCAAGAGAGGAAGACGTCGATGTTTTTCTCTTTGATGACGGTATATTTCGACGGATCGCTTTGAAGATTTATGCCGTAGTAGTTGTCGTAGGTGAGCATATAGTCGTCGACGATCTCCTGATAAGTTGCGCCCGCGAGCGCTTCGATCACCATGCAGAAGTAGCCCGTTCTGTCCTTGCCCTCGACGCAATGCACGTAGTACGGACCTTCGTGAGTCGCCATGGCTTCGAGTCCGCGCGCAAGTTTTTGCGCGAAGCCTTCCGCTTGCAAGAGGAGTAGCATATCGTCGTTGTCGGAGTAGTCGCCCGACTTGAAGTTCATATTCATCGCAAGCCAAATCACGTTGTCTGCGTCGTAGAGCGAGAGGAAGTATTGCGAGTCGTATTGACCTGCGCGGATTTTTTCTACGTGCGCCGCCATTTTGTCGTCGTTGTCGGAGAGGTCGACGTCAAAGTTTACGCCCGCGTCTTCAAGAAGTCCGCTTGCAATCGGAGCGCGGTTGTGTTGATTGTCGACGGGAGACGCTCCGCGGAAGAAGACTCCTTCTTTCAAATTGCCGACTTGCACGTTTCTGAAGTTGGCAAACACTTCGTCGGGGATGTCTCCCTGTACGTCCGTGTAGTGTATGTCCATTGCCTCTTGGACGTTTAGATATTTGCCTTTTTCTTTCAGCGTGATTGTGACGGTCGTATTTTCGTCAACGCCCGCGATCTCCCAAAGGTCAGGACCGTTGTTGAGACCGAGTTTTATATACGGATAGCCCGGATAGCCCACGAGGAGAGGCTCGTCAATGCCGACGTAATAGCCGTTGTAATAGGGAAGGTCGTCGAGGGTATATCCGTTTGAAAACTTGACGAGAAGACTGTCGCCAAACGCATAGCCGAGCGCGTTGAAATCGTCAATCGTGATTTTGACGTACATTCCGCCAAACTCTTCGTCGTATTGAATAGAACAGTTTTCAAGTGCTTTCGGCGACGCGTTTTGCTTTTGTTTGTTGCAACCGAACAGCACAAAAGTCAGACAAATCACGATGCAAAGCATTATCGTCGAAAAAATAATAAATCCTTTTTTCATAATCCACCTCACTAAGATGTTAACACCAAATTCGCGATCTTTCAAGATTTTTTTATTTGGGTATTGAAAAAATGTCAATTTGGTTTTACAATTTATACGTTAGGACTATATCCTGACGATAAGGGGAGAAAATTATGTCAAACGAACTGAGTTTAGAGCGAAAACCGCGTAGGCTGTTCGGCTGCACGGGCAACATGTGGATTTATGCGCTTGGAATCATGGGCATAAATCTTGCAATCGGTCTTGTCAACAGCTATCAAGCGGAGTTTTTCAACAAGATTATGGGCGCGAACCTTATCGCAATCGCGGTCATAATTTTGGTTTCAAAAGTTATAAGCATAATCGCGGACTTCGTCATCGGCAACCTCATTGACAGAGCGAGGTTTAAATCCGGCAAAATGCGTCCGTGGATTTTGATTTCGGCATTCCCACTCGCAGTGCTTACGATGCTCTCGTTTGCTTTCATACCTTTCCCGGACACCCAAGCGGGAACGATCGGCAAGTATATCTATATCGCGATCATAATGATTTTTTGGAACGTTTCGATGACGCTTGCGGACATTCCGTCGCAAGGTATGTTGTCTCTCGTCTCAAAAGATCCTGCGGACACGAACAACGCAGCGGGCATCGCCAACACTTTAAAGTCCGGCGCGCTTGCAATCTCGGGCATCTTCATCACGGTCGTGTGTATGATTACGGGAAGCGAGGGCGTAGGTCAAAAAGAATATCTCATTACGGCGGGCGTTATGTGCGGAATCGGTCTTATATTCCAACTCCTTATGTATTTCAAGTGCAAGGAGATGGTGAAGTCCGGCGTGTCGTCCGCGATGAGTTTTAAGGAGATGTTTAAAGAACTCAAGCACAACAAGATGATTCTTATCGTGCTTATCACGTATCTTCTCGGCTTTGGCAGAAACATTGGTCTCGGCATAGCGGTGCAAGCGACGTGTATTCTGCTTCGCGACGGCGTAAACTTTTCGGCAATTCCGCTCATCGGTTCGATTTTCCCCGATACGATGTACGGAGACGCTTGCTCGTGGGCAATCGGCATAACCTCCGCGCTTGCAAGCACGGTCACGATTTTGCTGAACCCGATCATCAACAAGAAACTCGGCGAGAAAAAGTATTTTATCGTCGCGGGGCTTTACGGCTTTGTCGTCAGTCTCATCTCATTCCTTTTGTATGCGCTCGTTCCCGTGCCGGAGGGTGCGTCAAGCACGGACTTCACGGTGCGTAGCCTTTGGGCGATTTGGATTTTCCAAGCCGTTTTCAGCATAGCGTACGCTCCGAACGGTTATTTGCCGATGGTGATGACGGCGGATATCGTGGACTATCAAGAGTGGAAGACGGGCAGGCGTACGGAAGGCACGCAGTTTGCAATCCTTTCAATGTCAAACAAACTTTCAAATGCGCTCTCCGTTTCGCTCGGCATATTGCTTGTCGGAGCGATAGGATATAGTTCGAGCGACTATGCGGCGGCGGTGCAGGGCGGAACCGAAGCGATACGTTCTTACGTCACGGACGATATGCAAGTCAAGGCGTGGGCGATATACTTCCTCGTGCCCGGACTTTGTATGCTCGCTTCGTCAATCCCGATGTTCTTCTACAAGATCGACAAGAAGACCAAGATGGAAATGCGCGCGGAACTCGCTCGCAGACGTGCGGAAGCCGAGGCTTTATCGTCTGATGAAAAAGTAGAAAACGGTGAAAACGACATGGAGTTTGAATGCGAAAACGCAAACGGTGAAATCTCAGACGAAAGCGCGACTTTAAACGCCGTCTCAAACGATCAACTCGGCGATGACGCTCAAAAAGAGTTCGCCCCAAACGCCGAAACGCAAGACGCGAACGCAGACGAGAAGGAAAAGACTGACGAAGAGTGAGAGAATCCTCGCCGAACGGACGATTCGTTTCGCAAAAAAAGTATGGGCATAGTGCTCATACTTTTTAAATTGTTTTCACCAAACGTTTGCAAAAGCGTATGCGCTTGACAGATTTTTGTTTTGAGAATAAAATATGCTATATAAACATATAAAGGGTACGTTTATGAAAAAAAGAAGCGTTTATATTTTGATTATAGCGATATTAACTCTCGTTTTGGGGATTTGTTTCACCGCTTGCACGGGAGGTATGGGAGGCATAAGTTATTTCAGTTATAGTCTGGAAATCACTCCAAAGGTCCAAAGCGTTCCGACGGACGCGGACATTGATGAGGATTATATCAAAGAAATTATCTCCGTGAACATCAAGTATAAAGACGGACACACGACGCACGTCAATTTTGAAGATTGCACGATTACGTACAGCGTAAACAAAGCCGGCGACAAACTTGAAATCAAAGTGAAATTCGGCAAGAAGTCCGCAAAAATCACGCTTGACATTGCGGACGTTGAAGAACAAGACGCTTGCTTGCTATACGTCTTCCAAGACGCTAAAATTGAGGACGGCATGACGGACGCGGAGATCAAAGCCGCGCTTATGGTGCGCGTCGATTGCGAAGGTTGGGAAGACGACGTTATACTTACGGCTGATCAATACGATATGAAGGTGGAGAAGTCCGCGGACGGCAAGCGCGCCACAATCACCGTGACGACGCACGAATACGACGGGCTCACCGAAAGCGTCGAGGTCGAGTTTGGATTTAACCCTGCGTTGACTTTTGAAGGAATTGAAAATCTGTATCCCGGCGTGACGGCGGAGGAGGCAAAAGAACTTCTCGACCTCTATCTTGAAAGCGGCGGAGCAGACGCGCCTGTTTTGCTTGACAAAGCCGACTATACGATTTCCGTGACGGTGGACGAATACAACAATACGATTATATACGCCTATACCAAAGATTACGGCTTTGCGACGACGTGCTTCACAAATGAAAAATACGTCGCGGTGATAGTCAAATTTGACGAGAGCAAGTGGAAGGATAATATGACGAACGACGAAATCATCGCCGCACTCTCATTCTCGCAATTTGACGGAGAAGAGGAAGTTCCGTTTGAAATCACGGGCACGCTTACGCTCGAGCGCATAGGGGGCGGCATGGTGCAAGTGTATATGGACGGCGAAAAGGTCGGCGCGCCCGTTTTCGTAGACTGCGATTGACCGCCGTTTCACTTAAATCGGCAAAATTTAAATCGTAAAACCGCATTAAATGAAAAGCACCTCTTGAGAGGTGCTTTTTTTGATAAAACGAATGATCCTATTGACAAATCAATATTCCAATTTGACTTTGAAGACTTTTTTGCCTTCTTTCGTGCCTGCGAGGTACACGAGGTCGTTCGTCTCAAGTAGAGCGATGTCAACGACTTCGCCGAATCTTGCTTCGCCGGAATACTCGGCAAACGCATACTTTGGCGTGCGGTTTGCGCTTGAAAGAGAAGTGAAGTCTTCCGCCATATCGAAATATTTGGTGTTGGTGAGGTGCCCGTTGATGTCCGAATAGCTGAACGGAACCTTAAATTCTATTGTTTTTTGGGTATCTAAAGGCTTGAGTGGTCTTGGAAGAGGATATTCTTTGCCGGTGACGACGCCGCTTATTTCAATGCCTTCTTCGTCCGGGAAGATCATATCGCGCTCGACCATATCCATAAGCATCCAAACCGCGCTTCCTCTTGCCAACGTTTCGCCGTTTTGAGCCGTGAGTTCGTAGTATCTCGGAAACATCACGTGCATGGTCACGCCCGGCCAAGACGTCAAAGTGACTTTTTCGTCGTATTCCGGCAAGCGAACGATTTCGGCGTGTTGCATTGTGACAACCCACAAAAACCCTCTGTCGAGGGTTTTCGCTCTGCCGGCGCCGAGTTGTTCGGTGTGGTGAATCGCCGCTTCTTGCATAAACTCAAAGAGTTTTGACACGCGGAGTTTGCGGAACATATCGACGTCCGAACTTTGTATTGTGTAGTCCTTTTTGTAAAAGTCCATATTGCCGATTATTTTTCAAGTTGAGCGTAGAATGCGTCAACGACGTCTCCGAGAGTGAACAATTTTTTCCATTGTCTTTGCGGGACTCTGACGTCAAGTTGTGCTTCTAAGCGGCAGATAATGAGAGTCATACCCATTGAATCCACGCCGGTGTCCGTGTTGATGACGGTTGCTTCCGTGAGCTCTTTGCCTTCAAGGTCCGGTGCGCACTCGTAAATTGTGTCAAGGATTGTTTTGAGCAATTCTTCTCTAGTCATTTTTGCCATGTTTTTGTTCCTCCGATTTTTGGATTTCCCATCTTTTTATTTTTCCGGTCGCCGTACGAGGTAGCGGCTTGTCCGTGAAAATTATGTTTGAAATTTGTTGAGCGCGAGGGAGTTCTTTCATCACGCTCGCGAGTTTTTGTGTGAGGGCGTCTCTGTTTTTTTCGTCCTCCTTGATGAAGAGCGCAGGCTTTTCATCTATAAGTATAACAGCAAGTTCAGGATTTGCAAGCGCTCTTGAGAGTTTGCCTTCGTATTCCGGCAGGAAAATTTTCGTGCCGCTCGGCAGGACGAGCATCTCTTTCTTTCTGCCCGTGATGTGAAGTTTGCCTTCCTCATCCAAAAAACCGAGGTCGCCCGTATATAAAACGCCGTCTTTTATTGCGTCTTTCGTGGATTTTTCGTCCTTGTAATAGCCTTGCATTATGCAGGTCGGCGCATATACCAAAATCTCTCCGTCGTCGGCAATCGTGATTTTGTCGTCAGGGCAGACTTCCATTGCGCGCGGGTCGCCTTGCACGCTGATTGCAACGCCCGAACTCGTCTCCGTGAGCCCGTAGCCGAAGGATACGCGTTTGCCCATTGCGGCGGCAGCGTCAAGGAGAGGTTGAGGACAGTCGCCCGCACCCACGAGGATTGTCTTGAGATTTGCGTTCAAAAGGTTTTGCTTGAGCAAAAAGCCGAGAAGCATCGGCACGACCGATACGGCAGTCGGCTCAAAATAGCCCATATCAAAAGGCAAAAATCTCGCTCCTCTTGAAAGCGCTACGCTCGCTCCGCACGAGAGCCCCCAAAGAAGACTGCAAATGAACCCGAAGACGTGAGACAACGGAAGCAGAGAGAGAAGTGTGTCGTCCTCGCAAAGAGGAAGTTTGCAAGAACCGTTGTACGCGCTTGCGCACAGGCTTTTTTCGGTGAGGACAACCGCCTTTGAGGTGCTTGTAGTGCCGGAAGTGAAGAATAAAATCCTGTTTGCGTCCTTTTCAACGCCGCCTGTGAGGTATTGTTTGAAGTCTTCTTCCGTGTCTTTGTCGTCCGCAAAAAGAGCGTCAACGTCCGCCATCTTGATTTGACTTGCGATGGATTCGTCCGCAATGCTGTCGTCAAGCATAACGATTTGCATTTTGAGGCTTGCCGCCGCAAAAACGGTCGCGATACAATCAGGGGTTGCAGAGCAAAAAACGCCTATTGAGGTTTTGTTTAAAGCGGCGAGTTCTTTTTCGCGCTTTTCAACGAGAGAAAGCAACTCTTTGTAAGAAAGAGAAGTTTTTGCGCCTTTTTCGTCGTAGATAAGCGCGGGATTATGATTGTTTGCAAAATGATTAAGTATCTCTTTGAAAGAATAAAATCTCATAAAAAATCTCCCTTTCTTTATTTTCAATATCAGTTTAACATAGTTTTCGCATTTTTGGTAGATATTTTTTGTATTTTTAATAAAATAATAGAGAAATTTTTAAAAAAGTAGTGCATTTTAAAAAAATGTATGGTACAATCTTTGTGATATAAAATAAATATCTCGCACAGATATTAATAATGGAGGAATAATTTATGGACAAAAAAACTCGTATTTGTATCGTAGGCGGCGGTCCTGCTGGCCTTTCTGCAGGTATGTACCTCGAACAAAAAGGATACGAAAACTACACGATTCTTGAAAGACTCGACAGAGTCGGCGGCAAGTGCTGGTCTCCGCATTACAACGGCAGACGTTATGAAATGGGCGCAATCATGGGCGTCGATTCATACTATGCGGTTCATGATGCAGAAGTCTTCGGACACACAACGCACGACGGCCCACAACTCAACAGAAACTACAAGAATGCACAAGGCAAAGTTATCGAGCCATTCAACCCAAAGAAGAACCCACTCAAGATTCCTCAACTTCTCAAGATGAAGAAGCAAATCAAGAAACTTGGTGAAATCCTCGAGACAAAGTACGTTGGCTATGACGTAAACGGTCACCGTGGTGTTGCACAAGGCAGATACGAAGGTTGTTCACAAAAGAACGCAAAGCGTGAACCAATCAGCGGCGTCAACGAGAACCTTAAAGACCTTGCACTCCCATTCAACGAGTTCTGCAAGAAGAACGGCGTCGCTCTCACACAAAAAGTTTGGATCGGCCCATTCACATCTTTCGGCTACGGCTACTTCGATGAAATACCTGCAGCATACGTCCTCAAATATCTTGACTTCCAAACCTGCATGAACTTCGTCAAAGTCAACCTTTGGACATGGAAAGACGGCACGCAATCCATTTGGGAAGGCGTCCAAGCACACCTCAAGAACCCTGCAAGACTCAACCAAAAGATCGAAAAGGTTGAAAGAAAAGACGGCAAAGTCTTCGTGACAGTCAACGGCAAAGTTGAAGAATACGACAAGATCATCGTCACGGCACCTCTTTATATTCCAAACAAGAGAGCGGACGGTCAAGTCGGTATGGTCGACTACTTCGATGCACGTGAAGATGAAAAGGAACTCTTCTCCAAGATCGACTACGAGCGTTATGACGTTCTCGCAGTTGAAACGAAGCCGGAAGATCATCCTGAAATCTCCTACTACGTCTTCGACAACATGACACCTGAAACACTCGGTCACCTCATGGTTTACTATCGTCGTTGGAAAGACACGAAGGATCAAGTCATCACAACTTATGCTCTCAGAAAGCACAAAAAGAGCAAAGAAATCCCATACGAAGAATGCAAGAAGATGGTTCTTGAAGACCTCAAGACAATGCACAATCCTGCGTCTAACGTTGTCAATGAATGGAGCGTTTACTACTTCCCACACGTCTTCTCAGAGGACTATGCAAACGGTTGGTATGACAAGGTCGAAGCAATGCAAGGCAAGTATGACACATACTATGCGGGCGAAGTTATGTCCTTCGGTGACATGGACGAAACGGCAGAATATTCAAAAGAACTTATCGATCGTTTCTTCTAATAATCATCAAAATAAAGCGGGAAGGGGTTTTTCCCTTCCCGTTTTCAATAATACGAGTATAATTTATAATATATATTAATCAAAATTAAGAGGAAAATTATTATGAGTTTTTTTAAAGACCATTATGATGTAGTTATCATGGGTGGCGCTCTCGCAGGTATGTCTTGCGCACTTCAACTTCAAGCGAAGGGCGTAAAAGATATCCTCATCCTCGAAAAGCACAATCTCCCGGGCGGTCTTGCCACGGACTTTGTGCGCAACGGATTTGAAATCGAAGCGACGCTCCACGAAATGATGTCAATTGGAGAACCGGGTCATCGCCTTAAAGTCGGTCAATTCTTTGACGATATGGGCGTTGACATCAACTGGCTCAAAGTCCCTGAGTGCTACCGTGTTGCGCTTCCGAATTCCGGCATCGACGCAGTCCTTCACGAGGGCTATGAGAACGCCGCAAGAGAAGTGGACGCAGTCGTCCCGGGCACTTTTGAAAAAGTACACGAACTCTTGCTCCTTTGCCGCAGAGTTTACGACAGCATGAACATCTTGTCCGTGACGCCTATGAGCAAAGTCCAAATGCTTATGAAGCACCCGGACTTTGTCAAGACAATCGGTTATAGCGCGACTGAAGTCATCAATACGTTCAACCTTCCGAAAAAAGCGGTTGAAATGCTCACTCCATATTGGATTTATGTCGGCAATCGTATGGACGACCTTCCATTCACGATTTACGCATTCCTTATGGCTGACTACTTCACGGGCAGTTACGTTTGCGACAAGTATTCTCACGAAATGAGTATGAAACTCGAAAAGAAAGTCGAAGAAAACGGCGCGCAATTCGAGTTTAAGCAAGAAGTTGACAAGATTCTCGTCAAAGACGGCAAAGTCTATGGCGTAAGAACGAAGAGCGGGCACGAAATCCATTGTGATTACGTTGTATCCGCGGCATATCCGAACAAGGTTTACACTCAAATGATTGAACCGCTTACGGAAGTTCCTAAGAAGGCAATCAAGTTCGTCAACGGTATGCGCCTCTCCGTTTGCCCGGTTTCCGTCATCGCAGTGCTTGAAGGCACGCCGAAAGAGAATGGTATCACCAACTATTCAACGTTCTCGGGCAGCACGATGGACACCAACGAGATTTGGGAAAACTACAAGAATCTCACGGAACCATACAACTATATCACGACGATTTGCTTGAACTATGCAAATCCGCATTGCGTCCCCGAAGGATATACGCAAATTTCAATCACGGCACTCGTTCCTGTCACAGCGTTTGAAGGCCTCAAAGAAGAAGATTACTTTGACCTCAAGCGTCGTCTCGCAAACGAAATGATGGAAGAGTGCATCAAGATTACGGGCGTTGACTTCCGTCCAAACATCACGGAAATCGAAATTGAAACGCCGGTCACAATCTCTCACTACGTCGGCGCATGGAAGGGAAGTATCTACGGATACACCCACTCTATGGACAACCACGCAGTCGCGCGTCTTGGAATGAAACACGAAGATCACTTCATTGACGGACTTGAATTTGCTTGCTCCACGGGTATGTCCGGCAACGGCATGGGCCCGGCGGTCACCAACGGCAGAGCCGCTGCAAAAGCGATTCTTGAAGATATGGAAGCAAAGAAGGAGGCAAAAAAATGAGCGTAAAAGTTAAAGGATTTTTGAAAGACGTAGGCGGTGCGTCAAGAGTTACGAAAGCCCGTCACGACGCAATCAACAACGCTTCTGACGTTCCACAACCAAAGGACTTTATCCGCGACCTCGCAGACGCGCTCCATCCTGCAAAAATGGAGTTTAAGGTCGTGCTCATCAAGGACACGTCTCCAACGTCACGCCTCTTCCGTTTGGAATCCACGAGCGGACACATTCCAGTCTTCCAGGCAGGTCAATACATCAACTTCCGCTTGAAAATCGGCGACAGCCTTCTCACACGTCCGTATACGATCAGTTCCGCACCGTACGAAGCGCGCGGTGAACACGGTTTTGTCGAAGTGACGATACGTCGCAACAGACCGTATCTCGTGCCTGATTTCTTCTTTGAACACGTCAAAGAAGGTGACGTGCTTGAAGCCAATATGCCTTTCGGTTTCTTCTATTGGGAGCCTTTAAGAGACAGCAAAAACGTCGTCGCAATCGCAGGCGGCAGCGGCATCACTCCGTTCCTCTCAATGGCAAGAGAAATCGCTTTCGGCAAAATGAAGGGCGTACACCTCACGATTATCTACGGTTCGGTCAATTCAAAAGACATCGTTCTTAAAGAAGAACTCGACGCGTGCGAAAAGGCGTGCAAGGATATAAAAGTCGTACACGTTCTTTCAGACGACGATACTTGGAAGGGTGAAAAGGGCTTTGTCACAAAGGAAATCATCGCAAAATATTCCGGCGAAGATCCGACGTATATGTTCTGCGGTCCACTCCCGATGTACAACCTTATTGCAAAGAATTTGAAAGAAATGGGCGTGAGAGAGAAACGTTTCCGCCACGACGTCATGAACAACCCCGTCGATTCGACAAAGATTCCGGGTTGGCCAATGGGCAACGAGAAAAAGACCTTCAAAATCACGGTTGTTCGCGGTGTTGAAGAGACGGTTATCTCCGCAAGCGGCAACGAGCCTGTCGCAGTCGCGCTCGAGCGCGCGGCAATTCCTGTTGATACGCATTGCCGTTGCGGTGAGTGCGGTTTCTGCCGTACGCAACTCCTCGAAGGCAACATCTTCGTATCTCCGAACGGAGACGGAAGAAGAGAGATGGACAAAGAACTCGGTTGGTTCCATGCTTGCGCGTCATATCCGACAAGCGACCTCAAAATCAAAGTCCCGATCATGTGACGATTTACCCACGACGTCCGCAAGGGCGTCGTGGGTACTTTGTGTATTCAAACGGGCATTTTTGTCGTCAAAGTAAGACGGCATTTATTTTGTTGAAATATGCATTAAAACTTGTTTATGTTGCCAAAATGATATGATTAAGTATCGTTTTTGCAATTTAAGCGGTAAAGGAAAACATTATGCACGAAATGAGCATTATCTTCAACGTGGCGCGTACGCTCGATGAAGAAGCGGAAAAACAAAACCTCAAAAACATCTCGAAAGTCACTCTTCAAATCGGTGAAGTCTCCGGCATCATCACCGACCTCTTCGTTGATTGTTGGAACTATTTTAAGGGCAGGCACGAAGTTTTGAAAGACAGCGAACTCATTTTGGAAGAAATCCCCGCCGTGACCTATTGCAATCATTGCGGCAAAAACTACGAAACCGTAAAGTACGGCAAAGAGTGCCCGTATTGCCATAGCGGCGAGACGTGGCTGGTGCAGGGGAACGAATGTATTATTAAAGAGATCGAAGCCGAGTAGACCGCGCTATTTGGCGAACAACTGTGTCAGAGCCCTCTTGCGAGTCGGTTACGTACGTTTATGTACGCGCCCTTCTCGCAAGAGGGCTCTTCCTTGTTCTTCATCCAAATATCGCGGTCTACTATTATATACTACAAGTTTTTCGTATCTCATCTAAATCACGCGGTTTTTTGAGCGTTAAGCGTGAAGAGTGGAGTTGAGGTAGAAATGAAACACTTATTCGAAGACGAGCCCGTCAACCCACTCACTCATTCGAAGACGTGTCTGTCAAACTACTCGCTCGTTCGAAGACGGAGCCGACCTCGCAATGGCGAGGTCTATTTGAGTGCCGAGCGGGGACGTGTAGTACGAGCATTTTGGACATCCTGTTGGCTTTGCCGTCCAAAATGCGAAGTGGCATAATCAGGGGAAGTACTCGTCGCGAGCGCCGAATGTCTCCCCGAAGCGCGACGGATTGTTTGTGTAGAAAATAGCAAGGTTGCGAACGGCAGTTTTGTTTAGCCATAAAAGTGAGCAACTTGTGTTCAATAGGTTTCGCGGTGGGGAGAAAAGCCCTTGGGAAAGAGGGGCATTTTATTTTAGAGTCAAACAGCGTCACTCTGTTAGATTGTTTTGGTTGAAAAGCCCAGAGGGATTGAAGTCGGTGCGATTTTGGAGCGTGGAGAGTGGAGTTGTGGAAGAAGTAAGACGCTTCACGAGTGCAAAACATTTAGTTCGACAAAATTCGCAAAAGCCTTGAAATTATATTTTTTTTATTCTATAATAAATTGATGTTATCTATTTATAGATAATATAATTTACAAACGAACAAAAACAAATATCAAATAGGAGAAAATTATGCCAAGAGACGTAAACCCAAACATTCACGTCAATGAAAGAGACTTCCCGCACGAAGACTATCATTGCGAAGACCCTGAGAAGAGAAAGTTAGTCAAAAAACTCGCTCTTATGATCACGGACAATATTCCGCGTAAGCTTCCCGGCGGTATGAAGGAAAACCACATGGATTTCTGGATTCTCGACCGTATGCTCACGAAGGAAGAAGTCAAACTTATGCTCAGCTTCAAAAAGCGTCGCGTTCCGCTCCGCATAGGCGAAATCGCAAAGCGCAACGACATGAGCGTTGAAGAAGCGCAGAAGATGGTCGATCACATCCTTTGGATCGGTCTTCTCGAGCAAAACAGAGAGAACGAAGACAGAGAAAGACAATTCCTCATTCCAAAGTGGGTCGTCGGCTCCGGCGAATACATGGTCGAGCACAAGACTCTTCCCGACGATCATCCGGAAGTCGCGACGATGTTCAACCTTGCTCCGCAAGAGCCGCTTGAACTTGCGTCAAAACTCATTCCTCCGGGAGGCGCGGGCATCGGTATGCACGTTATCCCGGTTGAAAAGGCAATCGAGCACGAAAGCACGTCCGTAAGCGTCGAGCACCTTTCTCATTGGCTCAACAAATACGACAAATTCTGCTCCATGGTATGCGCTTGCCGTAAGGCGCAACGCATCCGTGGCGAGGGCGTCGGCGACATCGAAGGACACATGTGTATCGCACTCGGCGACATGGCGGAATTCCTTGTTGAGAGCGGCAAAGACGCAAGATACATCACGAGAGAACAAGCACTCGAAATTATTCTCCGTGCAGAGAAGAAAGGCTATGTGCATCAAATCACCAACCTTGACGGACCTGACAAGATCGTCGGCATCTGCAACTGCTCTGCGGGAAGCTGCTACGGTCTTCGTACGTCACAACTTTTCAACACTCCGAATATGTCTCGCTCCGCATACAGAGCGCACGTCGATCACGAAAAGTGCGTCGCTTGCGGAAAGTGCGTAGAAGTCTGCCCGGCAGGCGCGGCAAAACTCGGTCAAAAACTCTGCAAGAAGGACGGCTCAAAGGTCGTATATCCGATGCACGATCTTCCTGACGATCTCCCGTGGGGCGAAGATAGATGGGACAAGGACTATAGAGACCACAACAAGATCAACTGCTATGACGAAGGTACGTCACCGTGCAAGACGGCGTGTCCTGCGCACCTCGCAGTTCAAGGCTACGTCAAGATGGCGGCGGAAGGCAGATATGAAGACGCTTTGAAACTCATCCGTCAAGACAACCCGTTCCCTGCGGTTTGCGGTGCGGTCTGCAACCGTCGTTGCGAAGACAGATGCACGAGAGGTCTCGTCGACAAGCCTGTCGCAATCGACGAAATCAAGAAGTTCCTTGCTTATCGTGAACTCGAGCACGGCGACGAGTATATTCCTGAACTTTGCTGCAACGGCGTAGGCGATCAATGGGATGACTACAAGATCGCAGTCATCGGCGCAGGTCCCGCAGGCCTTTCCGCAGCATACTATCTCAGAACCGAGGGCTATCCCGTCACAGTATTTGAAAAGGAGAGCGTCCCGGGCGGTATGCTCACAATCGGCATTCCAAGCTTCAGACTTGACAAGCGCGTCGTCGAAAAAGAAATTGACATTATCAAGAAGATGGGCGCAGAGATCAAGTGCGGAGTGGAAGTCGGCAAGGACGTCACTCTTGACGAACTCAGAAAACAAGGCTACAAAGCGTTCTATATCGCGATCGGTCTCCAAGGCGGAAGACTCGCGGGCGTACCCGGTGAAGACGCAAAGGGCGTTGAGAGCGGTGTAAGTTTCCTCCGTCGTATCAATCAAGATCATTCTATCAAACTCGACGGTGACGTCGTGGTCGTCGGTGGCGGCAACGTTGCGGCTGACGTCGCAAGAACGGCTCTCCGTGCCACGAACGGCAAAGTGACGATGCTCTGCTTGGAGCAAAGAAACGAAATGCCTGCGGCAAAAGACGAAATCGCAGAGTGCGAAGAAGAGGGCATCAAACTTGAAAACGGCTGGGGTCCAAAGGAAGTTTTGAAGGACGAAAAAGGCAACGTCAAGGCTATCGTCTTCAAAAAGTGTCTCTCCGTCTTCAATGCGGAACATCGTTTTGCGCCTGTCTATGACGAGAACGACACACTCACAATCGAGTGCAAGAACGTGCTTATGGCGATCGGTCAAAGTGCAGAGTGGGGAGACCTCCTCAAAGGCTCAAAGGTTGAACTCAACAGAAACGGCACGGCAAAAGCGGATCCTGTCACCTTCCAAACGGGCGAACCGGACGTCTTCGTCGGCGGTGATATTTACCACGGCGCGCGCTTTGCAATCGACGCAATCGCAGAAGGCAAAGAGGGTATGGTGTCAATCAACCGCTTCGTGCATCCGGGTCAATCCCTCACGATCGGCAGAGACCTCCGTCAATTCATCGAGTTTGACAGAGAAGACATCACGCTTCCGTCCTATGACAATTCAGACAGACAAGCGCCTGGCATGAGACCGGGAGATCCTGTCAAAACGTTTGAAGACTTAAGAGAGCCTCTCACGGAAGAGCAAGTGAGAAAGGAAGCCAAGAGATGCTTGGGCTGCGGAGCAACGACCGTTGACCTCAACAAGTGCATCGGTTGCGGTCTCTGCACGACGAGATGCGAATTTGACGCGATCCACCTCTCACGCGATATTCCTGCGGCAAGCGATATGCACCTTGCCGAAGATATGATGAAGGTCGTGGGACCGTACGCTCTCAAGCGTATGGGCAAGATCATCAAGCGCAAACTCACAGGCAAACCACAAACAAAATAATGGCGTAAAATCTCAAAAAAAAGCCCTCGCACTCCGCGAGGGTTTTTTGTGTGCAATTTTATGATTTAAAAGGTTAGAATGCCGGTTTTAAAGCAGGAAATTTAATGTTCTGCAATTTTTTTTACATTAAATACTTGAATTGTATTATAGTGTAGGGGAATGCACTCTAAAGAGTCCTTCGCCTATTCTGCCGAGTGGCTCTCTCACCACTTGATGTTCAACTGCACTTTGTGTGCAGTCTATTGCATTGTCTTGCCCTTGATATGCGCAAGCGCAACAAGTCCAATTCAATGCAAAAAAAACGAGCCCACCAAATAGGCGGGTTCGTTTTACACATCAAGTGGTGGAGATAAGGGGCGCGACGCGTTAAGCGGACAATCCGGTGAATTGTCCGTAGCCCAAGCGAACGAGGCGGATGCCTTCGGCAACGCCGAAGTCGGAATCGTAGGGAGCGACCTTGGACGCTCCCGTAATAGCGAAGTGCAAAACATATTTTAGCACGAAGCGTCTTGTGCTTTCAGCGCTTCGTCCACATCGTCGCTCGCAATCCTTGCAAGCAAGTTGCTCGTTTCTCGTGGTCAGCCCGCAGGGGTTCGCGCAACAGAGTTGCACACACAATAATATTGTGTGGATTCCTCTTGTCTAACAAAAAACCGCACTGTTTAGTGCGGCTTTGGTGGAGACAAGGGGAATCGAACCCCTGACCTTTTGAATGCCATTCAAACGCTCTACCAACTGAGCTATGCCCCCACGGCTTGATTATTATAACACAATATCAAAACTTCGCAAGCCTTTTGAGCGCAAATTTTCAAATTTTGTGGCAGGAGTTTAAAAAAATCGTTTTTCAACCATCGAGATTTGCGTGGAGCGACTATATAAAACGAGAGGTTTCGGCACTCAACCCGATATGGGCTGGCGTATGCGAAAACGCGGGATCGTGTAAAATGGATTTGACTAAAAGATGAAAAAGTGAGAGGCGTTTGAGGAATTAAGGGGCTTGGTGCAGGGGGGTGGGAGTTGAGCGCGACGTTTGGGGGGTTGAAAGCGTAAGATTTTGGCTTTTTACGCGCCTAAGTTTTTTTGATTTGCACGCTTATTGTAAAAATCGGTGATGAGTCAACCGTTAGTTTTCCGCCGAGCGTCATAGCCTCGTTTTGCAGGCTGTTTAGACCGTTGCCGAAATGCAAAGATTGAGCGGTAAGCCCGTTGTTTTCGACGACGGCGCACCAATCCTCGTCGGTTGACGAGAAAGTTGCGTGTATATAACTTGCTTTGCCGTGTTTTATCGCGTTGGTTGAAGTCTCTTTCAAGAGTTTGTACGCAAAGGTGCGGACGCGCTCGTCCTGCCACGGTTCGCCGTCGACCTGAAGCGTCACGCCGATTGATTTAAGCAAATTTACGAGGTCGCTCGGGGTGGACGCGGGAGACGGTGTGACAGAGGTGATTTCAAGGGAAGACAGCATATCTTTGATGCGTCTGAGATCCCCCGAGTGGTCGTTCAAAATGAACATGTGAAGAATAGATAGCCGTTGCGCGAGGTCATCGTGAATGCGACCTTTGACGGCAAGGAGTTCGTTCTCTTTTTGGATATTATCAATGGTTTTCAAGGCGTCGGCGAGGTCGTCGTTTGCTTGTTTCAGAAGGATTTTGTTGTTTTCAGTCTCTTTGACGAGTCTTTCTTCTTCGGACACGTCCACGCAGGAGATTTGCGTGAGCGGATTGTCAAACGCAAAGCGGTACGCCGTGTCGCCGACGTTGACGATATAAGAGCAGTCCGAGATTTTTCTTCCGTCGCTAGCGGCTTGACGCTTTATCGTAGAGATGATATTTACCGCGTTTTCGTACGACGACACGCCGATGTCGTCAAGAACGACGCGCATTTTTGTGTTTATGTACGTTATGCGCGAGAAGAGGTTGACGAAAGCAATCCCGTCGGGCGCGTCGTCGAGGGCGTATTTGATTGAAAGTCTGCCGGGAAAACGCACTACGTCCGTGAGTGTTGCGCTGACGATCGATACGAGGCGAGCGGCAAGATATACGAAACTACCCGCGGAGATATAAGCGTAGTATGGAATTACGCTCAAAAACGGCAGACACAGCAGGCACCAAACGGCGTCCGCGATGAGAATATACCGCTTGTCTTTTACCATGCAAACGATTGCGAGCGCCATAGGGACTACGATGACGAGATGCGCGCACTCCGCTGCCAAAACGTTTTCGTTTGACAAGAGCGGAGTCCTTGTCACGAGCATCACGACGAGCGAGAAGAAGAGGGAGAAGAGGTATACGATGAAAAGCCTGTCGCGCTTGGTCATGACGTTGTAGATCGCGCAGTATAGCAGGGTGGCGGCGGCAAGCGAGTACGCCACAAACATAACGAGTCTTAAAGACGACGGAAGTGCAAGAAGTTCAGTCATTCGACACCTCCATAGTTATGCGCAAACCGTTGTCGGCGTCCTTTAAAACGACCTTTGCGTTTGGGACGGAAAAAGGCTTTTTTTCGAGCGGTTTTCCGTCGAGTTCCAAAGAGCAGGTACGAGCCGTTTGGTTGACTACGACAAGCATTTCAAGATCCAAAAATTCGTATGCGTGCGCGACCTCGTTCAAGAGTTCGTTGACGGCTATGGCGAGCGCAAAATCCACGTCGCCGTTTGAGGTGAGAGTGAACGCGATTTTTTCAAAACCGACACTTTGTATATCGTGAACGACTACGTTAAGTAGCATTTTGAACTCTTCGGCGGACAAAAGCCGTCTCTCTTTTGCACCGAGAAGAAGCATACATTTTTGCTTCATATAGCCAAGAATCATCGCGATTTTGCCAAGGGTACGCTTTGACTTTTCAAAGTTGTCGTCAGTCATTTTATCCGGCAAAGAATCCACGAGTTTTTTCAGGTCTTCGCGCGACTTTCCGATGCTGTTTTCAATCTCGTTCGAGAGTTCGAGTCTATGCGTTATAGAGGCGCGTTCTCTCGTCAAATTGAGGGTGTTTTCAAGGAGCAAATTCGTGCGGGAGAGTTCGGCATTTTCGTTTTCGATATTTTGTTTTAAGTTGATGATTTCGCTTATGTCCGCTTGACTTACGAGGGTATAGTCGCCGATATTTTTGCTTGACGAACGGACTTTTTGCGCTTCAGAGTATTTGAGCGTTTCAAAAAAGCCGTCGCTTTTATAAAGCGTTCTGCCTTTTTCGTCGTAGATGCACATAGGGAGCATAGAGCGAGAGAAGTTGCCGACGTATCTGCCGTTGTTTTGAACGAGTCCGACGTCGAGCATTGTTTCTATGCCGAATTGGAGCAACAAGATTGACACGAGCGCGAGGTCTTTCAAGAAAAACGCCTCGTGCAAAAATCTTACGCCGACGGCGTACAGCACGAAATAAACCGTCGCGATCACGACGACGCCGACGGGCAAAATCGCTTGCAAAGGCGTAGGCTTTGCGCCGATCACCGTGACGACGAAAGCCGTGAGTATGAGCGCGAAGATGTACGCCATTGCTGCGTAGTGCATAAAGCCGTAGGAATATGTCGCAAGACGTGCGACGATGACGCCGTGTTCGTCGGCGTTGAAGTGGTAGTTTTTGTAGATAAGTTCGTGGAGATCGTTCGTGAGCGAGAGAACGACGAACAAAGTTGAGATGAGCGCGACGGCAAGATACAGCCACTTTTTGCCCTTTAAGTTTGAGTGAAAAGTCTCGACGCAAAATGCGAGGAAGAGAGACGGAAAGAGAATCATCGGCAAATAGTAGAGGTAGTCTATATATTTTGCAAGAGTCAGGATGTTTGGAAGCCACTTGACGAAGCGGAGCAAAATCCAAAAGAAGCCGACGATCGTGATCGCGTGCAAAACGTTCTTCGGCGTTTTGAATTGTACGCGGTAGGTCATCGTTATGCTCCAAAAAAGGAAAACGAAAGAAAGAATAATCGTGACGAGGTAGTCCGCGCGTCCGCCTACGACGTTGCCGTTTTCAAAAGCGAGCGCGCAAGAAAACGCGACCGCAAAAATCGCAACGACGAAAAGAATGGTGAATGCGAGACTGCGTTTGCTCATTGTTCGGTGAAGATAAGTCCCGAGGACACCGCGTAGATCGCCACGCGTGCGATTGACGAAAAACCTGTTTTTTGAAGGATTGACGATATATGCGATTTTAAAGAGGATTGCGACATAAAGAGTCGTTTTGCGATCTCATCGCGTTCTTTGCCCTCGCAATATAGGCGCAAAATCTTGAGTTCGGTGTCCGTGAGAGTGGAGAGAAGAAGGTTTTTGGTGTTGTCCACGCTCGGATATACGCTATATCCCGCAAAGGTGTTTTTGATGACGGAGATAAGTTCAGCAGTTGAAATGTTTTTGTAAACGAATGAATTGACGCCGACTTTCTTTGCGGATTCCATAAAAGTGACGTCAGGAAAACCCGTAATCGCCACGAATTTTATATCGGGAAATTCCGCTCTGATGGTTTCAACGACGTCAAGAGCGTTTTGTTTGTCGTCGGTTATGATGTCCGTAAGCACTACGTCCGCGTCGAATTTTTTGACGGCGGGGAGGATGTCGAGTGCCGAAGTGACCGTTGCAACCACTTTGATTGCGGGGTCTTTTGAAAGATTTGACGCAAGTCCGTCAAGAAGTATGGATTGGTCTTCGCAAATGACGAGTTTCATAGCGACTCCTTGCGCGTATATACGCGTGTATATTGTTGTAAAAAATTATATCACTCACATTTGCATATAACAACAACAATTTAGATTTTGTGCCCAAAAGGGCTGTTTTTGACATAAAAATTTGTCCAAAAGTCTAATATTTACGGCAAAAAGTTGGCATAAAAGTCCAAGAGATATGGACGTTTGGCGGATTTTATTGAAGAGCAAATTATTGTAAAATATGAAGTAAGAAAAATGCGCATATATGCGTGCAAGAAGGAGAAATGTTATGAAAGCGACGAAAATTACTATCATATCACTTGTCGTTTTGCTGGCAGTAGTGCTTGCCTTGGCTTTTGTGCCTGTGGCAGAGCAGGGCACGGCATACGCAGACGAAGTGATAGATAAAGTTGAACTTGAGATTGACGCTCCTGTCAACGGTGTCTCGGCATTGTCAAACATTGCCCACATCAAAGACGCGGAGGAAGATCGCTACTACGTCAGATTTACAAACTGGTTTGACATCACGGCGGACAAGGACTTGATGTATGCTGACGACGTCTTTGTCGGCGGACACGCATACCGTGTGTCTGTGACTGTCTCTATCAAGCCGAACCTTTATCCTGCGACTCAGTTCTTGGTTTCGGGACTCGGCAACCCTGACGTGACGGCAAAGATCAACGGGGAACTTGCGTCCACAAAGAAGAGTTATTCGAGCGACGCAAAGCAGATGTTTGTCATTGTCTACGAATTTATGTCAACCGAATATGGCGAAGTCACGACGGTGAAGATTGACGGTCTTTCCGCACCTTTTGTCACACAAAATCCGGACTATGACGTTGAAATCGCAGAAGGTGAGTGCCATGCCAACACAAATATGGGCTCAAAGAACGGCATCGTGTGGTATGATCCTGCGTTGAACTCAATCGTTGCCGAGAACAACACGTTTGATCTTGGCAAGGTATATGAGACGCAACTCAACTATGAAGTAGAAGATGGTTTCTATTTTGCACCGGGACTTGAAGTTTATTTGAACGGCGAAAAGCTCCCGTCAAGCGATTATAGCTATATTAACCAATTCCTCACAATCACCAAGTCATACACTTGTGAAAAGGCGCAGATCAAGAACGTTGACATCACGGGCATTGACGCGCCGACTTGGGAAAGTGGCAATCCAAAGCTCCCTGACTATACGGCAACGATTGGTGAAGACTATGAGTTTCTTGCCGACGACGAGCATGCGGAAGTCGGCAGATATTCGGGCGTTCAATGGTGGGACGCAGAAAATGACGTTCTTATCGAGAATCCGGAGGACACGTTTGAAGGCAACAAAATTTACAAAGCTCGTTTCTACCTCAAAGTGGCCGATCCGATTAACTATGAATTTGCAATGAACGGCGGTCTCTCCGCTGTGACAGCAACCGTAAACGGCGAAGTGGCAGAATGCTCGCCGATATTCGGCTATGGTGGAGACTATGGCGACTATCTCCAAGTGACCTACACGTTTGCTCCAACCGGCAACACAGTGACAGACATTTTCATCTCCAACTTTTTTGAGGTGGAACACCAAGGGCACTGGTCTCTTAGGACTGAAACGCTTGCAACAGGTGAGGCATATAAAGTCAAAAACCTCAATTGGTACCTCGGCAATCAACCGCTACACGAACCGTTTGAGTTTGGCAATGTTTATTCTTCCAACATCAATATCGTTGCGGAAGATGGCTATGTATTTGACGAGAATTTGACATTCACAATCAATGGCGAAAAAATTGATCCGGCAAGAATTAAAAGATTAGAGTTCGAGGATGAACACAAATCATTGTGGGTGTTAGTTGATTTCACGTGCAAAGAAACCTCAATAAACACTGTTGAAGCAAACATTATGGACCCTGTGACAGGCGAATACGTTGACGAAACAGTCACTTTGAAGAACACCGATGAGTGCGAAGGTGAAGTGAAATGGTATCTTGGCGCAGATTTTGACGCAGAACCTCTTCTTGAGACGGCTCATTTTGCCAATGGTCAGTATGGCGCAAAGATCACGCTCAACGCAAAAGACGGCTTTAGATTTGCCGACGGCATAAAGATCATCGTCAATGGCGGAACGTACTATGCTTCGTCAGCTGACAACAAAACGCTTGCGGCTGAAATCATAATGGACAGCGCCGCGAGTTATACAATCACATTCGACGCAAACGGTGGCGGAGCAGGGACAATGGAAGATTTGACTTTTGTCAAAGACGGCACGGTTGTCAATCTTCCTGACTGCAATTTCCCGGCACCGGACAATCATCGCTTTGTCGGTTGGAGTGAATCTTCAACCGGTGATGTTGTTGGCAATCCATACACCTTCAACTATGCCGGCGACCTTACACTCTATGCGATTTGGGAAGAGTATTACGAGTATAGCAACTTCGAAATCAACACACACGCACTTGTCGGTGCAACGACTGCCGTCCTGCTCTCTGACACTGACATAGTCAGTGGCAACGTGACAGTCGTCAAAAACTGCTGGGAAACGAAAGATGGCGATCCGATTGTTGAAGGCGCACCAATCAATGTTGGCGATACACAAGTTTACATCATTTCGTTCCAAGAAAAAGCGCCTTATTTCTTCCCGGAGGGCTTTTCTCTTGCAGACGTAGACACTATGGTGTACGTGACGGGCGATGCGAGGTATAATGGATATTCTATGTGGTATGACTCCATCGCAAGAGCAATAACTGTCAAACTATATTTTTATTGTCGTGATGATGAAGAAGGCATAAAGTCAAATATAGTCAACGTCAAATTCTACACTGAAGACAAGTTGTACAGTGTCGACTGGCCTGTGGGTTATGGCGACATGTTCACTATGCCAAAGCTTGGCGAAGAGCCGGGTGACGTCGACTTTGACGTGCCTGCAGGCAAAGAGTTTGTCGGGTGGCAGGTTGACGATATGATGTTTGCCCCTGGCTACAAAACCCGCGTGTACGGGGATATTGAGTTTGTTGTCGCTTTCAAGCGCATCTTCAAGATCACACTTGATTTTGGCGATTATGGCGATGACATT
>Ga0256405_10004854_pt1 | contig 24354 bp, 21 predicted proteins | sample RumenRJG_02DNA_FD_189096 | JGI IMG/M metagenome (GOLD analysis project Ga0256405, IMG submission 189096) | Bovine rumen microbial communities from Lethbridge, Alberta, Canada - RJG_02 | ecosystem: Host-associated > Mammals > Digestive system > Stomach > Rumen | place: Canada: Alberta... | reverse complement strand
CCTGGAGGGGGAGCACCTTCCAAGGGTCCGGCTGTTCGCCGGTTAAAGTGGTACGCGAGCTGGGTTCAGAACGTCGTGAGACAGTTCGGTTTATATCCGGCATGATCGTTAGGAATTTTGAGGAGATCTGTCTCTAGTACGAGAGGACCGAGATGGACGAATCTCTAGTGTACCGGTTGTGGTCACCTACTGCATCGCCGGGTAGCTATGTTCGGAAGAGATAAGCGCTGAAAGCATATTAAGCGCGAAGCCCACTCCAAGATAAGAATTCCCTATGGAGACTCCTAGAAGAAGACTAGGTTGATAGGCGCAAGGTGGAAGTATGGTAACATATGGAGCCGAAGCGTACTAATAGGTCCATCGCCTTTTTATGTTTTGGACTTAGCTAGCAACCGACGTTGGATTATCTGACGTCGTGACGCTTTAAAATCTTTTACACACCTTATGGACATCAATAGTAATAATTAGCGTCTAATTATTGCGATTTGGTGCCCATAGCGCTGGGGAAATACCTGTTACCATTCCGAACACAGAAGTCAAGCCCAGTAGCGCCGATTATACTGCGAAAGTGGGAAACTAGGAAGGTGCCAAATTATGAAAAATCCACCCGTAAGGGTGGATTTTTCTTGGACGATGTTTTTAGTCGAGACCAAGGTAAGAGCGTTGTGCAATTGTGAGCTCATCGATGGTGATGTCCATCGCGCGGAGTTTCCTCCAAGCAACAAATTGATCGATATCGGTCGGGACATTGTAGACTTTGCGCTCAAGTTGATCGCGGTGCTGAGCGAGATACTTCAAACCGAGAGATTGGAGTGAAAAGCTCATATCCATGATCTCGGCCGGATGACCATTGCCACCGGCAAGGTTAACCAAACGACCACCGGCGAGGACATTTAGGGTATGATTGTTGTATTTAAGAGTATAACCTAAGATGTTGTCGCGGCGATATGCAACGGACCTAGACTGTTCTCTGAGTTGCTTCAGATTGATTTCGACATCGAAGTGGCCGGCGTTGGCCAGAAAAGCGTTGTCTTTCATGAGTAAGAAATGGGAATCCGTAATAACGTCTTTACAACCAGTGACTGTGATAAAATAATCGCCAAGTTGTGCTGCTTTGTTCATGGACATAACGTCGAAACCATCCAGGTTAGCTTCGATAGCCTTGACGGGGTTAATCTCGGTGACGATGACTCGTGCGCCCATACCGCGAGCACGCATGGCGACACCTCTGCCGCACCAGCCGTAGCCAGCGACCACGACGGTCTTCCCGGCGACCAGGACGTTAGTGGTATGCATGATAGCGTCCCACACGGACTGACCAGTACCGTAGCGATTATCATACAAGTGCTTACAATCGGCGTCGTTGATATCCATCATGGGGAAGGGTAATGTATTTGTACGTTCGAGCTGACGCAGCCGCATGATTCCTGTGGTGGTCTCTTCGCAGCCGCCAATGATAGGGAATTGGGCATAGCTAGGGAAAGTTCGGTAAACTTCGAGTAAATCACCACCGTCGTCGATGATGAGATCGGGTTTGTTCTCCAACACCAATCGCAGATGATGACGATACTCATCACGACCTACGCCGTGAATGGCGTATACCTCGACGCCAAGGCTTGCCAGGCCTGCAGCAACATCGTCCTGAGTGGACAATGAATTGCATCCGGTTGCGTATACTCTGGCGCCAGCGGCTTTCAGGATTGTGGCCAGATAGGCTGTTTTGGCTTCCATGTGGATACTCATGCCGATTTTGAGGCCAGCAAAAGTTTGTTCAGCGGCCAGTTCTCGACCGATTTCGGTGAGAGTTGGCATAAAATCTTTGACCCAGGCGATTTTCTGCCTACCCCTTGCGGCAAGATTCATGTCTTTTACGATTGACATATATAACACCTCCAAGATATAAATGTACAAGAAACTGGGCTTAGCGCCCAGTTCTAGCTTATACAATTATAACATATTATTCTTCTTCTGTCTCTTCTTCTATAGCAGAGAGTAGAGAATCTTCGACGTTCTTCTTCTTTTTCTTGGGAGTGGCTTTTTGAACTTCAATGTCGATGTCGAAGCCGGTGAGTTTACTAGCGAGACGGACGTTCTGGCCTTGTTTGCCGATAGCGATGGATTGCTGATCTTCTGAGACAAAGACTTTGGCTTTTTTGCCGTTAACTTCAACTTTGATGATTTCAGCTGGGCTTAATGCTTCGCGAATATACTCGGAAGCATTGTCGCTCCAAGTGATGATGTCGATTTTCTCGCGGTCGCCGATTTCATTCATGACAGCTTGGACGCGGATACCTCTACCGCCGACAAAGGTTCCTACTGGATCTACTCCAGGTACGGTGGACATGACGGCAATCTTGGTGCGGCGACCTGCTTCGCGAGCGATTCCGCGGATTTCAACAGAGCCATTTTCGAGTTCAGGGACTTCTTGACGGAAAAGACATTCGACAAATTCAGCGTTGCCGCGTGAAAGAATGAGTTGAGCGCCACGGTCACTTCGTTCGATATTTTTGACATAGACTTTGATGCGGCTACCGACGGTATAAAATTCACCGTCAATCTGCTCGCTTCTGGGCATGATGCCACTGGCGCGACCGAGGTCGATGCGGACGAGCTTGGATTCTACGCGAGCGACAGTACCCGTAACGACGGTGCCGATCTTGTCTTCAAACTCGGCTAGAACGGCATCATTCTCGGCTTCGCGAAGGCGTTGAATGACTACTTGCTTGGCGGTCTGTGCAGCAACACGGCCAAATGAGGTGACTTTGTATTTTTCCTCTAATTGGTCGCCAAGTTTGGCGTCTTTATGGTCTTTTAGGGCGATGTCTAGAGGGATTTCAGTGGCTGGGTTATAGCCTACTCCCTCTTCGATGACTTCGCGAGTGACGTATACATCGGCTTCGCCGGTAGTGGTGTTAAGGGTGGCACGGACGTTCATTTCTCTAGTGCCGTTGTCTTTGCGCCAAGCGGCGGCGATGGCGGCTTCAATTACACCTAGGACTACATCTTTTGGTAAGCCTTTTTCTTCGGCAATGATGTCTACCATGGCGGACATTTGTTTAAGGTCTAAACTTTCCATAATTTCCTTTCTAGCTTTTTATCCAAAGCCATAATTTTTATAAACGTTTACGCTTCGCGCCGGGATAGTTTTTGCAAAATTCTTAACGGAAAATTTGCCGTCTCACGCCGGATGGGGGGCTCGCGGACAAATTTTCCTAAATTTTGCAAAAACTCTCTCGGGCTTGCTTTATGTTTATAAAAATTATGGCTTTGGATATTAAATTATAAAGCTACTTATTATTAAAACAACCGGCCTTGCGGTCGGTTATACTTTATCATAATTATATTATAGCAAACTTGTTGCAAAAAAGCAAGAGTTTTGGTATAATAGAGGTAATAAAACTTTACTTGTAATAAAAAAGGAAAATATGAATCAAAAAGAAGAAGAGCGGCGGGCTCGGCTGTTAAAATTACGAGCAGAGCGTCTGCCGGATATAAAAAAGCAATTTGAAGCAGCTCAAGGGCGGAATTTTAACTCAAATTTCGCGCCTGGAGGCAAGGATGCGGCGTTAGTGGGGGCTAAGGGCGCTAAAGCGAAAAACGCCGGAAAAACGGCAAAAAACGCCTCTCAGAGCAAAAATGCTCCAAAAAAGGCAGTAAAATCAGTTAAAAATACCCCTACAAAAACTGCAGCAGAGAAACGTAAGGTGAATTTGTCGGTATCAGCGAAAAAAGGCGATATGGTGCATCATCAGAGGATGCTATCGCAAGATGTGAACGCGCAAGCGACCCAGCATATTATAGGGGTGCCAGTAAATAAATCGCGCTACAATGGCTACGGGGGTGAACAGATAACTAATGCCAAGCTTAAGCAGATGCGTCCAGATATGGAAGCTGTGAGGATTATTCCGATTGGTGGGGTGGGGGAATTTGGAATTGGTAAAAATATGACCATCGTAGAATATAAATCTGAAATGATTGTAATTGATATGGGCGTGTTATTTGCAGGGGAAGATTACCCTGGAGTGAACTACCTAATACCGGATATTAAATATTTGGAGGATAACAAGGATAAGGTTAAGGCGATTTTGTTTACCCATGCGCACCTTGATCATATTGGAGCGTGCAGGCATCTGTTGCCGAAATTTTCGAATCTAACACCGATATATGGGACGGATTTTACGATTGGAATGATTCAGCGGCAGATGTCGGAACTGGATGATGTTCCAGAGATGAATTACGTAAAGGTGGACCCATTTAAGCATGAAAAGATAAAGGTGAGTGAGCATTTTTCGGTGGAGTTTATCCATACGCTGCACTCAATCCCAGGGAATACGGCGATAGTAGTGCGGACGCCGAATGGATTGATTTATTTCTCTGGGGATTGGCGGTACGAGGCTAATCCGATGGGGGTTCAGACGGATTATGAGCGGATTGACGAAATTGTGAAAAATGAGGGGATTGATTTGATGTTTAACGAGTCGACGAATATTGATTCGCCGGGGCGGCATCCGCATTCGGAATATGATGTGGGCGAGAACTTGGGTAAGGTGATGGACCATTATGTGGGGGGACGGGTGATTATTTCGTGTTTCTCCTCGCAAATCGCTCGTATTGAATTAATATTGAAAGAGGCGGCGAAGCGGGGTCGGAAAGTGGCTTTCTCCGGATTCTCGATGATAAATAACGTGGAGGTGGCGCTTCGGGCTAAGTCTATCAAGGTGCCGAAGGATACCATTATGAAGATGGAGGACATTATCAAACTGCCGGATGAGAAGATTTGTGTAGTCTGTACGGGTTCGCAAGGAGAACTTAATGCGGTGCTGAATCGGATGGTGTCGGGGGCGCATAAGTACATCAAGATTAAATCAACTGATACGATTGTGTTCTCGTCGAATCCGATCCCGGGGAATGAGCCGCATGTGGTATCGACAGTGGACGGGCTGTTACGTGAGGGGGCGCAGGTAATTCAAAACGGTAAGACCCACCTTACCAATATTGGTCCGCTGCACCTATCGGGGCACGCCTACTATGAGGACCATGTGGACTTCGTAACGAGGTTGCATCCGACGAATTACGTGCCGTATCATGGTGAATTCTATATGCTAGAACATAATGCGGAAATGGCGGAGAACGTGATTGGGATTCCGCTTGAAAGAATCTTGGTGGCTGATGATGGAGATATGATAGAGTTGATGCCGAACAAAACCATCCGGAAGTCTGGTAGGATACACGTGGGGAATCGGCTTTATGATGATGCGGATAAATTGGTGCATGAAGCAGTAGTGAAAGACAGAATTCATATTTCGCGTGAGGGGATATTCGTGGTGGTGCTGACGTTGAATAAAAAAACTGGACACTTGATGAAGACGCCGGACATTGTCTCCAGGGCGTTTGTATACTTGGATAATTCCGAAGAGCTGATTGGGAAGATTCGCCATTATCTCAGGCAAAAGACAGATAAGTCAATCTCGACCGACCCTGATATGAAGGTGCTGAAAGATGAAATCAAAGAGGATATTACGCATATCCTGTTTGATGCGACGGGGCATACTCCGATAGTGATACCCGTGATTAATAAAGTGTAAAAAGGAGGATTAAGATGGAAATATTGGATTTCTATGCGGATTGGTGCGGACCGTGTCAGATGATGAAGCCGACCATGACAGAGTTTGAAAAGGTACACCCAGAAGTCAAAGTAACATCGGTGAATATTGATGAGCAAGAAGAATTGGCGGGTAAATATGGAGTGTCGTCAATTCCGTGCATTGTGATGCTGAAGGATGGAGAGGAAATAATGCGAGAAGTAGGCGTAATGTCGATGAAAAAATTAGAGAAAATGCTAGAGAGGGTCAAAGCTTTTTAGGATAGTTATGAAAAAGTACGATGTGATAATAGTGGGGGCGGGAATCGCTGGGCTGACGGCGGCAATTTACGCGAGGCGTGCGGAAAAGTCGGTGTTGGTGCTGGAGGGGAAGGTGCCAGGTGGGCAGATAATTAATACGTTGGCGATTGAAAACTGGCCGGGTGATATGGGGGTGTCGGGAGCAGAACTGATGACGAAGGTTCAGGCACAAGCGGTTGAGTTAGGTGTGAAAGTTGAAATGGAGGAAGTCATAGGAGTCACGAAGGAGAGTGACGTATTCAGAGTGCGAACCGATGATGATGAGTATCAGGCTGCGGCAGTAATTCTGGCAGTGGGGGCGGAAGACAAGAAGCTTGGACTGGAGCGGGAAGAAGAGTTAACGGGACGGAGTGTATCGTACTGTGCGACTTGCGATGGAGCGTTTTATAAAGGTAAGCCAGTGGCGGTGATTGGCGGGGGAAATACGGCTTTGTACGATGCGCTGTATCTTTCGGATATAGCTTCGAAGGTGTATTTGGTGCATCGCCGAAATGAGTTTCGGGGTGATAAAATCCTGGTAAACAAATTGCGTGAGCGAGAAAATGTAGAATTGGTAACACCGTTTGTGCCGGAAAAGCTTGGGGGTGACGATAAGGTGACTTATGTTAAGGTGAAAATGACTGACAGTGACAAGGTGCGTGCGGGTGATAAATACCGATTCTTGGAGGTAGATGGGATATTTGTGGCGATTGGCAAGAAACCGCAGACTGATGTTTTTGCTGAGCTGGTCCAGCTTGATGAAAATGGATATATTGTGGCTGGAGAAGATTGCAAGACTTCATGTTCGGGGGTGTTTGTGGCTGGGGACTGTCGGACAAAACCAGTGCGACAATTGGTGACGGCGGCTGGGGATGGAGCAGTAGCGGCGGGGGAGGCATTAGAATATTTAGGGTAGAATAAAATAATCTTGACCTATTGTCAAGATTATTTTATTGGTGCCCGAGATGGGACTTGAACCCATATGGTTTGCACCATTCGATTTTAAGTCGAACGCGTATACCAATTCCGCCACTCGGGCGATAGGTTAATTATATCATTAAAATTGGATTTTTGCTATAATACTAGGTATGAATATCTTGTATTGTGGTGACGCTGGGGTGAGTAGGGGTGTATTAGTGTCTATATTGTCTTTTTTGATGCGAACGTCGAAGGATTGTATATATAATATATATATCGTGACGATAGCCTGCAATGGGGTGAAGCCGTTCCGCCAGAAGGCTGCTGAATTTCTAGACGAATTGGTAAAGAAATATAATCCTAAGAGCTCTGTGACACTAATTGATGCGACAGACGTGTTCGTGAAGAATTTGCCGAAGAAAAACATGGGTTCGTATTTTACGCCAGCATCAATGCTGCGTCTCTATATTGACAAGATACCGGAGATTGCGAAATTAGATAGAGTACTGTATCTAGACTATGACGTGATGTGTCGTGGGGATATTAGGGAGTTCTATAATACGGATCTTCGTGGAGTCGAAGTAGCGGGGGTGCTGGATATTTATGGACGACGTTTCTATAAATATCATGGGATTATAAAGCGAAAGAGGGATGAGGGGGTGATTGACGATAGGGCGAATAAAGAATGGTCTTTCCTAAAACAAGACTACATGAATTCTGGGGTGATGTTGTTTAATATGTCAGAGTGCCTGAAAACGAAGATGCTATCGAAAGCGGCGGAGATGTGTGCAAGGCGATGGATGATGTTGGCGGATCAAGCAGCGCTGAATAAGTGTATCGAGCGTCGGAAGTTGATGCCGAGGAAGTATAATGAACAAGAGGAGCGACCGCGGCGTGATACAGTACTACATCATTTTTCGAATAATTTTAAATTTTTTCCGTATTTCAGGGTGCAGAAGGTGAAGCCATTTGAAATTGATAAAGTGCATTCGATTTTGAAAATAACGGAATATGATGATATACTTAAGGAGTATACCAAATTAAATAGGAGGTTAAATTGAGTATATTTGACACAGGGATTAATCCATTTAAGAAGACCAAAGCGGTACCAGTGTTTATCACGATAACGGATGATTATGCTAAGTATGCAGCAGCGGCGATTAATTCGTTGATGCGGCATACGAATCCGGAACGGAATTATCGGATAATTATTATGTATGATAGGTTGGGGTGGAGGAATCGATTGAGATTGAGAAACTTGGTGACGAGAAATTGTGCTATCCAGTTTCATAAGATGAAATATAATTTGTATATGCAGATTGTGGTGCGGTATTGCGCAACGAAAACTGGGTCGGCGGATTTTTTCTCGAGCGCAGTGTATTATTATAGGTTGTTTATTGCTAGACTTTTCCCGCAATACGACAAGGGGATATATATAGACAGCGATACGATTCTGATGGATGATATTGGGAAGTTGTACGATATAGAACTGGGTGATAACGTGGTGGCGGCGAGAGTGGACCCGAAGATAGCGATGGTGCCGGCTTTTATGACGTATGTTGAGAATGCTTTAGGGGTGGCTCCAGATGAGTATGTGAACTCTGGGGTATTATTGATGGATCTTAAAAAGTTAAGGAAGATTCACTATATTACGAAAATGACGGATTTGATGAAGGAATATAATGCGGATTTGGTAGCGCCGGATCAGGATTATTTGAATGTAATACTAAAGGGGAAGATTAAGCATTTGGACAGGGAGTGGAATTTGCAGCCGGAAGGTGAAGATCCAGAGGGGGCAAAACTATTACATTTTAATTTGTCAAAAAAACCATGGTATCACGATGATGTGAATGCTGGGGAGGAATTCTGGAAGGCGGCGAAGGGTACGGGGTTTTATGGGGATTTGATGCGTGAAAAGGAAGGATATTCGGTAGAAGATGCTAGATTGGCTAAGTTGAAGATCGAAGCGTTGATTAGAAAGGCAGCAGAGCTCTCTAAGGTGAGGGAGCCGGTGATTAAGCTGGAAGATTAGCCTTTGAGTGGACTAAACTTTTTAACGTAAACCCCCGGGAAATAGTATAATGCTAGGTTCTCGGGGGTTTATTGTTGTCTATTACAAAAAAATGGAGGCGCCTACCGGAATTGAACCGGTGTACGCGGTTTTGCAGACCGCTGCGTAACCACTCCGCCAAAGCGCCGACTGATATTATTATATCACATCAAAGTGCGATTGTGTTGTATATTATAAACCCATAATATGCGGCGAAGATGATAAGCATTAAAATGCCTTCGGTGCGGGAGATTCTGTGATCGTGTTGGGCGATAATGCAAAGGAGAAATGCGGAAAATACTAGCATGATGAGGTCGATGAATTCAAAATTTGCTGGGCTGATGCCGCCTGAGATAACGATAGGGAGTGCTAATACAATGCAGATGTTGAATATGTTGCTACCGACGATATTACCCACTAGTAGATCGGATTCGCCTTTTCTTGCGGCGGTGATGGTGGTAACGAGCTCGGGGAGGGAAGTGCCTAGAGCCACAACGGTGAGCGAGACGATACGTTCAGAGATACCCATGACGGTGGCGATGCTAGATGCCGAATTGACGACTAGCTGACTGCCGGCTACGACTCCGATGAGCCCGATGATGACTAGAAGGATTGATTTGCCGAGTTTGTGCTGCGGCTTGTCTTCTGGGTTGGCCTCTTGCCTGTTCTTGCGAGCGAGCGAGATGAGGTAATAAAGGAAGATGCCGAATAGCAACAAACAGACCAAGGCGTCGCTACGGGAGAAAACGTTGGCGGTGGCGCCAGCGAGGCTGACATCAAGGAATAAGACAATGAGAGCTGTAGAGATAAGAAGAAGAAGTGGTAATTCTTTAGAGACGGTGGCCTTCTTGATGCTGATGGGGCGGATAACGGCAGCGATGCCGATTAGTAGTAAAACGTTGATAATATTACTGCCGATAACGTTGCCGAGAAGGATGTCGGTGCTGCCGTTGAATAGGGATGAGAATGATATGGCGAGTTCTGGTGCACCGGTACCGAAAGCTACAATGGTGAGTCCGATGAGGAGTTTACTGACTTTGAAATTTGCAGCAGCGGAAGATGCGCCATCAACGAGCCAGTCAGCACCTTTGATTAGGAATACGAATCCTATGACTAGTAATAATATTTGTAAAAATATATCCATATGTTTATGTGATTAAGTTTATGTTAAATATTATAACACGATTTTGCAGAAAAATGAAAAAATGTTAACGAAAAAAGCTCCGGTGGAGCTATAACAGTGGTGCTCCGTGAAGAGATACTAGCCTTATACTGATAATCTTTTTCACGATAAATATATCCATAAATATAGGACTGAGGACAAGACTTTTATAGCACATATTTTATGGTTTCACAATGCATCTTAGTGCGAAGGCATCCCATTTGTTGTAGGCTTTGACTGGCGTGACTTCGTTATTGCGATAGCCGAGGCGGAAGGCGTTGTTATTGTTCGATGCGGTTGCACTCCAGAGACGTCCGTAGTTACCGCGACCGCCGGATTGAGTTTGGTTAAAGTCGCCAGAATAGATGAAGTTATTCGGGAAAGATACTAGACCGGTGTCTCTGTTGGTGACACCGCCGTTAACGGTATTGTTTAGCACGGCTAGTTCGCCTCCTGTACCAGCAGTTGGTAAGCGCCAGCCTGCAGGGCAGATATCGCCGGCTACATTACCGCTTGACATGGCGTAGGTGCCATTGCCGGCGGAGGCTGTGTACCAGTTGTACATCATGCCATAACTGTACCAAGATGCCGGTGAGGTTGACGTCGCTGAAGCTGTTAGACTACGATTTAGATTATCGCTATTGAAGGCGACTTGATCGATACAGGTACTGTTATTGCCAGTATCACCACCGCACATAGTATTGGACGAACTGGATGAAGGTGCGGCGGAAATGAAGGCGGCGGTTGGGTTATTGGTGTTACTACTCGAGAAGGTTGTGGTTGAAGGATCGAGGCGGAGGTTCTCGATCATCCAGCAATTACCGTCTGCGAGCTTGGTGACTGCGTATGTGTTGTTATCGCGATTGTCGGTGAGGGCTAGAATGTCTCCAGTGGACATGGCGTTACATTTGACGTTATTGAAGGTTTGAAGTGTGTCATTGATGTCGGCTGGGAGCCAAACGGCGTATAGAGTAATGAGGTTGTTACTATCTGCATGACTCGTGAAGCTACTGCCGGTTGAAACAACTTGGTTTGGTCCAAAGATTTCGATGGTTTGGCCGTTAATTAGCTTGGTGGCAGCATCATCATCATGGCTCCAACCAACAAAACCATAGCCGGCACGGGAATAGTTACTTGCTAAGAGAGTTAGAGATGCATCGATGGATATTTGGGAAGTTGGCATGGTGCCCGCGTCGGCTCCGTTGCCATTATAGGTAACTGAGAAGACGGATTGCCAAATGGCGTATAGGGTTAACGTGTCGCCACTTGCTAGACCCATGGTGCTTGCGGCGTTACTTACTGACCCGCCTTCTAGGACGATAGTGCCAGTACCATCAGCTTTAGTATTCCAATAAAGGAAGGTAGCGTTTTGTTTTGTAAATGTATTACTGTCAGCTGTGGCGGTGGTAAAATCTACGTCTGTTTGATCTGTCATAGTGCCAGTACCACCATTGGAGTCATAGTGGATGTTGCCGATGATTGAGCTATTATTAGTGGCAATGCAGCGGATGGCTTGACCACGGTATTTGGGGTTGGAATTTGAATTCATATTGATTGCAGTTGGACGAAGCCAGAGATTGTAGGAACGTATTGCGGTGTAATTGCTGGCAGAAAAATATCCACCCGAAACACCTCGGTTAAGACTACTATTAGCGCGCCATTCGCCACTATAGATATAGTTTAATGGGAAGTTGCGCCAACGCTTTGAACCGTTGAGCCCGGTATTTCCTGATTCTTGGTTGTTGCCTGAACCATTGTAGGCCTTATCAAGGACGGCTAATTCACCGTCGATGCCATATCCGGTAGGTAAGTGCCAGCCGGCTGGGCAGAGATCACCTTCGACGATTATGCCTGCATTTGTAAGTGCATATGTGCCATTGCCTGCTGTGGCGGCAAACCAGTTATAGTATACTCCATAGGAATACCATGAGCTTGTAGTGTCAGCGGTATCATATGCGGCCGTCAACCCTCGATTGATATTGTTAGTATTAAATTTTACTTGGTCGATGCAGGCTGAGTTGGTGTTTTCGCAGAAGGAATTGCTAGATGCTGGGTGATTATTAATTGCGGTTATAAATGACGCTGTTGGTTTATTGGTATTACTGCTGGTGATCTGGAGGTCTTGGCTCGATAAATCTAGGCGTAGATTTTCCATCATCCAACATTTGTTGTCAGCATATTTAGCAATGGCATAGGTACTACCATCGCGAGTATCCGTAAGTGCTGTGATATCACCAATACTCATGCTGTCGCAGCCTTGCCAATCTTGTAAGTTACCGGCTGATTGTACCCAATTAGCATAAAGTGACAACCCTTCTTGTGATAAATCTCCGGTCGTGATAGTTTGAGTAGGTCCATAATTAGTGCCGGTCCCGTCGGCGCTAGTATTCCAACCAGCAAAGCCATAGCCAGCGCGAGAATAGTTAGATGCCATGAGGGTAGTGTCGGTATTTGAACTGGCGGGTTGGTCGGACATTGTTCCGGTGCCGTCGTCGTTATTACCATAGTAGCAAATGTTTTCGGCGAGGCAGGGTTCGAAGTTCGCCACAATGATAATATCAAACGAATTGGTATAAGTACCGGCTGTGATATTGATTGGTACTTTGGCGCCAAAAGTGAGTGTGTGTTGGTTGGTGCCACTGGACGAAGTTTCGAACAGTTTTACAGTAGTGTTCGGATCTGGGATGGCTGAATAATTTGCGCCATTGTCTATACTAAATCCATAACCATCACCGAGTTGACTAACTGGAATACTTGTTGACCCACTTGGCATTGTGAAAGTCGGTATTACTTTTGTGTTGTCTGTCGTATTAATAAGATCGGTTGAATTGTTGTTGTTTGTTAGTCTAATCGTGTAGCCTGAGGAGTTAGTGGTGGATGCCGTGATGGTTTGATTGGCGGTCTCAAATTCACCAGGCTGCAAAGTCATATTGACAGTATCGATGGAAATCGAAATAGAGGGGTCCGATTCAGCAAAAGCTGACTGCCCAATGAGGCTCAACCCGAAAATGATACCAAACAGAAAAATTCTATTCAAAATAACATTTTCCTTCCAAACTCTCATACACTCTATTTTATCATAAACGTGATGAATATATTATATATTTTATGTGCAAAAATGGTATATTTTTTGTCTGAATTGTGGATAAAAGCACTGCTCTGTATCCTTTCAATCGGACGATAAAAAAAGACTCAGATGAGTCTTCAGATTCCCCTGTGGTGCGAATGAAGAGACTCTAACTCTCGACCTCTTCCTTGGCAAGGAAGCGCTCTAAACAACTGAGCTACATTCGCACGTTCGTGCTTATTCCGCTCAGTTGTTTAGTTCTGTCTACGACGACTCGGCCACAAGGGCCTCGAACAGGAACTGAGCTACATTCGCACGGGAATATAGCTTTATTATAGCATACTTTTTGAAAAATGTGTAAAAAAAGTGATATAATAGAAGTATAACTTAAATAAGGAGAAAAATGTCTACAGGTGGAATAATTGCAATAGCAGTGGTGGTTGTGATAGTGCTTATCATTGCGATGATTGCAGGTATTTATAATAGTTTAGTAAAGCTAGACGAACGCGTAAATGAGGCATGGAGTGATATTACGGTTCAGTTGAAGTATCGGGCGGATTTGATTCCGAATGTGGTGGAAACAGTGAAGGGATATGCGAAGCACGAAAAAGAGACGTTTCAGATGGTGACAGAAGCGCGGTCGGCTGTGATGGGGGCAAAGACAGTTAAGCAAGCAGCTGAAGCCGAGAAGGAAATGCAGGGGGCATTAGGTCGGATTTTTGCAATCGCGGAAGCTTATCCTGAATTAAAGGCGAATGAGAATTTCGTTAAATTGCAATCTCAACTTCAGGATGTGGAAGATAAGATTCAAGCGGCGCGCCGATTCTATAATGCAGGAGCTAAGGATTTGAACACTAGGATTAAAACTTTTCCAGTTAATATTATCAATAATCTAGTAGGGCATTTCAAGAAGCGTGATTACTTTGAGGTAGAGGAGAGCGAGAAGGCTCGAATCAAGGATGCCCCTGAAGTAAAATTCTAATTTAGTATATGTATAAACAAATTGCGCAAAATAAACGTAGAACAGTCCTTATCATTATTGGGTTTGTGATTTTGATTGGTGCGATAGCGGCGTTGTTTGCCTGGGTGTATAATGACCCGTGGATAGCGGTATGGACTACGATGGTTGCGATAGTCTATGCGGTGTTCCAATATTTTATGGCTGGCTCGTTGGCGATGGCGATGACTGGAGCTAGAGAAGTGACAAAAAAAGATAATCCTAGATTATATAACATAGTAGAGAATCTTTCGATTACAACGGGCTTGCCGATGCCGAAAGTGTACGTAATTGAGGATAAGGCGCCGAACGCATTTGCGACTGGACGGGATCCAAAGCATGCGGCAGTGGCGGCGACGACTGGCTTAATGGATATCATGGACGATAAGGAACTTACAGCGGTGATGGCGCATGAAATGTCGCATGTAAAAAATTATGACATTAGGGTGTCGATGATCGTGTTTGGGCTAGTATGCGTTATCGGACTGGTCTCTGATTTGGCGTTTCGGATGATGTTTTATGGAAATAGGCGTAGGGATAATGAGGGGAGTCCGGTGGGATATGCGCTGATACTGGTGGCGGCAGTTTTGTCACCACTGGTGGCGGCGGTGGCGCAGATGGCGGTGAGTCGGCAGCGAGAATATCTGGCGGATGCGTCAGCGGTGAACGTTACGCGTTATCCGGAAGGGATGATTGGAGCGTTGAAGAAATTGCAGTCTCATTCGCAACCAATGAGGAGCCAAAATATAGCAACAGAAGCCATGTATATCAACAATCCGCTTAAGAAAGGATTCTTTAGTAATTTACTAAGTTCGCATCCGCCGATTGAAAAGAGGATTGAGAGATTGGAACATGGCAAAACAACGTTCTAAAAAGTCACACTACGGTAAATTGTGTTATCAGAGGACACGTGGATTAATTAAGGGCAAAAGAAAGATAAGTCCTCATAGATCTTTTAAACGTTCTTATCGGGAAGATTACGTGCGGGGGCTTGAAGTGCCGGGGATGATGTACCATATTTTTGCAACTTTTCGGATTATTTTCAAAAATTGGAAATTGTTTTTGCCGTTGATGGTGATAGCGGTGATACTGAATGCACTATTTGTGGGGATTATGGATGAGGCTAATTATGTGCAGTTTCAAGACATAATGGACCAGACTAGTGTGGAGGTGGCAGGTGGTGATATTGGAAATGTGGCGAAGGCTGGGCTTTTGTTGATATCGACTGTGACGACTGGTGGGCTGTCGGGCGAATCTAGTGAGGCGGCGGTAGTGTTTGGGGTGTTGATATTCTTGGTATTATGGCTTACGACGATATATCTACTCAGACATAGGCTGGCAGAACATAAAGTTAAGTTGAGGGATGGGCTATATAATGCGATGACGCCGCTAATATCGACGTTGCTAGTGTTTGTGGTGGCAGTGATTCAGTGTATACCGATATTCTTATTGGTGGTGGTCTATTCTGCGGCGGTGCAGACGGAGTTTCTTGCGACGCCATTTTATGCGTTGGTGTTCTTTATATTTGCGGCGTTGATGATGGTGATATCGGGGTATTTGTTGTCGGGGACATTGATGGCGCTGGTGGCAGTAAGTGCGCCTGGATTATATCCGATGAAAGCGCTCAGGACGGCATCGGAGTTGATGATGGGGCGGAGGGTGAAATTGATTTTGCGACTGGTGGCGTTAATTTTGGTATTAGGATTAACGTGGGTGATGGTGATGCTACCACTTATACTATTCGATATGTTTATGAAGCAGTTTGAATGGACGGCGGGGATACCATTTGTGCCGATTTGCTTGACGGCGATGACGTGTTATACTTGCATTTATGTGGCGACGTATTTATACTTGTATTATCGATGGATGTTGAAAAATGACTAAAGATGAAGCAGAAAAAAGAATTGTAAAATTACGGGAATTGATAAATGATTACCGCTATCATTATCATGTGTTGGATGAGTCGATTATGAGCGAGGCTGCGGCAGATTCTTTGAAACATGAATTAAGCCTGTTGGAGGAGGAGTATCCGGAATTAATTACGCCGGATTCTCCGACGCAGCGTGTGGCTGGGAAACCACTGGATAAGTTCACGAAGGTTCGGCACGAGAAACGGATGATTTCGCTGGCGGATGTTTTTTCGCGTGAGGAAGTGGAAGACTGGATCACGCGAAACGAGAAGCTAATACCCGGTGGTAAAATTGCGGAATTTTTCACAGATATCAAGATGGATGGGCTGGCGTGTTCGTTGAAATATCGGAATGGGGTATTCTACCAAGCTGTTACGCGTGGGGATGGGTTGGTCGGTGAAGATGTGACTTTGAATGTGAAGACTATACAAAACGTACCGCTCAACTTGGCTTCAGGAGGATACCAATCCTCTTCGGACACGCTCGTCCCGGCCCGTCGTTACGGGCGGGACTTCGCTCATTCGCTCCTCGTTAGTCGCGAGAGGTCCTCTGAGGATGGTATCCCTCCTGAAGTGGAGGTAAGGGGCGAAATTGTCATATTCAAAAAAGACTTTGACGAGTTGAATGCGGAGCAGCGGAAGAGGGGCGAGGCGGAATTTGCGAATCCGCGTAACCTCGCGGCGGGTTCTATACGGCAGCTTGATCCGCGTGTGGCGGCAAGTCGACCGCTTAGATTTGTCGCTTATGATTTGGTGATGCCAGACATGCCTACTTGGCATGAGGCTTACGAGATGTTAAGGGCTTTGGGGTTTCAGACTTCGGGCGAGGATAAAGTTTTTGGCGCTGACGAAAAGACACAAATGTTTGAATACATTAAGAATTTGGATGAATATCGGAAGGGGCTGAAATTTAATACGGATGGCATGGTGATAAAGATAAACGACCGTGCGGTGTATGATAAGCTTGGGATTGTCGGGAAAACTCCACGCGGTGCCGTGGCATACAAATTTCCGGCGGAGGAGTCTACTACGGTGGTGCGCGATATTGTGATATCGATCGGGCGGACGGGGGCGGCGACGCCGGTGGCGATTCTTGACCCGGTGGAGGTGGCTGGGTCTACTGTACAACACGCTTCACTTCATAACGCGGATGAGATTGCCAGGCTAGATGTGCGAATCGGTGATACGGTGATTATATACAAAGCGGGTGATATCATTCCACAGATAAAAGAAGTTCTTACAACGCTTCGGCCGGAGGGTGCGGTGGCGTTTGACTATGAAGAGGCTTTGAAAAAGCAGTATCCGGAGCTTAAGTTCGAGCGACCAGTCGGCGAGGTGGTGTACCGGGTAAAGGGTGAATCTTCTGATTTTATTTTGAAACGGGCGATAGAATACTATGCGTCGAAGCCGGCACTAAATATTGAAGGGCTGGGCGAGAAGAACGTAGTGGCACTTGTGGATGCGGGGCTTGTAAAGTCGATTGCGGATTTGTATAGATTGCAGGTGAATGAAGTGGCTAAGCTAGAGCGATTTGGCGAGTTGTCGGCACGAAATTTAGTGACGGCGATTACGGCTTCAAAGACTCCAGTACTTGCGAAATTTATCACGGCGCTTGGTATACGGCATGTGGGGGCACAGACGGCAGTGAGTCTTGCGAGGAAGTTTAAAACTTTGGAAAAGCTAAGAAATGCTACGAAGGAAGAATTGTTAGCCGTACCGGATATTGGCGAGGTGGTAGCGGAATCGATTTTGGCGTATTTTGGCAATGAGGAAAATTTAGAAATTTTGGATGAGCTATCCCAACTTGGTGTGGCGCCATTGCCGGAAGATGATGGGGCACTGCCTTTGACGGGGAAATCCTATATTGTGACTGGGACACTTAGTTCGATGGGGCGGGAAGAGGCGGAGGACCGCTTGCGGGCGCTTGGTGCTACGGTGACTTCGTCGGTAACTAAGGGAACTACGGCTTTGATTGTGGGCGAAAAACCGGGTAAATCTAAGACTGATAAAGCTATGAAGTTGGGGGTCGTCACTATGGCTGAGAAGGAATTTCTGGAGTTAATAAACCAGTTGTAATAAAAATAGATCCCTTTGGGGATCATTTTTGTTCTGGTGACCTCACCGAGAGTCGAACTCGGATTGACGGGATGAAAACCCGTTGTACTAACCGTTATACTATGAGGCCAAATTGTTAATACGTAAATATATTATAACAAAAAGATTCAGAAAGCGCAAGAGTAAGTGAATTCGAAGTGATAGGAAGTACGGTCGTAGGGTGGGTCGGGGTAGAATTTGACATAAGTGGTGTTTGCGTCGCAGTAGGTTAGGAGATAATCGGCGTCGGAAGTGTATTTTTCGTTGTCGTAGAGTAGGAGCTGACGAAGGCTTACTCTGGCGAAACCGTGAGTGGCGTATTTTTGCATGAATTCGTCAAGATCTGTGATGTCGGCGCGCTGGGGCGAGTTTTCGAAATTGGCATAGAGATGATTCTCGTAATAGTCGGAGGCGATGGCGGAGAGGCGGGATTTGACTAGGCGCTCTGGTTGGAGGAGGAAAGAAGAAACGATGGCGAGAATAACTAAGATAATGGTCATGATAATGGTGACTAGGATGAGTTTTTGGGCGAAGGTTCGGGGATGGGATGGGAAAAGACGCGCCTTCTTGGTGTGTAGATTAGCGCTATATGTCGCTTGTCGTCTAGAAGTGGGGCGATGTTTGGATTTTGAAGCATAAGCCATATCTATATATTACCATATATTCTAAGTTATGGTAATATATAGTTATGAGTAAACTTTTCAAACGCACAAAAATTTTAGCAACGATAGGTCCGGCGACAAATTCGGCGGAAATGGTTGAAGATATCATTATGGCGGGCGTGAATGGCTGTAGGCTGAACTGTTCGCATGGCTCGAATGAAGAAAGAGACCAGCAGATTAAATGGATTCGGGCAGCGGCGAAGAAAAAGGGTAAATCCGTGGCAATATTACAGGATTTGCAAGGACCGAAAATTCGATTGGGGATGATTCGGGATAATAAGCTTGAACTAAAAAGAGGCGATGAATTAGTGTTGGAATATGGGGATTTTGAGCATGATGGGGGAATGATAGTGCCGGTGCAATATAATCTAGCGGAGAAAGTAAAAGTGGGGGAACCGTTGTCGATGTTCGATGGGAAGGTAAAGTCGGAAGTAATTGAAATTGTATCCAATAAGGCAATCAAGGTGAAAGTGCAAAATGATGGATATATTATGTCTAGGAAAGGGTTGAACCTGCCGGATACGGACTTTGGTGGGGATATTTTGACGGAGAAAGATTTGGCAGATATAGAATATGGCGCGGGCTGTGATTATGATTACGTGTCGTTGTCGTTTGTACAGAACGCGGAGGATATCGTGAAGCTGAAGCAGATATTACTTGCGCATGGTTCGACGGCTAAGGTGATAGCAAAGATAGAGACAAAAAAAGCGATTGAATCGGACGAGAACCTGGAGGAGATAGTAAGGGCGGCGGATGGCATAATGGTGGCGCGTGGCGATATGGCGGTGGAAGCTGGAGCTGAGGTGGTGCCGATAGTGCAAAGAAAGTTAATTGCGATGTGTCGGGCGCATGCGAAGTTGTGTATTGTGGCGACGCAGATGTTGTCGTCGATGGTGGAATCGCCAGAACCGACGAGGGCTGAGGTGTCAGATGTGGCAACAGCGGTGGTGCAAGGGGCGGATGTCGTGATGTTGTCGGATGAGACTGCTAATGGGAAGTATCCGCTTGAAACGGTGAAGGCAATGAAAAAAGTGATACTTTATACGCAGAATCATTCACGCGTAGCGCCGATTGCGAAATTGCCGGTAGGGGAGAAGTCTGAGGTGTACGATGCTATATCGAATGCAGCGGCGAGGTTGGCTGAGAAGATAGAGGCAGATGTGATTATATGCCAGACGGCATCTGGTGTAACCGCGACGACGATGGCGGCACAGCGACCAAATGTACCGATTATTTCGGTGACATCCAATGCACGAGTGGCGAATCAGTTGGCTTTGATTTATGCCAATGCGTCATTTGTGCGACCGTATTCGGAGAATTTTGGGTATGATCTGGCGGAAGAACTGAAAAAAGCGGAATATTTGCGCACGAAAGAGGGGGAGAAGGATTTATTGACGGTGATTGTGTCGGGAGATAATGAGAAGACTGGCACAGATACTATAAGAGTTAGGAAAGTATAGCTTCGAGTCCGGGGAGCTTGTTGCCGAGAAGGAATTCCAGGGCGGCGCCACCGCCGGTGGATACGAGGGAATAATGAAGATTAGGGTGGTCCGCCATGAGATGTTCGACGAAGCCAGTGGTGTCACCGCCGCAGATGATTGTAGTGGCGGTGTCTGGCTTTTCGCCGAGCATTTCGGCGGCGATAGTGGAAGCGGTGGCATAGGCGGGGTCTTCGGCATAGCCTAGGAGACCGTTCCAGATGATGGTATTGGCATCGGTGATAAGGTTGGCGAGCTTGGTGGTGGAAAGAGGGCCGATGTCTAGCTTATGACCGGCAGAATCCTCATCGAAATCTTCGGCGACGTAGATTTTATCTGAAGTGGCAGTGTAGCCGTCGGCGGCGATTTTGCCTCCGACGAAGATGTGGTCGGCTTTGGCTAGGAATTTGTCGATGAGGGGTTGCTTGTCTTCGACTTTAGCTCCGCCGATAATGAGAAGAACTGGGGAATCGGGGTGGGTGGTGGCGGAGGAAAGATTGGAAATTTCGTTCTCGAGGAGGAGGCCAGCGTAAACAGGAAGATGTTGCTTGACGGCATCGGTAGAAGCGTGAGCACGATGGATGACGGCGAATCCATCTTGAACATAGAGGTCGGCATGGGTGGAGTCGACGATGTCTTTGATAAAATCAGAGGAGTTGGATTCTTCGCCAGGAAAGAAACGTAGATTCTCCAGAAGAAGAATGCCACCAGGCTTAAGCGAATCGACGGCTTGCTGGACTGGTTCGCCAGAGACCGCGTCGACGAAGTGAACGTCTGGAAGTAGTTTTGCGAGAGTGTCGGCGACGGGCTTGAGGGAGAGGGATGCATCGGGACCTTCAGGACGGCCTAGGTGAGAAATGAGAATAATCTTACTAGCACCATGCTCGCGTAGATATTGCAGAGTTGGGAGACTGGTGCGGATGCGCAAATCGCTGGTGACCTTGCCGTTATCGAGTGGAACATTATAGTCGACTCGAACCAAGATGGTCTTATCTTTGATATTGGTGTCTTTGATTGTCTTCATGTGATATTACCTAATTAGTTAGTTGATGGAATGGGGTTGACTTTTGAATTGGTGTGCGGTAGAATAGTTATAAGGTTTTATTATTTATTACTCTTGCGCTTTGCAGGAGTAATTTTTAGCTTGATCGTGACTTTTACGTCTTCGACTTCCACTTTCATGTAAACCTCCTTTCTCCGCTCTTAATTATTAATGTGTCAACCCCATGTGTCATTATATACTACAGGTTGAATTAAAATTCAACCCCGGTCAAATAGGTATTTACATAATATTCACGTAGTGATATAATTAATTCATGAAAAAACCAAAGACATATCAGCAAGTAATTGGCGAAACTGTCGAGCATATGCGGACGGAAAAAGGTTGGACTCAGGAAGATTTGGCTAAGGCTGTGGGATCGAGTCAATCGGCAATCCACCGTATCGAGAAGGGCGGTCAGAACATTTCACTAGAGATGGTCAAGAAGCTATCCGAGGCCCTAGGTAACCAGATCTTATCTATTAATGACTCTGTATCACAAAGTTTTCGTATTAGGGGTGGTAAAGAACTTTCTGGTGAAATTACTATTAATACGTCAAAAAATGCCGCTGTGGCACTGCTCTGTGCGGCATTGCTTAATACTGGTAAGACGGTGCTGCATCGGGTTGCACGGATTGAGGAAGTCTTTCGGATTATTGAAGTGCTTGAGTCGATTGGCGTAAAATGTCATTGGCAAAATAGGCACCGCGACCTAGAAATTATATCACCACGCGAATTAAAATTAAATGAAATGAACATCGAGGCGGCTCGACGCACGCGTTCGATCATTATGTTTCTTGGTCCATTACTCCATCGATACCAGAAATTCGAAATTCCATATGCGGGCGGATGTTCACTTGGCACTCGCACGGTTGAGCCACATCTGAAGGCGTTGGAATCTTTTGGGTTGAAGGTTGATGCTACTAAGAATAGCGGATTCTATGAGGTGGAAGTGGATCAGGATATCCTATACGGACGTACGGAGCGTTATATTGTATTGACAGAGCGCGGCGATACCGTGACTGAGAACGTATTGATGGCAGCCGCTTTGTCACCAGGAAGGACCACCATAGTGGGGGCATCGCCAAATTATATGGTACAGGATATGTGTTTCTTCCTTGAGAAACTAGGGGTTAAGATTACAGGTATCGGCACTACGAAGCTTGTTGTGCGTGGTAGGCCGCAATTCAATGTCGATGTAGATTACTATCCGTCGGAAGACCCTATCGAGGCAATGAGTTTCATCGCTGCTGCGTTGGTTACGCATTCGGAGATTACTTTACTGCGTGCTCCGATTGAATTCCTCGAGATTGAGCTTGAGGTCTTGAAAAATATGCATGCTAGATTCGAGAAGACGGCGGAATATCTATCTGCGAATGGTCGGACTAGGTTGGTGGATTTGACGGTGAAGAAATCCGAATTGGTTGCCCCTGTTGACAAAATTCACCCGATGCCATTCCCGGGGCTTAATATTGATAACCTGCCGTTTTTCTCGGTGATTGCGGCTGTCGCGGAGGGGCGAACTTTGATCCATGACTGGGTATTCGAGAACCGTGCGGTATATACTACTGAGCTCGCTAATCTCAATGTTAAGGTAGAGCTACTTGATGCGCATCGAGTGTATATCGAAGGACCGACAAATTTTCGACCTGCGGAACTGGTTGCTCCGCAAGCCTTGCGTCCGGCTGTGGTGATTCTGATAGGTATGTTAGCGGCTCCAGGTACGTCAATTCTTCGCAATGTCTATCCAATCAATCGTGGATATCAGGATTTCGCAGCACGGCTTCGGCATCTTGGAGCGGATATTGTGCCGCTGACGGGAATATAGTATGCGGATACTAGGGATTGATCCTGGTATTGGAATATGCGGATTTGGGCTGATTGAGACTTCTACTCGGGCTACCGCGAGAGCACTAGATTATGGTGCTGTGACTACCATGGTGGATGCGCCAATGCCAATGCGGCTTAAGGAGCTTTATGAATCGTTGAAGATTGTCTTTGATGAGTCTAAGCCAGAGGTGGTAGCTATAGAGAAATTATTCTTCTCGAAAAATATTACTACTGGAATCGCTGTGGCGGAGGCACGGGGGGTGATATTGTTAGCGGCGGAGCAGAGTGGTGCTAAAGTTCGCGAATATACGCCAAATGAAATTAAAAAATGCTTGACCGGATATGGCTCGGCCACCAAGACTCAAATGGAGGAAATGGTGCGGGTTCACTTAGGGCTAGCTAAGAAGCCGAAGCCGGACGATGCGGCGGATGCCTTAGCTGCGGCGATTACTTGTGGGTTTCTTTATCGTGAGGATGAAATTCAGGCTGTAGATAAATTCTCAAATTCAAGACAAAGGAAAGGAGGTATATGATAGCACATATTAAAGGAATAATAGAAGAAAAATTCGGCAATAGCGGAATTATTGTTGATGTTAATGGCGTGGGATATGAGATGGCAGTGCCGGTGCCGGATTTTGAGAGAGTTAACCTAGGGGAGAGGCATAAGTTCTATGCCTATCATGCGGTGCGTGAGAATGCAGAAGAGCTGTATGGATTCTCTTCGCTGGCGGCGAAGAAATTGTTCGAGCTGCTGATCAGTGTGCAGGGAATCGGTCCGAAAGCGGCGATTGCGATATTGTCGCTGGCGGAGGCGGAGGAGGTGCGAAATGCCATTGCGAATGCTAATGCGACATTTGTTGCAAAAGCTACAGGGGTGGGGAAAAAATCAGCTGAGCGGGTTATCGTGGACCTGAAGGATAAAGTTGGCATACCGAGTCATTATGGTGCGACGGAAGTAGTATATAATAATAAGGCGAACAATGAAGCGGACGAGGCATTGGATGCGTTGATTGCGCTCGGATTCCCATTAAAGGAGGCTACAGCGGCATTAGAGAAAGTGGATTCGACATTGCCGGTGGAGGAACGTGTCAGGCTGGCGTTGAAGGGGTAAAGCCGGAAGTGAAGTATGAAAAAATATTGCAATTATGGTTAATTGTGATATTATAGATATATGTACAATGCTAAATTAATTAACCATTTAATGGAGTTAATATGATTATGAGAAAGTGCTTGAAAAGTAGTTCAGTAATAACGACAATAACATCAT